>OCLM01000010.1_pt1 | contig 21203 bp, 19 predicted proteins | sample 1538841 | NCBI WGS metagenome assembly OCLM01 (sample SAMN04571729, study PRJEB22368) | human gut metagenome | biome: human gut; material: stool | host: Homo sapiens | place: Luxembourg | collected 2012-09-20
AAAGAATTATAACCGATATTGATCTTCAGTTGAATAGAATTAATAATCTGAGATTGGAAGAATTAAAAACTGACCCTCAAGTCACTTCTGCAAGATTATGGTATAATTCATCTGATTCAAATCTTAAATTTGCTAGTGCAACTGAGATAGTCACTATTATTGATTCTAGAACTGGATGGACAACTAAAAATTTACCGTCAGTAACTAGTAATTTAAAAGTAACGAATAATGGGTCAATCGTATTTACTTGGAATGAATATACAAAGACTGGATCAGAATTTACATCACGTGAATCAAGTTTTACTTTACCTACTGCATCTTTAACATCAGTTGGATTATTAAGTAAAGATGATTATAAGAAATTTAATGATAAAGTATCTTTTCCTGGATTTGGAACGACTCATATAACTGCTGCTTATGGAGATCATAATCACTCTGGAGTATATGAACCTGTTTTTACTAAAAATTCAGCGTTTAATAAAAACTTTGGTATTCAGTCAGGAACTGTATGTCAAGGAAATGACTCACGATTGAGTGATACAAGAGATTTTACTTCTCATTCATTAACTTCAGAAGATTTAAATGAAGTTAAAACACCTGGATTTTATTATGCAGCAGGAAGTAACACTGTTAAAAATAATCCATTCTCATCAGGAGTTGCATTTGGACTTAAAGTTTATAAGTCAGCAAGTGGATACGTAACTCAAGAGATATCTGGAGGAACAGCTCCTGATGGTTCATTTAGAATGAGAACCAATACTGGAACTACTTGGACTCAATGGTGTATTTTTTATAATTCAGTGAATCCAGGTCCACTGGCTTCAGCAAGTCAGAATGGTTTACTGAGTGCAGATATCTATAAGTATATTTCAAGAGTTAGAAATGTATCATCACAGACTAATTTAACTTGCAATTTTACTAATTCATTAAATCTGATAAGTTCACTAACAACTAATGCAAGTTTAACTGCATCTGGGTTGAATGCTGGTGAAGAAGGATTTGTTTTGGTTAAAAATACAGGTTCAAGTTTGATTAATTTGACATTACCAAATACAGGCAATTATATCTCAATTGATGGAACTACTATTGCAGTTGCTGCTAGTAGTAGTATTGAAATTTCGATTAAATATATCGATAGTAAATATCGAATTAAAGTCATTAATTAATGAGACGAAGATTTACTTTATACAATAGCATTATCAATGATCCATCAATAGTTGAATTGATAGAATTTAATCAAATTGATCCAAATTTGATAATTCATAATGAATTATCTGATTCTCAATATAAAGTTAATTTCTCATATGGTTATGATTTAACAAAATTATTAGAGGATGGAGGGTTACATTGTGGAGAATTTGATGAAAATCATACTGGAGTGGAATCAGTTAATCCAATAAAATTAAATAACGAATTTACTATAGGATTATGTCTTAAGATGAATAAATTAGTTACTTATTCATTCTTATGTTCATGCAGAAGTGCTAGGTCAGTAACTGGTGGAGCTCCTGGGTCTGGACTGTTACTAGCACTGGATAATCAGGGAACTTTATTATTTGATAGTTGTGGTACGAATAATCGTATAAGGATATCGAGTCAAATTTCAATAAATACTTTGACTGATATTTATATCACTCATGATAATTCAAATAATGTCAAAATTTATGTTGACGGAAAGTTGGTTTCTGACTCACAAAATGTGGCAGTATCTAATGAATCCTATAAATTGAGATTTGGTTTTACTGATTTGTATGACAATCCTGGAACAGATTTTATTTTATATAATTTTTGTTATTTGGATAAAGTGAAGTCAAATAACGAAATCTTAGAATTTCATAATTATAATATTAAAAAGTATAAATAATGACTCGAAGATTTTGCTTCTACTTTCTATTAAACCTGACGGTTTGTAACAGGGAGGGGAATTGACTTAAATTTAGATTCTACGTTAGATGATTATCAATATCCAGTATCTGTAGTATCTAAAAATTACTCAGTAATTTGTAAATTTAAAGTTAATCAATTCTTAACTGATGCTCCAACAATATGTGCTATATCTCCTGATTTTAATCAGTACTGGATGGTACTTTGGGTCGATTCAAGTGAATTGAAATTAGCATGTGGTAGAACGGGTACAGGAGGTAGTCTCAGTATTGCATCATATTTAATAGGTTCTATATCATTAAATAAAGTTTATACTGTTGTATATTCATTTGATTACGACTTGAATAAATTTACTGTCAGAGGTGACTTTAAACTTGATCAAACTTATCCGTCAAATGATAGTAAATTTGGTAAAGGTCTACCTGTTCCATCAAATCTAGGACTATCAATTGGACATTTACGTCCAGGTCGTAAAGCTAAATTTAATGGAATTGTTTATGACTGTATTTATTTTAATTATTTAATGGATGAAGCACAGTTAATAAATTTATATAATAAATATAAATAAACCCTATATGGTATTATAGTGGAGTTCGACTCTCCACTAGGGTACAAAATCAATAATTTATGGCTCAAAAACAAAAGACGTTTTCAGGTCTCGGAGATTTTTGGGGAGCAATGACTGATGGTAATGACTACCTTTACTCTTCGGGTGGAGGTGATTTACAAGTCAGAACAGTCTTAGATGATAAATTTAGGATTCCATCTGAATTTCAAAATCAATATATCTATGATGAAAGTCATTCTCATTCCGATAAATATTCAATTATTGTCATATCTGAGAAAGAAAATAAGTGGAAGTTAATGGCAAAAGGAATTGACTTCGAACTTGCTAATGAATTATCGATGCAAGCAAATAATGAATTGTCATCTAAAGGGTTACAATTTATTGCACTTAAGGATTCATTGGTTAAAATGAGAGTCGAAGGAATGGATCGTTTTCAATTAGCTGAATTAGATTATAAGTATTTTCTTGATCCAAACCTTCCTGAGTATGAAGATGAAAGAATCAATACTTTAGTACGAATTGATCCAAGATTTAAAGAAGTATTAATTAAAAAGTCATTCTCATTGAAACCAAAAGGAATTAAAATTAAAAATAATCCAGAAGATATATCCAATGGAACATATCAAGGATATTTTTATGGTTATTGCATTGAATTAACTGACGGGCGTAAGCTTGAAACTGAAATAGGTATTCGATGTACTAAAAAGTATTGTGGTGGATTAAAGGAAATCATAATTGATAACGGATACGTTATTGTTAATGATAATAAGAATTTTTCAGGAATGACTGAAGCTCAAGGTGCACTTGATGGAGTAGACTATGGTACTAAACCTCCGAGTGCATGGGATATGTCTAAGGTGACATTAGATCCAGCATTTCAACCAAAAGATAATAAAATGATTAAAAATATGAAGACTTTTTCTCTAAAATCGAAACCATCAGTTAAAGTTACTGACAAAGACTTGCAGGAATTTAATTGGTGGATTAAAGGAAAGAAAGTAAATCCAAGACTTCGTAAGAAGTTTGATTCGGATTTAGAGTATGAAGAATTCATCATGGATTACCAAGATAAAAACTTCTCAAGACTTGTTAAGGTATTTGGAGAATGTCCCGAAGATGGATGTATCCAGCAAAAACCTAACGGTAAGTGGGGAGTCATCTCGAATAAGACTGGTGAATTTTGGGAACCTGATTATAACTCAGAAGAGAAAGCTAAAGCTGCTCTATCTGCATATCATGCTCAGAAAGGATTCTCTGATAAAGATGAAACTCCTATCGACCAAGATAAGTCAGTTATGAACAATCAGAACCCTACTCAAGCTACTCAAAGAATGTATTCAGGGATTCTTGATAAGAATGAAGATACTTCCAATTACGGAAAAGGTAACTTAATCGGTACCTTAACATCTTCTCATTCTTACATTCATTTATTCCACTACGTTACAAATTCTTATGCTCAGCATATTGCACTTGAACAATTCTATGATGAAATATCAGAGAAAACTGATGCACTTGCTGAAAAGATTCTTGCTAATCAAGATATCGAAGCATTTGACAACGAGGTATTTCCGAAGTCATGTCCAATTGACTACATGGAAAGACTTAAGAATTACGTTCTTAATAATACTGCTGATTGGATGCCAGGAGTCGATGATGGAGCTCAATCTGCTTATCAATCATTAATTGACGATATCGTTAATTTGATTGATCAGACATTATACAGACTTCGTCGTCTTGACTCAGGAAATGCAGTATTCAGTGTTAAGGGAATGAAAACGTATTCAAGAGAAGTTGGAACTGTAATAGTTAAAACTACTAATCCAAGACAGATAGCTGCTTTACTCGAAAAGATAAAGTCAGCAGGTAATGGAGGTCATTCTTTTGATATCGTAGTTGACCCAGATAACTCTGATTATAGAGAAGTATTTGACTGGGATGGTGACGGTTCTGATAAGATCAATGATATCCAAGTTGAGGATATTGAATCAAAATCATTTTCTGATTTCGAGAACTTTCCTGAATTAAGAGAAGTTATTGAGAAATATCCTGAGATTGACTTCACTGCAATTCCTTCAGGTGAGGATTATGAAGTTAATGTTACGATAAGAACTCAAGGTGGTGATATCGAACAGATTGCTAAGACTGATAGTGCAATAAGTAAATCTGACGTGATTGACTTTGTACGTCAAGCTGCCAATTTGAATTACGATAAGTATTACTCAAAACAATAAAGTTGGAGGTGTTATGTCAAAAAATAAAAATAGCTCTCCAACTCGATATATGACACGAATCTTTTCAGCAATGCAGAATCAAGAGGATTTGATTTTGGGTCAAACTCAAAACGATTTAGCTATTGCTTTAGAGGATGGATCACTTGATACTGACGAATTAAATTTCGTTCGTGAAGCAGATGGTTCAATCGTTGTCACTGATAAAGAGACTGGTGAGGTTACTTTGGTCACTGCAGGAGATGGTTACTTTGAACTTGCAAATAAAATGGCTGAGGCTCAAACTACTGAGGATGAGTTGGAATCACTTAGTCGTAAACATTTTTCATTAAAGTCTTAGATATGAAAACGTTCTCACTAAAAACATTCTCTGGTAATCAGAAAATTGAAAGTAACAATCGTAAGATTGACGATATCAAGTCTCGCATTGATCAAATGAGAGGTAATCTTGGTGATGAAACTGATACACTTGACAAGAGAGTGATTGAGAAGAATATCGTCAGACTTGAATGCGATATATTAGATTTGCGTATAAGTAATCTACAAGAAGAAAAGAGTGACAAATTAAAATCAATAGTAGAAATATGAGAAAGACAATTTTCATGCATAAATTGTTCAGTTCTTCAGTAAAAGAGGAGTACAAAAACTCTGCACTGAAAGCAACTGAAAAAGCATTTGCTGAAGGTAGTGCTGAATTCGATGATGATGGCAATATCTTGACTCTGGAAAAAGAAGGTGATTCAGTCATCGTAACTGACCCTGAAAATGACGAGAAAACCGTTATTACAGTTAATCCAGAGGATGAAGAAGATTATCAGGTAATAGCTGCTGAAGATGTTGTTCCTGACCCAGATCCAGAAAATTTCTCTGAAGATGGAAAGAACAAGAAATTCTCAGCTCCTGGCACTGACCCTGCTCCTGATAATATCGTTGAAAATCTGGACGGAGATAATATGAATCCTGAAGCTCAGGTTGAGATTATCAAAGGTACAGATGGAAAACATTATTCTATCATCGGAAAGAATTTCAGTAAAGCCGATACTCACAAGTTCATGAGAGCATTCTCTGCTCCAGGAACTGACCCCGCTCCGGATAACATTGTTGAGAACCTTGATGGTGACAACATGAATCCTGAAGCTGACGTTGAAATTATCAAAGGTACTGACGGGAAACATTATTCAGTGAAAGCTCAAAACTTTACTCACGCTCAAGTGAAGAGAGTTCTTGAGATGTTCTCTGATGAAAATCCGGAACCAGATAATATCAAAGAAAACAATGCAGGAACTCCAGCAAATCCTGAATCAAACATCACAGGTGATGAAGGCGTAGTCGACCCTGAAAAGGCAGGTACAGTTGAAGAAACTCGTGCTCAGTCTGAAAATCATCAAGATGGTCGCAATGTTGAATACAACGGTGAATTGTGGATTTGTTTGAAACAGTGGGCTGACAAGTGCGTCATCTGTAAAGGTGAAGGCGACGATGTTAAGACCGTTCCTACAGACCAACTGAAATTCTTCTCATCTCCTGAAGAGGAAGAAGCTTTTAAAGCAGGTGAAGAATATGAAGAAGGTAAAATCAAAGGTGAGGAAGAAACTCCAGCTGAAGGTGATGAAATTAAAACAGAGTCAGAACCTGCAGCAGAAGATATCGAATCTCTGAAGAAATCAGCTGATGAACTTCAGGAAAAAGTTAATGAACTGCAGGAAACTCAGGACAAAGACTTGGCAAAAGAAGTTCGTACTCTGACTGAAGAATTACTTGACAAAGCAAGTAACGTGGAAGGTTCTGATGAAATCAAGTCAATGTGTGACAACTTCTCTAAGATGTGCAGTGAAATACTTGACATCGAAGAAACTCCAGCTGAAGAATCATCTGCTGATCCTGAATCTGAAACAGAAGTTGCTGTTACTCCAATGAGTAAATTGTTAGGAATGACTGACGAGGAAGCTACTGATGAAAATGAAACTGGAAAACCTCAGAAAGAAGGTGAACCTGAACCGTCAGGTGATGGAGATCTAGGTATCGCTCCGAAGGTAGATCCTAACGAAGCAGGAGATTCTGAAAAGACGTTCTCAGCAACAGGTGCTAAAGCTCAGGTAGGCACAAATTCTTATTTGGGTACTGAGTGGTAATTAAAATAAAAACAATAAACAAGAAATAATTTAATTCATAGTAAATTATGGCAAATATCGAAACTAATGAGGTGAAATTGTTTTCAGCTCAGTCTCAAGACAAAGATTGGAGCAAAGCCTTAGTAAAAAGTAGCCGTTCTGCACAAGATGCTCAACTTCGTAAGGGTGTCTATGGCAAGCTGTTCTCTCAGTTTAACGAACTGAAAGAAGCATACAAACAGTTCTCAGGTTATACTGAAATTCCGTTGTTATCTAACCAATACTTCAATGCCACAATGGCATCATTCGTACGTTCATTCGCAGGTTTCCTGTCTATCGAACGTTTGATGGATCAGCCGACTGCATTGCTGTATTTCATGGACTTACTGGGTGTTACTGACAATCGTATTGTATTGCCGAACATCGGTCCTGAAAATCTGAAGGGTATCAACGGTAGATTCTCTACTGGAGCTCAGATGGTTGCAGGTACTACTGCATACTCAATCTCTACAGGTAAGAAATTGATCCCTGGATCTGTTGTACTGACTCTTGTACATGCTGCTGATCCTTCAAAACAAATCATCATCCGTGATGACCGTGAAGGTAACTTACTTGCACCTGCAGGTATCCTTGAAGCTGGTACAGTAGATTACAAAGCAGCTGGTCGTATCGACTTTACAGTTGGTGCTGGATTCACTATCGCAGCTAACGACTCTTACTCTATCGTAGCATACGAAGACGTTGCTGGTACTCCGGATTGGAATGGTACTGCTCCTGGCAACAACCGTTTCAAGATGGATATGAAGAATATCATGGTTACTTCTGAACCTGATATGCTGGTTGCTGAAAACAACTTGATGGCTATGGCTGCTATGCAGAAAGCTATCGGTGTTAATCCGCAAGACGTATCTGGAGCTAAGTTGACTGAACTGTATACTAAGCTGATCAACCAGAAGTTGGTACAGGCTCTTATCCGTATGCATGAAGGTAACGTTCTGGACTTCGACTTGACAGGACAAATGTCTAACTTCCACGACTTCCGTTCAGGACTTGACTTGTTCAGCTCTTGTATGGTTGACGTTGATACAGCTTTGGCTAAGAAATCCGTTAAGGGTGTTAAGGCTACAGCTTACGTTGTAGGTGAAAAGGTTGCTAACCAATTCCGTAAACTTGCTGATATCGGTGTATTCGTAGACAACACTGATTCTACTTATATCAATGACCTGTTGGGTTACTACAAGGGAGTACCTGTACTTCGTCATATGGATGTAGGTGAGAACGAAGGTTACGCAGTTCACAAGACTGCTGACGGTCAGTTGGCTCCGACAATCCGTGGTATTTACTTACCATTGACTAACACTCCGATGATCGGTAACTACAACAACCCAACTCAGGTTGCTCAAGGTATCTACTACCAAGAAGCTAACGAACCAATCGTTCCTGAATTGGTACAGAAGTTTACTCTTGAACTGTAATCAGTCATCGTAGTAAATATAGGGTGTAGGAGTTTGAATGTACTCCTACATTCACATACTTAGAAATTTTCCATGGATTCCCTGATTGGATGTACTAAAGTTCGAGTCTTTAGCAGGGAACTTAAACAATATATGCATTTATGAAAGTTATATTTGAGAATCAGAATTTCAGTTTATCTGATGCTTTGAAGTTATTCGGAGCGACTTAAGACTCTACGGAGTCTATAAGATAGTAAATTCATTAAATAATAAAGACATAACTTATAAGTCAAGTCACCAGATTATTAGATTCTCAAATACTAAACCTAAAATAATTTGTATAATAGATAGCAGGTTCTGTTCTTTATAATATATTAGGTTTTAAGTTTATTCTGATAGGGTGAGTTGCTTGATAAAGTAATTCACCCTTTTATTCTATACCTAAAGTAAATTTGATATGAAAGTAATAATTACAACTAAGAAAACTATATTTGCTCACGGAAAGAAACTGCAACTTGAAGCTATTACAGAACCTGGAGGTGGTAATATCGTATGGAGTTCTTCCGATGATGAAAATGTTCCAGTGAATCAAGCTGGATTAGTTACAGGTAATAAGGTTGGTACTTATACTATAACAGCAAATTGTGAAGGAGTAACAGCATCAGTAGAAGTGCAAGTATTAGAATATACTCCAACTTACTTACTTCAACTTGATAGACGTGAGTGGAATGCAAGTGTAAAAGATACGACTACTCTCGTTGCTACCGTAGCTCCAGAGGATAATCTTGTAACTTGGACGACCTCAGACCCCAACATCGTAACCGTTAAAAATGGTTATCTAACTGCTAAATCTGAAGGAATATGTTTGATTCAGGCTCAATCTGACTCAAAAACAGCAAGTTGTAGATGTATTATCTCACCAATGAAGGTAACTTCAGTGAAATTGAATACTTCTAATATTCAAATGGGTATTGGAGGTGTAGCTCAACTTCAAGCTACTACAACACCTCTGGGCGGTAAGGTTAGATTCTCTATCATAGAGGGTTCATCAGTTACTGTTGACTCAAATGGAAAGGTAAATGGAGTATCTATAGGTCGTTCTAAAATTAGAGCGTATGTTGGTGACGTTGAAGCATTCTGTACTGCAAACGTTTATGGAGTAGACCTACCAAAGACTATCAAGTTAGGAAATAATCCAAAAGAACTTGAAGTTACAACTTATCCTGAAAACTCATATATCGAATGGGAATCATCAAATCCTGAGCAAGTTGAGTTACAGGTTATAACAAATAATCGAATTAAATTAATTCCTCACGGAAGTGGAGGTTCAACTATAAGAGCAACTATTATGGTTAATGGAATTGAATACGCATCTTCAGCCAATACAACTTCAGATATCAATTTTGATTGGATAACTGAACTGACTCCAGAGTTGATTAAGTCAATGACGATTTATAATACTCTTAATGAGTTGATGATGTCATGTGCAGGTAATGAATACAAAGTTGGTGAACCTTCACCTACGGTACCTAAACTGTATTACATCAGAATTGATAAAGTTCCTAATACTTTCAATTACAGACTTGCTGCCGTACAAGAGGATATTGATAAGTGGCAATTATATAAAAAGTAATAGATATGAAAATTATAATTAATAACAAACAATTTTCAGTAAGTGAATCAATACGAGAATTTGCTACTGTAACAAAAGATATGAATCTTAGTGATTACCTAAAACCTCTAAGGGATAAACGTAGTTCTGATTTAGAGAAAATTAGAAAAGGGATCAAAGATCTAAAAGATAATTATGAAAGATCATTAGCTGAATTGATTGCTAAGGAAGATAAGGTTAATCATCAATATGAAATTGATGAGAATCAATGGTCGATCGATTTTCTCAAAGCAAAAAAGAAACTTATGCCTAAAGAAAAACATGAGATTATTGATGATATCATTGAAGGTTATGAATCAATACTTAAAAAGATAAAGTAAACCCTATATGGTATTATAGTGGAGTTCGATTCTCCACTAGGGTACAAAATAAATAATAAATAATATGAGATGTAAAGTTACTGCGAATCACGACTGCGCTCCATGCGGTGACGGTTCAATAAAGTTATATGTGAAGGATGACTTCAAACTCATATATTCATTTACTGATCATAGATATAATCCAACTTTGATTATACCTCCTGATCATATTGAATTTGAATTCAAGTACACCATATTGGGTAGACCTGATACAGAGTTCATTGCATCACATTTGAATGGTGAATATAAGAATTGTTTTCAAAACGACTCTACGAACGAATTAGTTGTTCTATTCGATAATCATAATTTAAAGGCTGGACAGTTAGTGGTAGAGTATCACTTCTTAGTTCATGACGAAGCATTTCCTGAAAAAGTCGCTGATAGATATAACAGTGAATTAACGGGAATAGTATTAACAGATAACTTATTAGAATTAGAATTATGACACAAAGAAGAAATAATTCATTCAATCAATGCCCAGGAAATCCAGGGGCATTAGAGGTAAGGTATCAAATGGAATATCCAACTAACTACGTTAGAGGTCTTGATGGCAAGTCAGCTTATGATTATGCTAAAGAAAAAGGTTATACAGGTACTGAGGAAGAATTTGCTGAAGCAATGGCTAAAACAGGTCAAGTCCTGATTGCTACAACAGACTCTTTAGGTAACGTAATAATTGGATGGGGACTTAAAGTAACTGAAGATGGAGTTGTATCAGTCGATTTCAGTCAGGTAGATTTAAGTCAAGTTCAACTTGGACAAGAAATAACTGTTACAGGAATTGGTGAGTTAGGTGGATATAAAGATGGTGACATCATTCCAGCGGATAGTACCTTATTCAGTATAGTTGATAAGCTTTTACGAAAAGAACTTCCCGTTGAATACCTTGAACCAGTACTTGACTTTAGTGTAAATCCAGTTGAACAGATTTATGAAGTTGGACAACGAATTAATCCAGTTATCAAAGCTGATTTTATTCAGAATGATGCAGGTGAGTTAACAAATATGACCATCACCGTAGATGGAAGTGTTTTAGCTAAAGGTTCTTCAGATATTGAAATAATTGATGAAGCACGATTAATCAAAGGTGATCCAATCACATATATTGCAACTGCTCAGTATTTACAAGGTCCAGTTAAAGAGTCAAATTTTGGTAATCCTCAACCTGAAGGACAAATTCCTGCAGGAATGATATCAGCGAGTGCTCAATTAATTGCTCAAAGATGTTCATTTAGTGGATCATCAAAGTACGTACTTGCTTTCAATACATCTGAGCAAATCAGAAATCTTCAAGAGAAAAATTTTATCAGCGTTAAAACGTTCAATTGTCCTATCATCCAAGGTGCAAGAACTATTTGTATTGCTTACCCTGCTGAACTCGGTCCAGTATCTTCCATTGTTCAGAAGTCATTAGGTTATGACGTTAAAGGTGCATTTACATTAAGTAATGTTCTCGTAGCTGGAGAAGGCGGGTTCGCTCCGATTTACTATAATGTATATCGTTACGAAGCAATGATTGAACTCGACGAGGATACTTATATTGTAACATTATAACTTAATTAGGTATGAGTCAAGAAAAGAGTTATTTGAAGATTCCTATTGGTTATACTCGTGTTGATAATAAACCTCTTGAAAATAATACGCTGTTCAGTTCATACGATGCAGCTTTAGATTATTGTCAGAATAATCCAACTGCATATAACGGTCAGATTATTACAGTTGTCAGTGGTGAAAGACCTAAGATTTATGTTATAACGAAGAGTCAAACTCTTGGAAGTATCTTAGGTGATATATCAAGTTCAAGTGACCAATATAAGTTAAACTTTAAGGACGTAGATCATTTGGTGATTAATCACAATATGGACTATTTCCCAGGAGTCGTTGTTACCACCTCAAAAGGTGATGAGATAGAATGTTTGGTTGAATACATAACAAATAATCAAATCAAACTTTCTTGGAATGGTTTATTAACAGGTAATGTATATTTAACATAACAAGATATGATTAATATTATAATAGGTATTATTATAGGTTATGTATGCAAGCCTATAATTGACAAAGGTATTGAATGGATTAAGTCCAAGTTCAATAAAGATGAAGATTAAATTAACCCTATATGGTATGTACCGAGGTTCGAATCCTCGGTAGGGTACAATTCAAATTAATAACTTTAAGTATGGCAAAAAGAAAAACGAAATCAACTGAGGATGTTGTGATTAAACCTCCTCAAGAAGATGTTATACTTGGAGCTCCCTCAGCTAATAATGAGATTGTCACGTATACTGATATCACAGATAAATTAGGTGAAGGTTCATTCAAGTCAAATGAATGTCCTACTAAAGCTGAGATTTTAGCAAAATATACTACGATTGCTAAACCTGAACTTGAACCATTTAGTAGCAATGAACTTGTTACTGATGTGGCTATAGTTCTCGGATTTGTAGATATTAATATCGTACAGAGGGATGGTACGTCATTGGTTGTTACGATTGATGGAGTAGACTATACTTCAGGAACTCATCAAGTTCTTGCAGGTTCTACTATCAAAGTAAAAGTTACTTATACTGGAGCTGCTCAAGATAAGATAATCTTATCAACAGGTCAAACAGTCACTTCAGGAACTTCTACTAATGTCGTAATTACTCAAGCAGGTGATTTTTATGCAGATTGTTATAAATTTACAATTGCTGCAACTGCTAACGTATCTTACACAGGAGATGCAAACTTCTCTATTGCGATGACATCGACAAAGAATCTTGCATTCTTCAATTCGATTACATCTACTGGTACTCAACCTTGGATGACGGTATCTTCATATTCAGCAACTGCAGCTATTTTGAATGTATCACAAAATACAGGGATTCCAAATCGATCTACGACTTTGACATTTACTCAAGCCGAGTCAGGTTTATCAGGAAAAACAGTATTATCTCAAAGAGGTCGTCTTACTTATATCTCTTGGAATGCTGCTGACCTTACTAACCAACCATGGGCAGGTGCTAATGTTTACAGACCAGTATCTTACGATGGGTACTATAATACAGGAGCCGTCGTTACAAGTTCTGCACCAGATTGGTTGAGTTATAGTAATGGTACTATTATCATTGCAGGTAACTCAGACTTAGTAAATGGAAGAACAGGTACGTTAACTCTGTCAAGTAATAAAGCTGGAGTCGAAGTTCAAGGTGATGCAACAATCACAGTTAGTCAGGTTAAGAAAGATAATATTACTTGGGACTATACTATATCTGTCAATCCAACAACTTATACTGTAGGTTCTTCAGGTGGTACTTCTACTGCATTTACTGTAACTTCAAAGAAACAAAAGAAAGTCAATGGAGTTATTACTGGATCACCAGAAGATGCTCCATGGAGTGGAACTTCAAATAAATCATGGATTACATGGAGTGATTCAACTCGTAAGATAACTGTAGCATCTTCTAAAGATGAGACGGCAGCTACTGGAGCTATTACGTTATCTAATGATGGAGCATCATGTACAATTGCTGTGACTCGTCAGGCTCATGTACCTACTTGGGTTCTTAACTTCTACAATAAATCTATTCCTACAGGTAGTGCTGGAGGTTCAGGTTCTGTTTATGTTGAATCTACTAAGGATGGTGCATCAACTGGGTGGTCAGTTATATCTCAAACAGGTAATGTTATTACAGGATTGAGTCCAACATCTGGTACTAATGGTACTAAGATGACATTTACTGTTCCTACGAATAGTAGTACGTCATCACGTACTTGGAGTGTTGTGATTGCTCAGTCAGGAAATGGTGCTAAGACAGCTACGTTATCAAGTACTCAGGATGGTCAGATTGTAGTTACTTATGGTAATTATAAGTTATCTGCAAGTCCGTCATCATTCAGTGTGAGTGCAAGTTCGACTTCAAGACAATACTTTACAGTTACTTCAACTCGAGATGTATATCATAACGGAAGTTATTATACTACTGAAGACGTTGGTTACAATGTAAATAATGGTAATGAGTCGTACACTTATGGTGGTAATTACTCAAGTGATCAAGGTTATATTTATATAAATACTGCTAATACTTCAACGTCGAGTTCTCGTTCAGGTTCTGTAACGGTAACTCAGAATGTTTCAGGGAAAACAGTTAATGTATCTATAACTCAAGGATCAGCTGCTCCACCTCCAGATCCAAGAGCATGGTGGGATTCTACTTCATCGCTCTCAGGTACTTACAGTTCAGGAATGAAGTTTACGAGAACGTTCTCTACAGCGGAGGGCGGATACGTATCTTCAGCATCTTGTAGTGGAGGTTCTGCATCAGTGAATGGAAGTACAGTAACTATTACTCCAAGTAGTACTTCAGGTTCAGTTTCATTGATTGGTGGAGGTTCAACTCGTGTTACGAATGGACCTATATCATTTAGTATAAGTGACTCTTACACTTTCAGTGGATATAGTAATCAGACTGCTACTAAGGACGGTGGAACTTTGAATGTAACAGGTACTTCATTAAAATATAACTTTGGTTATACAAGTGGTAAGACTGCAAGCATCAAAGCTTCATCTAATCAAAGCTGGGCATCTGTATCAATATCAGGTACTACAGTCGTAGTTACTGTTCAAGGAACTACGTCTACTTCATCACGTACAGCTACTATTACTGTAACTCAAGATGGAAGTGGAAGTCGTAGAACATTTACTGTAACTCAAGCTGCTGCACCTCAAACGGGTACAGTTAGATTTGTAGATAGTAATACTATTACAATTGGAGCTTCTGGTGGTACATTTAGTAAGGGAATTGTATACTCTAATGCAAACGTTAAGGGTGCCGGAGTAACATCTTCATAACTAAAATAATGGTGAGGGAGTATTGATTAAAACTCCCTCATCAACTTAATAAATAAATTTAAAACTGTATGAAAGAGGAACTAAAGAATAATTTAGGGGGGTCAGTACCTCACCAAATTACAGATAGTCCTCAGGAATTAGTATTAACTATTCCTGAGGAGCTAAAAGGAAATGAATTAAATATAGTATATGCAGCATCCTGGATAAGTAACTTAAAAGTTAACGACTCAAGTAATACAGTTACTGGGACAGTTTCTGCTAATACGGGAGCAAGTAGGAGTACGACTATTACACTTACTGCTTCAGGTAAGTTATCTACAACTTCACCTTATAGTTTTACTCTATATCAAGAAGGAAAACGAGTATGCTCACTAACAGTAAATTTAATTCCAACTTCTTGGTACGACTGTGTAGTATCTTCTACAATCGTAATGGATGCGTCAGTAACTGTACGAGTAACAATCAATACATTCGATTCAGATGATCAACCGATATTAGTAACTATTAGTAAAGGTCAAACTTCAGGAAAATATCCATTATCGACAGGATGGAAACCTACAGGTGTTAAAATTACAGGAATATCTCAGTACAAAGGTAACTATATACTAGATTATTAAAATTCATTCCACAAAATCTCTTCAGGTAATCAATTTAAGATTATGACTGGAGATAGAAATAACTTAGGGGGGGTCAGTCCTTCCAACGAAAATTTATCTTCTAACTCTCAGGTATTAAATATTCAAATACCAGAGGAGTTAAAAGGTAAGAAATTACATATAATAACTAAATTAAGTGACGATAAAGATTTAAAGTTAGGAGCAAGTTGGATTACAGGATTGACTGTTAATGACGCAACCAATACAGTAACAGGTAGTGTAACTGAAAATACTACGTTATTAGAACGGTCAGCAGTAATTACATTAACTGCTTCAGGTAATCTTAGTACTACCTCACCTTATAGTTTTACAGTAAAACAAGAAGGAAAGGTTGTTAAATTAACTAATACCATCACAGTTTACTGGTATAATAAGTCATCAGATTCTATGCTATATGCAGAAGCTGATAAATCTGTTGATTCTGACCTAACTATTACAACTAGTGTAAATTGGACTTCTTTAACTGGAGGTGAAACTTTTAATGAAATGAAGACTCTGAATATATCAAAAGGTTCAACGTCAGATTCAATTTTCATGGTTCCTTCTAATATGACTATACCTTGGAATATTTTAGATGGCAGGTCAGCAATGTTACCTCGAGTGAGTCCTACGAGTGATGATAAGTACGAATATACTGCAATCGCTCAAGAACGTTAATTTAGTTATTAATACTCCTCTGATTAACAAATTAAAGTTATGAAAGAGGAATTGAAGAAAGATTTAGGGGGGGTCACCCTCAAAAGAATTCAATTCCATCTGACTCTCAAGAATTAATATTAACAATTCCTGAAGAGTTACGTGGAAAAGAATTAAATATAACTTATGGAGCTTCATGGATCACTAATCTTAGAGTTAATGATTCGAACAATACAGTTACAGGTACCGTTGCTGCAAATTCATCAACTTCAAGTAGAAGTTCTACGATAACACTTACAGCAAGTGGTAATTTAAGTACAGCGAGTCCTTATAGTTTTACTTTAACTCAAAGTGGAAAAATTGTACATACTAAGATTATTGGAACTTGGAAAACTGCTTCGGAACAAGTCGGTGGACAAGTATTTAATGGAAGTACGATTGTTGCATCGAGTTCAGGTCCTCGTAATGAAGATACATTCGAAGTTGAGGTGAATCCTGGAACTTTTAACTTGACTGCTAGATATTCATATCATCAATCAAGTTCTAATTGGATTACAGGTTCAGTATATCCATCCTCATTTACATTATCTGCAGGACAAACTCAGGATATCATCGTTGTACTAGATTCATAAGTTATATCACTAACCTTCAGGACTAATCAATTTTACGATTATGACTGAAGAAAAGTTAAATAACGTATTAAATGAAGGTGGAGATATTGAAATCTCTATTCCTGAGGAATTAAGAGGTCATGGGATTGTAGTTAACTACGGTGCTTCATGGATTTCTAATTTAAGAGTAAATGACTCCAATAATACAGTTACTGGAACAGTTGCAGCTAATTCATCTACTTCAAGTAGAAGTACAACTATTACTTTAACTGCATCTGGAAATTTATCTACGACTAGTCCATACAGTTTTACTTTAACTCAAAGTGGTAGAACTCAAAGTTGTAAGGTTGGTCTAAGATTTGAAGGTACAGGATTTATTTATGCAATTTTTGTTAAACAAAATGGTAAAATAATTTACACTACATCTGGACTTAATCTTCCAAGTATTCAAGAAGTCATTTTATATTCTCCAAATTGGACATTTCCATCATCAGGAAACCTTACATTCGAATATAATAGAACAGGTTCATCGAATAAACCAGATAAAATTGGAACAGTGAGTCCAAGTTCATTAACATTTACGGATGGAGGTAACATAAGTCTCACCTGTACTGCAACGAGTTAAAACTTAATTGGATGAATACAATAATATTACAAGGATTAAAAATCACTACAACATGTAAGTACGTTAAGTTTACCGAGTCAACAACCATTGACATACATGAAGACTTAGCTTCTTCTTATATCGAGATTAAATTCCCTCGTGGAATTAAGAGTTGTAATATTGTTGACAGACATGTTAAGTGTTTATACGAAACAATACTTAAGCCAACAGATTATATTAAAATATGTAATCCAATTGTTGACTTAAACGGTGTTAGGTTTAAGAAGTTGACGGAGGACGTTCTGAACTATAGTCAATACTTAGTCGCTAACATCGACGACTTCTTACTTGAATACGATAGGAGTCATATAACAATACTTATTCCAACTTCTAAAAAGGATGATTTATGTACTTATCTTAAGTGCTTAAAGATGATTCCAATGATTCAAGTATTAGATGCGCCTGAGTTATGTGAATTGGATAACTTGTACAATTTAAATATTGACAAGAAGGATGTTTATATGGACTCCGATAATAAGTTCGTATTCAACACAAAAGAATTCTACGATGCTTATATATTAAGGATGGTCGACGTATTTGAATCCTTCAAAAGACAACTTGAAGAAAGATTGTTAAAAAGAGGGATTCAATTACTGACTTTTCCTGTTGATGAGAAGCTACAAACAGCTAATCATATTGTATATAGAATCTCAGAATTATCTACTCAAGTATCTCGTAAGACAGATTTTTCAGTTTTGAATGAAGCTGTACAACATCGGTCTACTATCGAGTTCGAACTGAGTACACCTAACTTGATTCTTTTCAATGACGTGAGAACAAGATATCAAAATCTTAATTTTATATCAGATTTCACTGAATTTTATACAAAAGATAAGTTAGGAAACGACTGGATATCTACAGCTAAGTGGGATAAAATAACAACCGATTTCGAAGCAGATTTCTCTCAAGATTCAAAAGGGAATTTTGCTTATAAGTCAACTTTCAACTGTGAATTATACTACTATGTTGTCTTTGATGTTCTCCATTATAAGATACGAGAAATCATTGCTACAATATTAGCAGAACCTATGACAGGTACTCCAGGAGAAGTGTATGAAACTGACGTTATAAGATCAATAATAATCAATTAATATGGCAGGATTAGATTACAAAAGTAATCAAGCGTTAGTCGGATTCGACAGTATACGTAAAGTTCTCTGCGTTGGTGATGGGGATTCTCCAGAACTATTAGATGCAGTATATCTACAACAGCTTGACGCTACAGTCAAAACGATTGACAAAGATTACGAAACTACCAAAAATAAGGATAATGACGTCAATCTTGGTGGAGCAACTCCATCCGAGACTAAGTATCCTACGCAGAAGGCAGTAAAAACTTTTATTGACACTGCGGTATCGACAATCAATAATAATATTCAAAATCTGACTACAGGTAAGTTTGATGCTTCACTTGTTAGTACTAACTCGGATTTGAATAGTGCTGACCCTACGAAGTATGTACCTACTCAGAGTGCAGTGAAGACATTTGTTGAATCAAATATCTCCAATGTATCAGGTAATATGACGACGCTTATCAATACGAAATTTGATAAGAATAAAGTAAGTAAAGATGGAACGTTAACAAGTTCTGACGATACTTCATTCGTTCCTACTCAGAGTGCGGTTAAAACTTATATCTCAACTCAAATTTCTTCATTAAAAGAAGAAATCACAGGTGGCGATGGTGGACTTGAATCTAAGTTAGATCAAAAGTATTTAAGTACTGATACTAACTTAAATTCAGTAGATCCGACTAAGTACTTCCCATCTCAGAGTGCAGTAAAAACTTACATCACGAATCAGTTGACTCCAATCAAAACGAATGCTGATAATGCAGTTCGTATTAACGTATCAACTCGTCAAGTGATGATTGGTCAGTTGGAAGCAACTGGATTCTTTAAGACTTCAGATTCTCGTAAGAAGGAAAATATCTTACCAATATCCGATACTCTATTGGATGCAGCAAGAGATTTTGAATTGAAACAATTTAACTTCAAAGCTGATGGAAGATTCTCTGTTGGAGGTATTGTTCAAGAAGTACCTGATGCACTGAAATTCTTGGTCGGTGAAAACGAAGATAAATCTCTTTCACTTGAATATATCGAATTATTGGTATTAAAGGTAGCTTCTTTGGAAAGAGAAGTAAAATATTTAAAATCAATTAAATAGTATTAATTATATGTCACAGAAAAAAATTTTAGTTGATCTTGACCTTAATGGTAATCAACTTAAAAACGTTGTTGCTGAAGTCGTAACTGCTGACCCTGCAGACCTTGGTACTGGTGGTAGATTTATTTATAACTCCACTACGAAAGACCTGAAGTTCAGCGATGGTACTAAGTGGATCAAAGCTAAGTGTACTGCAACGAGTATGGCTGCTGATCAAGCTAACGCTCAGTACGCAATCTACGATAGTGAAGTAGACTCTGAGTTCAAGTTCCGTGCAATCGCTACAGGAACTCGTGGTGATGGTACTCGTCAATTAAGTATTACTCTTGCTGACGGTGTTATCACAATTGATGCTACTCTGAAGAAAGAAGACGTGGGTCTTGAAAACGTAGAAAATGCTGCTCAATTACGTGCTACTCAGTTAAGCACAGATGCGAGTCTTACATCAAAACCTGAAAATGATGCTGAGGGAGCTGTAGAAGCTCAAGATGGACTTGTTCCTTCTCAGAAAGCTGTTAAGACTTATGTTGACAAAGAAATATCTCGAATTGATTCTTTGATTGCAGGTGGAGTTGTATATACAGGTGTTTGGGATGGTTCAAAATCTATCGAAGCTAACTTAACAATACTCGGACTAGCTACATCAGATAATCCTCTGAGAAAAGGTATGCTATTCAAGGTATCAGTTGCTGGTACTGCTTCAGGTATTGTAAGTCCATCTAAACCTGACGATGGATTAATGGTTGGTGACCAAGTTATTGCTAACAAAGAGTTAACAACTGGACCCGCCTCTGCCAATGCATTTGACTTTGATGTTATTGATAATACTGAATCAACTGATATCGTAAGAGTTGACGCTGTTCAGACTATCACTAACAAGACTATCGATGCTGATAACAACTCGTTGAGCAACATTGAAGTCGATAATTTCAAAGCAGGTGTTATCGTATCTGCATTGAATGAAAGTAATAAGGATAGTGAAACCAACTTGCCTAACAATAAGGCTATCACTGACAAGTTTGCTGAATACAAATCTACTGTATCAGACTTGAAAGCAGAAATGTATTCTCAAGAAGTAACTACAGGAAATCAGGTAGTTATTGCTACGGGAACTCATAACTGTGGTACAAATCCGACAGTATCTGTATTCCAAAAGTCAGGAGCTAACTTCATGGCAGTTGAAGCAGATATCCAAATCGCTGATAGCGGTACTGTTACCGTTGCTTGGAATGGTACTATCAATTCAGCATCTTCAATTAAAGTAGTTATCACGGGCGTCCGCTAATAATATACTTTATTTTAATCATCTCTTGGAAGATCGGAAGAGCGTCGTGTAGGGAAAGAGTGTAGATCTCGGTGGTCG
>OCLM01000013.1_pt1 | contig 19999 bp, 29 predicted proteins | sample 1538841 | NCBI WGS metagenome assembly OCLM01 (sample SAMN04571729, study PRJEB22368) | human gut metagenome | biome: human gut; material: stool | host: Homo sapiens | place: Luxembourg | collected 2012-09-20
CCACCGAGATCTACACTCTTTCCCTACACGACGCTCTTCCGATCTCTCCCTTTTCTTTTTGTTTTATTTTCCAGTATGACCGAAGCCGCCTTCTCCTCTTTCAGTTTCAGATAAAGTTTCTACCTCTACCCAGTCCAACTGACAAGATAATTCAATGGCACCCTGAGCGATTCTATCGTTATGTTTAATAACGAAATCCTCAAATCCATGATTGATGATGATAATTCCGATTCCACCACGGTAGTCACTATCAACTTTTCCTGGAGTATTTAATACTGTAATTCCATTCTTGAGTGCTAAACCGCTACGTGGAGTAACGTGTAATCTGAAACCTTCAGGGAGTGCTATAAACAATCCCGTCGGAATCAATGCTCGTTCACCCGGAGAAAGTACGATTGTTGTATCTTCTGGAGTTAAATCTACCTCCAGTTTTCCAAGTTCACGACTATACACGATAGCTTTTTCACCACTATCAAAACATGCTCTGAAATCAAATCCATCAGAACCTTTTGTTTCATACTTCGGAAGTGGCAGGCTTTTGCTTTTGTTGATCACCTCCACTTTCACTTCGCTTAAGTTTTCTTGCATTTTTAACTAATTTATATAAAATTCGAGATTCGTGACTATAGGTTTTTAGGATGAATGTTGATAGCCACTTATTAATTATCGGTGCGAACTTAAGAGTAGCAAAGACTTGAGGTCCACAAATATAAGGATTCGATGGGTACATCCTGAAAATTGTTAACTTGAGTTTATCGAGATGACCCATTGTAAGAGGTTCATTTAATACACCTTTTGTCATACAATTAGCAAGTTGATTCATCAAATCATTATATTGAGCTGGAGTCATTACTCCCAGTTCAAAGTTCTTTGGTAAATACATATGACTAATGCCTGACGTCATAACAGTTTTACTTATCTGCATATACGTCAATGCATTAGTCTTATTATCATACCAAATTGCTATTGGGTACTTATTATCGAACCCAGTCATAGCATTGTAAAATTTGAGTAGCTCTTCAAACATGGTTAGTTATAAATAACTATGAGTTTCTTACCACAGTATTCAAATACTGAATTGATGTAAGTTGTTATTGAAGTTGGAGTAGAACCAACGGCAGCTTCAATTCCCTTCAGTACTCCGATTTGTTGAGTTAACGGGTCAGCATAATCAGAGAATAAATCTCCTTTGAATAGATCATACATTCCAGCCATCTTTTCATAGATGTCAGTTAACTTGTAATCGTTTTCAGAAACTGGAATTTTGGTACCTAAACATACCCAATCCAACAGATTCCAATTTGTATCGATGACATTGTACTCAAGAGTTCCAGCAGGAATTTCATTTGCATTTACTTCTTGTTCAGATACTCCAAATACCAAGATATCGAGTCCTGAAGTCGCAGCAAGTCTATAACGAAGAGATGCGAACTCATCAACTGTCATCATCTTCAATGCTCCGATTTGAGCTACGAGACCTTTGTCAGCAATCGCAGAGTCCAAGACTTCAATGTTGTCAGATAACACTTTGATAATCTGACTCATAATCTGTTCTCCGTTTTCAACAACAGCTCTTTCACGAGCAACTATCCCAAATGCACTACCATAGATGCTTTGGGTTCTTACGAGGTTTACTTCTAAAATCATATCAATTAATTGTTACAATTTTCATATACATTCCTAAGAGCTTTAAAAGCAGCTAAGTAGTATATTTCAAATAGTGATTGAGATAAATCTGTGAATCTAAAATTAGACAAAATCGTCTGTTTAAATCCTTGTTCGTCATTATTCTCAATTGAGTTGATAACTCCTCCAGTGATGTCAAAAAGCGATGAACCAATAAAAGAGTTTCTTGGGTTATATCTATCGATTGCAATGAAATCCATTACCCAAAACGGATTACATTCAATATAAGTTTTGAGTCCTTCCCAACCTCCGATTTGACGGTCGTGCAATACCCACTTAAGAATTTCTGACTTATTAGCAAGTCGAGTAGAACAATTCGGATTTTGGCACTTTAATGCTGACCCAAATATATCATTCTCACTTAACTTATAACCACATTCACAAGTAGGGAAATCGTAGTTCGTAGACTGCGATAATACCTTATGGACTTTAGGAATCGTCATATTTGCAAGGATGACTTCAATCTGTGAACCAATTCCAAATTTTAATGATACAAGATTTGGAACTCCATTTGACGATACACGATTGATGTTCTTTCCATTGAGTTCTATCTGACTTATCATCAAAACAGCAGCATAACTACCATTATTGGAATTAAAAGTCCAGTCGATTCCCTCAACAGTTGTAATGTCACTTTCAGTATAGTAGAATTTATATCCTCTAACTCCTTGTTTAGTATAGAGAACTACACCGTCAGCTTGTACAACTTCTCCATTTGGTAAATGGACGATGTCACTCGTTGGGATCAAGTCCTTGGTCAACTTATAAGCTCTATCAAATACGAAGACTTCTTTACCGTCCCGTACTGAAGTAACTTTTGGTAATTCATCCAAGTCTTTTTGAACCTCTTCAAAATCGTAAGGTCTATTATCCCAATACTTAAGTTGGTAGGCTCGTACAAAAGCTTCTCTGTTGACTTCATCATCCATATGTTTAGAGTTGGTCAATCCATTTGCTTTGTTACGAGCCAATTTTCCATACTTATTAGCATCGACGAGTACTTCACCTCGAATAGTTTTGATTCCAGGTTTTACTCTTTTTGGAAATATATCGAAGAATGCTTTAGTCCTATCAATACCGTAAGCTTCGTCAGGTGTACCTAAAACTTTAGCCAAACGCCCTTCGGGTGTATAATACCCTTTAATAGAACTTCCATCATACTTTAATTCAGCTACACAGCCCTCACCATTTGTATCCATGAGTTGAGTTATGACTTTCACCATATCCTCATTCTCTACGATTTCCTTAGCTAATCCTTCGTCAGGGTCATTAACTAACTTCAAGTCAGAGTCCCATTGAACTAAAGTCTTTTCAGAAAGTCCTGTTTCCTCACGATATCTTCTTGCCAATTCATCATATTGTTTATCTGAAATGGTTTCGATACTCGAATCTGAGTAACGATTCATATAAAATCTATTAGCAGATTCAGTTAATAATTTTAATTCTTCCTGTGTCATAATTTATGAATTTTAAAAGTTTAATATATCTTGATCACGTTTCACTTCATCGATATCCTTTATAACTCCTTTACGGAGAAGGACTTCTTGAACTGGAACTTTGATTAATTCAGATTCATAATAAGCCTGAATAACCTGACATGCAGGTAAGTTGGTATATGTGTATCGTGACTTTAATATCTTACTAACACACTCACCCTTTTCATTCTTATCACAAAAGACCACTAAGTCAACAAGTCGTGATGAGCGTAAATTGGTAACTCCAATATTTACTACATCGTCCAAGGTGACTTCAAAGAATGCTTTATTTTTTGACCTATCAAGGAGGTCGCATCTATCGAGTATAACTATATTCTTCATACATCAGTAAGGTTTTTAACCCTTCTAAAACGCCATTAATCTCTTTTGAGGTTATTGGTACCGACGATTACTTTATACATGCTCGCAGAATACTTATTCATCCACTCCTTTTGAGTCAACTCACCCTTTCTATCATCCTTACGTTGTCCCCAATAAATAATTGTTTTATATTTATTGCTCTGACCTTTGATAGATTGGATAGCTGAGTACCGTCCTTGAGAACGAAGTTCTTTCTTTAAGTTAGCAGTTTCTACGGGTGTCAAGTCAATTTCTAATTGATATGAACCTGAATCAGCAGCTTCCTTAATTTGGTCAAGAATCTCACTGACGATTATATTCTGGACTCCTTTAGCTTTCTGACTTGAAAGACGTGCCATGTTCTGACCGTCATAACCTACAGTTACAGTTTTACCTGCAATACTTTTCTTAACAATTGGTTTCATCTTGATTATAAGTATTTACCCTCACCATATTTCAGGTGAGGGAGTATATTACAATTTTCCAGGTAACTTCTTCATCGCATCACGATATTCAGATAACAATGGAAGACCTTTTTCATCGACTAAAGTATATCCAGCCATCAAAAGTTCATTAAGGAATGAATACTGTTGAGATACTTGGTCAGTTCTCTGAACATCCAAGAATTGTTGTGCACCATGACTCAAAAGAGCCCAGTATTCCATTTCACCTATCTTCTGACCTTCCTCCCGATACAGTCCATCACCCATATATGGAGCAGCTGAATCAATAACTTCAGATGTTACTTTTCCAGAGAACTCTGCTGAGTGATACAATCTCATCATGTAAGTGTCACCTACGATAACTGGATTCTCAATTGGACCAAGTTCAGGGTCAGTAACGTACTGAGCTTCTTCGATATTTAATTCTTTAGCCCATTCCATTACAGCATCGTATGTCAGTCGAGAATAACATCCGACTTTCATAACAAAGAAGTACTTACCTTTCTCCTTGTACTGAGATGAAAATTCTTCGTCAGTCATCTTAGCAATCTTCTTGCCATAATACTTAGACATGAATGCCCTCGCTTCATTGATATTATCAGAAGCCATCAACTCATCTACCTTAGCTTTTACTACGTCAATGATTTGATTAAGTATTACTTCATACAACTGAGATGGATTCTTACGAGAAATAACTGCTGCAGGATTCAATATCATTTCTACAGGTTGATTTGTAGATTCAATGATAGGCATTTTATCGTCAGGAAGTACCAATGATACCTCACCTTTTGAACCCCATGAATTACATAACTTACTACCCTTTTTCAATGGACTGTAATAAACAATCTTGAATTGGATAACAGCAGATATCTTCTTATTCGTAAAAGTATATTCCTTATCAAGTCGAAGACTCTTATATTTATCAGGGAAGTTTCCATTGTACTGAATCAACCCTGATTGAAGATAATCCTCATAAGCTTCGATGACTTTCAATGTCTCTGAATTATTCAATCGAGAACTTGCTGCATCATTATAGTAAATTTTGCAGTCAGTAATCATACCATCTTTGATGTTATTAGGAACTATCAAATTACTTTTCTGATAGTTAACATCCATAAACTTCATGATATCAAGTCTTTCATAAATCTGTTTTGTAATAGATTTAGCTCTCAACTTGGTTTTATTATTCACCAAGATATCGAGAGATTTAACTTGAGAACCAATAGGTTTAATATATGATACGATATCTTCGGGTCTCAATTCAATAGCCACATCGATCACGGGATAGTCAGCCATTCTTTTAGCATATGACTCAGAGATAATGATACCATCCTCATAAGTATATCCAAGGTAACTCATATACGCTACTTTAGTATTCAACCCTAAATCGTAAGAATTTTTACGTAAAGTATGTGGAGCAATGAGTGCTTGATTCTTCGTTAACTTATCACCTACTTTAACTACAGGTTCAAATGTAGTCATAGCATTATTGATTCCTGAAGTCGGAGTAGGGATTTGGTACGGATAAATTGCATTGTTCGTAGGGTCTTTGATATAAATCATATCACCCACGATGTTAGTCACAATACCTTCATCGTATGGATAACGAGTTATCAATGAAGCTTCAAGGATATCTTCATCATCATTACCACTTGATATCATACGAGGTTCAGCATTCTCAATTTCTATAGATTGCTTAGCCATTGATGCACCCATTGCTACACGTACGGAGTCCGACATATTAATCATCGGAATTCTACGGGTAGTTATAGATAATTTCTCATCTGGAGCTGGTTCTATATATTTGATATCTGACAAGTCAGTTGTAGTATGAGTTCTCATTCTGTACTTGTAATGATACTCATCTGCAGTGATGACTTCTTTGTCCTCATAATCATAATGGTCATTTGCTAAAACTTTTGAACACAAATAATCCAAGTACGGTATCTCGACCTTCTCCTTTGTTACAAAGTCGTAGCAGTCGATATAAATAGTATCACCAATAAGTTTTACACATTTATTCAACTCATTCAACTTATTCACGTTGTTATTTTCAGGAGTATTTACAACGTCAATGATATCTGTAAATGTACTATTGTATGCACAATACGCAGGAATGACAACCTTTGATTTCAGTGAGTCATATACGAGAGGGTTGATATCAGTCGGTACGTCAACAGATGATTCATCAGCAACTTTAAAGAATCTGAAAATTGCATTCTGAATATCTTTCGGATAAAGAATTCCATTTGCATAGAATTTATCTCTCATTGAGCGTAAAATCTTTTGACGAACTTTTGCACGTCTAAGAGTACTAATTAAACTATCCTCAGTTGTAATGAACCTCTTATCGATAATTCTATCGTATTGATTATCATTTCCTAAGTTAACCAAGTCGATAACGTTCTGATAAGTTAGATATTCTCCAATATTATCAGTATCCAATTTGATTTTCAACTTATTCTGTTGATAATCAGTCAACTTAAGATAGTCTTTAAACTTATCAAAAGTATCAGTATCACCAACAAAGTCAAGCTGTTCATCGTCAGTTTGGATAATTACGTTCAACTCGATTGAGCCACCTTTCAACTTCTTGAAATTAATTGAACGGTCATTGTCTATAACAATATTATTGCCATAAACTCTCATTTCAAAATCGGTACCCATCACCGTGGTCGAGATTCTTCTACGACCTTCGATGATGAGTAGATTGCTGTACATACGAGGTACCTCAATGGTGAATTGCATATTTTCACCAACGGTTCCATCCTCTTCTATCACATTATATGTAAAAATCAGGTCAAATGAATAAGTGAGACCGTTGTTGATATAGTAATTCAAGTCTGTCAAATTACTATCAACAACTTTAACACTTAATATATTGATTTTCCGATTCTTGCTATCTTTTTCGTCAATCTTTAACAAAACAGATTTAATGTATTCAACAAGTCTTGGAACTATAACGTCATTATATGAAGTCATGATCTTTGTTCTATCTTTTTAAACATTACATTATTTGATATAAGATATTCCTCAATCTCTTTTGAAATACTTGACTCCAAATTTTTGAAGTAAGTTTCCAAGTCTCTACGAGGCATCAAACCATAATCGATCTTAAGTACCAATGTAAACATGAAAAGATAGTTCGTATTCGGAAGTTCTAATAACTCCAAATCATTCTTTATCACGTCCACTTGACTAAGATACAACTCATGGATGTTCTGAGCCAATCGAGAATTATTTTTATTATCAAGATTGAAGCTTGGTACTTCATATCCGATTGCTAAAGATTTAAGTGAGTAAGCCATTGTGTGTATCAAGTGAATTATATAGTAATAAACCTAAGTTAGATCTCGTGAACAAGTCGTCATTCAATTGGAGTCCATCCAATGCTACCTTTTCAAAAGTTTTCATCGGAGCTTCAAATGACAATTCAGTGAAGAATGAACTATTCTCATGAACTGCTCTAATAACACCTCTCATGACAGTTTGACCTTGTTTTGTACGTCTTGTAATCAATAGATACAAGAACTCCATCAACTCCTGATTAATTCCTGGAATCAATTCTTGGAACTGAGAACGGAAGAAATAGTAAGATTCTTCTGTTGAAGTGATATGACTCAATAAAAATCCCATATCAAGTACTCCAGTACAGATTCTCTGACCTTTCTTAACTACCGCCCCTTCAGGATATAAGTACATTGAGTTTGGATTGATATCATACTGGATGTTACCAATAACAAGTTTCAATGCACCCTTAGGAGTCGTCACATACTTAACCGTTCCATCAGTTAATGCATAACATTGAGATACGATAACTGAGTTACGTGCGAATTGTTTTGGAGGAGTTATTGCTCTCGCTGATGTCAGCTTGATAACACAGTCCAAGTTATACGCAGGAGTAAATATGTGATAAGCATAACCAATCAACTCTCCACTCTTATACTCATCATTAGCCTTAAAGTTAGAAGTGAAGTTAGTAGGTCTCGGATACTTATATAGTTTTCCACTCTTACCCGTCAAGATGATAAACTGATCAGATAATGACATCGTACAGTCTTCAGGAGCAATCAATGAAGAATTCGGGTCAAGATTGAATAAGTAACCACCATGCTTCAAAGATAATGCCTTCTGAGTAATACCTTCAGTCAATGAAGAAATCATTGAAATACCAATATTACTTCCATTCTTGTAAGGAATCAAACTTGAAATTTGGTCAGATAAAATTATCGTACCATACTTCGGATTTGAGGTCAATACAGAACGGACTCTTACAAGTTCATCAGAATTATTCTTTGTAATGATAGTTCCATCTATCATTGTACGTCCAACTGCACTCTTCATCTTAACTAAGATACCTGGATTCGTATCATCTGTACCTTCTTGATACTGATATGAACATCCAAGATATACGAACTGACGAGTCAAGTTACCTGATAACGGTACAGATTGAACTTTAATATCCTGTACTGCACGATTTTCAGTTGCATGTCTTTCGTAATCACGAGGACTCATACCATTGATAATAGTCGAATCTGATACAGTCACATTACCATCAACTCCTACATTTAACTGAGGAAGTGTAATAGCTAGTAACTGATTAATCTTAGCACGAGATGACTCCTGAATTCGAACAACGAGTTCTTTATCAAGTTTATTGGTTTCAGACTTGACGTACTCTTCATAAATCGCTCTGACTTTAACACTCTTTTCATTCTCGCTCAAGATAGGACTTTCAAGAACGTCTTTAACTTTATCCTTAAATTCCTTATCGATGCTTGAATAGAGTTCAGATAGTTTAGGAGCAGATATACCAGCAATCGTAATTACCTTTAATGCGAACTCCTGAATTTTCTGAATACGGTCAGTACGGTCAGTAAAGTCAGATAACTTAGAAATCAATGGAACTACATCTTTTGAATTCAAAGGATTATCAACTCCATTGAGAACCTCATCAAGGTCAGTACCGAATAAGTCACTCAGTATTTTTCTTGCTAAAGTAGTCTGTTTTCCGTCAATCATAATGACAGTCTGATACTTAATCTGACGTTTACGTCGAGCCTGTTCTGCATCTTCAACTGAAGCAAATGTCAAGATATCCTGAGTTCTAATGACCTTTGTTGCAATAATCAAACCATTCATCACTTCGTGATTCGGTAAGAATAATGGATCAAGAGACTTCTTGTAATACACCATATTCTTTGGTGACATACATTCAATGATTGAAGATTGAACTTCACTTGGAATTACATAGAATGACATCGTATCACCATCAAAGTCAGCTCCGAACGGTTGACATAATCCAAGAGGAATAGACATTGTATAATCCCTCGTAAGAATGACTTTACAAGCCATCATATTATACTCGTGAAGAGTCGGATTACGGTTGATTATGACATATTTACCTGGAGTTTTATCAGTTCCATTTACAAAGTCACTGAAAAGTCTTTGAATTTCTTCTGACGTAGCTTCTGTACGGTATAGAAGTTCAGCTTTAGCTTGACTGATTTCCATTTCAGATGCAATGTAGTCGATAAATTCCTTACGACATGCTTCGTACATCAGGTGAACAGGAATCTTAACTTGGTCAACCTTCAAATCTGGTCCAGGTATAATTGTACAACGACCTGAATTCGGAAGACGAGTAGATTGCATGTTACGTGCTCCATTAGCTTTTGAACCTTTCAACAAAGTAGATATCTGATCGATGCTTTTAGTAATGAATACACGAAGACATGCTCTCAGAAGTGCTAATTCTACTTGGTTATTAGAATTAGGTTCAACTTGTTTATTATAGAAGTCATATACTGCATAAATGATATTTTGGTATACAGTTGTAACTCTATGCATCTTAAGTTTTCGACTTCCATTATCCCATTCGAGTCTTGGAGCTCTCATGATGATAGGGACTACGAGAATGTTCTGATTGATAAACTTAAACAAGTTACCAACTTCAGATGGAAAATACTTCATGAAAATGAGTAGTAGTCCATCATATGAACACTTTGTATAATCGTCAATATCTTCAGATATAATAAGAGTATTAGTTTCTTCCTCATATGTAAACTGAAGAGTATCGAATACTTTCTTACTTAAACCTCTCTGATTTGAAAAAGATTCTGAATAGTCTTTCTCAATTCTTGGGAATATACTTTTGATATATTTGATAAATCCCTTGAATTTAACATCAGAGCAATAATATACAGGAAGTTCAATTCTACCGTATCTCTTGAACGCTTCCGTCTCATCAAGAAGAGTCGAACCACAGTGAGTACAATGATGTCCTACCGTACGAACCATACCACAATTACATTGGGTACTGAACATACTACCGAATATCTTTGCATCAAGGACTGAACCCTTATACGGCTTTAATTGCGTAGTGTAATTTAAGTTCACATCTACGTAATTAGTTATAAGATTATCTCCTGCGTACGTGACTATCAACTCATCAGTTAACATCACTGCAGTTAGATTGCTGTTAGTCTCCATAAATCAATCGTTTTAATGTTGATGCATTCATCTCTTCAGAGAATGCTTGTTGGAATTCATTTATCACAGTATCTTTTCTTTTGTTATAGATACTATCAGTCAACTCAAAGATTTCATACATTTGATTTTGATTGATAGAACCTGTAACCTTGAAGTACTCTGCACGGTACTCTAAGTACTTAGCATACGTCTCATCGAAGTTAACGATTTTATCGTAATACTTCTTGAAGTACTTCTGAAAAGTATTGACTGCTTTATTGGTGCTCGTACCAAAGAACTCGAATCCCAATTCCTTAACTGGATCTATCAAGAAATCATTTCCGGACTCCGATAGATACGTAATCCACTCAAAGTAAACTTCTTCTTGTCTGCCATCTATCAGTTTATAAGTTTCTTCAACCCATGGAACTGCATAGTCAGGTAAAGTCAGTCGAGGTATGATACCAAATTGATTATTCTTAAATAGCATAATCAAGCAAGCAGCACAAGTAGCCTTCATCATCTTTCTTGCATTGACTTTATCAGGCAAGATAGTCTTAGTTTTAAGGTACTCGTTCAGAACGTAAACAAATAATTCATCCAATTGTTTATCAATCGTCAAATCTACGTCTTCCTCGTAAGAACTCTTCATCAACTCACGCTTAGTAGAATCATATACAAGTCTTTGTTTACCTTGACGATGATTTACAACATGAGCTTGAGTAGTTGAATAACCCCAAGTATTGACCGTAGATAGTAACGCAGTTAATGACTCCGTGATGTCAGGTTCAATAGAGATGCAATCATAAACTCTTAGAATCTTTAGTGCCTCAGGAGTCTCAAGAGGAGACTTATCAACATCCTCGATTTCATTTTTAGTCCCAGTATCTTCCATAAATTAATTAAATTTAGTTTCAATTCATTTGTTCGTCAAACACGGTAAAGGGTTAGAGCCCTTGTAAACCGCCACTTTGGTCGGAAAAGAGAATGGGAGTTTTACCTCCCTACCCTATTTAATATCTACATAGGACTTCTCTCTCGACTCTGATGACATGATGAACTTCTTATATAAGAATATCTTCAATTTCTCCAAATCTAACAAGTCAATAATCGTACGAACTTGCTCATCAGTCACTTCGGGTTTAAGATACGTTAAAGTGATGTGAGGGTGATACACATCTTGACCTAACCCCTCTCCATCAGAATACTCTTTTAGTGACTCATGATATTGAGCCAATAGAGGAGTTATATTAGAATTAGATAAATCGATTTTCAATACCCGAGCGTCATCATTATCAAATGTATTGATAATAACTTCAGGTAATATAAGAGCACTCTCACTCTTCAATTTATAATACGTATCACGATTCTTGATTTTAAGGATATGATAGCACATATTCTCACCAAGATTATCCATTCCGTAAAATAAAGTAACATGAGGTTCATCTTCAAATAATTGATCTAACCCTTGAGACTCGCACTTCTCTTTATTTACCAAGTCGAGATGACTATAAATAGCATTACGAACTTGAGAAGTATAAGAAGGATTTTCGAGTCCCACCATTACACAATTTACTTTCATTGTTTATAATATTTAAGTACTTTTACAAACTTACCTTTACAATAAATAATAAGCTTACTATTTCGTAAAACTTCTTTATCAATTGTAAAGTCTTCCAATTCATAATCAACTGGATTCTTAATCAAACCACTATCAAGTAAGTCAGTCTGAGATACGATTCCAATTGGATTATCAGTCATACAATACGACTGCAGAGATTCAAGAACTGTAGTAAAATCCTCTTGATTGAATGCATTTGTCTTCATCCAATTAAGTATGATTTCATCAGTCTCTTTCAATGTCATATCACGAGTTAACTTATCAACAACTAAATCAGGAGTTTTACATCCATGTTTAGCTTGCCAATCAATCATTCTCTGGGCATGATCCTCAGCTAATCTTGCCATGTTAGGGTCACCTCCTAACAGTCTCAACTTCATTGCCCACTGAAGTAGTAATTCAGGAGCAAGTTTATCCTGTGCTCTCAATAGAAATACTGGTTCATCCTCAGGAATTTTATTCTGCAAGTCTACGATACGACCGTTATAGTCATTACGTGCATGTTTCATTTTATTCGCTTTTTAAATTCTATAAGGTCTTTTAATTTAACTCTCATTGAATCAACATGGACTTTCTTGATTGAGTCTAATTGTTCAGGGTCGACTTTATCTTCAAGCCATGCATTATACAAGTAACCATTGAGACTGTTATCATTTATCTTAGTAGTCACGATAATCTTTGACGCTAATAAATCTAAATCAGTTCTTTGGATAATCGAGTATCTCCATCCTCGTTGAACGGATTTATAACCTCCAGGAGCTACAAGTGCTGATATGACACGTAAAGTTCCAATAAAGAGCGATATTAAAATTATTACCGTTATTAAGAGTCTTGTAAATTTCATCATTCGCCTGTTTTTAAAAATGGATAAAGTTTTACGATTGTTTTGAGTCTTAAGCTATCATCTTTTAGGTCATCGAGTCCAGTCAATCCTGCTATTCCATTAGATAATAATCTAATTTCATTTGCAGCATGTTCAAAGATAAATGCGACTTCTCGTTCTGCTGGAAGAGTAGAATTTCTTTTAAGAGATGCCGTATTTAATAATTCAAGGACTTTCTGATTCATAGCTCCAGTGCATCGAATAAGCTCACTCTCTAAAAATTCAGCGACCTCTTCAGCAGTATAAGTCCTTGTCTTATCAAGACTCTGTAGCAGTTCCTTTCTGTTCATTTGCCAGTTCTTCTTCAATAAGCTTATCAATATTATCAATTATGGCTTTGACCTCAGGATTATCCAAGCATTGAGCTTTGACTCCTTGAAGAACTAAGTCGCGTTGATGTCTTGACAAGTTCGAGATTTTCAACTTGATTTTCGGATATTCATCAATTAAGTCGATTCCGTCAATCGGTTTAAAGTATTTACGTAACAACTCTTGTTCCAAGAACTGTTTTGTTATTAAGTTTCCTACTGATGCTTTATTCATATGTAAATTTGAGTTTATAAAACCGTCAAACACGCCCTCCTTAAGATTATATATCTTAAATTATATTATATACATACATATCTATATATCTACTTCTATTGTATATATTCTATATATATGTAACATATAGTTCATAGGACAAATCTATCAACGGAAATTTTAATCAACTGATACTTTCAAGGTATCTTCAAAGATAAACTTATAATGATTCCATAGCCACTCTTGAGAAGCTGACTCTGCGAGTGCGTAGTTATCCATCAAAGAATAAATAAGGTCAGCCATCTCATCTTTAGTTTTAACTTTCTTTAAAGATTCACGAATCAAATCTCTACATTCGTCGGAAGATAACTCCTCAGAAATTTCTTCAGTTTCATGTTCCATATGGCACATTCATTTTATGTAATCTACTTGAAATATAGTCACATTCATGAACCAATTTATTTAATGATGAAATTGGTTTAGGTAACTCACCATCATTGTCCCAACGTCCATGATGAGAATGGATTAATCCAGCAACTCTCAATAAGATATTATCCTTGGGATTGAATGGAGTTTTTGACTCAGCTAATTTAACTAAGTACTCGTACATCAGTTTTGGATGATCGTAGGTAGTATGTTCAAGTGAACCATCCAATCCATACTTAAATCCGTCATGTAGTATCAATGCTGAAATCGCAAGGTCTTTGGCGTATTGATTAAATTCACCATACATATCAAACATATTGACTGCTACAGATACTGCAAGCTTTGTATGATGTACAAGTCCACCTTCACCTCTGCACTCTACTGGGTGATAATGTCCACTACTCGAAGCGGGTTTCGTGAAGAATGCTTCAGGTAATGAACTCAACACTTCTTCTGTAATGTTCAATACATCATTATCAGCAATAAGGTCAAGTTCATTACGAAACATCTCTAATTTAGTTGTTTTATCCATTATGACAATACTAAATCAATTAATTGGCAGTCTTCAATAACTTGAATAACCTTTTCAGAGCCTAACATTGGTCTGAAATAGCATTCGATCATTCCAGCTAAGTTGAATTCCTCACCATAGTTTTTAACATAGTTCCTGTACGACTCGTTATTCGGCTCGAAGTTCTGATAGTATTCCATCATGGACTTCATATCTTCGATTAACGACTGTCTCTGTACAGTAACAGTTTCTCCATCGATTAATTTCTTAACGATATTCTTTACGTCGATTTTCATAATACTTCAAATTTTTCAAAAAATTCTTTTAATGTATTTCGACTGAAGAAGGCACCTTGAGCATTCTGATAAGTAACACTGTACTCATTCTCCATACCATTAGTACAATTTAATACAATTATATAAATGATATAAAGATTTCCTGTCTTAAGATGTCTGACTTTAATTCCTAAGTTACTCGGATTTCTATGATACGCTGCAATAATCGTATTACATTGTTCATAAGAAATGGAATCCAAAGACTCAAGGTAACATCTCAAGGTGTATGGATGAAGTTTACCGTCACTTGTTAATGGTAGCAACGCTTCAAATTGTTCAGCAAATACTTTATCCGGAATAGAATAAATTATACTCTTATCCTTCAATTTGTAGTGCAGAACTTCGTGACTACATCCTTCAGCAGGTGCACATTGTTTTACGAATGTACTTACTTTGTAGATTTCTCCAGTCCGTTTACTTTTATATAACAATTCGGGATTAATCCCATTAATTACTTTTACTCCCATTTACTAAACTTTTTCTACATGATTTACTTAATGCTCAAATCTTAATAGTCCAGCTTCTTTACATCTTGCACATCTACAAGGAGTTCCATATTCAAACTCTTTGCTTTTATCAATTTTACCCTCACCTTCAACTTTAGGGTAATGACCAATTCTTTGAGTATCCTCAGCTCCCATCAAACAATGGTATCCGTCAATAAGTCCAGGAGTTTTCTTTGATTCTATAATAAAATCAGAGTCATGACCTTGTTGGTGACGATAACGTTCAACAAATTTCAAGAATGATATATAAGCATCCTTATCAGTTTGTCCTTTGTCAAAAGTATAATGGCAAAACCACTCAAGATTCCAATCATTGAACTCAACTAAAGTAACCTTATATCCAAGAGTATTGATATCACAGTCGTAACGAACTCCTTGAGTAAATTCCCAATCTTCAATTAATTGTTTCCAAGTATCAGAAGTCTGACGTTCAGGATACATGATATCTTTTGAATACGAATCTTTTTCAGATTTACCATTTTTTATCTTTTCGAATGTCCACTCAACTCGGTAAATAGGATATAATTTCCATAAAGAAAGTTCATTCAATTGATTTTTAATCCGATTGAATACAGGTGCTTCGTAATCCTTCGTTCTATCAAATTCATCAACCTCGATAAGAATTGCTGCATCTTTCTTTTCAACCAATCCATCCATCAGCTTTTTAGCTAAGTCATTATCATCACCCATCCAGATGATTTCATCACCGTTACTTAATGCGTACTTTTCCATTATACTGTAACTGAAAATTTATTGTTATGTTTAACTATAAGGTAAATATAAGTTATTGAGGTAGATGGTTTATCTATCGAGAATAACATTCCTAATTCACCTTCATCCATGATACTAAATCGAGATAAACTACATCCTGGAATTGATGATAACTGTTCTATGCGAGCAAAGTCAGTTAAATTGACGGTCAGTTGACTACCGTTTTTACTGACGGGATTTTTATTATACTCAAGGTGAATATCAGTGGACATTTTGAGAATCGTGTCTTCGAGTACCTTAGAAATTTCAGTAAATTCACTGACACTATTAGATATAATTTTCATCATTTTATTCGCCATGTTACTTATTTATTAAATTTTCAAACTTATTAATATCGTGATCTCTAAATACCCTCATTTTGATTAAATCAATATCAACAGGTGTGTATTCAATTTTCTCTACTGATACACACGCTCCTGCTGGAGTATAAAATGGATATCTTTCGTCATCATGAACATGCCCGTAAATATTGTAATACGGAGAATTACGATTCATGTAAATCGGTTCATGAGACATAATAAATGCTCCATCAACGATGATTGGATACGGAGAGACAAATAGGAATCGTTGACACCTTTCAGTCCACCACTTGAATGAGATATCTCTATCGTGATTTCCTTGAACAAGAATAATATCACCATTGAGTTTATGAAGAGTTTCATATAGGTCAGCTTTGTTCATATTTAAACAAACATCACCTAACAAGTATACTAAGTCATCTTTTGTGACAACTTTATTCCAATTATTAACCAATGCTTCGTTCATCTCTTCAACTGAAGAAAATGGTCTTCCTGCAAGATTAATAATGTTACGATGACCAAAGTGAAGGTCAGCGATACAAAATCGTTTACGGTATTGTTTAGTCAATCCAATCATTTAAATCTGAGTCGTTATATTGTTCGAAATCTTCATTTCCACTATTTAAAGTTTCTAATGAAAAGTCGTCAATAGGTTGTTCAATTGATTCATCCATATCAAAGCATTTACATTACTAAGGTTTCCAACCCTGTAAAAACGCCTTAACTTTACTTTTGCATATTGATAAACTCCTTCAAAAATTGACGAACTTCTATAACATTGTCTGGAACTATTCCTTCAAGAGGTTCATCTTTGATAAGTTTATCACGTACGATTGTCGCTGATATTCCATTCTCTACTTGAGTTCTCGCCATTAAGGTCATAGAAATGTAATCTCTCAAAATGAATTTAGGGAACCAAGTCGTGATAATTTCATATCCATCACTGTAGTAGATATTGAAGGATGCTTCTTTTGTATGCTCAACAATATTAGCATATAGATAAAATCCCCAATCAAGTGAGTTATCCGACTCATCAGTCAAGTCAGGAAGTTTTACTATATCACACTTATCAAGAAGTCCTTCGACTGCTAATGATTGTCTGAGAAGTGATAACCGTAAATCAACAGGTATCGGATTTCTTTTATTGACTTTATCAGCACTTCCTACTAATAGTAAAACTCTTTCATTTTCTGTACATGCTTTAGTGATTAATGCAAGATGTCCATTGTGTACAGGTTGAAATCTTGCAAGTATTACTCCGTATTTCATTAATATATTAAGTCTTGAGGTTTAATTTGAATATCATTCCATATAGCAGTACTCCATCTTTCTTGAATAGGTAACTTTAACCATTGATGATTCTGATTATAATCCATACCTTTCTTAATACAGATCGGAGATATGTACTGAACAAGAGGGTGATACTGAACAACTTCATCTTTGTTAATGTACCACCAATGAGTTATCAATTGAATAGCAAATCGAAATGTGACAATTTCTGGATTTCCATATTTCAATTTTGATAACGTTTTCTCAGCTTCACTTTTCATTTGAAACTTGATAATCGAATTTAGATGATCAGTCCACCAACAATCTCTTCTGATTTTACGGTCAACTAACCCTAAATAAGTCCAAGGAGTGGACTCGTCAGGTGCTTCAGGTATCCACTCCTTATGAATTTTCGAATTATCAGCTTTCATTATTATGCAATAGGTGTCTAACTTTTGCATTGATTACAAGTATTTAAGATTGATTCAATTCGTTTCTTAAACCAAGAATTTACATTATTGAATACCTTTGCCCGCTTGGTCGAATCTAGCAACTGATATAACTCAGAGTCGAGTTTAATTTGATTTAAACGTTCTTTGAGTGCATCAATTGATAGTTTACGTATTCCAAGAGTTGATTGAGTTAACTGTTCATTGATACCAATGATATATCGATTTAACATATCAAGTTCTTCAGAGGTGAAGTCTTTAACGTCATCTTCAGTAAACATGCAACTGTAAAGACTAGAACCTGACGGAAATGGAGTATCGTCAAAAAGTCCGTCACACATCTCAGCATACAAATCTGGATGACTTTCTATCCACTCATCGATATCTTTAATCGTGAGTCCTAAACAGATAAACTTCGTCATTCCATGACATCCAGCCATGCATGAACCACAGTACCCTACTTTACGTTCTTGTAGGATAATGTCAACAATCTTAGGGATTAAAAGATTCTTCATATTTATGAATTTTGAGAGTTTAAACTTCTCAATAAATCTTTAACGCATTCTCCAGCGAGTTTATCGAGATACTCGTTATAAAGTTTCTTGTTTATTCCATGAGCAATAAAATGAAGCGCTGAAGGAATATCTTCTGTACTAATAATCAGATACGTATTAAAGTCAGCATCTGAATCATCAATGATACTATCTGGATGTAACCATACTTCATTTTCACTCAACTTAGGAAATTGACCCTCTTTCCAAATAACTTTTCTCAGTCTAACGAGTATACCACCTTCATCGTATTGGACTAAAGCAATATAAACTCTTTTATCATTAAAGACAAGTGTCATTGGATACGGTCTTGAAGAGTACAATTGGCTCTTGAAAATCCTTATCGATCCCATGGCTGTTTATAAGGTGTATTCAACCATTGATAGATTCCTTCTTCAGAGGTTATATCGAATGAGTGATATTTTCCATCTGAATCCTTGAATCCAAGAGGAGTCAAGTCGTAACCTTTAGGTTCAGCAAGTCTTTTTAATCTAAGAACTTCATCAGTAGGTCCAGTTCTAAATAAAACAGCGAACGCCCATACGTCTTCAGAAACTGCAATATAGTTACTTTCTATCATTGCATCTTCTAAATACGTTGCTTGATTAATATCTCTACGTATTTTAGTCACGGTTCCATTCATTTCAATTTGATTGAATAAAGAGTCAGATTTTTGACCTTCATTCATTACAAATACTACGTCGATGCTTCCAACCATGTCTTGCATCGTTCTGTATTCCCCACAAATTTCATATTTCTTAATAAGTGAAGAATTTGTATCCATTAAGCTTTTGATGTAGCTAACATAGATATCAAAAATTGGACGAGGATAACGGGTGACTCCATCAGACTCTTGTAGAGATTGACGTTCGACTTGATCTTTTTTCTTCAAAATGTAAGGTTTTAATTCAGGATGCTCTTCAAATACCTGAAACAAATGCTTACATAATCTTCCATCACTATCTGGAGTAAAGTGTCTACACTTGAATCTCCAGTTTGGACACGTACAAGTTAACTCTTCAGTATCAACAATGTACGGTTTTTCTGAACTTCCTTTAACTTCTATTTTCATGCGTTTATATAATTTCCGTTGATAGATTTGTCCTATGAACTATATGTTATCATATCTATATTATACAATATATACACATATGAGTATAGTAGATATATAGAATATAATTTAAGATATATAATCTTAAGGAGGGCGTGTTTGACGGTTTTCTTAATTGATTTTACCACACATCGTACACTCATCATCCATTCGAATTGGACGCATTTTACCTTTAATAGGAACTTTAACTTCCACCGACTTATGAGGTGTCATTGTTAAACAATTCTTGCAAAATTTGAATTTCATAATTTATAAATTTTAAAAGTTTACTGAGCTATCTCTTCAGTGATAAGATCGGAAGAGCACACGT
>OCLM01000014.1_pt1 | contig 19813 bp, 33 predicted proteins | sample 1538841 | NCBI WGS metagenome assembly OCLM01 (sample SAMN04571729, study PRJEB22368) | human gut metagenome | biome: human gut; material: stool | host: Homo sapiens | place: Luxembourg | collected 2012-09-20
AAACTGACGCCTATACCATTCGGCTATAATCGCAAGATGGAGCGATCAAAAGGACTCGAACCTTTATTAACGAAGTAACCATTTAACTGACTATTCTATCTAATATCTTAAAAACTAAGAGATTGTTGATTTCAGTGTGATTTTGCATCATTAAGAGTGATGTGCTCTAACCAGCTGAGCTAAAAGTCTAAATATTGGCAGACCTTGATGGATTCGAACCATCGACGAAGTAACTGAAAATCTGACTACTTAGTGTATTATTATCTACAAAATCGGAAGATATTTGATTCAGTATTCACCATACGGTGCTCGGTGGGACTTGAACCCACATCCTATATTACCCAAAAATATTGCTCAAACCAATTAAGCTTCGAAGTAACTGAAATCGTGACTATCCGATGTTTTGTATAAAGTAGTGAGAGATAATAAGGAGACTATGTTTGATGAAAACTACTGGAGTTGAACCAGTTACCTTAACATTATCAGTGTTACGCTCTATCCAAGTGAGCTACGAAGTATCTCTTACTTGACTACTCATTACTTTAAAAGTGCCGCAGAGTGGACTCGAACCACTATAACCTTAAATCCAAATTAAGTATGTATACCAACGAAGTAACTGTACTAAATGACTACGTTTTACCGAGGTTGCGTTAGACAGTGTTTTCTGATTTTCATCACTGCGGCATATTTTGTTTGTTTCTTTAAAACCAACACACTTACAAGGTTTCCAGCCGTTGTAAACCGCCAATTTGCCTTTATAGGTGTGTTGATATATTATCAAATTACCACTTTCTTGATTTTATCAAGGTGATAAGTTGGATTGAACTCAGAAGTTGCAATATCATCGAACATAGAATATCCATATCCGAAATAATACCGTACTCGATCACCTGAAATTGCAGTTGTACCATAAGATGCTAAGTCAATTGAATAAACGTAGGGATTTCCTACCTTTTCAATATAATTGACATAAGCACTCTTATTGTGACCTTGATTGCACTCGTTATCTGAAAGGATGAATACACGATTGTATAGACGACCTTCATGAGCTGCTAAAGTCCATGCAGTCGATAAGTTCGTACATCCACCTGATGCATGCAATGCTTTTGCAATTGAGAATACATCAGAATTAGGATTGTATGATACGTACCGTGCATTCGTAGAGAACTGAATGATATCAGCATTCGTTGACTTAGCAATAGTAGCAGCAATCAAACATGCTTTATCCAGACATGAACTATTGTAACCTCTCTTAGTCTTAGCGTCAATAACATTGGTGTACATTGATCCAGATACGTCGAGGATTACTAAGTTATTTCCAGGAAGAGCATCTTTCAAGTTCGGCATAGCCAAGTCGAATCCCTTTAGCAAAGCTCGAGAAATTGTACGAGAACGTGAGTCACTAAACTCATTCAGTACAACTGTATTTGCTAATTCCAAATGGAATGGAAGAATCTTGCCTTCACGGATTTTCTGAGGATTGGATACTAACTCACACAACTTATTCAGTGTAGGAGTATCAACGTCAGCTGTTAACATGCTTCTCAAGTTACGAAGAGCTGCTAAGATTCCAAGTTTGCCGTCATTCAGCAATCCTTTCCAATTATCAGCTTTTGCTTCTTTCAAAACTTTCTCAGCTTCAGTCTTATCAATCTTTCCTTCCTTAACAGCTTGAGAAACGACTTTCCCCGCTTCGCTCTGAGCAGACTCCCATGTATCAGCAGATACACTTAATCCAGTCATGATAGCTTCGATAGCAGAGATTTTCTTACCATCTACTTCAACCCATGCACGAGACTCCTTTACATTCGGGTGAACACAGTTGATAACGTCAATCAAGTCTGTTTTGTACTTCAGAAGTGAATAAGCATCAAGATTCTGAAGAGCAGATGCAAATCCTTTCTTCATAGCATTTGTCATACTCTTCTTTTGGTGTTTAGATTCAACTGAATTACGAGGATTCAGTACATCATAGATGAGTTTGATTTCAGCCATGTCGTCGGCACGGAAAATCGTACCACCCTTCTTTTCTTTCTTATTCCACAATCCGTAGAATCTTTTACCCCAATCAAACTTAGCAGCATACGGAGCAAGTAAAACTGCAGCAAGGTGATTGATAGTACGCATACCTTCACCTAAACAGCGAGAGTAAACGATACATTGAGCAACAAAATACGGATCTTTTGTAGCACAACGTTCAATCAGTTGTTTCAGTTCAATAGCTTGCTGAGATGAGCTTCTATAGAATTGAGGTTCAAGCTTCAGAGTATTCAACATTGAAATCAATCTAAGTTCATCATCAAGCTTGTATGCTTCATGACCACTCAGGTTCCGAGTGTTATACTCTGGTACTTTGTTAGCAGCAACTAAGTTTTCCTTAGGTTTCATAGCTGACAAGGAGTCAATTAATCCTTGATTTCTTTTTGTAACTTTTGCCATAATTTGACTATTAAGTTAGTACTTAAAGTGAATAAAAATTTGAGTTGTAGTCGATGTAGGATTCAAACCTACGACCTCCTCATCCGTAGTGAAGCGTTCTATTCAACTGAACTAATCGACCATGTAACTGAAGTACCGATTAAGATACTCCAGTCACCATTATTAATCATAAACTACATGGAATCCAATCCGTAGATTCGACCACTGAAGTTTCTAATTCATTTCCTTCATTATCAAAATTGTTTTCAACGAAGTCAACGTACTCACGATCATAGAATTTACATCCATCGAAATGACTCGAAGTAACAACTTGAACTCCTCTACTGAGTGCTTGTTCACGACTGTAAGGTTTGAATTTACCATTAACATAAATCTGAACGTCGACTTGTTGACTAGAAACTCCGTCAGCATCCTTGTCCTTCAAGATTTCATGATAACGTTTTGTGATAAATCGAATGAATAAAACTTCCTCACCCTCAGTGATTTCACTCGGTTTAATCATAAATCCATTTGGGTCACTGAATCGAACCATAAAATTATCGACAGTACCTTCAATCGGAAAATTGACTAAATTCTTTTTGAAGACAACCCTTTTATGGTCAGTTATAAACTTCTTGCAAGGGAATACCATTCCAACGCAAGGACTTCCATTTAAGAAAGTTTCAATTTTCAAACCTTTCCAAGTCAATACAAAGTTTTGCACTTCTCTACTCGGAGCTGTTTTGGGACTTTTTAACTTTAAAATCCCTTTACTGATTCCACTGAAATCAATTAACTTTAGTAAGTTTTCATTGTCAATATTGACTCTTACTACATACATCGCCATAATGTTAATAATTTAAATTTAATAAATGCTCAATACGAGCTGATATAAAAGCGGTGAATACGAGATTCGAACTCGTCATCTCCTGCGTGACAGGCAGGCGTCTTCTCCAAGCAGACCCATCCACCATTATAAACCTATAATCCTAATTAAGATAACTTAGTTTATTTGTAGCTTCACTATTTGGCAATCATGAAACTAAAGTTTGCTGATACAAGCTTGTATTAATACGGACAGTATCATATCACTGATTACCCAGATATATTCCGTAAGTTTCGAATCCGTCCATAGATCCGAATATCTTTATCCAACTGCTTGAATACTCCAACAAGGTTTATTTCCACCAACTCGTTGAGCTTCATCAATTGTATGGAACTCTCGTACTTGACCTTTACTATCACGAAGATAGTCCATTCCTCTCATTCCACCTTTATTATAATAGTAAAGATATTTAAGAGGTGCATCAAAATACAACTTACAAAATTCATCAAAATCTGAATTTGCTTCAAATCCATCACTTTCAATGGATGATCTCAGTAGTGATTTACACTTATGAGGAGTCACATTTAGTCGTAGCAAAGTTGAGATACATAAATGTCTACTCAAACTACCACCTTTGGACTTGTATTCAGTTTTGATGATATTAATTAAATCTTCAATATGATCAATCATTTGGTTTTTTACAATTTAAAATTAGAATTTGGATGTTTACCCATCTTTCTCCACTCCTCGATTGATTCATTGAAATATTCAAAGTCATGTTTAGATAACTCTTTTCCTCTCATTCTAAAAGTTACTGAAGGGAATTTAAGGACAAGTCTTCCGATGAATTCATCTAACCATGAATTAGCAAATCCTGGCAATCCATCAAAGTCAAATACTACAGTTAAGTTATCAACACTTCTATCAATAAACTGAGATACAAATTCCTCAGCTTCTTCAGCAGAGCCGTCTCCGACTGACTTAGTACGACCTCCAGGATAAGGACAGAAATCCTTAACCCAAAATAACTGAATAGGGAGTACATTGAATTCATAAATAGAGTTTTGACCTCTACGACCTGCTTCAATAGCTAACTCCTTAGTTCCATATCGATTACAATAAAGCATTGACTCTGAGTCAACTTCATCGTCTTGAATATCATACCAAGGCAATCCTTCATGGCATCCCATAAAATCTACTCCAGTACAGTCAGGACAATATCTTTCAACATACCACTCAACACTTCTATAAGCTTCATGTAATAACTTAGTTATTGTCAACTCGATTGGATTAATTTTATCACATAAATATTTGATTGAAGCGTCAGTCAGTTCAGCTAACAATTTCATATATGTGTGAGTATTAATCAATATGATTGATAAGATACGTGAATCTTTAGATTGATATGCAAAGAACTTGTAGTCGTGAGAGTACTGTTTTTCTACTACGAATAGATACTCCTCACTATTTAACGGAAATTTCTTATCTGGAATTACAGGTTCAACAAATCCTAATTCGAGAAATTTATCTTTTATCGTCATAATCTGTAAATTTTGCTCTGAGCGAGGATTCGAACCTACCTAACCGATAACCATACCAGTATGCATACTGATACATATCTACTCAGAGTATTCATATCAGAAATAGGGATTTTCCTTCGACATAGATTAAGTCCGAACTACTGTTAAGAAAATCCTGGTGAACTAATCACTTGGGACTTTAGGCAGTACTACCATATTTGCTGTCGATTTCTTGATACGAATTATTTTAGTAAAACGTCTTTTCCTGTTAAGCTATCAATCAATATGATTCTCATCGGACTTGATTCATAGTCAACAACTTCACGTACCTTAGAACCGTCAGATCTCTCGTATTCATGGAGTTTTACTCCGTACTTTGAGTCTATTGTCTTAACTACAACCAATTCAGTATTATTGAGAACACATGAAATATTAAATCCTGCAACGAAATGTTCAACCTCTTTTATAGATGAACCTTTTGCCATCATGAGATTTATGCTCTTTACGAGTTGTTCATGGTAGATTGTTTTACAATTTGTATACAACCAATCTTTGTATTTACTTCCTAACTCAATTTTCTCCATTGTACTGAAATTAAAGAACCTTTCAGTTCTGACGTATTATAGTTATCGTAAACCCAATTTGAGCATGTATTAAATACAGACTCATCTGAGAGTGGACCTACATGTTCGAGAGTTTCATTCACATCTATAGTTTTACCCGTAGATAAATGAATTTTAAGGTAACATCGAAGTCTATTCATTAGTTCTTTATTTAAACGTAACGCACGGTCAAGGTTTTCGACCCTACTAAACCGCCAATTTAGTTAATAAGTATATTGGTAGGTATCGTCACGATTTGGATTTAATTCATTGATTTCAATATAATCCATTTGACTTCCAATAGCAGCTTCAGGATAGTAAGATCCAGTAGAATTTCCTTTTGATATACTAAAGTTTCTGCCTAAGGATTGCCCATTCTTATAGTATATAGTAAATGATATCGTGATCGTACTTGCAACAGCTTTCTCAAATGAGAATTTCACCTCTTCAATTCCAAGAGGATTCAAAGTGTAACTTAATGCATTCAACTGTAAAATAGGACCAATATCCTTACCTTTTTGAAATAACATAAAACTTGACGGTGAAGATACAGATAAATTACCTGAAGCAGTTAATGTGATTGTAGCTGACCTACCTAATGAACCTGTATTGGCTGCGACGGTACCTGTTACGGTATTCGTAGAATCATCAACTCTTAAATTCGTAATCCAAGATGCACTCGATTTAATTTCTAACTCTTGACCAATTAATTCATCCGGAATTTTGATTTCTAAGGAGTCCGAAAGTGACCCCCCCTAAGTTAATATTAGAGGGATTCAGTTTTTCTTTACTCATTTTTAATATGTTTTAAGTATTCTCGACTCATCTCATCACACCACCTATTTACATAATCACGTGGACTTGTTTTATTAGTATGACCTTTGATAGTCTTAGCATAAACTTTATCGAACTTATCCATTAATTCATGGAGTTTCTGAATCTCAGTTTCAAATCTTTTAGGAACTTGTTTATGATTTACAGCATTTCTGAGAGTGCTATTATCACAGTTAATACAAACTGCGTCACATTTGATATTATGACGTAACACTATTGATAGTGCATTGACAACGGCTTTTATTTCACATTCATTTGAGTCAGAAACTTTACCTTGAAATTGTCCCCAATATTTGACTACAACTTCATCACATCTTATCCAGATTGCGTACCCACCTGTATCTCTTTGAGAATTAAATGAAGCATCTGTATTTACCGTACATATAATTCTTCCATTTATCATAAATTTGAGTTTATAAAACCGTCAAACACGCCCTCCTTAAGATTATATATCTTAAATTATATTACTATACATATATATATCTCTACTATATACTCATATACTGTAATATATATATGTTAACATATAGTTCATAGGACAATCTATCAACGGAAATTTAAAAAAATGAAAGGTTAACACTTTCACAAGCTTCACCTTTCGATGTCTTCAACTTTATTTCTTTTCTTGAGCTATCCATTTTTCCTTGGAAGGGTCAAGATTTGATAACCTGTATCGAGCCACCGAAATAGTCTCTCCTGTTTCAATATCTTTTACTGCAGCGAATAGGTCACTAAATTGTAGAACTTTTACTTCCCTACTTTTTCTTCCCTTATCAAGGATACACTTATGTGTCGGTTTAATACTACTATCTATTATCATATTACACGAGTTTTGACAGTCGTTCAATAAATATTTGAGAACCACTCTTCATTTTAAATCTGAAGAATTTGGTTGCAAAATCTCTTACCTCAGGAGTGTCAGGAAATTCTGATAACAAGTAAAAATCAACAGCACCTTCTGAAGGGTGAGCATTGATGAACATGCGAATAGTCTTATTCATCCGTAACATGTTACTTTTCAATAAGAAATTCAAACATGCAGTGAATACCTCATTTTGGTCAATAGGTTCTTCAACTACAGTTTCAACTTTATCGTCATCCTCAATGATTTCAGCGGACGCGGTTTCGGTTGACTCTACCGTTCTTACTTGTTCAACTGGACCTTCTTCAGATTCAGGACTTGGATTTTCTGTACAAGGTTCAGATTTACTCGTTCCAAGAATAAATCTTAAAAGTCCTTGTAAAGTGTTTAATAAAGATTTTCGAATTTTCATGACATTTCAATTAGATAATGAATTTAGCATACCTGAAAGGACTCGAACCTTTAACCCTCGGTTTTGGAGACCGATACTCTACCTATTGAGCTACAGATACGTATACCTCACTAAAATGTGAGGTATGTTAGTTATAATAGATTATGAAACTCTTCCGAGAATGGACTTGTACTGAAAAGTAAATCACCTTCAATACCAAGTCTTGACTTTAACTCAAGTAAAAATCCTTCTTGAGTTGAGAACTGTTCAATCTTATCGTTTTCAGTAAATACCAATGCATTTTGAACCTGATCAACATTAGTAACTACCAAATTCAACTTATGACTATTAAGTTTATGACGTTCGAGTCCGTACTTAAGTAAATCTAAGTCGAGAATAGAACGTCTGAATTCACCTTGGTACTTATTACATACATTGGTTTCAAATACATTCGTTCTAATGTTATTTGGTAAGTCATTATTCGTCATAAATCCATTTCCGTGACGTGTTTGATAAGCACGAATAACACAGTAAATATCGATATCATTTATATCAATTAATTTACTGATATTTGTTAATCCAGTATTTGATGGAGTAACATTAGGAAAGAATCCATGATGTTGATCAAGTAGTAATCCTTGAGAACCTTCGAATACATAGTTATTACCTATAGTGAAGTCTTCTACGTGATCAAGTATAATCGTAGGACATTCAAGTAGGAATTTTACTGCTTCTAAGAATCTATCAGGATATACTTCAAAACCATAATAACTTGATATCAATTCTAACTTTGCATTCAGAATAGAAGGGTATTTCAAATCGCTCACATGAAGTGAGTAGAAGTTTTCTTCTCTCCTAAAAGTAGAATTGATTCCTCTACCACAAGAACCATTCTTCTTATTTTCTTCATCATTTTGATTATAGAAAACGTCATAAGGAGTTGTCACAGGACAGTCGGGATTGATATAAAGAGTTGGAGTAATTGATTGCTCTTTAAGAACATTATACTCATTCATTATTGCAATCGGATCAACAGTACAAAATTGACTTAAGTATGTTGGACATCCTCTTAACGTTCAGGACTTTCCATTGCTGGACGAACTATATGTTCATGTTCATCTACTACAGTCTGAACTTGATCATAAGGTATAGATTGTCCATACTTATGAAGACTGCCTTGGATAGAACTTTGTGTCATCTGACGGTAAATCGGAGATGCAAATACCAACGAAGTGATGTTCTGCATTGTAGCTGATTTTGCTTTCTCACATTCAAGGTCTTTACGAAGTAATTCAAGTTCCCAATTACGTTCACGTTTCTCACATTCGAGTTCACGTGTAGTTACTTGATCAGCAAGTTTCGTCACCTCTACATCTCTTGACTCCAACTTAGAGTTAGTTTCTTCAAGAACTTTGATTCGATTCTTCAGTACCTCGATTTCAGTATCTCGATTTTCAAGTTTGTATTCGAGTTCCTTCTTATCTTTACGAAGTTGTTCAGCAGCAACTAACTCATCTTTAATAAGTCCGATTGACTGTTCAGGAATATACTTCTTAAGAATAGAAAGAAGTTCTTCATTCATTTTCGCTTCCATAAATTGTATAATTTGAGTTTTAAATTGGAAATATTCTTAAATAATCGGAGGAATATTGTATACTTATCTGAATCTTGAGCATACAATTGACCTCCACACTGAGGACATCTAATCCCATATCTAATAACTTCATAAGATAATGTCGTATCAGCCAAATCGTACTCAAATACACATTCACAGTATGGACATGTTTTTATGAACTTTTTATTCTTTTGACCTTTACGTAATACTTTCATGAAATTTTTTAGAATAAAGTTAGAACTTTTGCTTTCAGATTCAGATATTGACCGATGTACGGAGATACTGCTGTATTATAATCATGTATTAATTCAGAAGTCAATTCTTTTAGATTAATACATGATATAATTTTGATTGTCCACTGAAGATAAATATCTTTTAACTCTTGAAGAAGTGTTTGACATTCAATAAGAATATTATTAACCTCAGTATGGTCAGTACCTCGAGTTAACTTCAAAAATAATTCATCGAGAAGTTCTTTCTGTAATTCGATGTAAGCTTTGATAAGTCTTTCGCAAGGAATAAATATATCAGAACTTTTATTTGTTACCATATAATTTATCAGCTATAGATTTATACAATTTCTCGAGACTCTCATTAAATGTCAATCCCTCAACTGTAATAGTGAGTTCATTATGACGTTCGTCATATCCATTAAATTGACCTCTGATTTTATCACCTTCCTTATAGAAGTCAAGATTACCAGACCATAAACATCTATCAAGATAGTCCGTATCACTTGGAGATTCTCCTGTTAAGTAATGAGGATATTTAGCATCACTTCCTATATACTGACCGTGATAATCGAGTTTATCGACTATATTATCATTACAATGAAGTAATGATGTTTCGAGGTTAGGAAATTCACCATAAGCAAGAAGTTTATCATTCTCGTCTTCTAAACGACATACTCTCAGTCTACCTCCAGATAAGAATATGTGTAATTTTCTGCCTGATAAAATCTCTAAATTTAAATTGTCATAATTTGGAAACATAAATTTGAGTTTATAAGTTGGTTCTGAAAGTGAGATTCGAACTCACGACCTCAGCATTATGAGTGCTGCGATCTTACCGACTGAGCTATTTCAGAATTTATAAGTGATAGCTGAATTAAACTACCGATTTAATACTCTTGCACCTTGCTGTATTTCAAGATTGACGTTAACCATGTTCCAGATTAACCACAGATAATTCTAATGATTTCCAAAGCTGAGTCCACTATCACTTACTGTTGACTAAACAGATGAGCTTCCCATGGGAATCGAACCCACAACCTCGAGATTACAAATCACGTGCTCTGCCAATTGAGCTAAGGAAGCATTTAGTACCTCGAACGGGAGTTGAACCCGTACAGCCATTTCTGACCAATGGATTTTAAGTCCATCGTGTCTACCAATTCCACCATCGAGGCATTTGTACCGTTATACACTAATACTTAATCTTACTATGAGTTACTTAATTCACACATTTCAACACGGTACAACATTGAAACGAAATCGAGACATCTTCACAGACTTACGATTTTAGAACACATTGCGTAGTTCCATCGGGATTCGAACCCAAACAGACAGCTCCAAAAACTGTAGTGCTACCATTACACCATGGAACTAAGTTTCCCCAACAATGAAGTTGAGGAACTTGAGTCGATGAGGTTAGAGTTACTTAAATACGACATAAGTATCTCTCACTGTACTCGAATACAAAACGACATACAGTGACAATCGATGTTTAGATAAGGTGAATCTTACCCGTGGATTCAATTGTTATTTCCACTTTTGGAGATGGTCGGCATGCCTTTGATCAATTTCACCCGTTACCACGAATGTTGACTAAGAAATTGACGTAAACTTAATCAACTCACCTTTTCAGTACGTCACTACCGAAAAGATTTAATAAATTTAATCTAATTATTATAAATTATTCGTCTGGCTAACTACTCCTACATAGAATAATTGATTTAATATAATTATATATTTAATTTATATAATTCATAATTCCATAATCTCACGAATCAAAATCCGACGTTCTTCAGGTACGAATCTTGCAGTATGAAAATTACTATTAAAGAACGACGAAATCAAATACTTTTTGGATAGGTGAGCGATAATGATATACTTTATCATCGTAGCTCTATCAAAGGTAATATTGATTCCTCTGAACTCAAACGTATTAAAATCAGACCGTAGATTTAATATATGAGACTTGCATGAACCTGCTGTAGCAGAATTGTACGTTCCTCGATACTGAAAAATTTCATCATTTAACCATTGAAGAAAGTGAATGTTATACTGATTAGTGAAATTAACAAATTCAGTTTCCTTGATATAGTTATGACGACGTATCCAATTATCTGATCTAATAAGATGATTCTCAACATTTGTATGAATATGAATACCACCTTGATCTGGAATTCTACAATACTGATTCATCTTTTCGAATAACTTCATCAAGATTCCAAAATTCCAAAACGACCTAACTCTCAGTGTAATCTCAAATGAAGAGTCAATCAATAGGTCATTACTATGTTGATCTCTGATAAATGGTCTCAGTTTATCAACATTGTCACTTCCAATCTCGAATTCCAATCCAGTATCTGTTGGAATAAACTTCTTCAGAATTTTGAAAGCGTACTTTTTATCATCAAATAAATTATTCATCATTGGAATAAAAGTCTTCTCATTCGATGAATACATTATAAGACGTAACACTTCTTTTTCGAAGTCAGTTAATTTGTATTTCACTTTTGCGTGCATATTTATGAATTTTAAAAGTTTATATAGTACCTTCGGTGGGACTCGAACCCACACGCCCCTTCGACAATAGATCCTAAATCTATCACGTCTACCATTCCGTCACGAAGGCTTCAATATTTAGTTTCTGACAAACTCAAATTGAACCGTATTAAAAGTGATATTAGAAATTCCTTCCAATTCCACCTCATAGTGACTACGATATACTCTGAGGTCAGATATCTTGTATTCTTTATTGAGCTCAAGAAGTCCAGATTCAATCAATGACTTAACTTTCATCTTTTGACTTTCAAGTCCATTCTTGATTGATTCACTTGTCAATATGAGTACTGTACCCTTCTTCCAAGTATTACCATTGAATGCACACTCATCCCAAGGAAAATTATAAGGAGTCCTTTTCATAATATTTACATTTTTGAGTTTTAACTGTTATCAATTGATTATTCGTCCAAGTTCTAGACATGAATCCTTCATTATCTTTAAAGATTGGTTGTTTAAGATATACCCATCCAGTATACATTTCTTCAGCTTCAACGTCATTATTGATATCATGAATTGTGAGATTATGATACTGTTCCTCAACTCATAGAGTACATCCTACATATCCTTGTTGAACAAATTCTTCTGATACAGGTCTTCTTGCTCTTTTACAAGTATAACATAATGAAGGGTACTTCTTAATAATCTCTTCTTTATTTATATTCATATCCTAAATCTTTAAGTTTACAAGTTCTAAATCCTCTACATTTATTTGGGTCAGGACTGCATTTATTATTTAAGAAGTTCATAACAGATTGAACTGCCATTCCTTCATATGCAAATGGACCGTGATACTCAGTTAAATTCAAATACTCTTTATCAGGGATTTTACTTGACTCTCCATACATATAAAATCCAAGATAACCACTCGGAGTTGATAGAGTGAAGATTGCATGAGGTTCCTTCATTGACTTATCCCATATTTGAGGTTCAAGAGATACATGAATCTTGACAAACTTTGGAGGTTCTTTTAATATCGTCATATTGATAAATTTAGTGGACCTTACCGGACTTGAACCGATGACCTGCTGATTATGAGTCAGATGCTCTAACCGACTGAGCTAAAGGTCCAGTAAAGAGTCAAGAGTCCTCTCGACTCTTCTTGTTATGAAATTTCAGATTCTGACCTTCCTGTGCCACTATACTTTGCCTTATTTCACAATAAGATGACTTCGATGGGATTTGTAAAAACGAAGTCACTTTGCATTAGTCTCAGGGCGTACCCATTATGGTCTAATGTAACCTATCAGAAGCAAAATTACATTCTGAATTCAAACATCGTGAACTATATAGGATTCGAACCTATGACCGTCAGATTAGAAATCTGATGCTCTATCCATCTGAGCTAATAGTCCATCGTTGTTTCTTTGTTATCGGAGTGAAACGCCACGCTCAGAAAGTTCTCCGACCCGATTTTACGGATTAATCTGCAGATTAAATAGCGGAGAGACTGGGTCTCGATCCCAGATGCCGTTTTACCGACCCTAACTTAGCAGGTTAGTGCATTTGCCAATTCTGCCACCTCTCCATATAAGTCTGTATCACCATGCTAAAACACATTTTACTCTGAGACTATTGTTCAATTCTCATCGACTCCTGTGAGTTGGAATGCTACAGACTTACTAAATCTTAATCTAATTGTAACTCTAACTGTTCTCTATCAATACGTTTTTGACGTGCTCGATTGTAATGTTCACCACTACAGATTGGACAACTACATGGAGTATTAACAGATTTATATAAAACCTGCCAATTCATGTCATATAAATCTTTCCAAGTTGGATGATTGATATAACTACCGTCATCCAATACAAATCTTGTACGTCCACTACAGTTAGAAAATAACTTCAACTTTTCGATATAATGTTTATCTCTTTGAAGTTGTCTCCATTTCTTTGTTCTTAAAGTTTCCATCATCTCGTCCTATTTGATTATTAAGGAACGATTGATAACGGAAAATAAATGAGGTTTTCATATCTTTAAGTTTTTTTGAGTTATGAGGTGCCAGTCGGATTCGAACCGACGAATAATGGTTTTGCAGACCACCACGTTAAACCTCTTCGCCATGACACCAAGTAGACCTTTATTATCGAAAAGGTCTTGAAAACGTTCAGTTTTGATTTTGACTTCAGGGCAGTGCCGATAAAACATGAACGGCAGGTCGCGTACAATAAACAAAACTTAATAAAACAAAAGGTATGATTTACCACTCCTGACCTTTGTATCTCGTTGTACGAGTAGTAGTCTTAGGAGCCATTGCTTTAGCTGTTTCTTCAGCAGTCACGAGTGAAGCAAACTTAGCAGTTAACTGCTTATCACTACACTTCATTGACTTCTTGGTGAAAGATGTGATGAAATTTGTGATTTCAGGAGTTGCTTCGTTGATTCCACTCAGGTCAGCTTCAACCTCAGCATCGTAGTGTGATTCGATAAAATCCTTCGCTAACTTTGAGTTAGAGATTTTCTTGTTGTCAACACTTTTCTTTAATACGCTGCAAATACAGCATTTACTTTATTCGCCATAAGATTTAAAATTTGAGTTAATATATTTCTTTCAACCAACGCACCGTCAAGGTTTCTCGCCCTGCGGAACCGCCGATTTGGTTAATAACCTGATTCATAATACGATTCAACATGGAGACAGTTTACATTTGTACATTCATAAACTGTATTGGTACCATTCCCTTGAGAGTACGAACCGATTCGTTTCAACCTATCACCACATAATTTGCAGTGAGAAGTATTTGATATCACTCCAAAAATTCGTTCCCAAAATGTGAGGTTTATTGGTTTAACAGGTCTACTTGCTTTAGCAGCTTTAACCTTCTTTAATTCCTCGAGTTTTTCTTTAGTCATCTTTCTCATATCTAAGAATTTATAAGTTTATAAAACCGTCAAACACGCCCTCCTTAAGATTATATATCTTAATTATATTCTATATTCTTATACTATAGATGTATATATATCCTAATATATTATATAGATATAACATATAGTTTATAGGACAAATCTATCAACGGAAATTCAATCAACGAAACTTTCTCTATATAACAATTTGAATCCAGTAAGTTTATTACTTTTATCAAACGTTAATCGATAATAATTCCGTCCATAAGGTTTCAGTCGATGACAGTAAACAACTTTAAGTCCATTAATATTTTCTTCTCCTGTAACAATATATCCTCCAATGATATCTTTGTATTCAGATCCAATTTTAGGATTAGCTTCTTGTTGGGATATAAAATTAGCAGAAGCTGACATGACTCTTTGCATGCCACGTTCGAAGGCGGCTTGGTTACTTGTAGCAGTTGCTCTATTCTGATAAAAAGTAATCACATCATCAATACGAATTCCATAGGGAACGTCATCATATTGGTGATAATCCTTATCATCATTTTTATGGTCAATAAGTCTATCTACCAAAGTATAATCCTTATGGTCAGCAACAGTTTTTATAAGACGATTATAGTTACTGAAAGTCTTATCACAATTTAACTCTACGATAGTATCCTTACTTATGATACCGATGAGTCCAGTGACTTGTTTACTGTATTCTGGACTATCATAAGTAACAAACCTCATCTCACATTTTGTACCTCCATTGATACGGATTTTTTGTTTCGTAACAATATTGTAGGTGATTCCCATTGTTAAGATAGCACCTTGTTTATCGAACTGATACATTGATTCGTATTCGTAACGACTTTTGAATACCTTTCTCCAATGGGTTATTTTATAAGGACTTAAGTCCCAAGATTTTCCGTAATCAGATGTTAATTGTCCATAACCGTTTACTAACTCGTAAGCATAAAATCCTGGAGTCAGATTTAACTCTGGATGCTTCGAAGTGAAGTCCGTATGAACATAGACTGTGTCAACCTGTTTAGGTTTTTCGTAATTGCTTTCAAAGTTGAAAACTTCCTGAGAATATAACATACTCGGAATTGCTAACAATAATAATGCTAATTTCTTCATGATTTATGAGTTTTAAAAGTTTATAAATTTATTCCGTTATTTTACTGATATCTTCATCCTTTACGAATTGACCATCAATATAGGTTATCGGAGTTGTACCTGTTTTTATCGATCCAGTAGATATCACAACTGAGTCACTAAAAATTCTCCCTTTCTTACCTCCTGATACATGTTTCGCATAAATCCGATTTACATTACCAGACTTAGAATGGGTCATCCTAAGAATTTCTACCCTTGAACTCGTAGTATAGTTTGAGCATCGACGTATCCGAAGATACGTCTTACCTACTACAAGGTTATCAGGGTGAACTCTTAAATCCTCTAATTTAAAATGTTCTATATTATCCATTACTACTTTTTCTTTATGCGAAATGCTGAAGGTTGATTAAAATCATACTTATCTTTCTTTGGAACAAGAAAGTCAATACGACTTGTATATCTCTTATTCATCAAATCCTTAACAACCCATTCTCCATTTAACTTTGGATTACCACCTTCAACTATGATTGTATCACCAAAGTTAAAATGTTTACGTAGATCTCGAGAAATGGCTACCCATTTTAATTCATGTTTAGCCAATTTTCTCAAGTCTATTTTAGAATTATCAGCTGTTATTGTATGATCACCCCAACATTGAGCTGGGTCAGAATTGTACTTTGTACCAATTACAAAAAGGTATTTATCACTCGACAAACTATTGGCACGTTTATTTGCTTCTTCTAACTGAGAAGTCAGTCTGTCGATTTCATCAGATCGATCAATATGCATAAAAGATGTTGACAGAAGGATGATAACACTTAAACTTACTTTTATCAGTAGTTTCATATTTAAGAATTTAAGTTAAACATCAGTTAAGCTTACCTCTTTGAAGTCGAGTAGCTTTAATAGCATAAGCAGCATTGATATCAATAATGACTTTCTTTGCTAACTTATTATCGAGGTCAGTCAACCATACTTCGTCATTGAAGTATAAAGTCCAACTTTGTTCTTTCGGTACCAATTTGAATTCAGGAATAACCAACTGAATCGTTTCTCTTTTTGAGATTTGATTTATCTTCTCATAAGCTTGTCCCATCTTTTTCTGATTGAACACTTCATGAGTTTTCTGAGCGAATTTATCCGAGTCAGAAATTTTATCCATAAATCTCCATAGGTACATTCTTGCATCATTATTTTCGATGTTTGGAATGATTTCATGATGTAATAAGTTGAAGAAATTATCGATATTTAAAGTTTTTTGTATCTCTGCCATAATTAATAAACTTTATTAAAAAATAAATTTAAGTCCACTCTGATCGAGTCTGGAGTTATTGACCCAATCGTTAATCCAATCTTATTAAAGAATTCAATAAGATCAACAAGGTCAGAACCCTTTGAAGTATTAAAATTAATCCTTCTTGTGATTCTATTGCAGGTGATGCTATAAGTCTTTTCTACAACTTCAGCATCTTTTCCCCATGCAGTCGCTAACGTTAGAATAATATACTCAATATTACCTGACTCCAAGTAAGTCATGAGTCTATTATCAAAAGTTGGCAAGTCGAAAATTGTTAATTTCATTTTATTTTAACTTTATATAACCTAATTTTAGTTTACGTAACAGCTCATCGAGAGATTCAAATACGGAATGGCATGAGAGCTCTAATTTTTCGTAAGAATCTCCAATAGAAATTCGAACACTGTATTCGAGGTCGTTATTATCTGATAACTCAGCTCCACAAATAAGTCCTTCGTGAATTTGATTATCATACATAACAAATACTCTCGTACCAATGCTGAGAATTCTTGTTGAAACTGTTTTTTTTACTGAGTTCTTTACTGGAGTAAAAGACTGACCTTTATTATCCTGTAATTTCTCACGAACGTAACTATTATATCGATTAGCAAGAAATTCAAAATCTGGAGTAACAGACGTATCCCATTTTAATAATGCGACTTCACGTTCACTATTAACGGGTTCAATCCGTACGAGAAATCTTTCTTCAATTAAGAATTTAGTCAAGAACTTAGTACCATATGAAGTTTTACCGATTCCATGTTTAACACATAGCTCGATTGGTTGAAACTTCTTAGCATCGATTGATGCCTTGGTCAATTCATATACATCCTTAAATAAATTAACTAAAGTAGAAACTTCAATTTTAAATACTTTCATAATTTGAGAATTTTAAGAGTTTATAAATTTAAATATTTGCTTTGAGAATTTTAAGAATTTCTTTTTGGTACGGTAGAAGATCAACTTCTACCGACTTATAGATGTACCGTAAGGTTTGTTCTTGAACCTTAATAGGACTAACACTTCCCTCACACTTTGGAGAACGTTTAAAACTACCTGCATGTGTCAAGTAATTTCCAACGAATACAGGATTATTTTCAGAGTCACCTGTTTTAACGAGAACTGTTTCTCTAATGCATCCGCATTTTGTACAGATGTGAACTCCCATTCTTAACATTTTCCAGGAGTGATATACTTTCTTTGTATCCATATTAAGGCTCCCTTCTTTTAAAGAATTTACGTTCCCAAATAAATGCCCTTGCTTGCGATGTATCACCTCTTGAGATTAATCCCTCTAATTTGACTGTTTATGAGCCAATTTCATTATAGGATTCTCGTAATGAGTGTTTAAATTACCCAATAATACCAAATAACGACAGTTATTCAGTACTTTTGAGAAGTTAACACCATACATATTACCTGTTTTCATACCTTGTCTCCACTTATGGGTCACATATGAACCTATAACGACTTCAGGATGATATTTAGCGAGGGCGGCTTCGGCATCTAATTCCTCTACGTCTTCAGGGTATTGAATTACAGGTTGTCGAATTGACTGATACATAGTATAAATTTCTTCACGAGCCTGTAACTTTGAGTCAGTAATGGGAATTCCTAAACTTCTTCCAATCCATCCAGTACCTGCTCCAATTTCAATAGCGACTTGATCTTGAACTATATTTTGAAGAAATTCAATCACTTCAATCGTAGGAAATGTGTAAAGACCATATTTGAGCATTACATTTCCAATTTGATTAGTAGTAAAATTTCTCAGATCGTCATATCGACAAGGAGTGATGAGTCCATCTTTCAGAATCAACTTTTCGAGTTCAGGAACATCTTCCCTCCATAACATTAAGTCTACTCCACCTTTCTTCATATTTAATAAATTAAAGTGTTAAAACCTAATGAGTCCATTCGATAGTTCTTTAGAAGTCTTCCAATTGCTTGAAGGAGTTCTATATAGTCATCATCGTCACCTCTCATTTCTGACTCGATGAGAATATCACCAACTGCACTCATGAACACTTCACGTGAATCAACTTGTAATGCAGTAGTAGATCTTTGTGAGCATCTTGCTACATAATCCTCAATCACTTCGATTTCAATCGCTGACGATAATTCATCAACAATTAATTTTGCATCTTCTAATGTCATAATTTATGAATTTTAAGAGTTTATAAATAAATTTGTTTAATTATTACATTTCTAATATTGAAAGGAATTTTGACCATCCTTTTGGATTCTCTTTAATGTTAAATATATGGTCAGGAAGTTTGAACCATACGTCATTCAATTCTGTTATCAGTTGACCATCCACTGCTTCAGCAAGGATGATAAGAGATTCGAAGTATCCTTTTCCGAAATACTTAACGATGAACCATTCAAATTCATCCTTATTATCAAGAAATGATTTACATACATCTCTTATAATTTTGAGTCCAGGAGTCACTAATCTAAATGTTGCGAGTCTACCTGACTTTGCAGAACACTCAACTCCAAATGCTTCAGGAAGATACTCTTCAATCAGTTGCATACATCCTCCGACCATCAATGAATCAACAGGTTCTTTGAAGTATACACATAATGTTTGAGTCTTAAGAATAGTAGACTCAACGATTTCTTTTGTAATTTTAGTTACAGTTTCCATATTTATGAATTTTAAAAGTTTATTTAAGCTATCTCATCAAGATCGGAAGAGCACACGT
>OCLM01000015.1_pt1 | contig 19380 bp, 26 predicted proteins | sample 1538841 | NCBI WGS metagenome assembly OCLM01 (sample SAMN04571729, study PRJEB22368) | human gut metagenome | biome: human gut; material: stool | host: Homo sapiens | place: Luxembourg | collected 2012-09-20
TTCATAGGACAAATCTATCAACGGAAATTTAACGATCTCGTAAGTAACAGTATATACATTGATTTGGGCATCTTCCACGAGACATGCCTCCAGGAATTATCTGTTCTTTATTTAAACAACTACAAGTCAATCGATTACCACCTGCACATAAATCACCACGTTTAAGACCAAATACATTCAAATCTTTCTCTGATACACATCCGATTTTATCAATGTATAAGAAATCAAACTTTTCACCACAACTCTCGAATTCATAATTCTTAAATTCAGGCATCGCACATAATTGGTCTAATTTATCAAACCAATACTTTTTAGCATTAAAATATCGTGATGAACCGTCAGGTCTTAATGAATAAGCTTCGAAAATCTCTTGATTTTCTTGAGCATCTCCAAATCTACCAAGTAATCGAGAGTAAACGTGAGGGTATAAGTCCATAACAGATAGACGAACTCTTTTTATCTCCAAGTCACACATTAATCTCAATACCTTAACAAATTTAGCGAAACCCGCTCTGCTGGGAATTATAGGGTCAGTTCTTAGAACTATTTGACTTTTAGGAAATCCGAGTTTTAATAACTTTTCCAACTGGATTTTATAAGATTCAGGAGATGGAACATTAGGTTCTAAGAATTCACCACCCCATCCAGTACAAGTTGCATGAAGTAAAAACTTAACTCCACTCCGATGCAATGTTACTATATTTGTTATCAACTCATCAGTCAGATTTTTGGTGATAATGAAATTTATATCTTTTAAATTTTCAGTCCACCTCATATCATATGATGGTTCGTACGTTTCAGTTATTCCAATTTTTAACATAAATTTATTTAAGAATTTTTCCTTCACCTTTCATTGTAGTACAGGTGACATAAATTGTTACAGGTGTAGTAGTTGAATCGATTCTTGATTTAAAAATATACCAAGTATCGTTTATGTGAGTGACTCCACTGCAATCAACTGTATCTTTATTTATAATACATTTAATTGATGGAGGATTTTTAATATCAGAACGATATTCCAATGTACAAAACATGGACAATATTCCTGCAATGAATCCAATAATGAATGTTGCAAGTATTAACTTTTTGATTTTAGAATTGATATCCATCTTTTAATATAATAACAGGTTTATGAGTTCGAATAAAGTTTTCCATATGATTTAATAACTCAGTTCTTCTATTCAACATCTCACTCGTCGACTCCCACCCAGGAGGGTCAGTACTAAGTCGAATGTACTTATCAAATGACTCTTCATCCATCTGATAAATATTTTTATTACCGATCAGTACTAACTCACCCTTGGACGTATCTATGGTTATAATTTTATTCATCCTTATCCAATTTGAGTTGTAAAGTAATTTTATTTCCAAATTTTGATTCAAATTCAGAAACTAAGTTAATAACGTCCTTCTTTAACTTTTCAAATGCTTCAAGAGTCAAGTCAGTTTCGTCAAACTGTTTCTCAGCAAATTTGATAAGACGTTCTGGAGTATATAGAACAATGTTACTTACAGTGACTTCTTCCTTGTTACTATTAATAACAATGAATCCACCATCTTCATTCGGTCTGATGTATCGACCTATACTGAAGTTGATTTTATTATCATTCCAATAAATGACTTTAGTCCCTGCAACCATCTTAGACCTCGAGTCCTTGATTTTACGAGAATTTGTAACTGAACTATCAGTTTTAACTTTAGGTTTATTCTTAGATCCAGGTTTACGTCCACGTCTTTTAGATTGTTCTGACTGCTGGGGGGGTACACTTTCAGGTATGAGTTTACTGATATCGGACTCATGCTGAGATGCTCTTTCTAAGATGTTATTCTGATACTCAATAGCTTCATCTTCACTCAATCCCTTTTTCTTGTATTCGATTATTCGGTCTGTAGTAATTTCATCGATCATCCAATCAGCGATGTAACATTCATGACCTTCAATTAAGTAACAACGGTCAATGGTATCTACAATAACTTGTTTAGTACCACACAGTTCTTTCATTTTAGGGTCAAACTTGACTCCACCTCGTATAACGTACCCTTGAGTATTCCGATGAAGTTCATACCACTCAGCTGGTCTGATAACAATCGTATCACCTACTTTATACTTCATTGTTTATGAAATTTTTAAGTTTATGCCTTGCATAGAAAATCTTACTCTTCACTGTTCCTAAATTAAGTTCTAAAAGGTATGAAATCTCTTCATATTTATATCCTTTCATTCTTAATGATAAACATGCTTTCTCAGCCTTTTCTAATTTATCTATTTCGCCATATAGCCTATCAATGTCAAGTTGTTGACCTTGATAAGGTTGATAACTTTCTTGGTCAAATGACTCATAAGATGAATAGAAGTCTTCAACAAGTTCTACCTTATTAGTCACTGACTTACGAAAGTTATTTATAAATGTGTTTCTCAATATACATAGACTCCACCCTTTAAGATTCTGACCGTCAAACTTATCAGTGTTCTTTAGAATTTTTAATAAAGTATCCTGAACCAAATCCTCTTGATCATCAATCGAATTTGGATAGTATTGACGTGCATTATTTAAAAGATAGGTTCTGAGTTCATCTATTGAATTCATATTAATATTGCCATTTAGAGTCTATGATGAGAATTGGTTCACTGAAGTCTTCAATGTTAGTTAATATCTTACATCGTTCACTCTCATATTCATGCACTACATCAGGATCAAGTCCGTTAGTATTAGAGAGTCTATAAAGTTCCTGATATAATGACTCAGAAATTCTATAGACTCTATTTCCAATTACTATATTCTTCATTTTATGACTGAACGACATTTCATTAAGTACATTGCAACATCATCCATTTCTGCAGCACACTTCAGTTCAACTTTTGAATCAACTAACCACTCTTTACGATCAGATAATCCATTGTAACCTCCATTAATTCGTTTAGTGATAGTATTCAAGTCGTCTTTATCAGCGTACTGATTTAACTTACATCTATCCCAATACCAACCTGCAGATAACACTGATAGTGGAACGTTAGCGACTTTATCAGGATTTTCCATAATACCCATTAAAAACGACTTTGCTAATAATGAATAATTATCATGACCTGTGATTTGAATAAGTCCACGTCCACGATACCTCCATCCATCGCCACTTGCTTCAGTTCCATTACCCATTCGATTGGCATAGACTCTATTAGCAATAGCTTCAGGTTGACGAGCATACTGATTAGCAGTCAGCTGAGTGAAATACTTTGGAAATGTTGATAATAGTCCTTTTGCTGAGTAATTTAGATTTTCCTCAGTTCTTTTGAATGCTCCAGATTCATGACAAATCTGAGCTAAAAAGTGACACTGTCTTAATGGAGTATTAATTTGATACTTCTCCATTGTCTCATTTAATGGCTTCACATATTTACTTAATATTGAAGCATTTGTACCTGTTATGTGATACAGGTGAGCGATATCTATTTCCATTTAATTATCATTTTGAATTATGGTTTCACCTTGAGGACTAAGTTCTAACATAAGTCGACGAGTGTAGTCAGTATAGTTAGGGTCATGGGTTGATATCAATAGAGTATTGACATTCATTCTTGATAAAATCTTTTGAGCCTTAGGTGAGTTATCGTCATCTAAAAATCTAAGATGTTCATCAAGTGCTAACAACCCTGAACGTACTGAAAACAATTTTGAAAGAAAGTCCAAGTCACATACAGTTGTTTGACCATCCGATAAAGCTTCGTACGGAACCATTCGATTTCTTACTCTATATAAGGCATTGAAATGTACGAATGGATTATTTCTGAATACTCCTGAATTAACTTCATAAGTTATATCTTCTTCTGAGAATGAGACTGCAAGCTTCTTAAGAATTTCTTCATAAACTTTACCATTTCTGCTCATCAACTGATTATAACTTGAGTACCGTACTATTCTCGATGTCAAATCTTCTTTTCGTTTTTCGAGTTCCTCTACCTTTTTATCAGCTTCGAGAAGGTCATTCAGTGAATCAGTATACATTTTATACTCATACAACTTATCATTACATTCTTTTTCAAGGAGTGGTAAGTTGTCTGGTAATGTAACTTCTTTCACTGGGGCGGCTTCGAGAGTCTTTATGTCTGACTCTAACTTTGTGATTTCACTGCACGTAGATTCATACTGAGGAAGTGCTCCTTCGTACAAATTTATCTTAGTTCCTAGGTCATCAAATTCAATTCTCAAAGGTTCAACTGCCTCATCGAGTTTCTTAATCGTATCTGAATAATATAACTTATGCACTTGACCATCTTTCATGTGAGTCAAAGGAGTTATTTCAGTATACGACTTCATGTATGATTTTTTGATTTTATCCAATTGAACTTGATACTTTGATATCAATTCTGATGATTTATCTTTGCTAACAAGTGAACCACAAGTAGGACATTCACCCTTTTGACTTAAACTATCAATCGTTTTCTTTAAGTCATTAGCAGATTTTAACTGCTGCTGAATCAAAGTTGATAGTTCATTGTACTTTCTCCACTGAGTATTCAACTCAGACTTTTTATCATTGACCGACTTAACTTGTTTTCCAAGTTCCTCACGTCTTGACTTAACTTGTTCAATCTCAGGAATAATATACTTACTCAAGGATTCTTTCAGTGAATTCTTTTGACCTAATTGATACTTAACTCGATTAAGTTTTTCAATGTAATCTTTGTAAGCTTGATTGTTATTCTTTAATTGAACATAAGAACTTAATTCATCCTCAAGTTCTTTTTTACTGTATTTATCGACTCCTTTCTCACGGTATTGACTTAATTTATCACATACAAAAGACTGTATTCCTTTTTGAGAAGTTAAATCTTGAGATACTTGTCCAAGTTCCTTATTTAACTCATCAATGATATTTCGCACAGTCACTGCATATGCATCAACTCTGTCAAGTCTGAAGAATTTACTTATTAACTCAACACGTCTATCTGGAGTGAACTGAGATGATAAATTAACAACGTTTGAAGTAATAAAGAATAAATCTGCATACTTCAAGAATGGTAGTTGATTTATAACGTCCTCACTGAATTCAGTTTTGTTGTTATAATTCTGTTCTACTAAGTCAATCTTCATTCCCCAATTATTACCTCTTCGTATCTCATAGAGTTTATTCTGATAAAAGAGTCCGAGTTCTAACTCGATTGAATCTGTAAAGAAAGACTTTTCGTTATTAATGAATCGATTATTGATAAATGTATTTAGTAGTGCCTTAATGACACTCGATTTTCCACTTCCATTTTTACCGAGTAAAACTATTCGGTCATGGTCACCAAACTCTATCTCGAAGTTTGTCAGTGACCTAAATCCTTTAACTCTAAAATATTTAAGATTAAAGTTAAAGTCAGTTTCAGAATATGGGACACATTTTGATTGAACTTCTGAGTGTATATCATCGAGATTATTCAAGTGAATGATATTATCCATTAATTGACTAATATCTTCCCATTCAGGAATTTCTACTTTGAGTCCTTCAGAATTTGTTACAGTAACAGGTTTATAGATATTGTAAGTAAGTGGACCATCAAATCCCCCTTTATCTTTATCTGAAGTATAATAAATTCTCAAGAACTTTTCGTGATTCGGGTCGATTTTTATTCGAGTCCATTCACCTGTTTCATCATCAAGAATAATTCCAGTACCTTGAGCTTGACTCGACATGTCATGCTGTATGGGATTCCCAATTGATACAAATTTACCGATTACTTGATCATTATGAATATCTCCGTGAATCATCGTTTTAAATTTTGATTCATCGATATCCTGACCAAATAAATTTGATTTAGTATAATGTCCAATTAGATAATCCACTGGAGTTTCAATCCATGAAGTATCTTGCTCTGGAGTCCAATTCTGAAATGCGATTGTTATATTTCCAGACTTAATGACCTGATGATTCATGTACTTAAAATTGTATTGGCTCAAGGTGGTCATTATGGTATCATCAGGATCTATTTTATTGCTTTTGGTATCCTCATCGTGTTGTCCAAGTATAAAGTACGTTTCTTTAAAATACTCAGATAATATCTGTGAAAATTTTCTTAGAGTGTGATTAACCTTTGGGCGGTTAGTTGGTCTATTCAATGTATCACCTGCAAGAATCAACTTTTCACATCCATACTGTTTACCTAATTCTACAATTTCTTCAGCCAACTTTATAAATTGATTTAGTCTAAAAAGTCTTGAATAATTGTAATCAGGATAGTTATCAATATGGATATCAGCTAACAGTAAATACTTCATTATTTATCTTTTCAAGTAATTGTTTAGTAAACTCGTTTTTATGAGAAATAATCATCTGATTACCTTTTACAGTAGCTGAATATTGGATATCGTTCCAATTTTCTTCAGGAATAAGGTCAGTTAGGATTGACATTACTCTATCAGATATTTCTGACTTAGTTTGTTTATTAATCGGTTTTCCGATATAATTTTCAAGAGTTGAACGGAGTTTATTATTCAACTGAAAAAGAAGTCTCTTATTTATTAAATTAGCATTCGTCATAGGTTACTAAATTTACATACAACGTCAAGGGTTCAAACCCTTTAAATACGCTGAAAGTTGATCTTGAGGTATCATGATTCTCCATAGGTCAAGAAGTGACTCTTTATCCGTAAAAGGAATTCGAGTAATCATCGGATGACTTTCTGGATTCTCAATATACATTAAAGAAAGGATTTTATCTTTAATATCTACAATTGCTTTCAAGTCCTTGTATCTTAATTCAACTTGACTATTTGTATGTAAGATGATATTAAATCCGATATCAAGAAGAGTAACAATCATAGGTTCATCACCGAATTTCTGCATTGTTTTCATATTATCAACACCGATATTCAGTTGAGGATTTTCAAGTCTTAACATTGAAAGTTGACCAAGAGTTTCAATAGCTTGTTGCTTTTCTTTAATCAATAAATCAATGCAATTCTTTTTATTCCATAATTCAACTACTTCATTTTGAGTAGCTGATCTACGAGTCGTCCCTCTAAGGATTTCAGATTCTGTAGCTTCATTTCCACATGAACAGAAAACTTTATCCTTAGTTATAGTTGGTAACTGACCGCAGTGGATACATTTTTGTAATTCCATTATAACTTTATTTTAGCAATTTCATTGAAAATGTTCTTAGTGAATTCATTCATTGGAACACATTCAACTCTTGTTGGATCTTTAGTACTCTGAACAACATTAAAATCAACCATAATATGATATTTATTCATTACCATCATTATTTCGAGTTTTAATTGTTGACGAGTAGCAGGGTCATTTGGATAGTAACTCAATCGAGAAAAACTTCTAAGGATTTCCTCCTTGACTTTCTTAAGGTGTTCTTTAAATTCGATTTCATTACCAGCAGGTTTAATTTGTTCCATATCAACTTACAAATCCTAATTTCTTATAGTCCAATTTGAATTGTTCAATAGCTGCATAAACATGCTTACAAATAGGAGTCGTATCTACCCTTGTAGGTGCAGTTGTAAGTGCAATTCCTAAGAAATCCTTTGTAGCTTGATTGATATAAACATTGTCATGTTTATTCAATAGATAAGCTGCACGGTACTTGAAGTCTCCGCAATTACAAAATACCTGAACCTTATTACGATAGAATCGATTGATATCAAATCCTGGAGAAACTTTAATGAAAACTGTATAAGTACTACCTGAATTAGATAATACACTATACTTGACTACTTTATAGAAAATAGGTAAAGTCTTCAATTTAAAGAATCTTAAAATCTTACCCAAAATTGACTCTTCACGGAGAATGTTATAAACCTCAACCAGCTTGACTTTCTCTAACATCTCAGAACGTTTAATACGTCCTGGATCGATATTCATCAAGTCTCCAATGGTGAGCTCTTTACTAAACCATCCCATTTAGATTTTAATTTGAGATTCTTGACTTATTTTACTTTTATTACCAAAGATATCATAGCTCGTATATGTACGAGAGTCTACAATACCAAAGAAGTCAGGTTCATCACTTCCATTTGGAATGAAAGTTGGTTTGAACCTGTCAGTCTTCTTTCCATTGGCAGTTATATCTCCAGTAGCATCATTGTACTCTACTAAGATATTTTCTATCTGAAATGAATGTGTCATTTTTGATATAAATCTTTATTTAACAAACTTGAGAACGTTCTATAGTAACTATCGCTGACTTGAAAATTGTTCATCAGTCTGAATTGATTAAATTCATCAGTTGACATGATGCGTCCACTCTTATCAAGGTAGTACATCATTTTCTTAACATTTTCATACTCAGGATAATTTTCAACTGTAAATGTACTCAAATTCAATTGGAATTGTTTTAAGTCTTCCTCTGAATTAAAGTACTTCATCTCACCATTTAATGCAGATCGTATGATATCAGCTTGACTTGCATCACTCGGTAACTCTTCCTTGAGAGTTCTTTGAATGTTATTATGAGAACCGTAGAGTGAGTCAATTACGGACTTGTAAAGATAAAGACTTATATCGAGACCTTCAGGAATTTCTTTTTCCATATCTTCCAATGTCCAAGTCTCACCTGTTTTATCGTGAGCATAGTCAACATTTTTAGATATTAAGTATTTCCAGTCGCTATCTCTTGAAATGATAATACTTTTCTTATCGTCATCTTTCAAATGTTGAGCTATGACGTAAGCAAAGTTATCTGCTTCATATCCAGATTTAATAAAACTGAGGATACCTAAGTCATTGAATGCATTAATAATCCAATACTTGGCACCTTGTTTAATCTTATTGATACGAAGCTCATTTTCAATTCTTTCGATTTCTTCTTTATCTTTTACTGGGTCGAGTCCTTCTAACTCCTCTTCACTCGCATAATATCTATCACCCTTATATTCATCACCAAGTAACGTTGTTGAGTGATAAGGCCACTTGTCCCACAGACATACGACTTTCTCAGCATCAACCATTTCTCTAATGTACTTAGCAATAGACCAAAAGAATGACCTAGCCAACGTCTCTTGACTAAAGTACTCCTGGTTTTGCATTGCCTTAAAATTTCGAGTCAGGATATACTGAGCATCAAATATGGCATACTTATATTTCGACATATACGTAAAAGATTAAAAGGGTAGTATATTTCAACTACCCTTATGAATTTTAAAAAGTTAATTATCAAAACGGAATCGGAAGTCCTGTTACAGGGTCAATCTTCGGAGCCTGAGCAGGTTGTTCAGCTGATGGAGCCGGAGCGGGCTCAGAAGCCTGAGCAGCTGGAGCTTCAGATTTCATTGGATCTACTGAACCATTCTGATTAGCCATTGGAGCAGGTGCTTTATCAGCATCTGACTCTACTGCAGGCTTACCACCTTCAATACGAGTTTTAATAATTGCTTTCAGATTGTCACGCAGGTGTTCGAACACTTCACGGTCAAAATAGGATTGATCTTTTGCACGTTCCCATCCTAACAATTCACCTACGGAGTCTGAGAATAATGCCATCTGTTCTTCAGGGACAATTGCATCAGGATCAACCACGATGGAGAATTCGCTATTGAACTCAAAACCTACAGTTGTATCATAACCGATATCACCCTTTGAGAACTTGATAGACATAACGCCTTTACGTCCTGTCGGATTGTTATTCAAGATACTCGGAATCCATGCTTTACTACCCTTCATACCAGCGCACTTCGTAGCGATAGCATCAGCCATTGCATCGATAACACCGTTTGATGGGAAGATGAATAAACAAGACTTATCGATATTATCAACAAGTTCAGTACCGTCAAGTTTCTTATGACCTTTCATAATACCGTAAAGAAGTGCATAAGTTCTCATACGGATAGTATCCCAACTGAAGATTTCTGAATCCTTAATTGTATCGTAGTAAGATACAACCTCTTCCCATAACTTATGGTCAGCTTCAGAAAGATTTTCGTAATATTCAACAGGTAGAATCTTAACCCATGCTTCAGAATCAATTTTCTTAGCATAAGTTTTAATTTCTCTGACTCCAGAAACCTTCACATAGAACGTACCTGTTTTCTTATTCATAAACGGTACGAAAGTGACAGTTCCTTGATTGTCACGAGCGTTCATCGTCAACTTGGTTACTCTTGAACCATCGTCTTGTCTTTTCGGAGCACGGTCTCCTTCCAATCCATTAAGGAAATCGTCAACGTTAAAATCTTCGTTCATTTTCTTTAATTTTATTTACATTTAGTGACCCCACTATGAGATCCTTTCTAATTTCTTCTTTAAATAGCCTGCAACATTTAAATATCCGTCAGTATACAAATCATCACCCAAAATATATCTATCCATCAATAATGTATCATTCAATGGATCATATACAATCGAGTTTTGAGTCATCAATAGGTATGGAGTTAATACATATCTCGAAGTGAAATACGTACACTTTAATCTTAACTCAGTATTCAAGTCATAAGGTATCAATTCATAATTATCACACTTAATCGGAAACCTTGCTATAATCTTATTTGATCGAGCAAGGTCGTCAAGATTCTTGACATGAGGTGAGTTGATAATTATGGTTTTACCTGTAAGATATTTGTTATTAGGATTAACCACGTAACTATAGTCATAATAGGCTGTCGTACGTGGTAACCCTAAATATATCGACTCAAATATACTCAATGGTGAATCTGATAATATTTTGTAATTAGAACTCATTGATTACGTTCAATATCCAATCGTTGAAATCGATTGATTTGTATTCTTCAAGTTTCTTTTCAATAGCTTCCAACCTTGCAGTATGGTCACCTTTACGTAAAGTATTGATTGACTTCTGTAAGATTGAATCGATTACTTCCATCTCAAGACTTAACTGAGATGAAATATCTTCTTTCGATATGTCAGGATTTTGAAGAATCAACTTACCAACTTCTGGTAGATTCTTATATACTTTAAGGTTGAAATTCTCTTTGTTAAGATTATCATCCTTAAATTTCTTAATCATATCGATATAACGGTCACGAGTCTGTTTTAACCAAGTCTTCAGTGGAATGATATAAATCTGGTCTCCATCTGTAACATTAAGTCTATATGACTTAGTATTGATTGAAGCTTCAACTGCTAACTCATAAATCTTATCGTAATTGATAGATTTAATATTAGAATTTCTACCGATGAAAAGCCTATCTCCATGAACATCATCAGATTCATCACGAACATATAACTTAGCATCATCAACCCACTTATTGATTTTAGTTAAGTTAGGAAAGAATAATTCAGGACTACCTTTGATATATACTCCTGGACCATCAGCAGAGTGACCTCTTTCAACTTTGAATGTATAAGTTACCTTACCCATTCCTGTATCCCACAGACTTTGTAACTCAGATTTATCCTTTACGATTTCAAGTCCAAAAGGTGCTTCCAATAAATTAGGATCATCTTTCTGAAGTGCTTCGTATAAAGATTTAGCAGTAAATGCAGGAATACGAGTATTTGCTCCATGACCAATACCTAATAATCCGAATAACAAACACATTGGAATCGGAGTAGGGATATATTGAGGTTCCATAAAATTAACCTCAGTAGGTTGCATTGGAACATATCCCATCAAGTTGGATAAGATTTTATGGTACGTAGGACTTATACCTGCTTCTGAATAACGAACCGCTGCTGGTTCAATCTTTTCACCTAACAAAGTTTTGGCACCATGACCACCTTGACCTACCAAGATTTTATAGTTTACCAAGTTAGATACAACTGGACCAATACTTGCATCACCTACTGCATGATACTTACCCATTGTCTCACCAACGACTGTAGCCGTCTTAGTCATATTCTTCAGGGTAAATGCCGCATAGATAACACGTCTGTATACAGGTTTCAATCCATCATAAACAAGAGGTAACTGTCTACTCGTATTTACATGCATACCATAGGTCGCTGCTGAATTCTCAACAAAGTGACCTATGGATTCTTCTTCTATTCTATTTTCCATTTAAATAACAACTTCGAATTAAAGGTTTCAAACCCTTCAAAACAGCGGTTTAATAAATAACTATATCGTCAGCTCCATCATAGAATGAAATTGACCGTACATGATTATGACCGTACTCACCAAACACGTACTTCAGAACTGAGTCGATATCGTGAGAAATAAAGAAGTGAGATTCACATCTTACGATATCCATTTCTTCATCACTTGATTCAGTGTATTCAAGGTCGACTGTAATAACATGTTGACATTCGTGAGGGATATTCGTAAGACCTGATAGTGGCATTGAGTCACAAAATGACTTCTCAATCGGAATTCCTGTTTCAGAAATATTAGTTAACTTACAAGGTTTATCAGTTGTTGAATTAACAATCATTTCCTGATACCGAGCGTAGGCTTGAGACATATCTTCGCCTACGATATAATAATTTTTACCGTCATTTAAATTAAATAATTTCATCATAATTCTCCTACGTTATATTTATCAACCAAAACTCCTCTCTCAATCATTAAGTTTTTACGAGCAGTTGTACTCGTTAAAAGCTCAAGAGCATACTGAACTTGTTCTTCAGTGATACAAGTCAGTCGACGAGTTTCTTTATTCACGATACACTCTTTTACTTCTTCCTCTGACATTTCACCAAGACCTTTAAATCTCTTAAATGGCTTAGTCTTATCAAAGTCAGACATATCATCACCAAGATAATAATACTTACCGTTCTGTTTGTACAAAGGTGCTTTAAGAACATATACCATTCTATTACGAATTAAGAATGACATCTTCTTAGCAAACATACCAACCATTAAACTTGAAATGTACAATCCATCAGGGTCCGCATCACTACAAAGAATAATCTTATTGTATCTCGGATTTTCAAGACTATGAACTTCATTAACTCCACATCCAATTGCAATAATGATATTCTTCATCTCTTCATTGGCAAATAGAGTATCGAGGTCTGCATTGATAGCATTCAAAGGTTTCCCTCTCAAGAAGAAGATAGCCTGAGTTTTACTATCACGTTTCTTTCTCAATTGAGTACCTGCAGACTTACCCTCAATAATCATCAACTCACACTCTTTACGATTAGCACTTGATGCATCCAATACATTCTTAGGAACTTTTGAACGAATCTTATCACCCATTTCTGAGGACATCGCTATAGTATTTTTGATTTTTGTGATTGTTGAAATCTTAGTTAAAGACTCTGCATACGCATTCAATCTATCAACATGGTCTTTGAAGTATTGCTCATTCGCTCTAAATACTCTCTTAAATTCAGAACGTATAGGTTCACAATCCTCATATTTAGCTCCACTCAAGTAAACAAGACGTTCCTTAGTCTGTGACGAGAAGTCTACTTCACCTGCCAATACGATTACCAACATCTTAAGACCATTTGTGATATAGTCGTGATCTATTCCAAATTTACTCTTCAAAGCAGACCAATAACATTCACGTGCACGGTCAATATGCACTCCACGGTCAACTACCAAAGAGTTAACTGACCCCGCATAGTCTGTTACGTTCATATTCGTATCAACATCAAATGTAATGTAGAATCGAATCTTATCTTTAGTCTTTTGAGATATAATTTCACTCAAGAATTCAAATTTATAAGGTACGAATTCATTAGCGACTTCAACTCCATTCAAAATTACACTGATATCCTTATTGTAGAACTTATTGAAAATTGTTTTCAGATAATATAAGTTCTTTTTCGGATACGATGAACGAACTGTAGTAAAGATGGTATCGTCAGGTTGGAATGCAACAATTGTAGACATTTCTGCAGGAAAGTCAATTGAATACTTTTCAACAATCGTATGTTTTGCTAATCCACCTTCGAAAATCTTAATACCTTTTGCATATTCGAGAACATAAAATAATTCATCCGTTCCGACGAGTTGATTGTAAGCAGACTCAACTTCTGGAATTGACTCCTTATAATTCGATTCCGTAATTTTCGATAGAATGACAAATCTATTCGATAATGCATTAGTAGCCTTAATACCTACACCATTTAATCCAACAGCTACAGTACCAATTTTATTAAACTTAGAACCCGCATTTACCAAACTACTTGCCATTTGAGCTTTGGTCATCTCTTTCTCAGAGTCCCATTGAATTGGAATACCACGTCCATTATCAGATATGACACTCCACTCACCAAATGACTTAGTATCGATATTAATCTTATTTGCATGATTACAGTTAAATAACTCATCAATTGAGTTATCTATGACTTCTCTAAGAATAATATCAGGATTATCAGTGCTACCGATAAACATACCACTTCGTGTACGGATGTTATCAGGAAACTCTAAGTGAATAATCTCTATTTCTTTATCTTTTTCTTCCATTATTTAATATTAATTAAATCTACAAAGTCAAGAACTGAATCTTTAATCAATCGAATCATTTCTTCAAACCTTGGGTGATCAGAATTTATTTCAATTGCGGTCCAAGCGATATATCCATGGTGATGACGTGAATAAACTACAAGTCCATCTTTATCAAATGTAATACAGATATCATCATAGTACAATTCTTTTCCAAAATGGTAACCATCTTCAATAGACTCAATCTTAAAATAAGTTAAATACTTCTTTAATTCATCGAGTCTTGAGTCCATTGGATACTCGCATTCAGGTCGAATATTACCTTCATCGTCACGAAGACCTACAGGTAAATTCCTTATCCATTTTAACTCATTTGGATTTAAGCGTAGAATATAACGATACGAAAATGGTCTTGACTTATCGACTACCAAGTCGTAATCCAAAACTCCATCACTGAATGCTAAATCTCTTAATTCAGGGTCAATAACAAAGTTATCAGTTTTCTGTCTTCCATCAATGATAAGTTTCATTCCACCTAATCCATTATATGAAGAAGGTAAAAGTCCCTTACCATCAGAGAAATCTACGTTATGAACTACACCATCTATTTTAAGTTGTCTCATACTTAAACTGGTTTATACCCTAATAAATATAGGTCAACTTTTGAACCAACTCCACTTGCTTCACCTCGTGAATAGTAAATTTTATCCCATCAATAATTCTTTCGATGACAATTCGTTCACCTTGAGTATTGGTAAGTACATCATTTTCTTTGTAATTGAGTTTAATTGGTTCAGCATTCTCATCAAGAAGAATCCAGTCATTTGAATCAATGTCGACTGCTGATAACTGATATCCATTCTCGACTCTTCCGTGAGCAAACCTACAAATATAAGAAGTGAATACTACATCATTTCTCACATTATGAGAAAGATACTCTTTAAATTTTAATGGAAGAGATTTAACACTCATGATGAATTGTTTCTCAAGAGTATCAGCAGGTCTTCGAAATATAAATGTTCAGAGTGGCCACTCTTTACGAGTTACCATATAACCGTAATCTAATCCAACTTTTATACTACTAAATAACATATCACTTATCTTTATTAATTAATTCAGGTACATTTGGAAAAATTCCCATCATCTTTTCAACCTCACAACAGAAATTTTGACAAAGAGCAAGAGGGTCGATTTCACTTAAATCCATTTTATAAAGGTCAGTTGACCTCCAATTACCCACTTTCAATTTGTCACCAACGTATTTACCTTCTTTAATTTTATCAAGAAGATACTGTGTAGGTTTGGCATCCTCACCATCTTTACTTGGGTCACACTCACTAAAATCCCAGCATTTATTAAATTCCTCTCCACCTACTAAAGCAGATTTTTCAGAACATGAATCGAAGAATGCTTTTACAAGACAATCTTTCAAGTCTCTCATCGTTAGTCCTTTAACTTCTTGTTGACCTCGGACTCCTTCTGTAGTATGAGATTGACCATTATAAGGTCTTTCTCTATCGTTACGATAATCAGATGAGGAACCTTCAGTGCTCAATGCGAATAAAAGTTCATCTTTAAAATTCTCACTTGATGCATCAAGAATTTCTACATCTTTAGGTAAATTCGTCATATTTGTAAATTTAAGTTTAATCTAAACAACGTCAAGGGTTTCCGCCCTTCGAAACCGCTTGTTAGATATACTGCTTGATAAGTGATTCAAGTTCTTCCTCTTTTATGATTCCCGATACTCTCTTAACGACCTTACCGTCACTCTCGATTACAGTCGTCGGTACATTTCTTATACCATACTTTTCTACCATTGTATCCTCTTGATCAACATCACACTTAATAAATTCAAGATTTTCATTTTTCATCTTATCTTGAACTTTATCAAAAATTGGTTCATACGTTTTACAAGGATGACACCAACTCGCACTAAATTTTATTACTCTTAACATAGGATTTAATTAATTTATAAAACCGTCAAACACGCCCTCCTTAAGATTATATATCTTAATTATATTCTATACATATATATATCTTCTATGCTCATTTCTATTACTATAGATTATATGATATATAACATATAGTTCATAGGACAATCTATCAACGGAAATTTAATCAACGATTATAATACACATTACTATCTACTAAAAGCATTCCATGACCTGCTAACGGAACTACTGAACGAGTTTGTAACTTTTCGAGAACAATTTCTTGTCTCGTCCTCACATTTCTTAGAGTTATGATACCATGTGATAACATATTCTCAAGTCCTCTTAAGGATACTCCTAATAAATATCCTTTCTTTTGTGACTCATCAAATGAAATAACAACTCGTTGCATTGGAAGTGTAGTCGGAGTAGATTTAGTTATCCCAAGTAACGTTGCCATTTCACTTGGTTGATTTAACTCATCCTCAGATTCAATTTCTACATTATCATTCCAATAACAGGTGAAAATGCATTCAAGTGGCTTACCATTACTTCTAATGATTCGCCACTCTTTATTATTTATTTCCATAAGAATTCTTCAATTTTAGGATTAGCAATTTCATTTAACCATTCAGCCAATACATGTCTATGACAAAATTTATCTGGAGATTCATAGCACAGTAATACCAATCCTTCGTATCCATGAGATTTAGCAAATCGTAAAAGTCCGTTATACAAACTTTCTGGAGTTAATCCTTTACTTATAAAGTTATTAAGGTATTCAGTCTTATATTCTTCATTTGAGACCTGACCGCCCTTGGCTCTTCTAAGTAAGTCCTCTGATGGAGCAAGAGCTTTCATTGGAATAAGACCATCTAATCCAGGAGGACTGTATCTTGATATCTGAATCTTTGCTAAGTTATTAGGTAATTTATTACAAACTGTATAATAACTTGTATAAATATTTATCATCGATATAGTAAATAAAATGGATAATAAAATTGACGTCCACATGTATTACACTTGCAGTTATTATAAGGTGGACCAACTACGTAGTCATAACTGCCACAATAAGGACATTTACATAAGCTATCTGAATTATGTTTTAATTTACTCATACTTCAAATAAGTTTAAATCGTGAATAGGAGAGGACATTCAACCTCTCCTACCCTATTTATGAAATTGAGCCAATTGATTGCTGATCATTAATCTATTGTTTATATTAGGTTTTAAGCTCAATTAAATAAATCTATAATATATTTTCCCATGGAAGTTATCCAAAAGATTAGAGTCAATATGATTCCAATCATGAAAAGAATGCATGCTATTAAACATCCACATCCAATTGTACATCCAGTTGTTTCTAAACCTGGAGTCATTAGGTCTTTATCTTTCATAACTTAACCACATTTACTATCTCCGCATCCAGGACATATTACACATCCGGATTCAAAGATTAAGTCTGCTCCACACTTAGGACATTTACTTCCAGACTTCGTACCATCAGCTACAAATTGTCTGAGTGCACGTGAAACACCTTTCTTCCAAGTATTGATAAGGTCACCATTATCCATTCCATCAACTACTTTAATAATCTTTGGTAGGGTAACATTTGCTCTCATCATACCTGATATCAGTCGAGCATAGTTCCAATACTCTGGATTGAATACTAAACTAATTCCAGGAAGAGTGTTCTTATATCCGTAACCAATTTCATATCTGAAATCGTAACGATGTTTTTCTGATTCTTCATCTTTGACCTGAACAATTTTACCCTCCGTAATACTCTTCGGTAAGAACTTGATATCGTCGTCAACTTTACCTGTAAAGATTTCATAAGGTTTATTGTTCAATAATCCAACGAATGCAATCCAATTTTCAGAACCGTTCTTGAATCTAACGACTTTAGCATCAAGAACCTCAGGACGTTTTTCTTCAACAGTCTTTTCAGTTTTAACCAGTACTCCTGAACGTGAACCATCACGATAAACAGTACATCCTTTACATCCTGACTTATAAGCTGCCATATAAACATCAGATACCAACTCCTCAGTAACATTTGAAGGAAGATTTACGGTACAAGAAATTGAATGGTCAACCCACTTCTGAATAGAACCCTGCATATTTACTTTAGATACCCAATCACAATCATTTGCAGTGGATAAGTAGTATGGAGATATCTTGTAAAGTGAGTCCATTGCTTCATCAGAAAGCTTTTCAAGGATTATTTTTGCTCTTTGGAAAGTAAACTCAGGTTTCTCATTTGAAGACATTGGTTCACATTTCTGAGGATGTTCTTTACACCAACGCCCGATAGGTGTATCAACGGACTTGGATAGATTCTTAACTCCAACGTAGAACCATTCGATAAATTTGTGATGGAATACTCTATACTCCTCAAACATATCACCGACATTGTCAATAAATACAGCTTTTGACTTGTCAGCAGTCTTACGTCTACGTTTGTATGTAGGTAAGAATACAGGTTCAATACCTGAAGTAGTTTGTGACATTATTGAAGTAGTACCTGTCGGTGCAATCGTCAAACATGATATATTACGACGTCCGTACTGATGATAAATGTTCAAAACATCTTCCGATACATTTTCAAGAACTCGTTTAATGAATGGATTTTCTGACTCCAATTCTTCATTCCAAATCTTGAAGCATCCACGTTCCTTAGCAAGGTAAATTGAGGATGTGTAACAGTTAACTGCAAGAAGTTTATGGACTGAAGTAGCAAGTTCAATCGCTTCATCGGAGCCATATCGTAATCCAAGAGCAGCTAACATATCACCTTCAGCAGTAATACCAACTCCTGTACGACGTCCTTCAATTGTTTTCTTACGAATCTTCAACCAAAGATTCTTTTCAACTGACTTGATATCATCTGACTCTGGGTCATTTTCAATCTTATTCAGAATAGCATCAATCTTTTCTACTTCAAGATCAATGATATCATCCATCATTCTTTGAGCAATTCTCGCATGTTTGATAAATAACTTTTCATCAAACTTGGCATTTGGAGTGAATGGATTTTTTACATATGAATAAAGATTGATAGCCAATAATCGACAAGAGTCATAGGGACAGAGTGGAATTTCACCACAAGGATTAGTTGATACAGTACCGTATCCAAACTGAGAGTAACAATCAGCAGG
>OCLM01000022.1_pt1 | contig 18168 bp, 19 predicted proteins | sample 1538841 | NCBI WGS metagenome assembly OCLM01 (sample SAMN04571729, study PRJEB22368) | human gut metagenome | biome: human gut; material: stool | host: Homo sapiens | place: Luxembourg | collected 2012-09-20
CACAAGGATTAGTTGATACAGTACCGTATCCAAACTGAGAGTAACAATCAGCAGGAGATTCACGAATAATAGTATCCCAGAACAATACTCCAGGTTCAGCTGACTTCCATGCATTATGAATAATCTTATCCCATAACTTCTTAGCATTGATAATACGAGCAGACTCTTTATTATCTTTGCTCTTATAAAGGATATTTTGACTCAACTCACATTTTGATTCCAACCAAGGTAAATCTGAGTTAATTGGAAATCTTTGAGTAAATGGTTGTTCATGTAGAACTGCATTCATAAACTCATCTGTAAGTTTAACGGAGATATTTGCTCCTGTTACCTTACCATCCTCCAATTTAGCATCAATAAACTTCTCAGCATCTGGATGTTGTACTGAAATAGATAACATCAATGCACCTCTACGACCCATTTGAGCAACTTCACGAGTTGAGTTTGAGTATCTTTCCATGAATGATACAACTCCAGATGAAGTTCCAGCAGCATTTGTAACAAGTGCACCTTCAGGTCTTAAGTCAGATAGATCATGCCCAACGCCCCCACGTCTCTTACAGAGTTGAGTTTGTTCTTCATCCATACGGAATATTGCACCGTAGGAATCGGATGAACCTTCTTCAACTCCAATGACGAAACAATTTGATAGTGATTGGAATCTGTAATTATCGCCAATACTCGTCATAGGTCCACCTTGAGGAATAATGTACTTGAAGTTCTTCATTACTTCATATAGTTCATCCTCAGATAATGGATTAGGATATTGACGTTCTATTCTTGCAATTTCACGTGCAAGTCGTTTATGCATATCATCTGGAGTCAATTCAAGAAGGTTGTTATCTCCATCTTTCAATGCATATTTGTTAATCCAAGTTGTAGCAGCGAATTCATCACCATTGAAGTATTCGGTAGATGCTTTGACTGCATCTTCTGCTTTTACAATTTTACTTTCCATTTAATTCAATTAAAGTGAATTTAAAATAACTTTGTAGATTTTATAATCTACTTCAACATCTTCCTCGCAGTATACTTTTAACATTTCAAAGTCAAGTTCATCAATGGATTTAGTATACATATTTTGACCTGTTATCTCTGTCGTTTTAGATGGAATACCAAGACATGATGCGATAACTTGGAGTGATGTATTTTTCCAATCACCAAATTTCCACATATCCATTGTATCACGATGAGATACTTCCCAAGGTTTAAGTCCCATTGAGTTAATCCATACAGGAATTTTCATCCCATTGATGATATATCTTTTACAAAGATACGGTATATCAAACTTGAGGATATTATGTCCTATTAAGCTATAACCTGCATCTTTAAATTGAGTACACATGTAACTGAACTTCTCAAGAATATCTTTCTCATTCTTCCCTATGAGACTACTAACTTTAAATTCGCCATTTGATTGTTCATAGCCCATGGAAATACATATTACCTTGGAGAATTCAGCATAAAGACCAGCTTTCTCATTGTATGAATCTTCTACTGACTTAAACTCGTCGTGATCCCATAAGTGGTCTTCCCAAGCATCCTTAAGAAGTTGAGGAGCATCCTTATAGTCTACAACTCTATGAGTTTCAATGTCAAAAAATAATAATTTATCCATTTGATTAACTTTGAAATTAAGTAAATTGTGAATATGGGAATACATTCAAACTCCCATACTCTAATACTAAACTCTAGTAAGCATGGCTACTAACTTATAGAATTTAGTCATCCACTGACGATAACCAATGAGGTTCATCAATCCGTAGAAGAAATGACGAGTATATCGGTTTATCATGAACAAGTACAAACCGATATTTAATAAAAGATATCCAAACTCTACCCATTCAGGTAGTAGTGATCCAATCATAGTACATATCATGACTAGTGTTCCGATATAGGGTTTTGATAAGGTCATTAAGGATTTCTTAAAATTACCTACGACTATATCTTTTACTGTAATACACTTACGAATTAAGTCGTACGACAATGGAACTATAGTTTCTTCCTTCAGTCCTTCAATATCGAACTTACCTTGTTCTACTAAATTACGATATCCGAGAATCTGGTTAATATTAACAACATCTCCTTCTTTTATATTTATGTGTGGAGATTTTGTCATTGGGATGTATAAGTCACATTGAGATCCTCTACATATCATTCCAAGAAGTTGATTTGACTTGTCTTCATCCAACTTCATTTTCGATACATATTTATCTAAGGTTAATATCATTATGACTCCACTTGTATATTCAATATACAAAAATGTATTCAATAAATAATCACCCTTATTTCTTCCAATGAGTTCGCTATCAGATACCATTGATACAAGGTCAAGATTTACACTATATTCACGCATAAATTTAATAGTCTGACCTGCATTCGTGACAATATGTTTATTGAATTTATTGATATACACAGTTATATGATAATAAGGATCTACGATACCAAGTCTTGATTTACGAAATCCTTCCATCGATAAACTTTTCGTCAGTACATCACGTTTCTCTATATTAGCAAATAAAGATTCATTTGGTACAGACTTTGTAACAATTCCATTTACTGGAGATAGAATGGGAGTCTTTGAGTTATCGTACTCTGGTGGATTTTTGATAATTCCACTTGCGTAGTAAAATACTAAATCATCAATAATATTATTAATGATGATCAAAAACATCATTGTGACAAATGCTAATCTCCCTGATACGAAAGTCAGGACAAGAGGTAGTGCAAGAGTTAATGCACATCTAACTAAGTTAAAATAATTCATAGAGCTATGAGTTTAATAGAAAGTGAATGAGAGTTACTCCGAATGTTTCACTCTCATGACACCTGCCATATTAGGTTACATAGACTATCTTACAATCTTCTGAATGTAAAATAATTCAGCATACTCAACTCCAGATTCAAATCCTCTTGTCGATGCTAATTGAATGACACCTCTTTCACCCAATGCACTTGGTGACGGTTTCACTTGAGTTTTATATCTCAAGAATAATTCAACCTTCTTACTCAGAGTCTCTTGACTCAGAGGATGATACCAACGTCCACCATTAGGAATATCCATGGAAGTGAGAATAAATGGGTACTCACCAAATGCTACAAGTGGTGGCATATATCCATCCCTAAGTCTCATTGAAACCATAAATGCTTGATGCATACGTATATGGTCTTGATGAGTTGAAGGATAACAACAGAATACTTCATCAGGTCTGATTGAATCAAGGTCTGCATCAATCTTTGTTGCTATCTCACGTATTGTGATTTTCTCCATCTCTGCATCGTACCCTTTGTAGTAATAACTGTAACGTTCTGGAGGAATTCCAAGACCTTCCATTACACTTTCAAATTCTTTGATACGAACATCGAAGTTCTGTAGTTTATGAACTCCACCGATGGTTCCAATACGCATATGCACCTCAGCCCCCTTTGCGATTTCATCTATCAAATATCCACCAAATGCAAGGATATCATCATCTGCATGGGGAGCTATCACTAATATTTTCTTTGTCATTTTTACTTAGTATGTTTAGAAAACTCGACAATCCAATATCCTAAGAAATCGATTAAATATTCCTTAATGCACTCTGGACTCTCAAGTTTTGGTATATAAACAGTTATAAATTCATCCATCATGTCAATGACATTATTGATTTCAGTCTTAATAAACTGATTTCCTAACATCACTTCATTTCTCATGAAAATCCCTGCTTGTAAAGAGTCTAAAATAGCTACGAGTAACCCTTCAATACATGATTTATTTTTAGAGTCATGAATTTCAAATATAAATTGAGGTTCGAATTCTTTTTCCATCAATTGATTAGTTGTTTTCTCAATTGACTCACGTATTTCAGGATTTGCATACTTAAAAGGTCTTGGAATATCACAGCACAAAGCTTCATCAATATCATGAATAGTTATACGATAGATAACATCCTTAATATCAATTGATTTAACAATATGAGATTCCCCTTCACGAGTCTTACTCCGTAATTTAATCTGTTCATTTAATGCAGGAACGATATCCAGAGCAATTGATATCATTCCCCAAATATGGTCACTAACAGTCTCTTGTCTTAATAACTGAAAACCACTATATCGACCCGTATGAACTAGATTGTTCAACTTTGATGTTAATACAACCTTAAATAATTCTTTACTTGTACAGACCATTGTATTCAATATATGATACAAAACTACTGATTGCTTGATACAGATTTGCATCATTTAATGTATTTACATCAACAGTAATATTCGTCTTAACTTCACCATATTGAAATGCATAATTATTCATAGCATTCATATCGATAAGATAAAACGTAATATTCATATGAGGATACAGAGCATTCAGTCTTTCTTTTAATTTATCAATCATTTCTCTTGCATTTTAGGACGTGCTTCATAACCACCTTCTTCTTGAAGTTGATTCCAAGCAGCTTTGATTTCATAGATTGTAGCAGGTTTATCGATTACCTTACCACCTTCCACGTGCTTACGTGTATCAATATTTCTGACTGGCTGATAATCACGTTCCTTATCATAAGTGAGTCCTGTTCTCGGATTAAACATCATACCCTTAATAGGACATTGATTATAATTCGGGAATCTACAAGTACCTACTTTACAACAATAACACTGTAAGAAGTCTTCACACCATGGATACACTTTAAGAATTTCTTCTTTCATCAACTTTGCAACCTCTTGGAATTCACCTTGAGTACGAGTACAGAGTCTTTCCTGCATCATATGAGATAACGTTCTCAAGTCAAACTTTACTATGATAGAAGTTTCTACATTTGTAGGAAGAACTCCACGTGCATCCTGAGGTGCTGCACCAAGTTCAATAAGGTCATTATAACCATTATTGATGGATTCCATAGTTTGGTCATACTTCTCTTTCTGCTCACTTGTAAATGCAGATGGAGTTACATAACCAAATCCTTGCATATTAACAGTACGTTGACTCTGTTGAGCAAACGATGCATTATACGGATTTTCTTCAGCACGAGTTCTTACAATCTGATGAGTGAATCCACGTCCAACTCCTGAAATAGAGAAAGTGAATACAACGAACTCCCAAGATGATTCAATCGTACCTAGCATATATTGAAGTTCAGCTCTTTTTCTTTCTTCAGACCAAGATTTAATGATATCCATCGCATCTTGATTATCCGTAGAAAGTCTTGTAAACTTAGTATACAGAAGTAGATTTTCTGCATCCGGAGTGTAACTAATTAATTTTACTTTAGGTGTCATATGTTAATAATTTGAGTTGAAAGGAACTTATCGTGATAAGTTCCTATAATAGTTATTCGAACTAATCATTCTATCAATCTTATGGATATCAGAGAATAATTGATCAAGTCTTATTGACCTCCAAATACCGTTACGACCGAATGAATAAATATTATATCGAGTCGTTAAGTCATAAATGAATTGACATCTGATTTCGTCGTTAATTGGAGACATCTTACCAACTGGCAATTCATTAAACTTAAAGGTATCTAAAGTGTAAGACTTAATCTTAAATCCTTCTTCAAGAATCACTTTAATATCATTGGTGATATCTTCATCAGATGGACGTTTGATATACTCAATGATTAAGTTATTCTTAGTTATAGATGCTCTGTAATACATCTCAGATCCAGGATAGTAGATAGTCTGATAAACACTGACTTCTGGGTCAAGGATTTTAACATTCACAGTATACACTGGACTATACTTAAATTCAGGTATATCAATATGAATATCTCCAATCTCATTAACCTTTTTCATCATATTAGGCATCTTAATATAAGAAAGAACTGGCTCATTGAAGTCACGATTAAATGCTTCGTCAATAAGGTTACATCCTAACTTGATATTAAGTCCAATTTGCAGACACTCAAAGAAGTTATCAGGAGCTACATACCGTACATCTGATTCCATAGAACCGATAGATCGATTAATAACTTTACCTGTAACTTTTTGAGAATACATATTTTGGAATCCAATAGAAGATTCATTATACAGTTTTCCACGATATGAAATCGCTTTACTGATAATGACTTCTTTAAATGGAATATTCAAGAATTTACTAATTGCGTCAGATTTAAATCTCAATACTGCTGAGTGATGATTTGACAAGTCGGTATCTGATAAATACACAACAGGTTTATGACGCATCATCACTTGAGCTGCTAACAGTACTGAAACACCAGAGGTTCCAATTATCTTCATTTTTCTAATTTATTAGGGACAATAGTAATTATGTTAAGATTAGTACAAAATTGCCTGATATCTTCTCTATCGTCAAATACAGCGAGAATCTCACTTTCATGAGACTTTATCCATTCAGTTTTAAAGTGATAGGATGACCTCATATCACCGTTTGGTTTCATGATAACTGACTCACATTGAACCTTATTATCAGATAACCATTTTTCAGTACATTCACGATATAATTCGAATCGACCTGTTAAAATGATAATATCATTTCCAAATCGATTACATAAATTGAGAACATCTTCATTTATTGGATCACTGATTGCGTTCATATTATATGCTGTCCAATCAACTCCATAAAATTTTCTTCGATGTTCAATATCAGCTAATGTATCGTCTAAATCAACTATAATTTTCGTTTTCATATGCATAACGTATAACACCGTTAAGGCTTAACGCCCTCTGAAACCGCCATTGACTTTAAGTGTTCAATCGTATCTTCATATACTTTTTGTATAGCTTTACCTCCAGAATATAATAATCCACGAGTTCCGATACCTGCAAAGTTCTTGGTCAGTATTATTTCGTCATGATGTTCACGAAACATGTTACAGTTATAGTCATAATAAAACCATTGACGGTCATTTTGGTCATAAGTGAATACAGGTTTCTTATTATTTATAGCCATCTGAACTGCCCATCCAGTACCTCCAGTAACTTGAGTACCTGACTTATCAACGTATCCAATCGCGAATATTGAATCAGAGTACTTTACTTGACTCCAATTACGAGCAAGTAAATCCATATATTTCCAAGGACGTCTTTCAAGTACATTATTCGCTTTATATACTTCTGACTTACCTTCTTCAAAGTCTTCATCAGATATCAGTATATTTCCAAATGGAGTTGGTTCTCCATGATAGTAATGTCTGAATTCTTTCACTCCGTAATACTTACCGAGTTTCATCCATACAAAATCACTTCCTACCGCTCCACCTGAATGCATTATGAATTCAGATAATTCATTCATAATTTCTTATTGAATAATTTAACTTTTTCATTGAACGAGTTTTACTGTAATAAATTAAGTAAAAGCTCACGAGGAGTTCAAGGTCATAACCTACACTTCGAGGGTACAATTCACCTGCATCACTTCTCAATTGTATCAAATGAGGAATCATAAATACGATGTCAGTGAATAGCAATGTAAATAATTCTTTTTTCAGTACACAAATCGTTCGATAAGACTTTTCAGTAGAATTCAAGTACTTATCAAAATTTTGAATCAATTCAGGAGCTACTTTACTTAATGCTACGTGAGCGTAAAATGCTGAGTTACTACCTGTCCACCTTGTCCTACTTAATCCAACTGTAATATTGGGAGCAAACGACTCAGAATAGATTCCATCTATATCTTCCGATAGAAGGACTGTAATCATTTTTGCCGAGTTATCAAAATCTCTTTGAAAACTACCTGTCATTTCTTCAGTGAAATAAGCACATCGATAATGACATATTCCGACATACTTGGGTAACTCATCCATCAATGTTTTATTTTCAATAATCGATTCAATAACACTGAACTCAGAACATAATTTATTCAAGTCAGAACCGTCAGCGAGTGAAGGTTCATATACGTCATTTCCATACATGTGAAGAGGGTCACCCTTCTTATGACCAATCTTAAATATTTTTACATTACCTGTACTCATGATAATAACTTCTTACTTAGATTAATAGCACTCTTAATGGTATCATCCATATCATAATACTTATACTCACCCAAACGCCCTCCGAAGATAACATTTGGATATTTCGATAAGACTTCTGACTTTATGGATTCGTACTTAGAATTGTTCTCCTTATTGTTAATAGGATACATTTTATCTAATCCACAATCTTTAGTCCACATTGCAGGATACTCAAGACTCACTACGACTTGACCATTATAATCAATCTCTGGTCTAAAAAGTCGGTGATCTATCATTCGAGTATATTCTCTTGTTGGAGTATTGATTACTGAATTAAATAAACCCTTACATTCTACATTATGATTAAAAAATACTGTACGATACGGAAGAGCATCAGATTCAATATTGTTTAATGATTCACAAATATCTCCACTCCATATAACTGTAACATCATCTTCAACTAAGTCGTCAAGAGTGACATGACTATCATATTTAATGGTCAGATATTTTGATAGTTCAAGGAAAAATCGATAATATCCTTTTGAAGGAATTCCTTGAAATTTATCAGAGAAATAACCAATCGTAAATTCTTTTTTAAATCGAATTCGATTAATTGCTTCAGTAGGAACTTTATCAATTGAACATCCCCACTGATTTTCAGAGTAGGGTTTAATAATAAAATTAAACAAGTCCCACGAACACTGAGATATCAGTTCATCAAGTCCAGAGTTACCTGTTCTCATGCGAGAAGTTGACTCTCCTAATGTAAAATCCAAAATACTCGTATCATATGTTCCATACATATCAGCCAAGGTTTTATATGACATTGGAAGCTCAACATGCTTACCTAATGTAGGAACTTCAGCAAATACTCTATGACGATAATTATTAAATTCTGATATACCTAATACGAATTTAATAACTTCATCATCGTCTGTATGAAATATGTGAGCACCCTTTTCGTGAATTTCAATACCATAACGTTCTATTGTATGGCAGTTACCACCGAGTTTTCGAGTCTTTTCATAAATTGTAACCGAATGACCTGCATCCTGAAGAATACGTCCAAGAGTCAATCCATACAATCCAGCACCTACTATTTTAAACTTCTTCATACGGTACTATTTATTATTTATAAAATCCTTTAAATTTATAAGGTTTGAGTAAATCTACAACTTTCATAGTTAAGTCTGGGTCACCTAACTGTAATAATCGTAAAGATTCCTCAACCATGCGAGCATATGCTAATTCAGGACTAAAATCTTTAATCTTCAAATCCTCAATTACCTTTAGAGTCGACTCAATCAATCGAGTATTATCTTTTGGTCTTGACAAAGATTCACTTGGAGTGATATCATAATTGTACCATGGAATATCAATTCGATATACATTATTAATTCCACTCTTAAGTACTATCTCAGTCAGTACCATACTAAACATCACATCCTCAAATAAAATACCTGACTCATCAAATCTTAAGTCCGGATTTTTACGAAGAATTTCAATCTTAATAATCAATGACGGAATAACAAAATATGATAGTGATCGATTGTTACCAACGACAATGTTACGTTTCTCTACTGCTACAACTTCTCCACTATTAACATAAGTAACATTAGTTGCTACAATATAAGGATGAGTCTTTAATGCATTATTGATGATATTACTGCAATAAGACTCAAGATAATCATCAGCATCAATGAACTGAATATACTCATGAGTACACTCCTCGATTTGTTCATTTCTTAATTTTGCTAATCCTCGATTTTCTCCATGTTGATATAAGTCGAAGTCATGGATTTCTTTTAGGTGGGATATATCAATTGCATCCCACCCTCCGTCAATATCAATTCGTAATGATGCATCTTTAGGAATAGATTCCACCATTCGACGAACTTGATCAAGTGACTTCTTATATACCGTTGCACATATCTGTAACTGCATATCCAATTTCTTCTTTTAATACATTTTCATCAAGATAAACTATTTCAGGTTCCATATACTTCTTTATGAACTGAAGATACTTTTCTTGTTTTTCAAAATAATCGTCAACTGACTTAAAGGTAATTTGACGAGTAGGTTCACAATTCAAACAATGCTCAACAAATTGAGGTACTGTATTTACGAATAGTATATTTCTGAATTCAGTTCCTTCAGGAAATAAATTCATCTCCTCTTCAAGTAAAGTTCTTGGAAATACCAATTCCTCAACGTGCTCAATATCCTTACGAAATTTATTAACTTCGAACATATAGAGGAAATCAAGTACACTCCGTTCAATAACAAAATCAGATTGAATTCCTGTATTTAATAAAGCTTGGATTGCATATCGTCTGATTAAAAGTGCTGCAAGTGGATTAAATCCTGATGACCACGCTAAATGTTCGTAGTCAAACTTCATACAATCCTTAGTTGGAGATATTAACTTTACTCCTTCAGTTTTATTAAAAAAATGTCCTTTTAGGGTACCAGACATTCCCATGTAAGTAGTTACTTTCATTTTCCTTTCTGATTTTGAGTTAAGTCTGAATTTCTATATACGATTGACGGCATATATATGCTCATCAAATACTCATCCTCAGGACATCCGTAGATAGCTGGTAAAATCTTGACCTTATCTTGATTGAGGTCAACATATTTATTCCAGTAGGATTCGTCATGCCACTGAGGAATGTAATTTTGAGCTAACTCAGTTTTAGTCCACTCGAATATAGTAGTAGCAGCTTCTTTCATCAACTCAATTGGTCCACCTACGACTCCACCTGCAACATATACGTATGGATGATCAATTGCTGAAATACCATCCATTTCAGTACGAAGTGATGACGGGTCATTCTTACAATGAACTAATAAATTGCTATGTTCAACTGCTATCAGTCTTGAGGATAGAAATACTTTTTCAGTAACCTCACGGTCAAAATCAACATTTGCATTGAAGTAAAATACATGAGAAGGTTCTTCTGACTTAGTGGCTTCAATTGCATCATTGATATATTTAAACTTCATCAATGTTACGATAGGCCACGGCAGATGTTCAATCAGTCGTGAATAGATTGCATGTTTCTTATTGAACTTTTCATCATCGGAGATGAGGAATAAAATCTTCTCAGTCTTTGGAAGAAATTTATCAAGAGACTTTTTAAACTTATCAAAATAGGTTTTATAATCTCCTGTAGCGATATATACGATTAAAACTTTACTCATTTTAACTCAAGAATTTCAGATTTATCACCACTCTTCATAAGGATAAAATTGATATCCATATGAGGATTTGTAACTAATGGACGTTCAGGATAATACAGTTCGTATCCATGGAAGAACAACTCAGCAAGTCTGAGCTCATCAACACATTTGACTTTGTAGTCTATATCTTGAACTACATTCAATGGGAAATTCACAAATGAAGGAGTCCTCATACATCTACATGATTCTATAACCTTATTATCTTTATGGAATCGATAGATGTTATCCTCAAATGTATTCGGATTTTTGAAAGTCACCGTTTTGAGAATATCACGAATGTCGTTGATATTGTAAGCATGAGCATCTACTGAGAATGGATATCTCCAATCGGCAGCTTCTGATTTCATTGCTTCACATGTAAAATACCAATGATAATGGTCACCGCTGATTTGAAAATGTTTAAGCATTTCGTATCCAAGCCTGTAAGAAATACTCCCACCTGCTGGGATTTGATAAGTCAACTTCTCGCACTTATTGAGAAATATTCCGTCATCAACCATGAACATAATATTATCCATATCTGAGTCAATGAACTTCCTTACCTGACGTTCAAATTCACCTTTTTGCTCATCGATAAACTCAACTCCTTGCCATTTACTTTTCAAGAGTTCCCAAGTATCTTTATGAATACCTTCTTCATAGTATCCGAGAATTGATATCTCCCATGAATCCATCCATAGGAAATCTCTCATACTTCTCAAAAGCGTATCCAACTGAGCTGCTCTATTCTTTGAAAAGATTAAGCACTTATTTATTCTTTCAGTCATAACGAATATATCTTATTTAATATTTTTTCTTTATTAAATTCAGACTGTACCCACTCACGATAAAGTCGAGATAATTGACCATATTGATTCATACATCCACGAATTACATCGTCGATTTCATCAACTGAGGTACAATGTAATTTTCTTAACTCTACAGGCATATTTGCTAAGAAATACTTAGGAAATTCCCCTACAGGAACGCACCCCGCTTCAGCACATTCAATATATTTCATCAATTCATAATCAAGATAACATGTAGTTACTATCATGAACTTATACTGAGCGAGCATTGAAATATATCCTCCACCTACATTATTCTGATTCCAGCATCTTCCACTATATCCAGGATGTAAGAATGATTCAATCAAATTTGACTCATGTTTATAAATCAATCCTCTGAATGGGTAAATTCTATAATCGTTGAATCCAGTAAGAATCGCTTTATCCAACCTTCCTGCATGAATCTCTGCCTCATCACAAACTTCATAATGGTAAGGTATCCATATTGGCTCATATTGACGATAAATCTGATGATGATAAGGAGATATGAATGTTACTCCACTAACTTCATTAATATCTTCTATGAACCATGCAAATCTTTTATCGACTACTTCATATGACTCAATATAGTCATCAACAACTCGTAGGAATACTTTTCCTTTATGAGTTTCAATACATTTAATTACGTCTCGAATATATGAATGAGTTTTCCATCCACAGTCAATAATAATTGTATCATATTTTTCATGATTCTTTACGTCATCATAATGGAGTCCCAATGACTTAGCATAAGGAATCATTGCATCCCGACAAATCGGATTTGATTCAGGATTTATTAGGTAAGTAATTTGATTCATACCAAGGTTTAAAATTATCGAGTATCTGTCTAAACTTCACTTCAAATTCCTTTGACTTTTTACCGTCAGGGTCATCAGAGTATCTCTGGTCATCAACTTCATATCTTCCTATTGGTGATTCAACACAATTCCAACAACATGCAACGTCATTGGATTGATAACAGTAAGTTTTACCGAGACAATTCTTTACGTACTGATAATAACATCCATCATAGATATCATCTTCAGAACTCATTATTTTATTCGTTTGTAGGATTTCTTTGATTTTGGGAAGGTATCTTACGAATATATCATTAAACTCTATTAACTCTTTCAGTCTGTAGACATTTCCTGATATTGTGTAGTTAGGGACTTTCTCGAATTTCTGAATATACTCAACAAGTGAACCTCCCGTTCTTGTATAAAGATTAAGAAGTTCATGTACTTTTCTGACCTCTATATAGTTGGTCATGTACTTTGGAGTCATAAATTCAGGTACTTTAAATGGAAATAGTATATCGTCATCATCGATAAATAATATCTTATCGTTATCTCCAAGTCCGTACTTTTCAAGACGTTCTTTAAAGTATAAGACTGTATTTATCCTTGAACCTAACATTCCTTGATTCCATACCTCATTGATAATATCGAAAACTTGAGGATAATCCGAAAATGATAATGTGACGTCAGGATTGTCATTATGAATAATAATCCGTGAATCATTATAAAGTCTTGACAATGACTTTAATGATATAATAATATTATCACAATGATACGTCATTAAAACAATGTATATCATAACATTCAAATTTAGGTATAGTAAAGGTTTCGAACCCTCAGAAAACGCTAATCTTCCGAGGGTTCTACTATCTTCTTTATACTCTTATTACTGGAGCACATTTACTTGCATCCCATAGGTGAGATACAAAAGGTCTAACTGTTTTTGTGAATACTGTATCAACTGTCATGATATGTTCTAAGTCAAGTGGCTTTAGGTATCTATCCCAAGCAATAGACTCACTGACATGGATCATATATGAACTCTTAAAACTGATACGATTATGAAGAAATAAATCAGCCAATGCATCCCGAGTATAGGTCACTGGGTCGATCAATGATTCAGGTAATACCTTGATATTACTAAATCTTTCTCGATTATCATTCAGTAATTCAGTCGGACGTTTTCCAGAGAATTCAGTCCACTTAGCACCTTGATAATATTCTTCATTAAACAGTTTAAACCATTCATCGACAAATTCACACTTTGCAGGAAATGATGCAATACCTAAAGCGATTTGAGTAAATTTGTGACTCAATGGATCACGCTCACCTGCGATGTATCCGACTTTGTCATCAATCATCCAAGTACAATCTTTTAGTGCTATTACATCAGTATCAACACTTAAACCTCCAGCATTGTAGAGTACTTTAAGTTTGAACCAGTCAATAAAGTGAGAGATACAATTAAAGTTATCAATCCACTTTTCAGATTTATCTTTAGTCATTGCTGCTAAATCAACTTTAATTCTATCAGGAAATTCTTCCATTAATTGATGATACCATATACTATCATACGGCTCGATATTCATCCAGAGGATAACTTCTACCTCTGGACAACATATCAAGAATGACCGTATAGATATGTAATGAATCAAACTAAATTCATGATACTTTCCATTATCGTATCTAAAAAAGTGAACTAGTTTCATATAACTTCTCTAATTGTCATTTTAAATTTAGACTTATCATCACAATAACTACTGTTACGTCCTTTCAGATAGAACGCTTCAATAATATTGTCAGTGATATCAGGTTCAAAGTTTTCAGGCATATCAACGATTTCATACTTAACTCCATCCTCATCAAGTCTATTCAACAGCTTAGTGATAGCTGTATACGTACCTTTGAGTTTTAGAGTATGGTCATCGATATTACCTACTTCAACCATATCATAATAATTGACACCAATCAAGATATCAAATTTATACAATACTCCAACGAGTTCATATAAGAAGTCAGTTAAGTGCTTCGTATAGAACTTATTCAACTTAAATATGTAACTTGAAGTAAAGTAGTTCTGAGAAGAGTCATGTACCGTTAATAGCGGTACGATGTTCACATCTTTCTCATCTCTTGCATGTTTGATGATATTCTCAAATCCACATGCAAGTGCTACTGCAGAGAAACCTTGAATAACTTGATTAATACCAAGTCGTCCCCATCTATCAGGTGGGTCAGAACTTACGTCCATCTTATCACCTAGGATAGTTTCACATATACCTCCATGTTCGATACAATACGTACTCTTATGTTCGATATATGCTCTCAGTCCACTAAATAGGTTAAATAGATTATTTTTATTAGTTTCAGCTTCTTCTACTTCAATGTTTGCCTGAGCTGCTAACGTTTCGGCACCCATTCCATAGATAGAACCTAAAAGGATAATTTTATACAGCCACCTAATTGACCAATAGTAATCATCACCTAAACCAGGAGTAATAATACTAGCCGCATATACGTAAGGGTCAAGATTATTATTATATGCTTTAAGCATCTCTGGATCTTTTGATAAATATGCGCATGATCGTACTTCAGCTCCACTTATATCAAAATATGACATCAAGTACCCTTTTGGAGTTGTGACAACTCTCTTTAGTTCGTCCTTGGAGTTTATGGTATGTACACCTGCACTCCACCGTTTACTCTTTTTTGCGCATATTTCAAAACGAGGATAATCCTTAATAATTGTATCGGGATCACTCCATGCATGCCATCTCTCAGTACTGATAAGATTCTCATCAGGTTGATTAACACATGCATCACGTTCAGCTAAGATTCCCTCAATATAAGAACCATAAGACTTGAAGAACTTTCTTGACGCATTATAACAGAATTGAACTTTATATAACGCTTCAAGAGTAATATCCTCAATATTAATATTCATACATTGTTTATAGAAATACTGACTTGCTTCCTCACTACAGAAGTAGAAACATCCCCACTTTAAAAGTTTATCAATTTCTTCCTTGTCAAGTATTCCTCTCATCAATTGATTTACAATTGTCCACCCATCTTTAGTAAGTGGAGTTGCATTAATTGACTTCATGTACTCTTGATAATCCTCATACTTCTCTTTCAAGAACAATCCTGAACGATATAATAATCTAATCGGATTTCTATCACCCTTAAATATATTCCATGCTTCCGTAAATTTAGTAGCAAATACTTCAGAATGGAATTCTATCAATCCTCCAGCTACTTTATGTAACCGTTTAACATACTCCTTATCAAGAATCTCTTCATAATTATCAACTGGATGAGACTTTAACTCCTCAACTGTAATTTCTCCACCATCTTGACAATGGTTAAGTCGAGTTAATTCTTGTAAGAATCGTTCATAAATTCTAAATGTATAATCTTTAATGACTTCAGGTGAATTGATATTAACAATCGAAGTGGCATAGTCCATTAAAGACTCAACAGTTGTTTCAGAACCTGACAATGACGTATATGTTTTCTTGTAAACATTTACATCAAGTTGACTCAGATAATTCTCAACCTCACGTTTTTGGTCAGTTAAAGAATAAAAGTACAGAACTCGATCAAGAGTATTATGTATCACATACTCCTTCTCATCAATCGTAAATATAGAATTTCCTTGTTCTTCGTGGTATCCCCACCTTGATCTAAAATAGGTTTCAAGTTCATTAAATGCTTTACGACTTCTGAATGACCTATCTTCAAGTTTATTAAAGTACCCAGGTATAGTATTTAAGATTACTGACGTACATTCTTCTCCTACGAGTTTATAGAGTATTTCAGTATTGACTCCATACTCATATTGATTATCTTGCACTCTTCTCAATAAAGTTTTGACATCGAAAGGATTGATACCAGATTTAAGTAATGAACTCACTTCAGGTATCTCAGGAATATTCGTATCACCTAAGTCATCCAACTCAAGTCGGATATATAGCTTAGCAAGTTCCAACCGCCCATAGGCTATAACAGTCGCAGCTTTGATATGAAACTCATCACTCAGTTCAACGTCCTTAAAGAATCCACTCATATTCAAGTGAGCACCAAATCTTAGATTATCATTATAGATATTCCAAGCTTTATCACTATATTTCAATACTTCATCAGAATAGTCTCTAAGTTTAACAGTCCAGAATGAGTCATAACAACAGTATTTTCCTAAGATAGTAGACGGAATACACTTATAAGAGTAACCCCAATAAGATTTAATCAATCGTTCAAACTCAGGTAAGTCGTCTGGATAATCTCTTTCGATTTCTAACCAATCTTCCGATGTTTTATAATTGTCAAGATTGAAGATAAAATTACCATCTGAATCTTTAGCAAATATTCCATCAGCCATCAACTCATTTAACCTATCGAAATCATCATCCCATGAAGGAACTCCTAAATGTTTCATAGCAGTAAACTTTAATGAGAAGTTCTTCATTACATCACCTTCAAGTTTATTGATAGTTGAAGCATCATGAAAGTGATAAGATTTCTTAAATAATAAATAAGTAGCACGCATTTCAAATCCGACATTATAAGTATAAATATCGTTTTCGAATTCGTCAAGGAATGACTTGTACTCCTTCAAGAAGTAGTCAAAGTTCTTTCCTATCTCCTGCATCCACTCCATATCGTAATATGCACCGATACCTATATTAGAAACGATAGCAACTCCCATATGATAAAAATCAGGAGAGTCAAATGGAAAACCATTCGTTTCATAGTCAAGTCCATAACGACAATGTAGTGACCTCAAATACTCCAATGAACTTTTTATATCCTCATTGGTACGGATAATTTTATAATATGTTAACTGAGGTACTTGTTTCAGTTGATACTCTGGATTTAAGTATTTCCTAACAAACTCTGACGGTTCTTTAATCACGTCAAATTTCATGTAGTAATACGGTCGTCCAGTTTTCTTACTTACACCTGAAGTCAATTCAAAATTTCTTAACTTCTTCGAAATAGATTCTTTCGACTTAGATAAGTTTTCAAATTGAGGTGCATCAAGCCACTGAATTTTTCTCTCATAGTTAACATACATAAATTTAAAGATGATACCACTTCGAGTGATTAAGTAATCCATTCGAGTAATATCGTAATAATTTTCTCCACGAGGTCCTAAGTGATGATGTTTAGTAATAATGTCGTAACATTCCTTATCAAACACCAAGTACCTATTCTTCGGAAGAAATTCATAGTCGGGATTTTGGGACAAGTCGATAGTATCAATCTGTCCAAAGGTAGTCCCGATGAACCTTTCTCTTTGCCCGTATATCACCACGTGCGAAGGTTCTCTACTCATACTTCTTAAAATTTAAATGTAATTAACTCAGATACAACGTTAAGGTTTCAAAAGATCGGAAGAGCACACGTCTGAACTCCAGTCACGCGAGA
>OCLM01000050.1_pt1 | contig 14375 bp, 15 predicted proteins | sample 1538841 | NCBI WGS metagenome assembly OCLM01 (sample SAMN04571729, study PRJEB22368) | human gut metagenome | biome: human gut; material: stool | host: Homo sapiens | place: Luxembourg | collected 2012-09-20
TCTCGCGTGACTGGAGTTCAGACGTGTGCTCTTCCGATCTGATAAATCAACGCTTATGAATAAAGTTACCATAAATGAATTGATTGCCGATACTTTCAAAAGAAGTACGTTAATCGCTATTCCAAGCTTAACAGAGCTATTTGAATTGAATGATACTTATACCAAATATGAAGTATTCTTTTCAATTGTCCAAACCGCCCTGCAGCAATTTGAACGGTACTATCCGTTATATACTGAATCAAAGATTTTCATCGAACCAGACGAATATAAGCAGTTTTATTTTAAGGATAACTTTAAAGCTTATCTCGACGGAAAAATTGATGAGAATACAATCAATTTGATTCCAACTGCAATTACGGGTATATCAAGAACTTCATACATGGCATCAAGTTATGTATTAAGAACTTTCAGATATGACCCACCTAAGTTAACTGACTTTTGGTATTCAGCTAATGTTTATTGGGTCAAAATGATAACCAATAGACCTCTATTTGAAGAGTATGATAAAGTCACTGAGAAACCAACTGACCGTTGTGCAATATATTACATGACAAAAGATGTTGGAAGTCAGTATAAAGTTTTTAGAGATGAACTTTATTGTCAAGTATGTCGATATATCATAAATATTAAGAGGAATATGGGATTGCAAAATATGCCCATTGAACTATTCCAAGGTCTTGAAGATGACTATCAAAAGGTATCTTCTGAATTGGAAAATCATTATATGAACTCATTGACATCTGGACAATATATAATTTAATATTATGTCAGGAAATGGATTTATAAGAGACGTGCTTGATACTTCAAATAAGTTTTACCACATCTCTTTAAAACAATTTAAGTTTTACAAGAAGATTTTAGGTACTAAAGTACAAGTGCAACGTGTCATCGCTAAGTCTAAGTATCGAGACGTATTTGGCAGTTTATATACTTCTGAAAACCTCGATGACTGTGAAATTGAGCAGTTCGATTATATTGCTCTTATCAATATGAATGACATGAAAAAGTTGTTTGCTAAAAATATCGAACAACTTGAATTCTTCGATAATGAAGATGTATTGCATAAAGGTGACGTGTTATCTTATAAACGAAAAGATCAAGAATATAAATTCAAGGTATCTGAAGTAGAAACATTTTCTGAAGCTGAAGGTGTTCTTTATAAGTACACAGTCATCGGTATTGTTGAAACAAAAACATTATAATAATATGAATCAAAAAAGAGTTAAAACTCCAAGAGTAATCAGTGTTCCAAAGAATGGTAACACAGGAGAAGCTAAAACTCCAAGAGTAATAAATGTGCCTGATAATGGAAATACAGGTGTAGTTAAGACTCCAAGAGTAATTGACGTTCCTGATAACGTTCCTGGAGGAGATACATTATAATATTAAAATAACAGTACTATGTCAACATTTGGTGAATTATTAAATGGCAGCGTCTTAAGAAAGGTTATGCCTAACGTAGGACAAGCATACGACGTAGCTACTGGAGTCGGAAGTTTTGTAACCTCAGGACTTGCAGCTTACGAAACTATCAAGAGTGAAATTTGGAATGCATCTTTATTCTTTAATAGATTTAAGAATGCAGGAAAAGATCCACAAGCTGCTTTCTACTTAGTTAATTCTCTTTTACGTCAGAATCCAATCCTTGTTCCACCTCATAATGGTACAACGAATTCGATTAAAAAGATTATTAATGCAATAAAGAAAGCTCCAGCAGAGCATCCCTTCACTTACAAAGGATACTTGAAGTGGGGAGAAGATGCTGACATATCAGATGCAGAGGATACTTTATTTAATATTCTTGATAACAGTAAGAGCAATACTTTATGGGATCAAAATTCTGTTCTTGGACCTAAATTACAAGGTGGATTTGCTCCTGGACTTTCAAATCCAAATGTCAAGTTTGCTGATAAAACTGAGTACTATACTGAGTTAAGTGCACCATATACTCAAACACGGTCAAATGTTAAAAATCCTCTTGAAGCAATAGCTTGGGCTACTTCTACATTAGGAGCATCTATCGGATACAAAGATTGGCAAGGATTTAGTGTAGGTACTGACCATATATGGGATATGAAAATAAAACCTTATATTCCTCCAAGTGGAAATACCTTTACCCCAGACTTACCTGTAATCGATATCGCTACTTGGGAAGTAAATGGTGACGACTTGACTTTGAATAAAACAGCATTCGACTTCGCTGAACATACTCCAGTCGTAACATATAACTTAAACTTTGGACAAACTCGTTCCAAGGATATACCTTTATTCAATGAATCAAAGGTAACTATTCCACTCGGTATGTCATTTCAGAATTTACTATCAGTAACTCTTGTAGATGACCAAGACCGTTCGATGTTTAAGTATATGAATAAGTATATCAATGCGGTTTATGACCCAGAAGAGTATACTGTTGCACCTTACGACGAAGCCGCTTTCGAGATACAGTTGATAGTTTTCAAACCTGGATATAAGGTAAACTTTCAATTTAAGTTTATCTGTGTTCCAATTGACTATTCACCTTTATTAGAAGGTTCAAGTGAAGTTGGCTCAGGAGCTGACTTAAAAATCGATTTTAATATTATCGGTATTAAAGCATATAGTAATGCTATAGGAACTATGGAATCTTATGATAATGAAGGTTCATGGAAAGATACGACATGGAAAGATGTCATGTTAGTTCCTTCAAGACAGAAGTAAATTTAAAACTTATGCACGATGTCAGTAATTAAATTAAATTCGATAAATGTATCAGCTACTGCAGTTAATCCCGACTTTTACGTAGCTTCATTAATCAATACGGATTCAGGATTTACCTATCCAAAATTGATTTATGATCAGTCAATGCTTGACGCATACTTTGGTCAGTTTGATTACTGCGAGATGTATAAAGCATTAATTAAACATAACATTCCCGTACTGCTACTTCCAATAGTTACTCGATTGAGTCCTTACAATAGATGTTCATTACGATTGAATAGTGGAGCTATTCAGTACTGTCACCCTAAATGGGGACTTGATTACGAGTATCGTTCAATGGGTCAGGTTCTAACTTATGAATATCATGAAGTAACAGTTTTCAGATTTCAACATGATTTAGGTTATAGACCTAAGTTAGTTATACTTCGTGACGGGACTGATATACAAACTCAAGTTCATTATATCGATGAGAATACAGTTGAACTTCAATTTAATGAAGTATCATCAGGTCTTGTCAGTATAGAAGTTGTTAACTATCCAAAAGCATTTATAGAAGAAATTCCATTAAATGACGGTGGACCAACTTACATAGAACTTGAATCTCCACTTATACCTGAACTCGTTGTAACAAATGAAGAGGGGTATTTAGTGGAGGTAGAAGCTGAACTAAATTTATCTGGTACAAAACCTGTCTTAGTTATAAATAAGACTGACGAGGATAAAAATTGTTTAGCCACTGTACGTGATACTCCTATGTGGTTCTTGATATCAGAGTATTTTCATAGAGTGAATGGATTTATCCAGCACAATTTAAATCACTACCCTGCATTTACAATGAGAGATTTAAATACAAATCTCTGGATGGATACAGAAGTTGATTATGTGAATAAGGATAGAGCAGCACTCCGTACGAATGGAGTACCTGATTTCAATGCTACTTACAACATGATTATCGACGGAGAGTCATTTGACTTTCTTAAGATATATAAGGAGTATTATAGTTTTAATCATATTCTTGATTTTACAAATGTACCACTCGAAGCTTATCAAGATTCAGGTGCATACATTATTATTGAATTAAATAGAGCAAAATATCTATTCTATTGGGGTGATTTTATTCCAATTGAGAAAACGTATTATGATGTTGACTATCATGTTGAGGGAGATACTCCTGAAGAGATGGTTAACTATATCAAATCGACGATAAGTCAAATTATCGGAAGTGAGAATTGTACGAACCTAAAGGATAGAATTAAAGAGTACTTAGATAATTATCTATCAGTAAATGAATACGATAATTATTACGATTACGAGGAATATTTTGACCAAATAATCGATGATAGTTTTTCAGTTGATTTTTGGTTGGAAGATAATCTTACCGTATCTAAGTACTTGGAAGCTATATTTAATCCAATCATTAAGGATTATGACTCTAAAACAAAAGAAACGATTGATGGAGAACCAAATCCGAATTATGACCCAGATTTCGTAGTCGACCACATTAGAATCAAGGATGATATTCAAACTCAATTAAATGACGGAGCAGTCAACGATGAGTTTAATGAATTGAAAATCCTTCTTGAATATTACCTACCAACAATGAATCTTGAATTCTATAAGTTAGATAAATTTAAGATTTATGCCAGAATGAACTTGAATGATGACGTTCTTTGTGAACTTACAGAAAGAACTAAATTATGTGAGGTTTATTCTAAGTTGAAAGGTAATCAAGGTAAAAATATAGTAATGACGATTGAGAAAGTTCCTAAAACAACTTATCGGTACGTCATTCAATTTACACTTGGAGATATTCAAGAAACTTTCTATGTCGTGACGGATGGAGGATCAAAAGGAGATGGTGAGTACATTCAATTCCAAGAAATATCAAATAAATCGAAGTTAGTAGATGCGAGATTATTTGACTATGTTCTTGAATCTGGTGAATTTATTGACCAATTGGAATTCGATAAGTATAAAGCGGATGGTGAAGTATTTAGTCAAAAATACGACCCAGACGCAGGTTACGATAGTGGAGTTAGACCAGTCGAACTTCCTGAAGGTTCATGGAACTTAGGTCGAACATTTGAGGAGCATGCTGAATTTGAAGATTATATTAATACTCTTCAGATACTCAAGGACTCTGACTATTACCCAGATTTTCTTATCGTTGATAGGTTAAATTATGGAACTAATAATCTGAGTTATCTTGATAATAGGATACCTTTGAATGGAGTTCCTGCCACTGAGGAAGGTGCTCAGTATGCTAAGACATCGATACTTGATTATACTGAATATAAGTATACTCAAGCACTTATTCGAGTTGATGATTCTCATTTAAGCTTGAGAGAATTTCCTGTCAACCAAAGTAGAATGCTTTATTTCTATAAGGACATCGATATTTATGATGTTAAGTATAATACATGTTATCCATACGTGATAAATATGATTGATGCTACATATCTTAAAATCATGGACTTTAAACTCATCTATAAATTGGATGAGGAAAAAGAATTAGAGTTGACTAAGAAATTAGTAAACTATTTGAAATATAATAACTTGTATTATTATTACGGAGACTACTACGATATGTCACCTGACCCTAACTTTATAATTAGGTTCATCACATCGAAAGTCAGTCGTTCGTTTATGGTAAATGAAGGTAAATTGATTAACTGTGAGCAGAGTGAAATAACTAATTTATTAAACGATATAATATGGAAGAATTTGTCACTCTTACCACTTGTAAATTACATTAATTTCGACTATTCACTTAATCAAAATACCCTTAACATAACATTAGAGGTACAGGTAAAACATATTACTAATAGGACATTTAAATTAAATTTCACGTTAAATATTTAATTATGGCAAAGAATCTATTTTTAGATGCAAAAGAATTGCTCCAGAAGAATGATAGTTTGAATTACATCAACTATGAAAACATTAATGAGGAGCAAAGAGAATTTTTGCGTACAGACCTTTGGGACTGGAGATTCTCAGTACCTCCTGCAGCAGTTTACTACCCAGGAGATGATCTGATTCATACTCGTCTAAGAGCAGTATCTCCTCAGTTCACATACGGTATGTCGACTACGATTACCGCTACAATTCGTGGATTCGATATTCAACAGAACGTTGGATTCAAATCCTCAGGTACTCTTACACTTGACTTTACTGACCGTGAAGACCAGTGTATTTCAGTATTCTTGACAGACTGGCAGGAAAAATTGACTGCTCGTGATACCAAGTATACATTCCGTAAGGAAGATACTGTGGCTGAAGGTATCTTGACTATGTTCAATAGCTCACGTATTCCTATCAGACGTTACAAGGTTCTGACAGTTCAGTTAATGGACCCAGCACCAAGTTTGTCATTTACATCTGATGATCCAGCTCAGAATGGTGAGCTATCAGCTAACTTTACATTTGAACACCATCGTTTGTTATGGGAGAACTTACCATCCTAACCGAGTTCAAGTAAAACAAATCCCTGAGGTTATTGATTTAGCCTCAGGGAACTATTAATACTTAAATAATTATGGAAGAAATTAAGAGAAGTATTTATAGTATACCCCATAAACGTTACACCGTAGATGACTTAATCGTCGGTGAAGGTAATAAAACTAAGTTTCTTATACCTAGTGAAATCAGTGAAACAGGTGAAAGTTACTTTGTAACACGTCAATCTGTAAGTAGAAAATTAAAAGAATTGGGTTATACGACTCAGGAATACTTTGACGTATTCATCTTAAATTTGAAGAGTCCTGAGGATAGACCTAAATGCGTGAATTGTGGAAAGGAAGTTCCTTATGGAAAGTCTACTTCAGTTGTCGGAGGTTATCGTTCATTCTTTAAGTCAGCAACTGAAGTCATACCTGCTCGATTTTGTAGCAGTCGTTCATGTTCTACTTCTTATATAGAGTCTCACCCAGATGAATATAAGAATTATCACGAAAAGAAAAGTAAATTTTATTCAGAAGGAGGTACTTTTGGACTTGCATGGAGAAACCCTGATAAGTATCCAAAACTTGTCGACTGGATGAAACATGGACTCGCTTACATGTATGATCATCCTGAGTTATATCCTCGAGTTAAAGGTGGACCAGGATTTTCGAAATCTGAAAGAGGTTATTATAAATCAGAAAAATTTGGAGATTTAAGATACGACTCATCATACGAGTGTGAGTTGTTAGATAAATTGGATCACAACGAGAATGTGATTTCACTCGTAGTACAACCTTTCAGTATTCCATATTATTGGGAAGATGGAAGTAAACATCGTTACATTCCTGATATGTTAGTTGGATACAAAGATGGAAGCTTTGATTTGATAGAAGTTAAACCTGAACACTTATTGGAATTCGATAGGAATCCATTAAAGTTTGAAGCAGCAATAGAATACTGTAATACCTTAGGATACAATTTTAAGATATTTACAGAAAACGATATATTCACTTAATTTCTTCCAAAAGTTAAGTTTCTCAGGGTGGAGGAGTTTGAATGCACTCCTCCATTCACGATTAAAATAAATTAAAATAAAGTATGGAATTATTAACTCAAAATCTACCCTCTGGATATCCATATCCATTTCCTTCAATCAGGGTAGTTCCTATGACATTTGCTCAGATACTCGAATACTCTGAGAATCTTCCAAGTAGTGAGGTTGAAAGATATTACTTTGACTACGTTGTCGTAAAAGCGGACGATGAACGAGTTGATCAATTACTTTTACCAGACTTGGAATATGTAATATTTTTCAAAAAGGGATTAACAATAGCGAGGGATGTTACTTTTGATTCAACAGTTACTTGTCCTGAATGTGGTAATGATGTAAAAGTTCACTTCTCACTTGGTCAAGTAAAATTTAATCACTTGGACTCAGAAATGTCTAAGGTATTTAATCTTGAAGTAGGAGGTTCACTCCATCCAGTTAAAATACCTACAGTTGCTGAGTTCATGAATATATTTGCTAAATATCGTAGATTCAAGAAGGTCAGCGATATGAAGATGATTAAGTTAATTGCTCTATTTATGGGAGCACCTCAGTACCTGAATAGATACGAGGATTTAGTCGTCAAAGCAACTTATGAAGATATTACAGTTCTTACAATGGCTTATCAACTATGCTACGAAATTGTAGAACCATTAACTGTATATTGTCCTGAATGTAATAAAGGTGTTTCAACAGATCAACAGCGAGGGATGGTAGTAGAGATTCAGTCTCTGACTACCAGTTTCTTTCGAGTTATCATTGAAAACAACAGACTTACTAGCTCAAAAATTATTTTTGGAGAAATACAGTGATATGCATAATATTGAGAATTATACACTCAATTATATCAATGAGATGGTTGAAGTTTATAAGAACTATCTAAAGAAGAATGAAGGGAAAGATGTTAAATTCCCTGATGTTACTTTAAATATGAAATAATATGGCAGCAGGTGGACTACTTAAAATTTTACCTAAAATAATTAAACCGATTACTAAACCTCTGACTTGGTTAGGTTCAAAAGTTGTACGACCTTCATTTAAATGGCTTGGAAATAAAGTTCTAAGACCTTCATTTAAGTGGATGGGTAAGAAACTTGGTTTAGGTGCTGGAGCAGTAGGATTAGGTGCTGCTGGACTTGGAGCATTAAAGAATTTATTCTCTAAGTCACAAAATGAGTCAGAGGAAAATACTAATCAATCTCACTTCGAAGAATCAGAAACTTCAAATTCTTCAGGAAGAGGAAATAATGTAACTCAAACAGGAGCGGGGTCAGGTGACGATTTTGAGGAAGCTGTAATAGATTCTGATAAACGTAAAGCTGATGCTGATTCAGCTGAAGCAAAGACTTATACTGACGCATCAAGAAAAATTTCTGATAAAGCACGTCAATTAAGTTCTCGTTCAGTACAGATAATGAAGAATTTTGGTATAGATTCTTCAGATATCAAGACAATTACTCCATCCACTTTATTTCCTGAAGCAAAAGCTGATAAGAAGAAAAGTGCTCCTAATGTTTTAGGATTGAGTAAGATTCTTGAGAAATATAAGTCTTATAATCCTGACCCTCGAATTGATAGAATCATTCAATTGATGGAAGCTGGTAATGATTTATCAGCATTAAATAATCAATTACTTGAGTTATTAGTAGAAGGTCAAGGAGTTCCTGGACTTGCTAAATCTGCAGGAGCAGGTGTATTTCAAAAGGGAGCTTCTGATGCTTATACAAAAGAGCATAGTTTAAATGAGGAAGATAAGGAGTCACGTCAAGCTGCTCAAGGAGGTAGATTCGACGTTACTGTAGGTGAAGGAAGTTCTGAAGAACCTAAGAAGAAAGAGTCAAATGGTAAGACAAGTAATTTGTTAAAAACATTAGGACTTTTAATTCCAGGACTCTTCATGGCTAACGCTGCATTTGGAAAGAATTCAAATACAGGTGACCAAGGACTTCCATACGGAGATGATGAACCTTCAATCGATGACTACCCTGAAGGAGAAACTCCTGACTTCTCAGAAGAACCTCAAGGATATACTGCACTCGATGCTGCAGGAGCAGGTGCTAATATTGCAGTAAATGCTGCTTATAGACATGCATTCCAAAAGAGTCTGACTAAAGGACTTACTCCTACTGCAGGTAATGTTGTTACTAAGGTGGCTGAGAAACCTGGATTTTGGTCTAAGGTTGGAAATAACATCGTAAAAGGTGGTAGCTATATTTGGGACAAAGCGAAGAGTCTATGGCACTGGTCAGCACCTGCACGTAAGTGGTTAGGTAAAGTACCTGGAGTCAAAGCAGGAGCAAGTCTTCTAAAAGGAATGAAGTCTATTGCAGGTAAGACTATTGGTAAAGCAATAGGTAAGGCTGGATTTAAAACAGCTCTTAAGAAAATACCTGTAGCAGGACTTTTATTCGGACTCGGATTTGGTATCAGTAGAGCATTGAAAGGTGACTGGGTTGGAGCTATCGGAGAATTAGCATCTGGTGCATCTTCACTATTACCTCCACCTGCAGGTCAAGCTTTAGGTGTTGCTATTGATGCAGGTCTTGCATATAAAGATTATAAACAAGCTACAAAAGCTGAACAACAGTTACAAGCTGATATAGATTCAAGAACTCCAGAAGAACAAGAAAAGATAGCTGCTGAGTTAGAAGCATTATCTAAGAAATCTGGAGTTAAAACTGAAGGTGAAATTGATCAATTGATTGATACTGCTCCTGATGGTACTAAAGAAACTAAAGACTTTGAAGAGCCTAAAGTTGATACTTCAGCTTGGGATCCAGTGATTCAAACAAATGAGTCAAAAGTTAAAGGGACTTCAGTACCTACATTTGAGACTACAGGAATGTCAATATTTCCTACAAATTCTCAAGTATCTTCAAGTACTTCACCTAAGTGGTCTAATACAGCAAAAGTCGAACCAGCATCAACTTCAGTAACTCCTCAGAGAACTGAATACGTTACTAAACCGACTACAACTGAGACTCAGGCATCAAATCATAAACCTGCAACTTATAGACAACCTGTAGGTAATAAGAAAGAGTTTATTGATTTAATTGCTCCAGGGGCGTTGGCTGCTGCTAAGAAGTATGGTATTAAACCATCTTTAATAATGGCTCAAGCTGCTCTTGAGTCAGGTTGGGGTAAGAAAGCTCCAGGTAATATGCTATTCGGTATTAAAGCTGGTAAGAATTGGAAAGGCAAGAAACAATTGTTATGGACTCATGAGTACTACGGTGGAGTAAAACATCGTATTCAAGATTGGTTTCGTGCATATGATTCTCTCGCTGATTCAATTGAGGATCACGGAAGATTCTTATCAGTTAATCCAAGGTACAAGAAAGTTCTTGAATCTAAAGATTATCTTGAAGCTACAAAAGCTATCAAGGATGCTGGATATGCGACTGCTCCTGATTATACTCAAGCTTTAAGAGCAACCATCGAATCCAATGGATTCAATAAGTTTGATAACATGCTCGATTCACCTCGTAATATGTTATCAGTTGAGAATCAGGAGTTATTAGCAAAAGCTGATTCCGTTGGAGTTCCTGTAGAGGATACTACTCCACCTCAAAATAATGCATCACCTTTACATCCTGATGCATCAAAGTTGACAGCATTTTCTACTCCTAAGGTAGGTCAAACTGCAATGAAGACTGAATGGAGTGGAGGTTTGGTTGCAATGAATAATGTATCTGCATCACCAGCTGTTTCTCGTCCTAAGATTGAGGAAAAGGCTCCTGAGACAGGTACTCAAAATAATCCTAAGTCTGAGGGTACTACTCAAGGTGGTGACGTTAATACTCCAGTAAGTGTTAATGCTCCTACTTTTGCTCCGAATGTTAATGTCAATAATAACATTACTAACATTCAATCGAATGCACCGAAGACTGCTGAAATAATACAATTATCATGAATCCAGAATTATTCTATAATCAACAACTTGAAAATGACAATATAACTTGGAGACTTGACAGTGGAAAAGGTTATATTTTAAAAGGAATTATCCAATCTGAAGAGGTGGGATTTTCTATTGGTCATAGTTATAATCAAGGGATGAGTGACCCAGTAGGTTCTGTATTAAAGTCAGTATTTGATAAACAGAAAAGTTTTCAGCCACTAAGGAATACAAGTTTTGAAAAGATGGGCTCACAGGTTGGTAATGCAGTTCCTGTAGTAGGAGATGCTATCAAATCTGTGAATACCGCTATTCAAACTGGACTTACTGCAACTGAGAATGCACTTGGGTCAGTTTTAGGTAGTTCAGGTGATGATCTACGTAGAGCAATGAATGGTTCATTTCTTGCAGCTACAGACTTGATTAAAACTTTTACAGGTTCTCAAGTAGGGTATAATTTTCCTCAGTTGTCAACTATAATCCTACATGACCCTGACAATCCAGTAAAGACTCAGTTAACTCAAATGACTCAGTCAATGCTTGGAGAAGTAAAAGACTTTGGAGGTATCTATGGATTGCAATATGCACCTAATGACTATCGTCCTGACTTGAATATTTTGAATATGAAAGGAAAGAAGATAGAAGGTACATGGACACTATCCATTGGTAAACTTTATAAATTTACTAATCTAGTAATTGAGAACGTTCAGGTGGATCTATCTAAATTTAGAGTCAAGATCAAAACAGGTGGTAATCATGCACTTTACGCAATCGTAACAGTAACAGTTGCTCCTGCATCTTATGTGACTCGTGATGATTTACGTGAAGCAATGTTAAGTTAATATGTTTAGAAGAACTGCAGAATATATACGTTCCAATGACATATCTCCAGAGAAATTTGTAGAAGGTTATGATCAATGGAATTCAGAACTAATGTATCTATTAGATAATGAGACCGATACGAGAGAATATTTAATTACTAAGTATGAGAAACGTATCGACCTCATATCTAAGGATATCTATGGTGAAGAGAAATATTCATGGATTTTATTACACTTAAATCGTGTATCAGTCGATGAATTAGTAAGAGAAAAGTATATAAAGTATATTCCAAAAGATACATTGGATAACATTATAAACAACTTATAATATGGGAGTTATAGATTTAAATCATAAGATTAAATTTAGTCTTGAACCAATATTCTCCAAGAAATGTGTATTTATCAGTTTTAAATCAACTGAAAAGTACCTTGGAGCAATTCCTGACATAACTCTTGAGGTTGCTTGTAATGAAGACTTAGTAAAACCTTTGGATAAAATAACTGGTAAGGTTACAAGTGCTGATGGATTTTCGGTTAACTTTCAAGCCTACGTTTATGCGAGTAGCTATGCGAATAATAGAAATATTATCAGGATGTTGGTATGTGATGAAAAGTTTGCTCGTAACGTAGTAACTACAAAGTATAAATCAATTGATGAAGCCTTACCAGCTTGTTATCCAATGGATATCGTAAAGAATTGTACATCAGCAATTAAAGGATTGAATCTATTCCAAGAAAATGAATCAAATCATGCATATCTGACAAGACTCCTATGGGGTTATAAAAAAGATACCATATTTGGTTATTCACTTGGTTCAGTCCGATTACATGACTTGAATAGTTACAAACATGTTTATGACTTTGGTAATGCTGAGAATATCAGTCCTATCCAAGATACTCAATGGGGTAACCCAAAACTGTTCACAGATAAAGTAGAAATTGTTGAGGAATTTAGTCGTCACTATGCGATTAAATTTAACAGTTCTATAATTTATGTAAGTAAGAATTACAAAGAGCTTTTATCGAATTATATTTACAATCAAAAGTTCATATATTCGACGAAAGGTGAATTTGAGTTTACTGTTGACTACTTACCTCCAGTAATGTTGACGGATGGAGTAAGAATGGTTAATAAAGATGCTCAAATGAAAGAATATTACGTCAACTCAAGAACACTCGAATTTACTTATAATTACACTAAAAATACATTTGGTGTTAGTTCATTAAAACCTATTTAGTTATGAGAATGATATTGGGAAAATGTACTGAAATCGTTGACCCACTTCGTTTCGTTATTCGGTTTACTTCAAAAGGGTTAATAGAGGATAAGTGTATAGCTTATCCAATTGACACTTTTGATGAACCTGAACTCGACTGCGAGGTGGTACTCTTCGAACTTGAAACCAAGTATGGTTATTCTTGGTTATGGAAAAAGATGAGACTTTTCAACCATACGAGAGAAAAGATTTTAGGTACTGTATTAGATATGTATGAGGATAAAATGGAACTTCATACAGGTGATGGAGCAGAAGTTATTCAATTAGACTCAAAGTCAAAAACGATAACTTATGATGCTCAAATGCAAAAGACATGTCCTGGAGTAGTAACTCCTGACCCTCAAGGTGGTCCATGGTGTGCAGTTCCAGTATGTCCACTTACAGGACTTCCTCATCAAGGTCATATGTTGACTCGTTCAGGTGGACCAATATCAAGTCCAATTAAATACAGTAATCCTTGTGATTGTTTACCAGCACCTATGGTAGAATGAAAGAAATATTAACTCAACAACTATGTCAAGCTTTAAGAGGATGTACTACTGCTGAAGAAACAGGTGCAGCTTATGCTAATGTATTAAACTCATATGTTGCATCACATGTTCAGGTAGTCGGAGTATATTCAGGAGTTATACCTCCAGGAGTTCCCGAAGCGGGCGGAGGTAACTTTAATGTCATTGGAAGTATTCAACCACTGATATTCGGTAATTCTGATTTCGTGACTTGGGTACAAAAAATTGAAACTGCATTAAAAACTCAAATATACGTTGTACCACCTTGTTTAACTCCACCTCTTGTTATTACGTCAGCAACCGTACCTTGTTTCAGTTTAGCCAAGTTGGTATTAACTCAACAAATGATTGCATCTGCTTATCAACAGTTAATTGTCAATGGAGAGTTAAAAGGTGAAGCAAGTCAGGTACAGTATAAATGTCAAGAGGTGATTGCAGGTGCTATCATACTTGCACTACAAACTGGATTCACAGTTACACCTTATGCATCAACTCAAGTAGGTACGGGAATGACAACGCTAACAGGTACAATGATACTTTAATTTCCGTTGATAGATTTGTCCTATGAACTATATGTTATCATATCTATAATAATAGATATATACAGTAGAATAATAATATATACATATATAATATAATTTAAGATATATAATCTTAAGGAGGGCGTGTTTGACGGTTTTA
>OCLM01000067.1_pt1 | contig 13128 bp, 9 predicted proteins | sample 1538841 | NCBI WGS metagenome assembly OCLM01 (sample SAMN04571729, study PRJEB22368) | human gut metagenome | biome: human gut; material: stool | host: Homo sapiens | place: Luxembourg | collected 2012-09-20
TCACGAGGTCTTCAGTCTCGGAAAGATTGATGATGTTGTGAGTGTAGCCCGGGAGCATGATGACTGACTGGATCTTGTCACCGCTGACTTCGTAGTTCAGGACTTCATCCGTGCCTTCCTTGCGCATCTGAATGAGCCCGTGGCCGGAAACCACGATGAACAGCTCCCATTTCGAGTTGTGCCAATGCTCTCCTTTCGTGATGCCAGGCTTGGAAATGTTGATGCTTACCTGACCGCAATTCAGCGTGTGTACCAGTTCGGTAAACGACCCGCGCGGATCCACGTTCATCTTCAAATCGAAAATCGCCTTTTCTTTCGGCAGGTAGCTGAGGAATGTGGACATCAGGCGATAACGCAGACCGTCTTGCGGCATTTCGAGAGCCGTCGAAGGGCCTTCCGCAGAATCCGGCACGGCACGCACTGCACGTGCACATTCATATATGGTATCAACGATTTCTCCAAGCGTAGTCTTGTGAGTGACAGGACAATAGCAATAACGTCCTTCAGCGGATGGCAGCACGTCAAGTCCCTCGAATTCGCAATGATGTTCCTGACCTTTGAGCGCGCAAATCATCTCCTCGACCAGATCGTCGATATAGAGGATTTCCATCTGGACGCTTCTGTCATTGACCTGGATAGGGAGGTCATTGGCGATATTGTTGCAGAAGGTGGCGATGGCCGAATTGTAGTTCGGGCGGCACCATTTTCCGTAAAGGTTCGGGAAACGGTAGACGAGCACTTTCGCACCGGTCTCCTTGCCGTATTCGAGGAAAAGGTCCTCGCCGGCTTTCTTGCTCCTGCCGTATTCGCTGTTGCCGAAACGTCCTGTCAATGAGGCTTGTTGCGAGCTGGAAAGCATCACGGGACAGGTATTGTGATGCTTTTTCAATGTGTCGAGCAATGTGGATGCGAAACCGAAATTGCCCTTCATGAACTCGTCATTGTCCTTCGGCCGGTTCACGCCCGCGAGGTTGAAGACGAAATTGCATTCGCCGCACCAGCTGTCCAGCTGCTCAGGAGTCGAGTCAATGTCGTATTCAAATACTTCATCGACCTGGAGGTCTCCATAGCAGCGGGCCTTGCCTTCTTTTATGTTGTTCAGTTGGCAGCAAAGGTTCTTGCCCACGAATCCTTTGGCGCCGGTAACCAGAATCTTCATTATTTCGCGAGATTTTCGACTCCGTTCAATTCGTTCTGGATATATTCCAGAGCACCGATTTTGGCGATTGTTTCTTCCAAGTTCAGACGGTATGTGTTGTCAGAATTGAACTCCTCTATGGTAGCACGCTTTACATCACCCTTGGTGAAGTACTGGTCATAGTTCAGGTCGCGGTTGTCTGCCGGAACACGGTAGAAGTTGCCCATATCCTCGGCTTTGGCGCATTCTTCCTTGGTAAGGAGTGTCTCGTACATCTTCTCACCGTGACGGATACCGATTACCTTGATATCTTCCTTCTTGCCACCGAAGAGTTCGCAGACTGCCTCTGCTTGTGTCTGAATGGTGCAAGCAGGCGCTTTCTGAACGAGAATGTCACCATTGTGGCCATGCTCAAATGCGAAAAGTACCAGGTCCACAGCCTCTTCGAGGGACATGATGAAACGTGTCATCTTAGGCTCCGTAAGAGTGATAGGGTTTCCGCTGCGGATCTGCTCGATCCATAGAGGAATCACAGAACCGCGTGAGCACATGACATTGCCATAACGTGTGCAGCAGATCTTGGTGTTGCGGGAGTTACGGCTCTTGGCTACGGCGATTTTCTCTTCGATGGCTTTGGTGATGCCCATTGCATTGATCGGATATGCTGCCTTGTCGGTAGAGAGACAGATGACCGCTCCGACATTGTTTTCGATAGCTGCCGTAAGAACATTGTCAGTGCCTATCACATTGGTCTTCACTGCTTCCATCGGGAAAAATTCGCAGCTAGGGACCTGCTTGAGTGCGGCTGCATGGAAGATGTAATCTGTGCCTGGCATCGCCGAGCGCACGCTTTCCAGACTTCTGACATCGCCGATGTAGAATTTTATCTTGTGTGCAACGTCAGGGAATTTCGCCTGATACTCGTGGCGCATGTCGTCCTGTTTCTTCTCGTCGCGTGAGAAAATCCTGATCTCAGCAATGTCTGTTCTGAGAAAACGCTTTAATACTGCGTTTCCGAAACTACCGGTACCACCGGTAATCATCAATGTTTTTCCAGCAAAAATGCTCATGATATGTTAAATTTAAACTATTATTATTCTTGATTTCTCTTCACCCACCCACGCAACCGCTCATACTGCAGCGGAGTGATGCCTAAGAGGCAGAGGAGGGACTTGAGGCGGTCGTGGGCCGGGGCCTCGGGGTCGGTCAGTACGGACCATTCGCAGCCTTGGTAGGTTTGGCGCCAGAGCTTGCGGTATTTCCTTTCGGACAATAGCGGGGTCAGGGGGCGCTTGGCATTGTACTCCAGATACCTGAAACCTTTGCGGAGGCTGTCATTGACCGGCTTGCCGGAATAGAATTTCTTGACTATCTCGACATTGCGGCAGATCTGACGGAATCTGGAGAGGCAGCTCTCTTCGGTCTGGACCTTCGTCATGGATATTGGATTCTGGTAGTAATGATAGCATACGTCGTGGTTGTATGATATCGACTTGCAATGATATAGAAGCTGGAGCGACAGGCACATGTCTTCACCCATTCCGTCGGTCGGGTAGATTATGTCGCTATGGCGGTAAACATCACTCCTTATGAGCTTGTTGCACAATGACCACCACATCTTCCCGTGTATCATATCTGCCAGACACTCAGCGGTTTCCGTGCGGTTTCCGGTGAGGGCCTCCTTTATCGTCCTCTCTCCGTCGGTATATTTGCAGACGAACGCGACCATGTCCGAACCTTGGGCCGCGGCCTGGTCGTAGAGCGTCTTGTATAGATTCGTGTCCACCCAATCATCGCTGTCGCAATGCGCTATATATTCGCCGCTTGCAGCCTTCAGCCCTGTCTGACGCGCATGGACAAGCCCCTCATTCTTCTCATGGCGGATTATCTTGACCTGTTCCTGCCTGGTCGGATACGAAGAAAGCACGCTGTTGAGGACGGAAATCGAACCATCCGGGGTGCAATCGTCCACGAAAATATATTCGATGTCTTCCAATGTCTGTTCGAACAAGCTTCTGACGCACCGCCCGATATATTTTTCGACTCCATATACCGGGACGATGACAGAAACCTTAGGCGTTTTCTTCATGCACATTTTATGCGGGTCAATGTTTTCTTGACGAAACAATATACGTTATACAGAGGCGCACCGATGCATATTCCGGCCAGGGCGCTGCAGCGAGAGATGCTGACCATCAGCCTTGAAGGCCATGGGCGCGACTCGGCATGATGAGGCTTCAATTCCGACAACAGCTTATAGGACGCGGAATACTTTCCCCTCGCTATCAGCTTCTCTATCAGATATATGACCGTTTCATCAATCGGGCGCGCGAACAACGGATGCTTCTTCTTGAAATCAATGCATTGCTGCGACGAATGTATGAGATCATTGCAACGCTCATTGTTCGTGGCACTGGACGGATTGTCGTAATAGTAGTAATACAGCACGTCGGGGAGTCTCATTATCCTTTCCGCATGCTCCATGCATGAAAAGATAAACAGCTGGTCTTCAGCCAGTTTCATGCTCTCGTCGAACCTGATGCGGTTCCGGCGGATGATATCGGAGCTGAAGACAGTTCCCCAGACGCACTTGTGTAGGGCAGCATTGTTCACATAATCCCGGTTGGCGAAGATTACCGGCTCGGAATTTTCTGCCGGGCCCAGGTCCGCCACATTCCTGGAAAACGAGAACTGCAGCATGTCCAGGCCTTCGCATCGTGACATGCAGATTTCCAGCGTGCGGGCGTCTATCATGTCATCGCTGTCCACGAACGTCACATATTCTCCACGCACGTTCTCCAGGCCCAGGTTGCGCGCTGAACTGACGCCGCCGTTTTCCTTATGAAAAACCCGTATGCGCGCGTCCCTGCCGGCGTATTCATCGCAGATCCCGCCGCTGCCGTCTGGAGAACCGTCGTCGACCAGAAGAAGCTCCCAATCCGTATATGTCTGATGGACAATGCTTTCGATACATCGTCTCAAATATTTTTCTGCCTTGTATACGGGAACTATGATACTTGTTTTCGGCATGTCAGTCATGCAGGTTTTCCAATAACAACTCTTTGCTTGCCCTTCGTTTCTCCTCCAATATGCTGTTCACTTCGTTCCAATCTATCGCCTTGTGGAAATCGAGATTGTCGAGTTCCGATTCGTCTATGAGCCTGTCTTCCAGGTGGAACATTTTCAGTAGGGAAGTGAAACGGGCCATGCCCCGCTTTTCGTTTCCTATCACCCAGAAAGGCTTGTTGAAGAGAATTGAGAGCACCGCTCCGTGGAAACTGTCCACGATGGTCATTTCCGCGTCCATGAATGCCCGGAGCCATGTGGTGACCCTCGGAAATACGAAATCCCCGATCCTGCATTTCATGTCCTCCCGCGTATGATTTCCGATAAAGCGCTTCGGCATTACTTGAAATGCTTTCAATCCGGTTTCAGCGGCGACCTTCCCGACAAATGAGGTTTTCCTGTCATCGGGGTCCAGGATGTAGTGGAAAAGCGTACCTTCTGCACGAGGCTCATTTTCCGCTTCGCACAGATGCATATAGTCCTCTTTGGCTAGAAGCATTGTCGGGTCCAGCACATGTGTGGCGTCCGCTCCCAAATATCTCTTGCATAGCCTGGCTCCCGAATCCTCCCGTACCGTTATGACGTCGAACTTCTTAGCCAGAGGTGCGCAGATGCCGGTCTGCTTCGGGGAAAACTCCCATTTGTCCGTTCCGAAAGACGCCGCATAAGCGATTCGTCTGACTTTCTTGTCCCGGGCGAAGTCAAGAAACATTGCAGGGAGATAATCGTTGTAACATGGTCTCCAGCATTGGTCGCTGCCGACCACATATGCCTCGTACCCGCCACGTTTTGCCTGCTTCGCAAACATGTCCCCGGAGGTCAATGCCTCCGTATGGCGTATATATTTGTTTACGAAATAACCGGTATTGCGTCTGATTGTCGAAATTTCGTCAGCGCTAGGCCTGTACACCGGCTCCGGCCAGCGTCCCGGAAAAAGAGCATGACGGACGCGGATTTTTATCCGGTACAATGATTGCCTGAATCCTTCGGGCTCGCCCCAATCTATCGTCTCCACGTCAAATCCGGCTCTGATGAGTGTCTGTTGGAGGGCATAATTCTGCAAAAGTCCGCCATAGTTGGTGCGGAGCGGTTGCGTCAGTATCCCTATTTTCATCTTTCGTTCCAGCTTTATGGACAATCCGTACGAGCTCCAGCCTTCCGATTTGTCTCTGAACGATATCGACTTGATGTTCGAATCGGATGTGGCCTTGCTCCGTTGAATCATGCGGAGCATGACCCGGCAGATGTTTTTCAGCCTTTTTCTGAATGTCCATCTCGTGCATCTGTCGACCAATGTATTCAGGTCGTCGGTCGAGTCCAACGAGTCGAAAAACATTTGTCTGTTTGCCGGTCTCGACGCGGAACGGTAGCAGGACGGATTCAGAGGCTTGATTTGTCCGTATGCCGCTTCCTTGGAACTGAACGTGGCAAGGTCCAGCGCTGATGCTCCTTTGTCCGTGTTCACGAAAACCATGCTCGTCCCTTTGTCGTCATCCATTTCCGGGAATATTGATGAAATTCCCCAAAAGTCCGCCAACGTGATGTCGCTGTTGCTCCTTCCTCCCTTGGACTTGCATTCGTAGCAGGAAGGACGCAGTATGATGTCGGCCAGGAAAGCCCTCATGTAGTGGCTTTTACGGAAAGGCACATATACGGAATCGTCTCCTTTTTTTCGGATGTCCGCCTTCAGCTGTTCCAGATATTTCCCCCATACTTTCGGACTGGGAACTCCATGACAGACGAAATCCACGGTCAGGAGATTCGGATAGCTTTTCTTCAGATATTGATGCAGTCCGGCTATCTGGCATGGCGTACCCGTAAACATCACATGCCTTCCTTCTTCAAGGAACCTTTTGGCTGTTTTATAGGCATTGCCTATGGTCGCCTGGACATATTTCGACCCCATGAACGGCTTTATCCCGTCTAGGGTGTCGGCATAGTCGAACACGACCTGCCAGTTTTCATCGAATCTTGCCCCGAAAACGATGCCGCCTTTATTGATGACGTTTTCTGCCAGTATGTGGAAAATGCCGCCGGAAGAACTTTGCTTCCTGATTTCTTCATCACGGTTTATTGCCGCCAGAACTTTCAGCGGGTCCCGTTCTTCCCTTCGGTGCAATATGTTGCATGCCTTCTCGCACAGGCCGCATTGGACGCAGTCCGACGTGTTTACGTGCGGGTACAGGAAACCCTCATTGTCCGCAATCATTGAAATGCATGACTTCGGGCAAACTTGCGCGCATGCGCCGCAGCCGCAGCAATCCTCTGCTCTCTTGATGTCAATCATGCCCTGCCGAAGATTTTGTGGAACATCGAAATGAACAGGTTCCGTTCATCATCCGTCATGCTGAAACGGAAGAACAGCGGGATATAAACCAATGAGAATGCAGCTATTCCCAGTATCAGTTTTCCCCAGGAGTCCAATGCGAAGAAGTGACGGATAATCAGCATTGAGCTGAATATCAGGACGATGGGGATTATAGACATCTTGCTTATTTCCTTCCAGAATGTCTTTATGTCGAGGTCCTGCCTGCGCCGGTAATATACGTTCATTATCAGTATTTGTCCCACGACCAATGCGCCCGAAACGCCCATTGCGCAGCCGATGCCGCCGAAATATCTGGTCAGCACTATCTGCATCGCAAGGCTGACAAGGGCAATGATTATGTACAATACGGACCTGAATTTCATTTCGTTACGTGCCTGAAGAATCGTTATCCCCAGATTCTGGATGAGCGGCACCGTCAGCGGAATGAAAAACAGAAGTGATATAATATACGCGTCAGTGTAGTCTGCTCCGGCCCATAACTCGATGAATTGGCGTCCGAAGATGATGAATCCGGAGAGTATGTAGGCCAGAACTATATATTGGATGCGTCCTGTCCTTATGAACAGATCCGATATTTCCTTGCGGCTTCTGTTCGTGGCTACCATGGCGGTGACTTTCGGAAGGAAAACCGAGGAAATTGCCGTGGAAAACTGCATGTACATTCCTTCCAGCTGGATCGCTATGGCGAAGACCGCCACTGCTACCGTCCCGACCATCGCTCCGAGGACGAATTGTCCGGTGCTCCAATACACCCTGTCCATGATGGCGTTGAGGAATATCCAGAAAGAATAAATCGCGACTTCTTTGAGAAAGCCCCAGTGAAAGTGCTTGAACCTGAAATAGATATGTATATTAAGTTTCCTTCTGCAATATATGAAGTTGATTACAAGGGTCAGGACGTTGAATATCGTCTGGACCACTACCATCGCCACGGCCTTGTAGCCGAAGTGGAGAAGGCAGATCATTACTGCGGTATTGAGAATGATCCTGATGATATTCAGCGACTTCTGGAAGACGAAATCCTCGTATGCCTGGATGATCGAACCCCAGATGCTCATCGGAAAGGTAAATGCCAGGTTGGCCACCAGAAGGAGCATCATAATGCGGGCACGGCCGAGTTCGACGGCTGTCATCGTGTCCCCGAAGAGGGTGTCCACATTGAAATAAAGCCCAAGCCCTATCCCGAATGCGATGATTCCTATGACGAGGTACAGCAGGAAGAACATTCCGAACATCTCATATTGTTCTTCCGTCTTCTTTTCCGCCCGGAACTTCGCGGTGTATCTGACAATCGCATTGCCGAATCCGAGATCAAGTACGGTCAGGTACGCAATCACGGATGCAACCAGAGAGTACAAGCCGTATTCGCTCTGTCCCATCATCCTGAGCATGTACGGTGTGTACAACAGACCGACGACCGTGTTCAGGAAGATTACGACATAGTTCAGGACGACTCCTGCTTTCAGCTGATTTACCGGCATTTATGCTAGAAGGTTCTATTTCGCATAGTAACCGCGATACCACTCGGCGAACTTCCTCAGGCCCTCACGTAGGGGAGTGGAGGGCTTGAAACCGAAGTCCTGCTCCAGCGGCGTGGTGTCGGCGTAGGTGACAGGGACGTCGCCAGGCTGCATCGGAACCAGTTCCTTGTGCGCGTCGAAATCGTAGTCGGATGGCAATACGCCGGCGCGGAGGAGTTCTTGCTGGAGAATATCGACGAATTCCAGAAGGTTCTCCGGGTGGCTGTTACCTATATTATATACCTTGTACGGCGGAATCGGAAGACCGTCCTCGCCGTTCTGCTTCTCAGGGGCATGCTGCATGACACGGACCACGCCCTCGACGATGTCGTCCACGAAGGTGAAATCACGTTTGCAGTTGCCGTAGTTGAAGATTTTTATGGTGTTGCCGTGGACAAGCTTGTTCGTGAAACCGAAATATGCCATGTCGGGACGGCCGGCCGGACCGTAGACCGTGAAAAATCTCAGGCCTGTGGACGGAATGTTGTAGAGCTTCGAATAGGCATGAGCCATCAGCTCGTTGCTCTTTTTCGTCGCGGCATAGAGGCTTACGGGATTGTCCACCTTGTCGTCAGTCGAATACGGCACCTTCTTGTTCGATCCGTAAATGCTTGACGATGAAGCATATACCAGATGCTCTACCTCGTAGTGGCGGCAAGCCTCCAGAATATTGTAGAAACCGATGAGGTTGCTCTCGATGTAGGCGTCCGGGTTCGTAATCGAATAACGCACACCGGCCTGCGCCGCGAGATTCACCACCACCGCAAAATGATGCTCCGCGAAAAGGTCGTTGACAATGCCTTTGTCTGCAATGCTTGCTTTCACGAAGGTCCAGTCGCGGTTCAATGCCTCGATTTCCGCCAGTCGGCCATATTTGATGTTTACATCGTAATAGTCTGTGACAGAGTCTATTCCGACGATTTTTATGTCGGGGAATTCTTTGAAAAGTCTCTTGACCAGGTTGCTGCCTATGAATCCGGCTGCACCGGTCACCAGAACGGTTTTCCCGTCCAGAGAAACATTGTAGTTTACCATCCTGAAAGTCCTGAATTAATCCCTTCTGAATATATCCCTGGTGTAAACCTTATCTTTCACGTCATCGAGGCAGGTGTCGTAGCGGTTCGCGATGATGGCCTGTGACCTCGCCTTGAATGCTTCCAAATCATTGACCACTTCGCTGCCGAAGAACAGTGTGCCGTTTTCCAATGTCGGCTCGTAGATTATCACCTCGGCACCCTTCGCCTTGATACGCTTCATGATGCCCTGGATGGCAGACTGACGGAAATTGTCCGAATTGGATTTCATCGTCAGACGGAATACGCCGATGACGCATTTCTTCTCCTGATGGCTGTCCCACTGGCTATTGCTGCTGTAGTAGCCTGCCTTGTCAAGTACCTGGTCAGCAATGAAATCCTTTCTGGTGCTGTTCGAATCCACGATGGCCTGGATAAGATTCTCCGGCACGTCATTGTAGTTCGCCAGAAGCTGTTTCGTGTCTTTCGGGAGGCAATATCCTCCGTAGCCGAATGACGGGTTGTTATAGTGTGTGCCGATTCTCGGGTCCAGACCGACACCATCTATAATGGACTTGGTGTCAAGACCTTTCATCTCGGCGTATGTGTCGAGTTCATTGAAATAACTTACGCGGAGCGCGAGGTAGGTGTTGGCGAAGAGCTTTACGGCCTCGGCTTCGGTCGTGCCCATGAACAGCACCGGCACGTCCTCCTTGATGGCGCCTTCGTGAATGAGGTCCGCGAAGGTGTGCGCTGCTTCCTTCAGGCTGTCGTCACCGTAGCCGACAATGATTCTGCTAGGGTAGAGATTGTCGTACAATGCCTTGGATTCTCTCAGGAATTCCGGTGCGAAGATTATTTTCGGCATTACTGTCTTCATGGTGCCGTCGGCAAGACGCTCCCTATAGGAGAATTTTTCGCGGACGGATGCCGTATATCCCACAGGTACAGTCGATTTGATGACCATGACTGCTTCCGGGTTCACTTTCAGGACCAGTTCGATGACTTCTTCTACGTGTGAGGTGTCGAAGAAGTTCTTCTTGCTGTCGTAGTTCGTAGGGGCGGCGATTACCACGAAGTCTGCATCACTATATGCAGCCTCGCCGTCAAGAGTCGCCGTCAGGTCCAAGTTCTTTTCTGCCAGGTACTTCTCGATGTAGTCGTCCTGGATGGGGGAGACCTTGTTGTTGATTTTCTCAACTTTTTCGGGAATGACGTCTACTGCCGTTACCTTGTGATGCTGCGAAAGCAACGTCGCGATGGAAAGGCCCACATAGCCTGTTCCAGCTACTGCTATTTTCATATCTTTCATAATGACACTAATTATCTAGAACTTCGTATTTGCTCTGTCTGCTCTTGTATTCAGGGACAATGTCCTTCATCACGCGCACAATCGCCATGTCGTCGAACGACTTGGATACTTCCAGAAGACGCTCCTCGTTGGTGCATGCCGTGGCGTAATCGTATTCGCGCACCTTTGCGACCATAATTTTCGGATTGGATGTCGGGATGGTGCCTTCCTTGTCGTTCAGCACCTCTTCGTACAGCTTTTCGCCGTCACGCAGCCCTGTGAACTTGATTTCCACGTCGGTCGCACCGGAAAGCGCAATCATTCGTTTCGCCAGGTCCACTATTTTCACCGGCTGGCCCATGTCGAACACGAAAATCTCGCCGCCCTTGCCCATCGTGCCGGCCTCGAGTACCAGACGGCAAGCCTCAGGAATGAGCATGAAGAAACGGACAATGTCCGGGTTGGTGACTGTTACAGGTCCGCCCGCACGTATCTGCTGCTTGAAGATAGGAATGACGGAACCGTTGGAACCCAATACGTTGCCGAAACGTGTGGTGACGAACTGGGTGACACCTGAAACCTTGCCTTCCATTATCGCCTGGTTCAGGCTCTGGCAATATATCTCGCAGATTCGCTTGCTGCAGCCCATGACATTGGTCGGATTCACAGCCTTGTCGGTCGAGATCATGACGAATTTCAATGTGCCGTATTTCACTGCCAGGTCGGCGATTACACGTGTGCCGTAGATATTGTTCTGCACAGCGATCGCCGGGTCGTCCTCCATCATCGGGACATGCTTGTAGGCAGCTGCATGGAAAACGTACTCCGGCCTGTGAGCCTCGAAAATCTTCTCCATGTGCTCCTTGTTGGCAATGCTGGAAACGATGGTCTCGTTCTTGATGTTCGGGAACCGTCTGGCCATCATCATCCTGATGTCGTGCATCGGGGTCTCCGCCTGGTCGATCAGCGTCATCTCCGCCGGGCCGAACTGCGCCACCTGACGCACGATTTCGGAACCGATGGAACCTGCCGCGCCGGTGATGAGGATACGCTTGCCGCGCAGCTGCTTCTCTATCTCAGCCATATTGACCTCAATCTTGTCGCGAGGCAGCAAGTCCTCGATGTCTACCGCATGCAACTGCTTGTGGGACAATGAAGATTCGTCTCCGTTCCATTCGGTGCCGTAGGTCATCATCATTATCTTGATGTCCGCGTCGATGAACTCGTCCACCATCGCGCTGTTCTGGCGGAACTTCTCGGTTTTCAGCGGCGAAACGAGCAATGCTTTCACGCCTCTATTCTTCAATTCCTTGGCAATTCCCTTGTGGTTCAGGAACACCGGCTTGCCCATTATGAACGAGCCGCGCATCTCCTCTCCGTCGGAGATGAATGAGTCCAATGAATATTTCTTGTCCTTGAGCGCGACAATGCTCTTGGCAATGCTGATGCCCCCGGCTTTCGTGCCGTAGATGGCGGCCGGAGTCGCTCCGTCCAGGTGGAACGAGTCGAAAAGGCGTTTTACGACAATGCGTTCTGCCCATAGGAGTACCGTGCTGCTTATGAATATGATCAATGAACTCTTGAGACTCGGGAATACTATCGCTGTCTGTCCCCATGCTTCGTTGACTACCAGATGGAGGAAGTAACAGGTGAGCGTTCCGATAAACGTCGCCGTCGCGACTTTCTGCAAGTCGACGAAGGACGAATAGCGGACAATGCCGGAGTATGTATGTAAGGCTCTGAATGCGATGATGAACGGCACCATGCCGATGGCTATGCCGTAGGTTAATGGCCAGAAAAGTGAGGCCAGCATATCCCCGCCCCTGCTCAGGTAGCATCCGATGTAGCTGGATGCCGCTACGATTGTACAGTCGATTACCAGAATGCACCAGTAAGGGAGTGCTGCTTTGGAGAAATACCAGTTGGATATTCTTCGTATAATAGTCATAAATATGAGTAATTATTGTTTAGTTTTTCGTTACAGGTTCCACGTCTTCGTTCCGTATGCCGCTGAACGCTACCGCAATGCCGCCGAAATCCATGACGAGCTGACGGTCTCTGTCAATGCGTACGATGTATCCTTCCTGCCCGGCGAACGGACCTGTGAGCACGCGTAGTAGTGTATGGCCTTCTGCGAATTTCATGAATGGCTTGCGCAGGAACCTGACGCGGTCAGGATGGACTGACGCGATTTTCATGAAGGGCTGCATCTGTGCATCTTTTATGATGGCAGGTCTGCCTGTGCTGCAGTCTTTTACCAGATGGTATGGCGGATAATACTCGTCCAGATATTTCTGGATTTCGTCCGGTTTTCCTTGCAGGAATATGAGTCCGCTCACCGTGGGTTTCAATTCCTTTTTAGGTGTGCCGTGGGACATTGTCTTCTGCCATGTCCTGTGGATGAAGCATTTGAACTTGGCGTCATTGATGACGCGGTCTTCGAATGCGGCGACGCGCATGTTGTGGATGCTGAGGTAGCTCCAGGATTCGGCTTCCTTGCCGGTGGCCGTGTGCCGTGTGACAACTGAAATATCACCTGACATGACTTTCTCATCTTGTCCGGTAATCTGCTGCCCTTCAGGAGTTTTGGTCGTTCCCTCGGCTATAGGGTTTGAATCAGAGCTATCCAGCGTCATCATCGTTTCCTATTTTATGTCCTCACACATTGCAACATCCAGTTGCAATTGTACATTCACTTCGGAATTATACTTATCCATCATAACGGCTCAGAGATCGGAAGAGCACACGTCTGAACTCCAGTCACGCGAGAC
>OCLM01000077.1_pt1 | contig 12387 bp, 7 predicted proteins | sample 1538841 | NCBI WGS metagenome assembly OCLM01 (sample SAMN04571729, study PRJEB22368) | human gut metagenome | biome: human gut; material: stool | host: Homo sapiens | place: Luxembourg | collected 2012-09-20
AATTTCCGTTGACAGATTTGTACTATGAACTATATGTTATTATATCTATAGAATAGAGATATAATAGAAGTATGTATAGTATATAATATATAATATATTATAGAATAATTTAAGATATATAATCTTAAGGAGGGCGTGTTTGACGGTTTATTATACGATGGAGGTGAGGAAATTTCTCTCCTCACCCACATCAGTATTAATATTATTTAGATTCCAATGCTTCAATCCGAGATTTCAGACCTTCAATGATTTGTTTTAACTCATTGATATCACTCATGTAAGCAATCTCGTTAGCTTCTTCTCCACTCTGTCCAGCTTCCTGAACTGTAACTCTGACTCCCTTAGGAGTGTTGATGTTAGCTTTAAGTTTGGGAGAACCTAAGTCTACTGTATCCAATTTAGAAACCATCAACAAGTTAACTCCAGTTCCGTCAGTCATGATTCCTGAAATAGAGTCATGATTGTTTAACTGAATTGTTTTACGAGTTTCTTCAAATGTTTGATACTTAACAGCATCCTTAGTTGCTTCAGCAATTTCAGTTGTTACGTCAGCACTTTTAGCAAGGTCTTTTGTAGCGTCGGCTATTTCCTGAGTTACAGCAGTTTGTTCAGCAAGTCCGTTGACTGCATCAGCAATCATTGTAGTAACGTCAGTTGTTTTAGCTAAACCTTCGATTGATGGAATCAGTGCCTTGATCTTTTCAATCTCAGTAGTTACCCAACTTTCAGTTGCTATGATTTCAGCATCATTGATAGTAACGATACCATCCTTTGCATTCAAGTTACATTCAATTGTAGCAGAACCAAAGTCAGCTTTATCCCACTTACTCAACATGACAAGATTAGCTCCTGTACCTGTCGTAGTAGTTCCAGCGATTGAATCGTGATTAGCAAGAATGATGTGTTTACGTTCACCTTCTACGATGTACTGAACTGCAGTAGCTTTGATACCGTTAATCAGTGCAGTATTATCTGAGATCAACTTCGTGATTGTAGCAGCAAAGTTCGGATCTTCACCTAATGCTTTAGCAATTTCTTGAAGAGTATCAAGTGCTTCAGGAGCAGAACCTACGATCAACTGAATACGTTCACTGACTTGTTCTTCAGTTTGATACTTAGAGTCATTATTGAGCTCAGAAACTTTAGTCGGAACAACAATTCCTTCAGCTGTTTTTTTTGCGGAGTCGGCTATAGTCTTAGCATCATTTGCTAATGTCTCAATTACTCCTTGCTGATTCTTCATGCCATCTACGTCAGACTTGATTCCAGCTACTTCAGACTTAGTTGATTCAACGTCTTTCTTAACTGCATTCAATTGAGCTGTAGTTGCATAGTCACCCGAAGGCGGGTTAGGTCCTTCACCACCTCCACCTGCAATAACTTTTACATTTGTGTAAGCATCCAATTCGTTATTGGTTGTACACATCTTATACTCATTCGGAGCGATTCTGACATACCAAATCTTAGGGAGAACATCAGTTGCTTCTTTAATGAACATTTGACGACCTGCATTATCTCTCATTAAGCAAGGTTCAGTCAGATACACTTTAAGTTCTTTTAACTTTTCAGTATCGAGAGATTCAATTGGAGTAAATTCTTCGATGAATTTGATATCATTGTCAATACGAACTTCGAATGATTCCTTGATTCCGAGTTCTGTCCAAGTAACCTTGATTTCGTAGATTCTCTTACCACCTTCAGTAACAAGAGGATAGAACCAAAATACCTTCTTCCCTTCTGAGTTAGTATCTACAATATCTGCTCCATTGTACGTTTTACCGTTAAATTCCCAAGTAGACTTGGTAGGATCAGTTACAGATTCCGACGGAGTAATTTGAACTCCAACTCTATAACCTGCAGCTCTTCCTAATGACTCATCTTCGGGATACCACTCTACGTAACCTGAGAAACTGATAATAGTTCCTGTCACTTTAGAGATACAACTTTCTCCTCCAATATTGCTTGGATCACGAGAAATGATTGATGGAATGAATTCTGCCATATTATTATAATTTATAGAAACGTGTAATTTGTGAGTATGGGAATACATTCAAACTCCCATACCCTATATAGAATATATCGATTAGTTACTTGAAGTGAAGTCAACTCCCAAAGGATAAACTTCATTCAGAACTTCGATATACTTGATTGCGTTATACAATCTCAATCTAACAGTTACTGCCAGCTTGTTCTCACGGATGATTGAAGCAGGGTTGTTAGATTCATCACAAATGATTTGGAATTCCTCAGGTGGGAACTTCTTATTCATGATGTTGTTACGCAGGTAAGTTTCAATAGCGTCTGATACGTCAAGACGAGTCTGACGAGTATTGTACTTACCTAAGAACTGATCAAGCAAACGAATCAAGTCCTTCTGAACTTTATTTACTAAACGACGATTCTGTTCCTCAGATACGATATCGATTTTAGAGTAGTGAGTAACGTTGTCGTTTAGGTAATAAGTCTGAGTTCTTTGATTATAAGCAATCCAGTTTACTCTCTTACCAAGGTCGAGCAGTAATTGACGTTCTGACTTCAGAAGTTCTTTTACTGGGTTAGTCATGTTTACTGTACCGTATTCATCCTTAAATACAGGAGCAAATTCAGCATTGTAAGCACGGTTAGCCATAACCTTTTCGTAATACAGAGTAGAACATGCGATATAGTTCACCCAACCTGTCAATGAGGTATTCTTATCGAAACATCCAAGAGCTTCGATATTAGAGTTATCAACTCCGAGGTCAGACCAATAACGTTTAATCTGAGCGATATTCGTAGCTGTGTACGGAGTATCACAAGGAGTAAACCACTTATTAGCAGCACCTGTAGTCGTAAATCTCTTAACGAATGGCATTGCAGTCACACCGAATGGAGCAAGATATTCGATATCGTACTTTTCCTGATCTTCAAGGTAAGTTAGTGCTGCCATCAAATAAGATGTCTTAGCACATTCTTCAAGATTCAGACCTGAGTCACCGAATCTAACTTTAGTCGTCATTTCTGCAGGAGCCATCTTAGATGTACCTTCGAATACAACAACTTCAAAGTTCAAGTCCAGGGTGTTCAGATAGTCGATATAGATGCTCTGACCATTAGCATCTACTGCACCTGGATGCATAGAACATACATATGTACCTGTAGCAATGTTACCATCACCTGCATCAATTGTCAAGTCAAACTGCTGAGCTCCTGCAGCTGGTACAGGTTCTCCTGTAGTTACTGGAGTAACGTGACTTGTCTGTACAGTGAATGAGTCATCACCTGTAGCATCAAGATATCTCAAAGAGAATAACTGAGCTTTTCCAGCCGGAGTTACAAATGCATCAGAAACTGTACTCAATTGTACTGTCAATCCGATGATCTCAGATGAGTCCGTAGTTAATTGGAAGTCGATTGACGGGTCATGAAGAACTGTCAATTTGTACTCTTCAGTATCTCCAACTCTTGAGTAGCTACAGTGGCAGTCATCCCAACTTTCAATAGTGGATACAATATCTTCAACCTCTGCAAATGCAGCAAAGTCTTGATACTCGTCATACTTGTTAGCTGGCAAGTCACCCTTGTAGAATACGTATCCGTTAAGTACGAAACTACAATCTGTAGGAACTGGATCTTCGAACGTCAAAGTAATATCGATTGACTTAGACATCAAATCACCATCCTTGTAAATAACTTTTACAGGTTCAGAATCCTGGAAGAACAGTACACCTGAGGTAGCTGTAGTATTCATTGAACGAGCAATTACCAACCCTGCAGCGTAGGATAAGTAATACGCATTAATGAATGTGATATGAGCATCACGTGGTACAGTCACTCCATCCTTGGTATAAGTTTCCAAGAACTGTGCAGGAGATTCGATATATGCCAGACGAGGTCCAATCTCAGATACGATTACACCTCCGATATTAGATGTATTCGATACATTGTTCGTGCTAGGAGCGGTCATTATGACCTCTTTAACACTTACATAAGCTTCTTTTGACATAAATATTATTTATTTAATTAATTAACCAATTAGAGTCCAACACTCTATGATATTACTGAATTCAGATAATGGTAGGTAACCATATCCTCTATCTCCATAGGAATATCCCCATGAATTCTTAATGATCAATTCATTCTTGTTCCAACCTACGACACTGACTGCATGACCACCGTAGTTCTGACTTCCATTCCAGAAATCAGAATCCCATGACTTAACAATCATTGCCACTAAGACTGGACCATTAGTAAGAATAGCTCTTTTCATTGCTAACAGACTTCCGACCTTAGCATAGATTTTGCTATTGTCAGTTCTTGTTAGAATTTGAAAAGCTTCACGAGGTGACATTCCATTTTCGGATTTATTGGCTTTAAGGTTATAAACGTAGTCAAGAGAGATTTCTTTCTGAATTCCCTTTTGACGGTTCTTAAAGTCAACCATATCCTTAGCAACACATGATACACATATTGGACGTGCACCCTGATCAACAATTTTATCAGGATATTTTAACTTATATTCATCAGGAATAGATCCAGCGAATTTGATTAAATTATCTGCAAGTTGATCGTTAGGATTTGGGGTACTATATAAAAATCCAGTTCCTTTCATCATTCTTTCCTGAATTTAAATTGATACACTTTATCCTTATCATACTTTCCTATAGAGAATATGTAAAGGATTTTTCCTACTTTTCCAGTATACATATTTTCAGTATACACCAAGCTGTCATTGGTTATAAATTGATTCTTATCCCATTTGACATTAGGATCAATTTTAATCTTTTCAGCTTTACAGATACTATCAAGAGTAACTTGAGGAGTAGGAGTCTCCACATAAAAATAATGTGGGACTCCATAAACACCTTCACCCTGATAGTTCTTATGACTACAAGCAACTACAATGATGCTCATAATCAAAATCAAACTATAGATATATGCTTTCATATTCCTTAATTTACGATGAAGTAACACCTGCACCCTTAACATTAGGATTAGAGTAAACGATACCTTTACTGAATGTACCTCCACTTGCACCGATTGTAATAGTATTACTATCGACAAATTTAACGGTACCTGTTTCAACCTTACCAGCCTGACTATGACTGCTTGATAACTTCTTATTAGAACCTGACTGAGTCAAAGTTGAACTTCCTGAACGTGAGGAAGTACTGGTATTTGATGAAGCTGTATAAGTAATTGAATATCCAGTAGAAGTTCCTGAACCTGTAGCACTCGTTGATGCTGAAATCCAAGATGGATTACTAAATGATACGGACATTCTAGTATACGAATAACTCCAACTACCCCAACTATTTGATGCTGAACCGTTATTTGACCATCCACTCCATGAACCATAAGACCAGCTACTCCAAGAACCATATGAAGGTGTTCCATAAGACTTAGAACCATACCTCCAAGAACCATATGACCAGTCATGATGTGAATCAGAGTAAGTATAATTTAGAGTAACTGAACTGTTACGATTAACTGTTCCAGTACCTGGAGCCGTATAAGTTCTCCATAAGATTTCAGTCTTACTTCGAGACATTGAACGAGTCCAAGGAGTACTCTTAGAACGTGAACGAGACATTGAACGAGTACGAACTTGAGGTTGAGTTCTTGTACCACTTCTTGTACCGTCACGTCTATAAGAAGTAACTGAAGTAGTTGCTGTACCTCCACCTGCTGGATATGAGTGACTTCCACCTGCTCCACTAAATGTGTAATCAGTTGAACTATCACTCAGAGGTGATGTCACGTTTTGATAATCGTAATCAGTATCATATCCGTAATCAGTACTATAATCAGTTCCACTATCAGTATCATATTCCGTAGTTGTACTACCTGTAACAGTTGTATTACTTGGAGTACCTCCAGTAATAGATACAGTGTAACTTGAGTTACCATCCTTGATACTAAATGAGGCTGAACCTCCAGAGATTGTCTTAGATGACACTGTAGTACTACCATTTTTCAAGTATGCAGTACCTGAATTACAGTTAGAGTAAACTGTATAACTGAAGTAAACATCACGACCTGACTGAGTCGTAGATACTGTTGCAGTTTTATTTGAGTTATTCTGTTTAAAAGTAATTGTACCAGAGCGGGCAACGGTAGATAAAGTCTCTCTATGGTCAGCCCAAGTTGCAGTTGCATTACTTACGGATAAACCTGTTCCACTTGCTGAACTAGTCCACCCAACTGACTCATTCGTAGTCGAACCGTCAACTGTATGTGGTCTGTATGAAGTAATAGTAAATGTTTTAGAACCTCCTTCTACAGCACAACTCCAAGTTGTTGGACTTACTGAGATGACATAATCTCCATATACGTTCTGGTGAGGATTTTGAGTAATCGTAACTGTTGCAGTTTTACCTGACTCAGCTTGAGTTGCAGTAATAACTGCTGTACGAGCACTTCCATTTACCTGACTCCATGCATTGACTGTTACGGTATTTCCACTAACAGTGGCACATGCAGTGTTATTAGATGCGTTAGTATAACTAACTGCTATTTGAGTTGTTTCTAATACACCATCCCACTCTTTACGTTTATACGAAGCTGTAACTACACTGAATGTTCCGCCTGCACCATATGAATATGACTTGGCTCCAGTAACTGTTAAGTAATAAGTATAACCCTCAGTATGAGACTGTTGTGTAATAGTCAACGTTATCTTTCGATTAGACTTCTCTTGAGTGATTGTGATCGTTGCAGTTCGATTAGGCTGATTGACAGCACTCCAAGCATCCCAAACTGCATTTTGACCACTTAATCGTGCCCAAGTTTGATTAGAACTTCCAGAGTACGTTAATGTTTGATTTCCCTTATTGGTAGTATCCCACATTGTAGTACGATAGGAAGTAATACCTGCTGACTGATTTCCTGCAGCACCATAGGTCGAACTAAATGACGTTTTAGTAGCTGAGAAATACCAAGTATAAGTACATGCTTGTTGATATACTGTACCACTTCGAGTCAATCCAGAAGTTGGTTGAGTATAAGTTAACGTAGCAGTTCTCGATGAGGTATTTTGAGTATCATTAATATTGGTCTGAGCAGTAAATGTAACTGCTCCACTTGAGTGAGATACGTTACCCCAAGAAGCATTATCAGTTAATGAGTAATCAAGGAATGAACCATTCTTCGTAGAAGTAACGATTGTTCCTAAACTATTAGCTTTAGCTTCAGGTGTAATTGTATGACTTGTTGTAGATACTCTAAATACGTAATAGTCAGCAGAAATAGTAGCAGGAGCCAATACTGTATGTTGATAAGAAGTTCCTGTAGCACCTGAGTCCCACATTACCTTATCAACGGACGTTGAAGTCTTTACAGTAAGAACTGTCCCTGCCAAAACTTTTACTGGAGTATTTGCTGCAGTATAGGTGGTACCGTTATATACAAACGATATTGTTCCACCTGTCCTGTCAACAATATTTATATCCAGCAGTCCTAAGGCAATATCTTTTTGCATAACAAACTCATCGTCTTTGTACGCATCGAGATTGGGAAGCGATGGTGGCTTCGCTACTGTAACATAAGTATCACAGATATTTTTCTTAGTTGGGAATTCATCAGATTGTGACTTATTCTCATTCAAGAAATCTGATATGTACTTATATGTAGCAAATTCATCAGTTCCTGCCATATTATTTATTCTTTAGAAGTTCTGTAATCTTATCAAGTTGAGCCCTCATCATATCAATAGTATTCTCAAGATTCATTACCTTACGTTCCAAAGATTTAATCTTTAGTTCATGATAAGCTTCATAATCAACATCAAGATAACCTTCTTCATCAGTAATTACCAATTCAGGAAATTGCTTCTGAAGTTCTTGAGCAATGACACCATATGAATGACGACCATAAATATCAAATGATACACTTAAAACTCTATCGACTCTCAATAACTCTTCGTCAGATATATTCCTAATATTTGATTTAAGTCTAATATCTGAACGTTTAAATGCACCTCCAGCAAATGTACCAATACCACTACAAGTGACTTGAGTAGTAGTTAAAGCTCCCATTGAGAACTCACCACTTGCACCTCTGGCAACTACTTTATTAGCAGTATTAGCTGTAGTAGCGTCGACTGCCCAAGTTTGAGCTGCTCCACCATTATAATTACCTCCTGTTAAATAAGAACCTCTTGTTAAGGTCTTCAAAGTAACAGGAATATTAATATTGGCTGAACCATTAAAGCTTTGGGCGGTTCCTGCAACTCCAGATACTGTTACATTAATAGTACGAGCAGTTTGTAATGTAGTTGCTGTTGTAGCATTTCCACTTAATGCTCCGTAGAATGTAGTTGCATACATTCCTAGATACTTTAATGCTGAGGTACCTACGGTTGATACGTTTGTTGTTGTAGGAGTAATATTTCCTGTATTGGATATATTACCACTTACATTTCCTGTGAAGTTAAATGACTGACCCCATAGAGTACGAGCAGTTCTCATACGGTCATGTAAGTGACCAGCGACTGATAGATTTTTAGCGACATCAATAATAGTCAATGGAATATACTCAGCAGTATAGGAATCTGATGCTTGAGTTCCATAGAAAGTATTTCCTTGATGAGAAACTTTCTTATTATATGAAGAACCAGCATAAATTTCTCCTTGAACATAAACACTCTTATTAAACCAGTGACCAGTACTTGCTGATGTAGTATAATGAGAATAAGATACATTATTTGAGGTCAAAGAGAAGTTAACTCCATTATTAGTATATCCAAGACTCTTAGCTTCGATTTCTTGATTAACAGTTATTTTCTCAGCTGTGAGTTCTTTAGTCACTACAATAGTTTCAGTAGTTATCTTATGACCTGCAGATACAGTTATATCTTGAGTCGTCAACGAGTTATTGATAGTCGTTGCTCCATTTAAATTGGTAGTTCCACCGACTACAAGATTCTTATCAATATTTACGTTATTTTTAAGATTTGTAGTTCCAGTAACTGTTAAAGTATTATTTAACTGAGTTGTCCCGTCAATGGTTAAATTACCAATTCCATGAATATTTTTCTTGACAGTTAAATTACTATCAATCGTAGTATCTCCAGTCACATGAAGAGTACTATTTATATTCGTTGCTCCATTTAAAGTCGTAGTTCCATTATTCGTTATTGAAGTCGAAACTACTACTTTATCAGAATTCAAATTTGTTATATTACCTGTAGTGGCATTAACTGTGGTGAATGATGCAGTTTCTACCGTTAAGGTACCATTATCAAGAACTGAGAAAATTGTTTTCCATTCTCCAGTTCCAGATTGTCGTTGATAAGAGAATCCTCCTTTAGTAGCATTACCACTATCTTTGACGTAAAATCTTTGATGTTCAGTACCTCCAAGTCCACAGATTGCCCAGTCACCGTCACCAAATCCATTTAGATCGATAATGTTATGGAATTTAGGTGTGATTTCTAATAATCCCGTAGTTTCATTAAAATCACCAGTCCCTGTTAATTCATTACCAATTAAAGATACCGTTTTAGGTAACTGACCTCTAAGAATTGTTACTTTATGACCAACGTGAGTAATACCTTTTACATATTGCCGAGCTACTGCATCTTTGTTATCATAAACATTAACAATATCTTGATAGGTTATATCTGCTTGTTTAATATACTTAGCTGACGTTCCATCCCACACAGCAACTCTATCATTTACTGTTGGAGTCGTAGGTCCAGATACGTCACGACCATCAACAACACAAATCAAATCCCATTTACTCGGAGTATTTGCTGGAGTATCATCTTCCCTACAAATCAATGAATCTGATGCATGAACATTGATTCCACTGATAACACCATCAGTTCCAACCTTGTATAAGTCACCTGCATTAGCTTCAGGTAAGTTAGTAGGAGGATTCAATACACCTTTGTATGTCATTGCATTAGCTGCAGCTAGTCTTGCTATAATTGCTGCATGAACTTGAGCAGTGGTCGCTATTTTAGTTGACTCATCAAATGTATCAGGAGTATTAGTCGTTGGATTTCCTGGAAGGTATATGCTACTTGATACTGAAACAGGTATTTGTACGTCCTCGGATCCGTCGAATAAAGTTTCTCCAGTGATAGGTCCAGTCAATTCAATCTTTCGTGCATGAGTCAACATATCAGCTGACTCTGACGCTCCAGGAGTCGAACCCGCCTTGGCGAAGTATGACGCATCATGACCTTGGAATAAATCCGCATCAAGTCCTGAACCAACTCCGTCGACAGTTTTAAGCATCTCAAGAATTTTCTCAGGAGTATAGTCTGAATTAAGAACTCGTTCAGATAATGCAGTTTCAAGTCCATTAATTTGAGCTATTGTATGCGTATGAATTCTTTCAGCAAAGTCATCAGGAACTTTTCCTTGTAATGTATAAGCATAAGTTCCTTTATTCAATTCAGGTTCTACAACTCCATCGACAGATGTTTCATCCTGATCAACACTGAAAGTATAATTAGTAGTTAATGTACCAACTCCACTTCCTGATACTAAACATTTAGTAACAGCCATTGCAGTGTATTCAAAATATGGACCATCTATCTCATTAAATAAAATACATACTTGATTAGACTTACGAGCAAATCTTATTTTATAAGGGAATGGAACGTAAGCATTAGCATTACAATTAGTCCACCCATTTGTAGTTACAGTACCTGATAGATATAACTTATTACAAGCTACTTGACGATTATCAAATACGATAATCTCCATTGATATCATTACTGGACTATAAGTATAAGGCATTTGAAGTCTTAGGACTCCTTTTGTACCGTTATTCTCAGTAGCAAATAATGCCGCATTGGTAATTAGCTTGTCGGTATTACCAAATGCTTTATCAACTTTATTATTTTTAACTTCAGTTAAGCCGTCATTTAATTCTGCAGCTTTATTAACTGAAATTGCATTCTTTGTAGATCGAGAGTCGAAACTATCTTCTACGATGAAGTGATTTAATGCACTATCACCATAGATTTCCCACTTACCATTTACGTATTGATAATTGGTAGTATCGAAGGATACGTAGACTACGAGACCTTCATATAACTGAGAGTCATCATAGTTTGCTAACTCATCATATGAGTCAACATAGGTTCTCAAATCCAATGGACGTTTAGAATTTAAATCAAATCCAGTAGATATTGGAATCCCTTGTCCAAAAAACTTTCCTCCAGGCATAATGATTAAACTTTAAACGTTACTGTAAAATTAGATTGAGTAGTTGGGTTAGATAAATAAACCATATAGTTTTGCCAAGAATTATCAGCACATTCAACTGCAACTTGAGATACTGCAAAACTTGCTGTTATATCAAATCCATTCTTATCAAAGATTTGTGAAATACTCCATTCAGGAGGACATGCTATACACATCCTTCTGAAGTCAAGGTTAAAGTTATAAGTAACATTCCCTTTTGATATAATTCTTTTATATAAAGACTTGATATCATCATTTTCTACGGTTTCTTTTTCACTTGAAATAGAACCAATCCATAACGGATATACAAATTCAAATTTATAAGAAGTAGATTGAATTGTCGACTCACCATCCGTTACTTCCGCTGAATAAGTTCCAGACTCTTTGAGTTGAGGAATCTCATAAATTGAAGTACCACCTTGAGGAGTAAATGATGGAGTATTTATTACTGAACCATTCAATAAGAAATTGACTCCAGTTATATCTTTTGACTTACGTACCGTACGTGCACTCAATAATACGTTATTTTGTGAAGTACCTATTTCATAGACTCCTGCAGGAATTCCACAAGTCAGTTCTATTGTAGGTGGAACGTAAGGATAAAGAATCTCTGTCATTAATTCAGACATTGGTTTATTATCAAAAGTAACTCCTGGAACTATTCCACCATGTTGAACCAATATCGGTTCACTATTAGTGTATGTAGTATTTTCTTGCCAAAAGTCTTTTTGTTCTTTTGTTACGTGGATATCGTTATTGGCAATATGTTCGTCAGCTTTATCACTGCTATCCTTACCACCATCAACCCACCACTGATAAACTTCTTGACCATTGATAATTCTTTGGTCGTTACCTTCAGCAACTGTACCTGCTTCAGTACCGAAGTTTTTATTGAATGCGGTATTTTTAATGAAGGCAGGTTCAGCATAAACCCACTCGGCTCCATTAAATACACCTATCTGACCTGATACATAATTGAAGTAAAGGTATCCTCTTCTTGGGTCAGATGGAGGAGTAGGAAGCATTTCGATTCCTATATCCTCTAAAGATCCATGCACGAGTGCACTATTCTTCAAGTCAATATTTGATAGATATAGTTTTTTTGCCATACTTAAAATTATTTTATTAGTTCTCTATTAAGGACTCGAACCTTAATTTATACCATATAGAGTTTATAAAACCGTCAAACACGCCCTCCTTAAGATTA
>OCLM01000078.1_pt1 | contig 12387 bp, 8 predicted proteins | sample 1538841 | NCBI WGS metagenome assembly OCLM01 (sample SAMN04571729, study PRJEB22368) | human gut metagenome | biome: human gut; material: stool | host: Homo sapiens | place: Luxembourg | collected 2012-09-20
GCGTGACTGGAGTTCAGACGTGTGCTCTTCCGATCTCTTGACATCGTCATGCGGGCTCTGGAAAAGCCCACATATCCGAGAAATTATTTTACCGGTCTGATAACCACATTGAATTCGTACTCGGCAGGCTTCACGCGATACTGTTCGAGAGGCCATGAGTACCATGAGTCAATGCCGCCCACACCCATTTCCTTGAGGTCGAAATTCACGTAAGTCGTTCCGAGCGAACGTGCATCATTGTGTGCAAGCGGAAGCAGCTCAAGTGAATGAGTAGCATTTCCCTGCTGGGTGTTGGTAGGATTCGGCCTAGGCATAGGGTTCGTCAATGCTGAATCCATTTCCTTCTGGCTGAACGGAAGAGCCGAACCGCTGAAGAGCACGTCAGAGGTGATTTCCAGACCTGTGCCGGCAGTATTGACAACCTTCAGCCATCTCAAGTCTGACTTGGTGCCGCAAGACTGCGTACGCACATATCCGTACCAATACTGGTCCTGAACGCGCTGGGTATAATGTCCCACAAGCGCACCTGACTTCCTGTCGCAATAGTTGTCCCAAGGACCGCGTCCGTAGAAATCAAGGGTAGAGTACTCACCCGGCATAGCCAGTTTCATACCGAAACGGAAGAGGTACGGTGCCTTGGAAAGTTCACCTGCATCATTCAATTTCTCTGATACACGGATGGAACCGTCAGCATGAACCTGATAAGACATTGTCACGAAACAATACTTTCCGAACGGAGCATATTTCACGTCAACGGTATAATAACCGGCATTTTTCGCTACGTCGAAAGCAGCCACGGCATATTCAGGATATCTCCACATCTTGAGCTTGTCATGCATGACAGCACCCATGTCATTCTCGAGCGGTGCCCTTCCGAATGACGGCATAAGCGCCTCTTTCAGAATCTCCTGGCCTTCAATCATATAGCTTGACAATGCACCTGTAGCCTTGTCGAACACGGCTTTCCATTCAGCGATTCTGTCGCCTTCCGGCATTTCAGCATATATGAATCTTCCGGAGAACACGGCATTGCCGTCAACATCTGTATAAGACGGGAGAGCGTCAACGGAAGCAGAGCCTGCAGCGAAAGCATTGACAGGAGCCTCATATATCGGGAGCTGGTCGTAAGCGACCTCGTATCCGGCAGGCAACAGGCCATCCTGTGCTTTGAGCAACCAGCTGACTTTCAGATATATATCAGTATCGCGACCGTCCTCGCCATTAAATCTGACGCATGAGTCAGAGGTAGCAAGAGTCTTCACGGCTGCAGCGAGCATATCGCGTTTGGTAATGCCGAGGCCTACGGAAACTGTCTCGCCAGGAGCGGCAACGACGTTCTCGATCACGCCGGACAATGCATTTTCACCGCCGACAACGACAGTCCATACCATACGGTAACGTGAAAGATCAATGAAGAAGTTCTCATTGTAGACATTGACCTTGAACTCGGTATTGTCGTCCATGAGTTTGTCATTGGAAGCATTGTCTGCCGCAGATGTCAGGATAGAACGGTGCTGGTAGCCGATTTCATAAGCCTGAGGATGCCATGAGCGGTCAGCGGCGATGAAGCCGTTGCAGTTGAACGATCCGTCAGATGCGTCATAATCATTGCTGTCGCCACCGTAGATGAAGATGTGGTCAGTACCATATTTGGCAGGATCGACCTTCTTGCAGATTGCCTGGTCCACGAAATCCCAGATGAAGCCTCCCTGATAAAGAGGATATTTGCGGATAAGGTCCCAGTACTCCTTGAAGTTGCCGTTGGAGTTGCCCATCGCATGAGAGTACTCGCACTGGATAAGCGGTCTGTCAGGATTGGACTTGAGGTATTTCTCGCAATCCTTAGGAGAGATGTACATCGGGCAATAAATATCCGTATTGCGGTTCAGCAATGCCCGTTCATACTGTACCGGACGGGTCGGGTCATAAGCCTTGATCCAATCATATACCCTCTCGAAGTTGATGCCGTTGCCGGCCTCGTTTCCCATACTCCAGATAATCACGGAAGGATGGTTGTAGTCACGGTAAACCATGCGCCGGTTACGGTCCATGTGGGCAGCGAAGTAATCCTCGCGACGTGCAAGGGATTTCTCCTCATAGCCCATGCCGTGGGACTCGATGTTCGCCTCATCCACGACATAGATACCATATTTGTCGCAGAGAGCATACCAGATAGGGTCATTCGGATAGTGCGAAGTTCTTACAGCATTGATATTCAACTTCTTCATTATCCTTATATCTTCGATCATCTCCTCCTCGGAAACCACGTAGCCGCCGTAAGGGCTCATCTCGTGACGGTCGGTACCCTTGATGAGAATAGGCTTGCCGTTCACAAGAAGCTGCTTGTTGCGGATTTCCACGGTCCTGAAGCCGAAAGGCACGGAAGCGCTCTCGATCACGCCCTTCTTGTCGGCAACCTTGACCTTCAATGTATAAAGGACCGGAGTCTCAGCCGACCAGAGCTGCGGATTCTCCACGTTTCCGGTAGAGCCTACGACAATGTTGCCGTCCTGTGCCTTCTCACGGCCTTTGCCGACAGTCTCGGTGAAAGAGGCCACGCTGTTGCCGCAAGGGTCGATCACCTCGTACGAAACGGTGGTGATGCCAGGTGTGACGATTGATTTCAATGTCAGTTTACCATCCATGCCGCCGCTTACGTTCACGTCCTCAAGTCTCTTCTGCTCACGGGTATAGACATACACGCCGCGTGCGATTCCGGAGAATCTCCAGAAGTCCTGGTCCTCAAGATAAGTGCCGTCGCACCATCTGAAGATTTCCAGGGCAATGCTGTTTTCACCAGGATGCACATAAGATGTGATGTCGAAACGTGCTTCGAGCTTGCTGTCTTCGCTGTAGCCGACTTCCTTGCCGTTCACCCATACACGGACATTGGATGTGGCGGAACCGATGGCCAGGCACACCTGATGTCCTTTCCAATCAGCAGGAATATCGAAAGTACGTCTGTACTGTCCTACGTGATTGTTCTCCTCCGGTATGTAAGGAGGGTTGTTTTCGAAGTGGCCGCGCCATGCGTAACCTACGTTCACATAGAGAGGATCACCATATCCGTTCAATTCCCACATTCCGGGAACAGGCATCGTTCCCCACTTGGAATCATCGAAAGACAAGGCCTGGAAACCGATAGTTCTTTCTGCGACCGTACCATAGAACGCGAATTTCCAGTCTCCGTTCAGAGACAATGTCTTCTGCTGTTCTGTTACGAAAGTCGCTCTCATAGGCAAGCGGTTGACCGCAAATACTCCGGGGTCTTGCCAATCCTTCATTTTCTCAGAAGGAACACCGGCAGCTGCCGCTGACAACGCACAAAGCGATGCGCCGGCAAAAAGGATGTTTCTTTTAAAATTCATTACAATTTATTATTGGTTATTTTGTTTTCTGTTTGATATACAAAAAGTTAGATCATCTCCATGTCGGATTCTTCTATCCAGCCCTGACGTCCGTCGGAAAGGGAAATATTCTTCCACTCCCCTACGGTATCCAGAACCGTAACCTTGGTTCCCTCATGAAGGACAAACAAATCCTTGGACGAATCCCTGGACGGCGAGCTTTTCACGGAAGCCACCGGCTTCATGACAATCGCCCCGTCTGCCCTCAAATAAGAATTTCTCTGCCACCGCGCCATGCCGAAAGACGATGCCGACAATATCAGGGCAACAATGCTGCAATAAAAACCGGTCCTCCGGAGGCCTCTGGACGCTCCCAGTCTGAAAACCAGGAACAATGCCAATGCAGCGGCAAACAGCACTATGGAAATGACTGCCCAAAAATCCGACGGCATCAGATAGCACACTTTCCTGGCCCAGCTCTTCAAAACGAATTCCGGCACGGCATCTATCTTGTCGCGTATCAAGCTGTTGGCGAAGTCCAGATTGATTCTGGCATCTTCAAATGACGGCGAAATCTTCAATGTCCTCTCATAATACAGTATGGCATGAGGATAATCCCCCGACTTGAAATAAGCATTGCCGAGGTTATAGTACAATTCCGGGGAAACGACGCCGACAGATTCCAGCGCCTTCAGGCTTTCAGTGCACTCTGACCAACGCCCGTCGGTATATGCCTGCACTCCCTTGTTCCAGAGCGAATCCAGATATGCCGTATTCTCCGCATGCGTAAGGCCAGGAATCATCAGCATTGACATGATCAGAATCATTGCCTTGGCCGCGGACGTATTTTTCTTATGTGTCTTCATGACAGAATCAATGGATGAAATCACCTTTACAGATTCATTGTAATGAGTATTCATGGCCTCGTTGCCGCCGTCCGGAGAGTAGCGGGCGAACTCGCAGGCGTCCAGAAGAGCCACGAACCGCGCGGAAAGTTCCTCGGTGACTCCGGCCTCCTTCAACATTGCCGCTATATTTTCCTTGCTGAGGTCTTCGGCTCCGATGTTCATCTTGTCGGATGCAAATCCGAGCAACGCCTTGTGAAGTTCCTCATAGAAAGCAGAATACAGATTCTTCTGGAGATATCCGGCTGCCATTTTCAGACGTCCGAGCGCCATTTTGGTCGCTTTCCTGTTCTTGTTCCCGACGACATCGGCACGACGCGCCTCCATACCTTTCATGAGATACCACAACAGCCCTGCGACAAGCAGTATCAATGCTACCGTAACCCAGTACCACAATGAATCCACGAAGAATACTGTCCTGAACTTATATGACGGCTGGCGGGTGCGGATAAAGCGGATATCCTCGCCGAGATTCTTCACGCTCTTGCGGTCAGGCATGACCAACTGTGACGTAGAAGCCTGAGTTTCAGCGACATCTCCTTTCTCGACATTGAAAGTGATCGGGCCGGTCGAGATGGTTTCATATTTACCGGCATTGACATCGTAGTAAGAGTATTCTATCGGGGCGATGGTGAACTCGCCGTGGCTTCTCGGGATGAACGGATATTCGAACACCTTGCTTCCGGACGTGCCGCCTGTAGTCTTGTCGGTATTTTCCGTCGTCTTGGTATCATAGACATCCATGTCAGCCGGGAAATTGACCTTCGGAGCTTCCAGCAGCGACACGTTTCCACGTCCGGAGACAGTGACTGTCAATGATGTAGCCTCATGCATCTTCAACTGGTCCTTGCTCAGGCTCGCCGAGATACGGAAACTGCCCACGCCGCCTCCGAATGTGGCAGGAGCTCCGGAAGGAAGAGGATTGACATGCACATGCACGGCCGGCGTGGTCACGCGCTTGCGCACCGTCATGGTATTGTCATCGAAAAAGCTGTCGAAAATGCTGTTTCCGCGCGACGGCCTCCTGACATTGACCAGGCATACCAGCTCGGCAGGGTCGATTACAAGGTTTCCAACCTGCTGAGGAATAAGCACATAGCGACGGAGCAATGCCGAATTATACAGCCTGCCGTCCACTTCTTCCCTCTGGAAGTTGATATTGTTCGGAGCATCTGTTTCCTGACTCCAGAATCCGTTGAATGCCGGGAATTTCGCGCCTTCGAATCCCGCGATATCCACGTTCTGATATAGTTTCAATTCTGCCGTAAGCGGCTGGCCTACAACTGCCGAGGTGCGGCTCACCGTAAATTTAAGGAACAAATCCTTGGATGAAATCGTTCCGGACGGCCTGGTCTGCTGCGTGTTCCCCGAAGATGCGCCCGACTGTGCGGATGCAGAGGAATCACTTGCCAGCACTTCGACGGCTGTCGGGACAGACGTTATCGTCTCTCCCTTCATCTTGGCCGTAGCAGCCGGCAATTCGAATTTTCCGGTTTTCTTCGGAGCCAAGATGTATGTATAGGTAAACTGCGATGACTTGGAACGCTTGCCATTGATGACACGGATGCTGGTCGACTCTCCCCTCTGCGGTCCCCAGACCAGAGTGAAATCATCGCCCGGATTCCAATTGAAATTCGACGGACGATCCTCACCCTCAATGATGAAGGTCACATTGAATTGTTCGTCAGAACCCACAATGTTAGGCGCTTCCACCGCTATCTTCGTCTGCGCAGCCGCCACGAAGCCGACTGCCGCCATCACTAATGCCAATGCAATTTTTCTTGTCAATGATTTCATAATAAATCCTTTAACAGCTTACCAGTTCTTGTCCTTCTGTCTTGATTTCAGGGCTTCTGCCTTCTCTTTGTTGACCTTGTCCTGTGTCTCTTTCTCCTTCGCCTGGATGGCTTTCAGCATCTGCTGGGCCTGCTGAGGGGAAATTTTCACAGGCTGCTGGCCGCTCTGACCATTCTGCGGATTGTTCTGTCCCTGATTATTCCGGTTCTGATTGTTGTCGTTATTGTTGTCCTTATTGTTGTCTTGATTCTGCTGGTCCTTGTTCTGGTCCTGATTCTGATCTCCCTGACCATTCTTGTCGTCATTCTGCTGATTCTGGTCATTGTCCTGATCATTGTTCTGTCCGCCTCCGCCATTTTTCTGATTCTCCAGCATCTTCTTGGCATAGATGTAATTCTCCTTCGCATCCATGTCTGCCGGATTGCGGAGAAGCGCCTCCTTGAAAGCATTGACAGCACCCTGCCAATCTTTTTTCCCTATCGCGATATCACCCGTATTGTAGTAATAATCAGCAGCATTGGCAGTAGCAGGTGCGGTTTCCTTGATCTTTTCCATCACCTTGGCCGCCTCATCGAAATTGCCCTGACGGTAGAGATTGGACGCAAGGTTGTAATTCGCGGCAATCGACGTGGAATCCTTCACGAGCGCCTTCCTGTAATCAATGTCAGCCTCGCGCCAGTTTTCCTTGCGGAACTGCCTGTTGCCGGCACGGACGTCGCGCCTGTCCACCTGGGCAGACATTGACAATGCCCCCAGCAGGAACGCAGTGGCGACAGCAATTATATGTTTCAATCTTATTGACATAATTACCTATTTATCAAATATATGACGCAATACTTTCCGTTCGCCGACAAGCATCTGCAGGACCAGGAGTCCGAGCGCGATGGCGAAGAAATACATATATTGCTCATCATATTCTTCGAAAACTATGGAATTGAATTCCTCGTCATTGAGCTTGCGGATATTGTCAATGACCGGGTTCAGTCCGAATTCATTGTTGCCGGCATGCACGTATGCACCGTTGCCCGCCTTCGCGACTTCTTTCAATGTCGCCTCGTCCAGTTTCGTCACGACGATATTGCCCTGGGAGTCTTTCAGCAATCCGCCTTTCATCGGAATCGGCTGACCCTGAGCGGATCCCACGCCGATTGTATATACGGAAATGCCCATCGAAGCTGCCGTTTTCGCCGACTCCACAGGATTGTCCTCATGGTTTTCACCATCAGTTATGACAATGATGGCGCGACTGTTTTCGCTCTGAGCGCTGAAACTCTTGATACACGTGTTGATAGCATCGCCTATAGCAGTTCCCTGGACAGGGACCGACTCCGTGGAAATATTGCCCAGGAACATCTTGGCGGACACATAATCGGTCGTGATAGGCAGCTGGACAAATGACGTTCCGGCGAAAAGCACCAGTCCGATGCGGTCACCGTTCAGTTTGTCCACCAGTCTGGAAATCGCCAGCTTGGCTCTCTGGAGACGGTCCGGGGAATAGTCCTGCGCAAGCATTGAATTGGACACGTCCAGCGCAATCATCACCTCGGCTCCCTTGCTCTGGTGTTCCTTCAGCTTGGCGCCTATCTGAGGCCGTGCCAATCCGATGCTGAAGAACATGAAGGCCAATGAGAAAAGTATCATCCCCACCCAGCCTTTCGTCTTCGAATATGAAGGCATCAACTGCTTCACCAGCGCCTCGTCACCGAATTTCCGGATGCGTCTGGTGCGGCCATATTGCACCAACCCGTACACTATCAGGAAAACAGGTACGAGCAGAAGCAACAACAGATATTGAGCCTGTGCAAAATATATCATAATCCAATCCTCGTTTTATGGCAATCTCCTCAAAATGAAACTGATAAGCACTTCCAGCAGCAGACAGGCCAGGGCGATGAGCGCAAATCCGGTAAACAGTTCCTTGTAGATAGGGAAACTGTCGATCGTGGTACGCGCCTTCTCCATCTTGTTGATTTCGCTGTAGATTTCCGAAAGCTTGGTATTGTCCGTAGCACGGAAATATTTGCCGCCTGTGGTTTCGGCTATGTTCTTGAGAAGATTTTCATCAATTTCCACCTCGACATTCTGCATCTGGACACCCCAAGGGGTCATCACAGGATATGGCGCGGTACCATTGGCCCCGACGCCTATCGTATATACGCGGATGCCGTAGGTCTTGGCGATGTCCGCCGCGGTCTGCGGGGTGATTTCACCGCTGTTGTTCACACCGTCGGTCAGAAGGATGACCACGCGGCTCTTCGCATCGGAGTTCTGCATCCTGGCCACGGCTGTCGCCAGACCGTTTCCGATCGCGGTTCCGTCTTCGATAAGGCCGGTCTCGATTTCCTTCATCAGGTTTATCAATGTCGCCCTGTCGGTCGTCAGCGGGCACTGCGTATAGCTCTCCCCCGCGAAAACCACAATTCCCATCCTGTCGGAAGGGCGCTGCGATATGAATTCTATGGCAATGTCTTTCGCCGCGCTGATTCTGTCCGGCGTGAAATCGCGTGCCAACATACTGGTGGACACGTCCATAGCAAGCACTATATCAATGCCTTCCGTATCAATCTTGTCCATCTTGGTGGACGATCTCGGTCTGGCAATGGCGATTATTATCATGACCAGGGCAATGGTCCTGAGCAAGAAAGGCAGGTGCCGTATCACACCCAGTACAGAACGTCCTCCAGCTTTCCAGAATTTTACATCCGGAACACGCAGGTGCGGCCGTCTTCCGCTGAGTTCAATATAGACATAATGAACCAGCATGAGCGCCGGAATGACCAGCAGCCACAACAATGCAGGATACTCAAAGAACATTTCCTTCCTCCTCTTCTTCTGATTTCCATGTAGATGTCACGAACCTGATCGCCGACGGCAATGCCTTGGCATTTTCCTCATCCGACACAGTCATCTTGGCGAATTTCACAAAGTCAGAGGTGACGAACAGGTTTTTGGCTTCTTCCATGAGCGGCTCCGGTATCTCCTTGTCTTTCAAGCCCTCGAAGATTTCCGCAGTGGTCATTTCCATGGCGCTGACACCGAAACGGCCGACAATATATTCCCTGAGGACATCAGTGATGCCGCTGTAGAACTGCTTCTGCTTTTCAGGCACCCAGAGTTTGTTTCCGCGGAACTTGTCCAGTTTCCTGAGGGCCACGATGTACGGAGGCTCGTTCGTATGTCCTTCTCCCGTCCGGTTCTCATTCCTCTTCTTGTACAGGTAAACACAAAGTGCCACCAGCACGGCAAACAGCAGCACGCCAAGCATATACGGCAACACTTCCTTGAAGGTCACCGGATAGCGGATCTGTCCTTTTATGTCGTGAGGCTTGTAAGTGGCCGTGTCCACAGGCATTGACATTACCTGAAGGTCCATTCCCTTGAATACCAATGTGTCGACAGTTCCGTCAGGGGCCATTCTGCCGACAGCGATATCCGGAAGCCTGTAGTTTCCTTCATCAAATGAGGTGATGACGAAACTTCCCTCCAGGTCCATCTCATTTTTCTTCTTGCGGAACTTCAATGTATCCAGTTTCCAGTCACTTACGACTTCTATGCTGTCCATCACGCCATGCGACAGGTCAGGAAGCCCGAGTGCGGTACCGGCTTTCACATTTTCCAACCGGAATCCGTATCGGAGCTGGTCGGCGATCAGCACTGAATCCCGTTTCTGAAGCTGCTCCAGAAAAGCATCCCCGGCAGGGACAATGCCTTTATGCCCGGCTGAAGGTGACTGGGCTCCAGACGCCACAGCCATGACCACAGCCGGCACTATGCATGCAATCTTCAGTAATCCTTTCATTTTCATTATCTTCTGTCGAAAAACGCCATCAATCCTTTAACATAATCCGAACCGGTGGAAATGTCCACGCTGTCTATCTGGTACTGGCGCATCAGCTTGGTAGCCTTCATGTCAGCGTCCTGTGCAGCTTTCGCGTAGGCTTCCCTTACTTTCGAGCTGGATGTGTTTATCCAGGCGGTTTCGCCGGTCTCGGAATCCTTGACATTGACAAGACCTATGTCGGGTATTGTCCTTTCCCTCGGGTCGAAGACCTTGATGACCGACAGGTCATGTCTGCCGGCAGCCACTTTGATGGCGTCTTCGTATCTCGGGGCTCCGCTCGCATCCGTGTCCATCATATCGGAGAGCAGAAACGCTGTGCATTTCTGTTTTATGGCATTGGTCAGGAACCTGAGCGCTCCGCCGATGTCGGTGCCGGAGGATTCGGGTTTCAGTTCAATGATTTCCCTGATGATGCGGAGGAGATGGCTGCGTCCCTTGCGGGGCGGTATGAATTTCTCTATCTTGTCGCTGAAGAACAGGGCTCCGACCTTGTCATTGTTGATGATGGCGGAGAATGACAGGACAGCGGCAATTTCCGCGAGCATGTCGCGTTTGGTGCTGCCTACGGTGCCGAAAAAGCCTGAACGGCTGATGTCGACCAGCAGCATGACCGTCATTTCACGCTCCTCTTCGAATACCTTCACGTATGGGGCACGAAGACGGGCCGTGACGTTCCAGTCCATGTTTCTGACATCGTCACCATATTGATACTCACGCACTTCGCTGAAGGCCATTCCCCGTCCCTTGAACGCAGAATGGTACTCTCCCGCGAATATCTGATGCGAGAGAGCCCTTGTCTTTATCTCTATCTTCCTGACCTTCTTCAGCAGGTCGCTTGCGGAGTTATCCATGATTATGGCACTATGACGGCGTTAAGAACCTGTGATATGATATTTTCTGTGGTAACGTTCTCAGCCTCAGCTTCGTATGTAAGGCCGATACGGTGACGCAAGACTTCGTTGCAGACGGCGCGCACGTCTTCCGGAATCACATATCCTCTTCTCTTTATGAAGGCATAGGCTTTGGCAGCCATGGCGAGGGATATGCTGGCACGTGGTGAAGCGCCATATGAGATGAGTCCGGAAAGGTCCTTGAGGTTATAGTCCTCAGGGGTTCTGGTGGCATAGACAATGTCCACGATGTATTTCTCGATTTTCTCGTCCATGTAGACGTCGCGGACTACCTGGCGTGCCCTCACGATATCTTCAGGTGAGACAACAGGCTGGGCCTTAGGGAATTCGCCGGTATTGTTCATGCGGATAATCTGGCGTTCCTCGTCTTTCTTAGGATAGGACACCACGACTTTCAGCATGAAACGGTCCACCTGTGCTTCCGGGAGCGGATAAGTTCCTTCCTGCTCGATAGGGTTCTGTGTAGCCATGACCAGGAACGGCTCAGGGAGTTTGAATGTCTGTTCTCCGATGGTCACCTGTCTTTCCTGCATCGCTTCGAGGAGGGCCGACTGTACTTTGGCAGGAGAACGGTTGATTTCATCCGCAAGTACGAAATTGGCGAAGATAGGGCCTTTGTGCACTTCGAACTGTTCGTTCTTCTGAGAGTATATGAGTGTTCCCAAAACGTCGGCAGGCAGAAGGTCCGGGGTGAACTGGATTCTGCTGAATTTAGCGCTGACAGCTTGTGCCAATGTATTTATAGCCAATGTTTTAGCAAGTCCAGGGACGCCTTCGAGGAGAATATGGCCGTTAGCGAGGAGGCCTATGAGCAGGTTCTCCACCAGCTGTTTCTGTCCGACAATGACCTTTCCCATTTCCATGGAGAGAAGGTCCACGAAGGAGCTTTCCCGCTGGATGCGGTCATTTAACTCTTTGATATTAACACTATCCATCATCTATGTTATTTAATTTCTTACGTTTCCAATGTTTTACCTTCGTTCGGGCTGTTACCGTGAATTAGCAAGGCCCGCCCGCAACTCGTACGTTACCCCCTCCCTAAATCCCTCCCCTCGGGGTGAGGGACTTACCATCGCCTTTCAGGCTCTACGTCGGTAATTCATCTACATTATGTTATTTAATTTCTTACGTTTCCAATGTTTTACCTTCGTTCGGGGTTGGAGGATTTCATTATATTTGCGGATAATTTAGTTTAAAACTATCCGACAATGAAATATAGCTTACGCCTGTCATATAATGGGGCAGCCTTTTCCGGCTGGCAAATTCAGCCAAACGCCCCCTCCGTCCAGGAATGTATTCAACATGTTCTGAGCATTCTCCTGAACGAGGAAATCACGGTTACAGGTGCCGGACGGACTGATACTAAGGTGAATGCGATAAATTATGTCGCACACTTCGCAACGACGTCGTCTGAAGCAGTCAAAACCGATTGGCTTAGCTACAAATTAAATGCCATGTTACCGAAAGGAATAACCATCCACGAGGTAGCCTGCGCCGATGAAAACTTCCATGCAAGGTTCGATGCGAGAAGCCGGGAATATAAGTACTTTCTACACAGGAAGAAAGACCCTTTCGTAGAACAATTT
>OCLM01000135.1_pt1 | contig 10175 bp, 17 predicted proteins | sample 1538841 | NCBI WGS metagenome assembly OCLM01 (sample SAMN04571729, study PRJEB22368) | human gut metagenome | biome: human gut; material: stool | host: Homo sapiens | place: Luxembourg | collected 2012-09-20
ATGAAACATTTGTAGATTGATAAATTCAAACCGCCATAAGTATTGTTTGGTTTTTTAGAGAGTAAAATTTTCGGATTAAACAATTTAATAAATTAAACAATATGAAAGCGTTAAGATTAAGAAATGCTATTGAAGCATTAGTAGAGATACAAAAGAATCAGAAAGAACAGCGTAAAACAGTTCGATTTGTTGGTGAAAGAACTATTGACTCGTATGAAGCTCAGATTAGAGTTCCAGAAACTCGACATCGGTTAAGACTTATGTACGCTGCTTATGGACTTCTGAGAGGTAAATCCTATTCTCAAATCGAATCTCATTACGATGAGTCAAATCATCCATTGAAAGAATTCGACAATGCCATCCTCAAAATAATGGAGGAATACAATGAAGAGGTTGTATGTTCTGATAGACAAACAGCTTAATCCAGTGTATGGATGTGTTCAAGGAGGTCATGCAGTTGCCAAATATCTTCTTGAACATCCTAATCAAACTTGGAATAATCAGTATTTAATTTACGTCTATGCTGATATTCAGAAATGGATAACCAAGTTAAAGGTAAAGAATAAGGATTTCTCGGTCTTCCATGAACCTGATTTAGATAACTCTCCGACTGCTTTAGCTATCGAAGATCAAGGATTTATGTTTAAAAATTTAAAGCTGGTGGGTTAATTCCCACCGCTTTTTCTGCACGATTGGGTGAATGGTTTAGCCAGCTGCTTCTAACACAGTTTTATGCGGGTTCGAATCCTGTATCGTGCACTATGACTGATAAAATAAGATAAGACATTAACTCAGTGCGCCCTTAAATGTCAGAGGGTAACGCATTCTCCGCAGGAATGTTATCAGTCATTATTATATCAAGGTACCTTCACTAGCAAGGTAGGTGTCGATTTAACCACGACTTAATAAGAATCTGGTAGGATATGATTCTCAAAATTGCTCCTTGATATTATGCAGTAGTAACTCAATTGGTTAGAGCGTCAGCCTTCCAAGCTGAAAGTTGAGAGTTCGAGTCTCTTCTACTGCTCATGTAGCGAGCCACGTGCATGGCGGAACGTGGAGTAACTGTAATAGTGAAAGGGTAATATAGGAACCGCCCCAAATAGTAAAGAGTGAAAGCTAAAAGCACTCCCCGCTACTTTATTCTATGTAATATGGACAGACTGACAATAGAAGAGAAAATTAAACTCTATGGACGACCTAAGGCATTCGCAGTAAATCAAAAGTTTATCGAAGTTTGTCAAGAACATTTAACTTTTGATGAAATAAGTGGATATCACTATTTTGAAAAGATTCCATTTATCATTGATCATTTATTGGATAACTTTGTAGATGTCAATACTCCATTTTATTATCCTATATTTGATCTAATACCCAAGGAGCCGCCTAAGGTTAACTTTGAGAATTCTCAAAGTTACTATTGGACTGTTCAATCAAAACAACTTAACTCGAATACACTATGCATACAATTGCCATTGTTATAATTGCATCGGGAGTTGTTATTATATCTTTAGCATATGGTATCATCAAGATGAAGCTTAATCGTAACAAATTGATGAAGGATGCTATTGATAATATTGACAATGTTAAATAGCTATATTCGCCATGTAGCTTCAATAGTTTCGGAATCAATCGAAGAGTAGAGTACTTGACTTCTACATCGACAACTCAAAATCACTGGATAGTTGAGAGTTGTAATAACTTAATCAAAGGCGGTGGTCAAATCCACGGAAGAAGGCATCCTACCAAGGACTCAGCCCTCTTGGTGTAGCTGAAGCACGTTGATTAAGTTACCTTCTGGATTAGCTCAGCGGTAGAGCAGTAGACTGTTAATCTATTGGTCGAAGGTTCAAATCCTTCATCCAGAGCACTCAAATTTACTTAAATATGGAAACGAACATTCTAAAAGCAACTATCATTCGTAGGGATATAATCATGCAAGGATGCTCAACCTATGTTGCATCTCTTGATATCAATTCTGATATTAAGACTGAGGTGAATGATATCCTTAGACTTGAAGAATCTCTTGTTCACTCAATTGATGAGTATATTCGTAATCATTCGAATATGGAGGTTCCTGCAATCTTAACAGGATATCAAAAGATCGAGTTCAAGTTGAATGACTCAACAGTCCGGAGTACACTTCATATGATTAAATATCATATTGATACTCTTAATTCACTTAACAAAGTTGTTACTGATACACCAAGTCCGACGTTAATCATCAAGACGTCAGGAGCTGATATTACCATTTCTCCTAATATTGAAGAGTTGACTGATATCCTTGAAAAGGAATATCAAAGAAGATTGAACTCTATTAATCAATTGAAACGATTTGTTATTGATCCAATTAATCGGTATCAATATACAGTAGAGGAAATCAACTCTAAGTTTGAAGAACTCTACAAGTCCGAATTTGATAAAATCGATGAATCTTGGAGAATGGTTGAACAATGACGTATAAGATTTGGTATCAATATACTATCAATCATAGAGTTTCTACTCGAACTATGGTTGTGGAAGTTGACTCTTTAACTCAAGAACTTGCTGAGGATTTAGCAAAGTCTGACTTAGAGAAAGCACAATCTGAATGCTCTGAATATATTGGAGTAATCTCTATTAGACGTAGAGAAGTTAAGTTTGTGAAAGGGAAGTATTATCATATTCCTGATGGATCAATTGGAGTTGCAATTCCGATGTCTGGACATGAGAATCTATTGATAATAACTCCTGACGGTGAAGAGTTAACGGTACCATTTAACTTGTATTGTAATGACGAAAATTTCTATCGTATTGATGGTTATGTAAAACATAAAGAATTATGAATTTTAGAGAAGCACTAAAGCTACTTTATAAAGGTTCAAGGTTGACTTTACCTGAATGGGAAGGTTATTGGTTTGTTGAAAATGGTCTGATTAAAGTTCATACAAAAGATGGACGAGACTTGGATACTCCATTCTTCAAAGAGTACTGTGATAAAACAGATTGGAAGATTTGGGTTAAACCAAAAATAAAACCGACTTCCGAAAACGTCGAAGATGTTGTAAGGAACATCATATTCAATAAAACATGCTTTGACAGTCCCTCAGAGGTTCGCATGGACGTTAATCATCTTGAAGAAGGTAATATTGATTCATTAGACTTTGTAGAAATTATAATGGATATTGAATCAGAATATAAAATCCAGATTCCTGATGAAATCGCTGAAAAGTTTAGTACTCCTAATCAGATTGTTTCATATCTACGTGAAAGAGGAATCGGCGGTTAATAAGGGTTTGAAACCTTTATAGTGATTGGTTTTTAAATTACATAGTGACCACTTGAAATTTAGTAGAGTGGTTACAAATGGGCGTATAACTCAGTTGGCTAGAGTATCTGATTTGCATTCAGAAGGTCGTAGGTTCAAGTCCTATTACGTCCACAGTCCGTAGTCACAATAACAGTTACTTCGTGAGTTTTGGATTACTTAAGATATGGGTTCGAGTCCCATCGGTTCAGAAGAATTGTCGTCTAATGGTCAGGATAAGAAAATATACTGTTGTTAATTATCTCGGATTACTTAACCTCTTAGCTCAGTGGATAGAGCAGTCGGTGTCAGCTGATAAGCATAGGTTCGAGTCCTATAGGGGTTTCTAAGGAATTTTCAAATTTAAAATTAAGTAAGTTATGAAAAAATTTCTAACATTGTTACTCGCTGTGATGATGATTGGAATCTTTACTGCATGTAAAGAGACTAAACCAGAGTTCAAGTTTAATTTGAACTTAACAGGCGACGTATCAGATTCAGCAACGGCTATTCAAGGAGATTTCAATGTGAAAGTATTGAACTTTACTCCTAACAGTGAACAAGTACTTGCAGCTTCGGCTCCAATAGATTCGACTTCGGAAGAAGCAGTCAATGCCTACGACTGGCTTGATAATTATATTCAAGCTAATGTTATATCAGAACTGGGTCCATCTACTACCTATGAAATTAAAGTCACAGGACTCATAAATGAAGTAAACTCCGGCATTACATTAACGGTCGACAAAGTATTTACGAATAAGCCTAAAGATAATTAAGATACTGGGTTGCAGTGGTACCCTCAGAAAGCTATTTAAGTACAGTATTTGTTTAAATTTCTGAAAATCCCTGCAGATTGATGTGTACTCAAGCGGTCAACGAGGAGTGACTGTAAATCACTTGGCTTCGGTCTACGGCAGTTCGAATCTGTCCACATCAACGAATTTTAAAAGTTTACCAATCGAGTCTTACTAATTCAATTAGTCCTATAGATTCAATCTATGTGAATGGCTCGATTAAATGGAGATGTCGTCTAACGGTTAGGACGCAAGGTTTTCAACCTTGAAACTTGGGTTCGATTCCCAGCTTCTCTACAGATATAGTCAATAGGAAAAACTCCGTTCGATTCGGAGTATGGTGGATCACGTATTGCACTAGTGTATAGATTAGGAAGCACGATTGATTATTATCCTACCCATGCTTCTGATGACGAATCAGTTGAACTTGATAAGCGCTTATCCGTGGAACTAAGTTGTCATAATACGATTTATAGGTTCCAAATGGAAGTATACTCAAATTGGCTTAAGAGGGCAGTCTTGAAAACTGTTAGGTCCTGCGAAGGGCGTGTGGGTTCGAGTCCTACTGCTTCCGCTCAACTCAAAATTTAAATATTATGAATATCATAGGATTTAATGGAGAAATAATTAGTTCTATCAGTTGGAATACAACTGTATCTATTCCTGACTTAAGATTTAATTATTCATATGTCAAATAATGAATTGGAAATTAATCATTTCTATCGAGTAAAAGATGGAGTGAAAATATGGGTAATTCCATTACAAAGGTCAGTGATATTTCCAGATATAGTCGTATTCAAATTAACGAATAAGGTTTTCAATAATCGTACGGTATTTGGAGTCTTATGTCAAAAGATTGGAGGTCGTTGGGTTCCAATCGAAAATCAAGATATTGAACTTAGTTGTGACAATATCGAGAAAGAAGTAAATGAGGATATAGAACCTCAAATTGTATTTGTTGACTTAGCTAAGACTCAGTCAAAGTCAGTTAACTCATTTCCGAATATTCCAAATGGAACGTATTCTGGTATAATGGGTGGTTATTGCTGTGAAATAAAAGTATCTGGAGCAATATTTATATTCACCTTTGAAGTTGGATATCGTGGAGTCGGAATTCCTAAAACAGTTACTATTAAGGACGGATATGGATATATAACTTACTAACTCAAATTTACTATATGGAATCAATTGGAAAATTATTCGTTACAACAATCCTCGTAATTATATCAATTCTCGTCAATGGATTATTGATCTACAAAGGATTTCAGTGGTTTATTGCTCCAATCTGGGGTGATATTGCACTCATAACTTATGCTCAAGCTAATGGACTATCGATTTTCTATTCGATGGTATTTGCAAGACTTAAAGTTAAGAAAGAAGATAATAAAGATTTTACTGAAATGACTGCCACTGCAATAATCGGATGGATTTATGCATTTATCCTTTTATTCATCGGTTGGATTGGTCATATGATAATATACTAAATGGGCTTGCTTGGTTTTGACAGCGAGGAATTTGGTATGAGCTCAGCTGGGTATGCAAACTCCCATTAAAGATGCAACAAAGTTAAATGGAAAGAATACAATCAATGGTGTTAGTCGCTTCATGAAAGCAGCTACCCGCAGCATGGACTATTCAGTTGCTTGTGCAGCTTAAAATCAGTTCCTTTATATAATTTCCAAAATATCTCACTTTGCATTTGTAAAATGTAATTCCTACTTAAAGAGTGAGTCCTTGTAGATAATGTAGGTAGATTCAAGGTGGTGGAGTGTTGAACGTTAATCCGTCAACCCCAAAAGTTTGTTAATTTGATATTAAGACGTGTATATCCATAAAGATCATAGCTCCTCTTATAAAATTAACTACAACGGTAGTCTGATTTACTACCAAAAAGCTGTATAAAGTTCATATTAAATACTTGTTTGGACGAGGGTTCGACTCCCTCCAGGTCCACAAATCGATTCGAGATGTAGTTCAGTCCGGTGGAATACGTGCTTTGGGAGCATGGGGTCGCAGGTTCGAATCCTGTCATCTCGACCTTTAATTTCTGTGTTTTGTTAGTCATATTAAAACGGGTGTGGCATGGCATTTTGCTTTTAGTTAAATCCATAAATCAAGAGGATTATATACTCATTTACTGTGAAGTACGTGAGTAAAATTCTCGTTTAGCTCAGTTGGTTAGAGTACTACACTGATAATGTAGAGGTCATTGGTTCAAATCCAGTAACGAGAACACTGGAGTAGAAAGCTCAGTTAAATCCTTAGTTGTTATTAACTGAGCCAGACACTCATAACTTAGAGTCTTTGATTCTATGCCTGAGGAAGTTAATATCCAATTTCAATCAGGCTTTTCGGAACATAGCTCAGTTGGACAGAGCACCTCACTTTTAATGAGGGAGTCCTTGGTTCGAATCCAAGTGTTTCGACGAGTGGTAACTTCGTCAGTTTGTTCCATATATTTAAGATAAATTGTCAGGGTAACTAGCTGAAAGGTTAGTTACCCTTTTATTCATTTATTTATTACAATTATGTCAAAAAGAACTGAATGTACTTGTGATTGGTGTGGAACTAAGTTTTACCCTGATTCATTTGGAAAGACTTCTGCCGAGGTTGCAGTTAAGAAAACAATCGTCGACGTAGAAACAACTACAAAGGACTCTAACTATGACGTATGTCCTGAGTGTGTTATTAAATTCGATAATTTCATCAACTCATTAAAGAAATAAATTCTTATGCTAACAAGTGACAAAAAGGGATTAGAGATTTTCAGTAGAACTATCAGAATTGATAGGGATCTACCTAAGTACAAGATTGTTGAGTCTGAGTTGTCAAAAGATATGGATTATGCTGATAAAGTATCTTTACAGACTCTTATCAAGGATGCAGCAGGTTCTCGTAGCTTAAATTTACTGATCAATAAAGATCAATTTAATAAGCTCAAGAAACATGGAGGTGAAATGTCTGAACCTAACTTTATCGTAACTGGTTCACATGAAGGTGTAAATCAGTCTAATAAAGGTGGTTTCATTTCATGGATTACAAAGAAACTTCAAAAGTACAAGAATACACCTGAGCCCGCTGCGCCTGAAGAAAAGTTCGAATTGGATATCTTGGAATTCTTCTCAACCGTAAAAGGAATTGCGAATAAGGAAAATGTTTATGTGAATCGACTTCAGAATTACGTCAAATTAGTCGGACTTTCTGAGGCTTCAGGTCAAGTTGCACTGAAAGAACGTCTATTAGCTGACCTTATTATCAATAAATACGAGTCAATTCTGTACGCTAATGATATCTACAAGGTCGTGACTGAGGAACAAATGGTCGAATTTGTCAAGAAGACTGAAAAAGGATTATCCTTGACATACATCGCAAATTATATCAATTTCATCCCTGTAGATGTAATTAACAAGAAATGTGAAGTTGATAAACTTGAGATATTCGATAACTACTGTATCCTTCACTACGACCCAGATAAGAAGTCATTTGCAGAAACTGAGGAAGAAAGAATCGAACGTGAACGAAAACAACGTGATCCAATTTTATTTGGTATGATTGCAGGTTCAAATAAACTTTATTTCATTGCCGATTGGATTGACGAAATCAATCACGATGATTTAACGTTTGAAACAATCGTAGATAAGTTAGGTGAATCTGAATTGAATAAATCAACTTTGAAGAATATTATTTCAGAGAATGAACTTTCTGCCAAATACAAATGATAAGGATTGTGATAAAGATATAACTGGATTTGGTGATGGAGATTGTTGCTGTAATTGTATTAATCAAGTTAAGTGTATACATCCAATTCTTGGATTTGTAGGATACTTATGTAAGTTACAATTTTCAGATAATTCAGACTTATATCACATATCTTTCAGTCCTCATTCAATGTGTGAAATGCATTCAAGGGTAAAATTATAAAACTGTATTAAATGACAAATCAAAATGATTTCCTCCTAAGTCATAATAGTGACTTAGGGGGGGGTCATCTTCGGATTCGACTCCTGAATTAAGTATACCTATTCCTGAAGAATTACAAGGTCAGGATATAGATATAAAAGCTATCGATAATGATACGAAGTTAGAAGCTTCATGGGTAACTGGACTGACGGTTAATGATTCAAATAATACTGTTACGGGAACTGTATCTAGAAATACAGGTGGAGCTCGTAGTTGTACTATTACATTAACTAATGGAGGTAAATCAAATTTATCGCTCGCTAGTCCATATAGCTTTACGTTGAGTCAACAAGCTAATTCTCAAACCTATTATCTTGATGCTGATGTAACTTATTATGGTAATTATATTCCTCACTTAGGAGTTATATTAACTACGAATGATGGAAATAAGTCAATGACCTTAACGATTTCAGGTTCATCTACGATTCATGAATCATTTACTTCAACGCTGACTCCACTAACAGTGAGCAGTGTAAGATTTACTGGATATCAATATTCAACTAACGTTTCGAATTGGAGATATTCAGGAACTATAGAAGGGAAATCGTATGTTGTTACTAATTCGAGTCCAACGACTACAGTTACATTAAATAAAACAATGCAAGCAGGTTCAAGACTAAATATGACTTGTACCGTATCTTAAATTAAAGGGTAACCTGAGAAATCAAACTTAGGTTACCCTTTAATACTTTCCCGAAACTGGCGGTTTAAGAGGGCGAGAAACCTTAAGGGTGTAAGTCTTAGAGTGAAGGCTTAGTCAAACTTTTATAAACTATTAAAATTTTTAAATTATGAAATCAAAGATTTTATCGGGATTTGTATTTGTTATTGTGTTGGTAGTAACTTTTTACCCTGTATTTAAGTACGTTGATATGGGTATTACTGCTCAGGAAGACTACTGTGATCCGATTTATGGAATACTTGCTTTTCCCATCATATGGGTAGGTGTTACATACGGAATATATAAACTAATATATTATATTGTAAACAAACTGAAATGAATGAAATAACATTTATATCTTACAAGTACCGTTCAAAAGACGGTACTTGTAAGTATCTTCTATTTAAATCAAAAGAAGATTGTATTGAATTAGGAATATCAGAAAGTGACATAGAAAATTCTTCTGAGTACGACTTTTCAGAGTCAAAACGGAAAATCAGGGATGCAATGAGTAAGTATCAAAAAGAGTATCCATTTATCGTTACAACTGAAGATAATATTCAGATAGTTAGTAAACTAAATTCTTTGACTGATATTTCTAAAAGTGAAACGATTTGTGTAGCGCATACGAAGTCAGAGTCAGAGTATATTGATAAAAGAGTTGTTTATGTCTGAGAAAGTTTTAAGATTAAAAGATATTGAGGTTCCATTCAAATTTAAAATGAATAAAAGAACTTCTATGGTAGTCTATGCAGTCGACTTGATCACGGAGTGGAAAACTCGTAACTACACAGTCGACTTTGATGTTTACTTACCAAAATACGGAGTTAATCTTCAAAGAGATTTTGTATGGACTGAACAACAAAAGTCGGATTTAATAATTTCGATTTTAAAGGATATTCCAATTCCTCCACTATCTGTAATTGTACATGAACATTGTCAATTTCAAGTTATCGACGGAAAACAAAGACTCGGTGCTATTATGGGATTTTTGAAAGGAGAATTTCCTATAATCTTCAATAACGAAAAGTACTATATCGACGACTTGGATAAAGACGCTAAAAGAAGAGTTCAGAATTATACTATTATTGCAGATATTGCATATGAGTATGATGACGACTTAATCTCTGACGATGAAAAGATTCAATGGTTCTTATACGTGAATTATTCAGGGACTCCTCAAAACTCTGAGTATCTAAGTCAAATTAAAAATTTACTTCCTCACAATGAAACGTCATCGATATAAAATGCTGGCAGGAAGTCCAAGTTTAATCATACCTGGAGGTCATAAACAAGTTTGCATTGATTGTGGACTCATCCGTATTAATGGTTATGGTGGAGGACGACTGATTTACTATAGAAATAATGTCCCTCAATTTCATGCTGGACCTTGTAATCCTTCATTAAATAAATAATTCGAAACTGCCAGATCGGAAGAGCGTCGTGTAGGGAAAGAGTGTAGATCTCGGTGGTC
>OCLM01000151.1_pt1 | contig 9869 bp, 10 predicted proteins | sample 1538841 | NCBI WGS metagenome assembly OCLM01 (sample SAMN04571729, study PRJEB22368) | human gut metagenome | biome: human gut; material: stool | host: Homo sapiens | place: Luxembourg | collected 2012-09-20
CCGATCTCCCGGTCAGACTATGACTTTTTTATCATCAGACTAATTAATATATCCGGCTTTCTTTAATTCTTCTTCAGCTTTTGCAAGATTTGCATCCGATACACGGATGATCGGTCCGGTACATCCCATTCCGCTCTCTGCATAAATATTGAGTTTCCACAGGACTTTAACTGCATCCTCAAGATCCATAACTTCGATTCCTGCGATCTGGCTTGTAACGATCTCCTTCGGTGGCTCTTTTACTTCTTCTTCAGCCGCTGCCGGTTTGTTCGCTGCCTTTCTTGCTTCAAGAATCGCTTTTAATCCAGCTTTGTTTGCTGCTGCAAACTCTGCTTTTGCAATATCAAATACTTTGCTTCTTACAAGCTGCGCTGCATAGCGGATTGCTCCTGCGATAAGCGGTGCTCCACTTGCTCTGGATACGATCATGACTAACTGGTCATATCCTTCTCCGATTCCAGGTCCATATCCGTAACCTGTTGCCTCATAGCTTCCTCCCGTTGTGTATGAAGACAGCATCTTAATCAGGATATTTCCTGTAAGGGAATCTGTTACCATGATATCCGGAGTTCCCTGCAGTACGTCATTTCCTCTCATGACACATCCACCGTCTGCTCTTGCTGACTCTGCAAATGTAATGTCATATCCGTTTTCTTTTAATTCTTTTAATGCTTTTTCTGTCTGGCGTGCACCGTCTACATTCAGGATTCCAACTGTAGGATTTACTTTTCCACATGCTTTTGCTGCAATGATTCCGTAAATCGTATTCTTGATCATTCCTTCGATACGGTCTGCACTGGATGTTCCGGTTGTATTTGCCACGAACATTTCTTTTCCCTTGGATGGTGTGATCGCACGTCCGACTGTGGATACTCCGATCGGGAATGGGAAGTGCATGGTGACTGCTCCGTCTACTTCCTTGTTTGCCAGCATTTCTTCCATCTTTTTGTGGCCTTCCTCATCATCTGCCACTTTGACGGTTGTAACGCCTTCTGCTTCCAGAGATCCGATGTAATAGACATCAATCCCTTCTTTTGCAGCCATGAGCGCTGCTTCCATCGCATTCTCTTCGCCATGCTCAGATCCCATTCCTGTAAGCGCGATCTTCGGTCTTTTACCAAAGCTTCCTGTTTCCAGTCCCTGCGCCATCTCAAGGAAGGTCTCTGCGATCATTTTTTCAATTTTATCTGCCATTATAATGTACCCCCTTATTCTGCCATCAGGGTCGCTGCAAAATCTTTCATTGCTTTTGCGATTAAGCCTTTTACTTCTTCCTCTGATACTCCGGATGCTGCTTTTTCTTCAGCTGCTGTATTTCCGTGAATTACGAAAGATACTCCATCGAATAAGTTTGTCATACGTCCAAGGAACAGACTTCCTTTTCCGATGATCATGGCATTTTTGATCTTTCCTTCTAAGATATCTTCACGTGCAAATCCTACAAATGGTACTCCTGACGGGATATGTCCCTGTGTCGGTGCCCATCCGGTCAATCCGTGATCTTTTGTAAATGCTGCCAGCTCTTTTCTGTCAAGCTCGCCTCTCTTTACTGCCAGAGCAGCGATCATCTTATAGTTTGCAAGCGGTACATCTCCTGCTCCTGCCGGTTTTGTGATATCCGGGTTCTGCATCTCCGGTGAGAATTTATCGATATCTGTAATCTTCATTCCTGCTCTGTCAAGCGGATCAGCTACCAGGCTTCCGATTACGTTCTGCGGTGCAGATCCAGTTCCTACTGTGTGGCGTCCTAACATGTTCAGGTCGATCTCCGGGTTTACTCCGTCGTTCTCTGCGATGATCACACAGAATCCACCCAGGCAGTCCTCTAAGATCGGAAGTTCTTTTTTCACATGGTCTTTTCCGTTCATTCCTAATTTAGCTGTACATCCACCTGCTGTAACAGCTACGCATTTGTATGCTCCGGATTTAACGAGTGCTGCTGCTTCGATCAGTGCGTGTGTCGGTGCTGCACAGAATCCTCTTGCGTCAGATCCTGTAGCGTTAGACAGTCCGGCAATCTCAGCTGCTGCTTTAGCGAAGTTTCCTCCACCTCTCTGGTTCATATCTCCACATGCTTCCTCAGCACAATCGATAACATACTCTACGTCAGATTTTTCAATTCCTGCATTTTTAACTCCGTAAAGCAGTGCTAAAACACTAGATGCTTTACTCATTAAGTTTTCATGCATAACGTGAGAAGATAAGTTTACATCGATATCATGAGCTGGTTTTACACATCCAACTAATTTGTCTTCGAAGTAAAGAGGCTCTGCGTGATCGTCTTTAATCAGTGCTTCGATCTCATCGATCTCTACACCTTCATGTAACAGAGCTACAATATCTTCAGTGATAACCGGGTCAGCTGCAAATGCATCTTTGTGTGCTGCTACGAATGCTTTCTCCAGTCTTACTACTTCAAACATATCACAAGCCTGAACTAAAAGAAGGAACTCTTCTTCCGGCATGATCTCACCATATTTTCCATAACGCTCTGCGCCTTCCATCTTCTTGTCGAAGTATGGGAACTCAATCTCAGCTAACTGATCCGGATGAGCATTTCCGATGTATGTCTGGTTCGGCCAGTAAGCTACAACATCCTCATAAGAACGTAAGTGCTTCGGTACCTCTTTCAGATACTCTGATTCCGGGTTAACGATTCTTTCTGTTGTCTGAGTTGTTCCATTATATAAAACCATATCTGGAGTGTGTGCTAATACATAGCTTGCTCCCTTAATTACACTGTTCATTGGTTTTCCACCTTTCCTTTTACGTAAACTTTTACTTTGTCGTATACAATCAAGACAAAAAGAGGGCTCCCCTTATGCGGGGATCGCACCGGGTTCGCCCTCTAAACACAACATGATCTTTAACAAAAAATGATTAGTTTTCTGCTGCCTGCTCTCTGATAGCATTCATCTCATCTACGATGTCGTCTACGTCAAGAACCATTTCCATCATGCTTACCTGTTCATCATAAACTGCTTCGTCAAATTCCTTTTTGATCTCTGGCTCACATACGTGATAAGTCGTAAGTCCAAGCTGGACTCCTGTCAATGGACCTGCGAAAGTAGGATCGCCTAACATTACAGTCTCAGCTGCAAGACCTGCAGCTTCGCCTTCTGCTGCACCAAGAACTACTACTAAGTTCTCTGCACCATACTCCTCTGCGAACTCTTTTACTCTCTTCTGGTTTTCCAGATCCATTGCGCCTGCGCTTGTTCAGACGAAACATTCCGTTGATGAGAAAATTACTTCAGCACCAGCTGTTTTTACGCATTCTGCGATAGCCGGTCCCGGAATTCCATCACGGTCTCCGATAATTATTGCTTTTTTTGCCTTCTAAAATAGCCATAATTACTCTTTCTCCTTTCTTGTATTGTATACTAACAACTTGATCAAATATCTATGATTATAGAAACAACATCCAGATTAGATGTATTTCTTAATCAACTCTTCGATAGACTCTGGTGTACAATCATCTTTTACCAGCTCTTCTACTTTCTCTCCGTCTTTGTAAATTGCCATAACCGGCAGACCTAAGATTTTCTGAGAGATTGCAAGACGACGTGCCTTTGTTGTATTCAGGCATGTGAATTTCATCTTGTCACCATATGTATCTGCATATTCATGTACTTTTGGCATCAGAGCCTGGCATGGAACACATCCATCACCGAAAAAGTCTACAAATACATATCCTTCTGCTTTTAATACTTCTTCTTCAAATGTTTTCTTATCTACTTCTAACATTGCTTATCTCTCCTTATTAAATACAAAATTTGACGAATTAAAAAGGTTTTAGAAATAATCTGACATACTTCTCTCAACCTGAACGGCTGCGATTGCTCCATCAGCTGCTGCAGTTACTACCTGCCTCAGGCTCTTCACACGAACATCACCTGCTGCATATACACCCGGGATGTTTGTATGCATGTCTGCATCTGTCTTGATGTATCCACGCTCATCCATGTCGATAATTCCTTCAAACGGTTTTGTATTCGGTACTGTTCCGATAAATCCGAACACACCAAACATTCCGTCTTCTTCATCTGCTTCCACTGTTGTAACTTCACCAGTTTTCACATTTTTCACTTTCATCCACTGGAGAATATCATCTCCACCGACTTCTTCTACAACTGTATCCCACATAAAGTGCAGTTTTGGGTTCTTGAAAGCCTTTTCCTGAATGGATTTTGCAGCACGAAGTTCGTCACGTCTGTGAATGATTGTAACTTTTCTTGCAAATTTTGTCAGATACATAGCTTCTTCTACTGCGGAGTCTCCTCCACCAACTACGTATACCTCGAAATCCTCAAAGAAGTTTGCATCGCATGTTGCACAGTAAGAAACACCTTTTCCTGTGAACTCTGCTTCCCCTTTGCATCCGATTGGTCTTGCATGAGCTCCTGTAGCGAGGATGACATGTCTTGCTTTGTATTCTGCTTTTGAGCTCTTTAACACTTTTACATCTCCCTCAAGAGATACTTCTGTAATTGTGTCAGATACACGCTCAGCTCCGAATTTAGCTGCCTGTTCTGTCATTCTTGCGATCAGGGACGGTCCGGACTCACCTTCTACGATCTGTCCCGGATAGTTCTCGATCTCATCTGTGATTGCAATCTGTCCTCCGTCCTGTCCTTTTTCAAGAATCAGTACAGAAAGACGACTTCTTCCTGCATACAGTCCTGCCGCTAATCCGGCAGGTCCTGCACCAAGAACGATAACATCATAAATCTTATCCATGTCTGTTACGTCTCCTTTTCATTAATAGTATTCTCATACTCTACTCGAAAATAGTCTGTCCGTCAACCTCTGTTGTAAGAGCTTTCAGAGCTTTCTCTACGATCTTACGACGAAGTTCTTTTTCCTCATCTTTATCCAGTGCCGGATTTCCAAGTGGATGAGGGATTGCGATAGCCGGAACGATTCTGTTAGCACCAACTGTCATGGAAATTGGTGTTACTGTACAGATATGTACTACCGGAATTCCTGCTCTCTCAATTTCTTTTACCATCGTTGCACCGCAACGTGTACAGGTACCTCAAGTAGATGTGAGGATTACTGCATCTACCCCATCAGCTACCAGTTTCTTAGAGAATTCATCAGCAAATGCTTTTGCAGATGCAACAGCAGTACCATTTCCTGTTGTAGTATAGAATAAGTGATGTAACTCACCGATAATTCCTTCTTTTTCCATATCACGAAGAACATCAACCGGAAGTACACGGTCAGCGTCTTCATTTGCGTATACTGGATCGTATCCACCATGAGCTGTCTCATATGTGTCTTCTGTCAGATCCGTAACACCTGTAATATCATACTCACCATAGTGGGAAGCACTTGAACTTTCGATGTGATCCGGATTTCCCTTCGGAACGATACCACCGGAAGTAACTAATGCGATCTTAGCATGTGCAAGGTCTTTTACAGCCGGATTCGGATCAACTCTGTCGAAGTCTGGCATTGGGAACTCTGTCTCGAAAGGTTTTCCAGCCAGTTTCTTAATGAGCATCTTAACAGCTCTCTGAGATCCTCTTTCTTTTTCAAAGAAGTTTACACGAATACCGTTCGGCATATATCCTTCTTCTGCAGAAGAACCGATTTTCTCACCTTTTCCAAGTTTAACAGCCAGAGGAGCCATCTTCTTAACAGCGTCTCTCATACCTGCTGCACTGTTCTTTGTAGAGACCATGTATACCTGGTTTTTAAACATATCAGCACCTGGGTTCTCTACATACATACCAGTCAGGGAAGGAATACCAAGTTCTTCCTGAACTGCTGCTGCGATAGTACCGCAGGCAACTCCGTAACGTCCAGCGTTGAAAGCCGGTCCTGCAATAAAGATGTCCGGAGCCTGTTCTTTAACCATCTCAAGAATCTCTGCTTTTGCTTTTTCAAGATTCTCGTTGAAATAAGAGTCACCACATACGATTGTTGCAATGATCTCTGCTTCATCTTTAAAATTCTGTGTTAATGCCATACCTGGTCCAACAACTTCGCCAACACGCAGTTCAACCGGGTAATCTGCTTTTTCTTCTCCACCAATCTGTGCAAAGAACTGATTGATGTAATGAACAACTTTTAATTTAGCCATTATTCTATATCCTCCATTCCTTATCTTGCACTCAGTTTATTGAAACCAGTTTCGTTTGTTGCGCCTGTCAGAACCTGAAGCTCAACTTCAAGAGATCCGTCCTCGCGCAGTGTCTCTTCACTTGCACCAGCAATCTTTGTTACATAGTCAAGAGTTCCAATTACTTTGTCAAGTTTCGGCAGGATAACTACCTGGTTTGCATTTCCGCCTGTTACTACTGCATCAGCAGCCTGATCAGCATCAGCAAGTGACTGAGATTTTCCATCACGTCCGGCATACTCGTCTGTGATGATTACAGTCTTAACGCCTTCTGCTTCAATCTTCTTACAATTCATGATAAGGTCTGTATCCGGGTTACCGAATCCTTCCTGAGATACAATAACTCCATCCAGGTCTAACATCTTGCAAAGTTTTGCTGTCCAGTCAGAAGAACGCTGTTTATCAGCAAGATATACGTTCTCGTTTGTGATAATCTGGCAAACAAAGTTTAATGTTTTTCCGTGCTGTTCAAATAAGTCATGTACAACCGGGTTGTTCAGATGAACATATGTAGGGTTCTTATCACATGCAGATACACAGTTACCGGAAACAATTGCTCCGTCCATGATCTCTGTAGGGCTTAAAATTGTAGGAACGATTTTCTTAGCATCTACACCATATACATATGTGTCATGAAGAAGTCCCTGGCTCTGAAGCATCTGTACATATGCAACTCTCGGCAGGTCCGGATATTTTTCCATTCCTTCTTTGATTGTGCATGTCTCGTAAACTTTTGTCTCATCCGGTGTCAGATCACGTGCTAACTCACCAATGTAAGTTGCAACTCTGAATCCAGCGAAACGAACTGCTTTTTCGTATTCATGCTGTTTGATATTGTCAATTGGCTCACATACCATAACCAGGTTTAATGTCTTGGAGAATGGTGTGTAATCTGCTCCAGGACCTGTCATATCAATGATACCTTCCTGGAATCCCACGATCTTACCAGCTGTAACAACAGCCATTCCTTTTAATGCGTAAGTCTTTCCTTCTCCAACTGTGTCTACTTTAGAGATAACTCCCGGGAAGATTCCTCCTCTTCCTTCAACTTTAACTCTAGGTTCGATAACATCTTTAACAGGTGTGATTCTTACAGACTCACCCGGTTTTGCAATGTCAAATGATACGCTCTTAATCTTTTCGTCCTCAAGAGCTACTGCCTTAACGGCTTCTTCGGATACATAAAGGATTCCGTCTTCAATCTTTGACTCAGATGCAAACTGAATATCCTTGATGTAAATGTGTCCCATTTCTAATCTCACTTTAAGTTCCCTCCTTAAAAAAATTATATTGTTTAAGCTGCAACGCTCGACAACCTCACTCAATGACTTACCAGGCATCTGCTGATGCCAGGCCGCTTTCCAGCAGAGTCCAGTCAATCAACTGAAAATCTTCCAGTACGCTTTCTCCATATCGTCCAGTCTTATCTTGGAATTTATGGCATGCATCGATTGCATTTTCTATAATCGTAAGCGACCTTCTGTCCACTTCCTCCTTTCCAGCTGAAATCAAAACCGATTTGTATGGTGTCTCATTTGGCTTCACGCTTCCGGATAACGGATGCGTCAGAAGTAAATGTCCGTCATGTATTCTGTCTCTGACTTCCCGGAGAAGTCCTTCATAAGTAGTTTCCAGATATATTACTTCGTGCGTCTTCTCAAGCTTATCGAAGACCAGTGGATTATTGGTCAAGACTATATATTTCCCCCTGTTCATCCTGAACCGTATCCTCCTTTCCGGCCTGTTGCCTCGGCAATCGATAAATACAATAAAAGTCATCGGTATTCCAAATAAAAAAGGACGTCCAGATATACAATTATATCTACGGCGTCCTTCCTGTCTTTTGCCCTGATAAATTGAAATCATCGATAAGCTTTATCACACAGCACAAGATTCAGAATGTGGTACATTTTCCAGTCCTTTTGCCTGAAAGTTTCACCTTTTTGCATACCCACCATGTATGTCCGGCTTGCCTCTTCGGCGGCTGATCCGTTCAACTCTCTCTTGGAAAACATCATCCCACGAATATTCTTTTCATAGAAAATCATTACACAATTTTCATAGACATTTTTTATATTATTTATTGCCTGTATCTATAATAACTTATTGTAACTTTTTTTGCAACCCATTATACTAATTAATATTATTTTAGTGAGTATGCACAATTTCCATTCCTGATTTTTGTTATATTTATTAGTCGATTTTATAATATTTATTAAAACGTCTATAAAAAACAACATTTATGATTGTCCTGCATTTCATCCACTTATAGATAATATCTATTTATTCTTTTTAAAGTTCTGATAGTAATCATCATGCAACTTCTTAATCGTACCGCTCAGAACAATCAGACCGATAAAGTTCGGAATTACCATCATGGAGTTGAAGCAGTCTGCCATATTCCATACGAGATCTACCTGTGCAAGTGATCCAAGCACTACGCACACAGCAACTAATACGGAATATACTTTTACAGCTTTTGGTCCAAACAGATACTTAATATTTGCCTGTCCAAAGAAATACCAGCCAATAATTGTTGAAAATGCGAAGAAGAACATACAAATCGCGATAAAGATATCTCCGCCTTTTCCATACAATGTAGAGAATGCATACTGGCTTAACTCTGCACCTGTCTTACCACTTGGAATAGACTTCGTTGTAATAATTACAAATGCTGTCAGGTTTAGTACGATAAACGTATCGATAAATACACCGATCATTGCAACAAATCCCTGCTCGACCGGATGATCTACTTTTGCAACTGCATGCGCATGTGGGGTAGAACCCATACCAGCCTCATTAGAGAACAATCCTCTTGCAACACCTTTTGTAAGCGCAAGTTTTAATGTCGCACCCACAGCACCACCGGATACTGCTGACGGATTAAATGCTCCAACGACAATTGCCTGGAATGCATATGGAATATTCTTATAATTATAAATAATAACAATCAGCGCACCAAGAATATAGAAAGCTGCCATGATCGGTACGAGCGTCTCTGTTACTTTTGCGATACGCTGCATACCACCTACGAATACAAATAACGCGATCAGTGCAACTACAACACCAACTGCTGCCTGTGGCACACCAAATGCTGTATGGAAGGCTGCTGCGATGGAATTGGACTGTACTGCATTACCCATAAATCCAAGCGCCAGGATGATCAATACTGCAAAAATTCCGGCAAGTACTTTTCCAAACGTTCCTTTAAATGCTGCACGGATATAATATACAGGTCCTCCTGTGATCTCTCCGTCAACTCCTACCTGCTTATACTTCTGTGCAAGTACAGCCTCGCCAAAGATCGTTGCCATTCCCAGGAATGCTGCGATCCACATCCAAAAAATAGCTCCCGGTCCTCCGATTGCAAGAGCGGTCGCCGCTCCGGCGATATTACCGGTTCCTACCTGAGCTGCAATTGCTGTTGCCAGTGCCTGGAATGATGACATTCCATCTTTGTCAGCATTGCCTTTTTTACTGAACAGGCCGCCAAAAGTCCGGCGCATTCCTTCTCCAAATCCACGTACTTGAATAAAACCAAGCTTAAATGTGAACCAGATTCCACCTCCGAGAAGTGCGATGATCAACACATAATCAGACAGATAGTGCTGAATTGTCAGAACAAGATCGTTTAATGTTTTCATTGTTACATCCCCCTTTTCTTTGTATAGATTTTCCGTATATTTATACGAAAGATCGGAAGAGCACACGTCTGAACTCCAGTCACGCGAGACTATCT
>OCLM01000154.1_pt1 | contig 9800 bp, 7 predicted proteins | sample 1538841 | NCBI WGS metagenome assembly OCLM01 (sample SAMN04571729, study PRJEB22368) | human gut metagenome | biome: human gut; material: stool | host: Homo sapiens | place: Luxembourg | collected 2012-09-20
GACGGCGACGTTCCTTTTAAAAATAAGGAGGAAAACGGTATGCGTATCGTTGTTTTAGCAGGCGGCCTGAGTATGGAGCGCAATGTGTCGCTCTCGAGCGGCAACAAGATCTGCCGCGCGCTGAGAGCGCGCGGACATCAGGCCATTCTGGTGGATATGTTCATGGGCTTTGAGGACTACGACGGTAAGCTCGAAGATGTTTTCGACGCACCGGACGGCTTCTGCGGCGACTATTCCGTCGCCGAGGCGGAGCCCGACCTCGCCGCCGTGCGCGCGAGCCGCAAGGACCAGAGCAAGAGCCTTTTCGGTCCCGGCGTGCTCGATGTGTGCGCCAAGGCGGACGTTGTCTTTCTGGCGCTGCACGGCACCTGCGGCGAGGATGGCCGCGTGCAGGCGGCGTTCGACCTGCTCGGCATCCCGTACACGGGTGCGGGCTACTTATCGAGCGCCATTGCGATGGATAAGGACCTGACGAAGCGTCTTGTGTCGGAATATGTCATCACGCCGCAGTGGCGCACCGTGCGCTACACGGAAGGCGACATCGCGCGCCTTGTGTCGGAAACAAAGCTCCCTTGCGTCGTCAAGCCGGTCGCCAACGGCTCGTCTGTCGGCGTCTCCATCGCGCATACGGGCGCGGAGCTCAAAAAAGCGCTTGAAGAGTGCTTACAGTTCGGCGCGCAGGTCGTGCTCGAACAGTACATCTCCGGCCGCGAGATCCAGGTTGGTATCATCGCGGGCAAGGCGCTGCCCTCCATCGAAATTATCCCGAAGACGGGCTTTTATGACTACGCGAACAAGTATCAGGCCGGCGCGGCGGAGGAGATCTGCCCCTCGCCAATCCCCGAGGACTGGGAGATGCGCGTGCGCACCGCGACCGAGACGGTCTACCGCCTGATCGGGCTGAGCGTCTACTCCCGCGCGGACTTCATTGTCACGCCCGACGGTACGCCGTACTTCCTTGAGATCAACACGCTGCCCGGCATGACGAAGACGAGCCTTCTTCCGCAGGAGGCGGCGGCGGTCGGCATCGGCTACGAGGAACTGTGCGAGAAGATCGTCGAAGAGTCGCTGAAGCAGAAAAGAGGGCTGTAAATGGAGGCCATCACGGTAAAGGAGCTGCTCGCGGCGGTGCACGGCGAGCTGCTGCAGGGCGAGGGGACGGCGAAGATCCTCGGCGTGAACACCGACAGCCGCACCGTCAAAGCGGGCGAAGTTTTCGTGCCGCTCGTCGGCGAGCGCTTCGACGGGCATGACTATATCGAAAAGGCGATTTCCGCGGGCGCGGAGGGCTGTCTGTGCGCCCGCGTGCCGGAAACGCTGCTGCCCGGAAAGTTTTACATCAAGGTGCCTGACACGCTGCTTGCGCTCAAGGACTTGGCCGCGTGGTACCGTGCGCAGTTTTCTATTCCCTTTGTGCAGGTGACGGGCAGCGTCGGCAAGACGACAACAAAGGAAATGACCGCCTCGGTACTGGGCGTGAAGTTCCATACGCTCAAGACCGCGGCCAACTATAATAATGAGATCGGCACGCCGCAGACGTTGCTGGGCCTCTCCCACGCGCATCAGGCGGCGGTGATCGAGACGGGCATGGACCGCGCGGGGCAGATCCGGTATCTTGGTGAGATGGTGAAGCCCGATATCGCCGTCATCACGAACGTCGGCGACATGCACATTGAATACCTCGGATCGCGCGAGAATATTCTGAAGGCCAAGTGCGAGATCTTTGAAAACCTCAAAAAAGACGGCCTCGCCGTCTTAAACGGCGACGACGAGCTTTTGAACACCGTCTCTCTGCCGCAGAAAACGTTGCGCTGCGGCCTGTCCGAGCACTGCGATGTCCGCGTCAGCGAGGTGGAAGACCTTGGCATCGACGGCATTCGCTGCGTCGTGACGACGGCAAAGGAGCGTTACGCGCTCTCCATCCCCGTGCCGGGAAAGCACATGGTCTACTCCGCGGCGATGGCCGCGGCCATCGGTGAGTATCTTGGCGAGACCAAAGAGGAGATCGAGCGCGGTGTCGCGGCTTATGAGCCCGCGGGCTCACGCATGCACGTCATCACGTTCTCTGAAAACCGCCGCCTGCTCGACGACTGCTACAACGCGGGTCCGCAGTCGATGGCGGCGTCGCTGCGCGTATTGGGCGCGAGCGGCGGCAAAAAGACCGCCGTCATCGGCGATATGGCGGAGCTCGGAGAGCTCACCGAGCGTGCGCATAAGGAAATCGGAGAACTCACCAAAGAGCTCGGCATCGACACTGTCATCGCAATCGGTGCACGGGCAAAATACTTTACAGAAGGGAACCCCTCTGCGCAGTGGTTCAGGAGCGTGGACGAGGCGATTGGCGCCGTCAAGGCGGCGTTCACGGCGGAGACGGCGATGCTCGTCAAGGCCTCGCACTCCATGCACTTTGAGAAGATCGTAGAGGAACTGACCAAAGCATGATCGACATCAGTGTTACGGGACTCATCAAGTCCTTTGACCTCGAAAAGAAAATACTGGACGGCATCACCTTTCAGATCGACACGGGCGAGCGCGTGGGTCTTCTCGGCAAAAACGGCGCGGGCAAGACGACGCTGTTCCGCATCCTGACGGGCGAGCTCGACTACGACGCGGGCGAGGTGAGCATCGCCTCGGGCCGCAGGCTCGGTCTCATCTCACAGATCCCCGTGTATCCCGAGGGCTACACGGTCGAAGACGTGCTCAAGAGTGCGTTTTCGCGCATGCAGAGGATGGAGGACGAGATGAACTCCCTCTCCCAGCAGATGGCAAGCGGCGACGAGAGCGAAGAGACGCTGCGCCGCTACGGCGAGCTTTCGGCCAAGTTCGAGGGTCTCGGCGGCTACGACACCGAGACGCCCATCAACAAGGTTGCCAACGGCCTTTCCATCCCGCCGGAGATGCGCGAGCGCCTGTTTGACACGCTCTCGGGCGGCGAAAAGACGCGCGTGAACCTCGGCCGCCTCATTTTGGAGGATACGGATATTTTACTTCTCGACGAGCCGACGAACCATTTGGACCTGCACGCCATCGAATGGCTGGAGCAGTATCTCTCGACGTTCAAGGGTACGGTCGTCGCCATCTCGCATGACCGCTACTTTTTGGACCGTACCATCACGCGCGTCATTGAGGTGCTCGACGGCAAGGCGGAGTTTTACAGCGGCAACTACAGCTTCTACGCGGTGGAAAAAGAGCGCCGCTACCTGGAAAAGATGCGCCAATACGAAAAGGAGCAGGCCAAGATTGCCCAGCTTGAAAAGAGCGCCGAGCAGCTGCGCATGTTTGCCTTCAAGGGCATGGACAAGACGTACCGCCGCGCGCTGTCGATGGAAAAGCGCATCGAGCGTATGCGCACGACGGACAAGCCGACGAAGGAACGGGCACTGAGCGCGCAGTTCAAGTCGCAGGAGTTCTACGGCGACGAGGTGTTCGCGCTCAAAAAGCTCAAAAAGAGCTTCGGCGACCGTGTGCTGTTCCACGACGTGGACTTGCAGGTGCGCGGCGGCGAGCGCATCGCGCTCATTGGCGACAACGGCACGGGCAAGTCGACGCTCATCAAGATGCTGATGGAGGAGGAATACCCCGATGAGGGCAAGATCAAGTTCGGCCCGTCGGTGCGCATCGCGTATCTGCCGCAGATCGTCGAATTCGACGTGCCGGAACGAAACTTGGTCGACACGATGCTCTACTCCAAGCGCAACATCACGCCGCAGAGCGCGCGCAACCGCCTGGCCGCGTTCCACTTCACGGGCGAGGACGTTTTTAAAAGCGTCAGCGTGCTCTCGGGCGGCGAGCTTTCGCGCCTCAAGCTCTGCATCCTGATGGATGAGGAAGTGAATCTCCTGATTCTCGACGAGCCGACGAACCACCTCGATATCGCGTCGCGCGAGTGGATCGAAGAGGCGGTGGAGAGCTACGACGGGACGCTCCTGTTCGTGAGCCACGACCGCTATTTCATCAACCGCTTTGCAACGCGTGTGTGGGAGCTTGAAAACGGCGTCATCACCGACTATCCGATGGGCTTTGCGCGCTACCGGCAGGTCAAGGCACTGGAGGCGCAGAACAAGATCGACCACACGCCAAAGGCTGTAAAGGAAAAGACGGTTACAGAAAAACCGAAGCCGAACCGCTCTGCCCAGCAGGCGCGGCGGCAGCTCACCATCTGTGAAAAGGAAATTTCCGCGCAGGAGACCGCCATCGCCGAGATCGAGCAGCGCCTCGAAGAGGCGGGCGGCGACTACGAGCGCTACAGCGAAATTTATAAGGAGAAGGAAGCCGCCGAGCAGAAGCTCAGCGAGCTGATGGAAAAGTGGGAAACGCTCGCCGAGCAGGCGGGCGAATGAGGAACATACCATGAAGAGACAGAAAAGACTGTGGACGGCGGCAGCAGTCTGTGCCGTGCTCGGCGCGATGTGCCGGGCCGTCCCGGGTGTGCGCTTTGCAGGACTGCTGTTCTGGTGCCTGACGGCGCTTTTGATCGTCTTTGCGATGCTCGAGCAGTACAAAGAGCATGCGTGGGCAAAGTGGGGAAAACGCGTTCTGCTCGCGCTCGTGTGCCTAGGCCTTGTCGCATTCGGGTATCTTGAATCGCTCGTTATTCGCGGCGCGCACACGGACGGGCGCGCGGAAGACGCGCAGTGCGTGGTTATTTTGGGCGCGGGCGTGAACGGCACGACGCCGTCGCTGATGCTCTCGTCGCGGCTGCAGGCGGCGTTTGACTTCATCGCGGACAAGCCGGACATCCCCATCATCTGCTCAGGCGGTCAGGGGCCGGGGGAGGATATCTCCGAGGCCGACTGCATGGCCGACTGGCTCATCGCCCACGGCGTGGACGAGAGCCGCATCTACCGCGAGGATCGATCGACCAGTACGCAGGAGAACTTTGCTTACAGCGAAGAGATCATGGCGGAGCTGGGGCTTGATGCGGGCGACACGTTCGCCTTTGTCACGAACGACTACCATATTTTTAGGGCGGGGCGCATCGCCGGAACAGATGCGGCCTGCGGCGTGGCGGCGACGCTGCCGCGCAGCGCCTATTACGATGCCTTACAGCTCAACTACTATGTGCGGGAGGCCTTTGCCACCGGTTGGCTCCTGCTGAGAGGAAACTGAGTATGAACGATAACATTTTATGCCTTTACTATTCCCGCACGGGAAACACAAAAAAAGCCATGGAGGAGGTCGCCGAGGCGCTGGACTGCGAATGTCTCGAAATTCGCGACAAGGTCGACCGCAGCGGCACGATGGGCTACCTTCGCTGCTGCTTTGACGCGATGCACAAGCGCACGAGTGCGGTTTCACGCCCGAAATGCCAGAAGCCGCTGTCGGACTACAAGCTCGTCATCCTCGGCACGCCCGTGTGGGCGGGCCGCTGTTCGAGCGTTATTCGCGGCTTTTTGAAGCGCCGCGGCTATGAGATCCAGAACGCGGCGTATCTCATCACGCACAAGAGCGAGCAGGACTATAAGGATGTCTTCCGCCAGATGGACCTCTATTTGCAGACGCCGCACGTGGCGGAGGTCTCGCTCTGCCCCGATTCCGCGGGCTACCACTTCTGGCGAGACCAGTTCGTCAAGGCCTGCTCTGACTTCATTGCGGAGGACAATGCCTGATGTGGGAAAAGCTCAAACAGCTCGCGCGCCGCTATGACGAGATCGGTGAGCTGCTCGAAGTGCCGGAAATTTACGCTGACCCAAAGAAGCTGCGCGCGCTCACGCGCGAGCAGAAGGAGCTTTCCGCCGTGGTGGAGACCTACCGCGCGTACCAGAAGTGCGAGGACGACATCGTGCAGGCGCTGGAGCTTGTATCCGATCCCGAGCTCAAGGACATGGCGCAGGAGGAATTGAACACTGCCAAGGCGGAAAAAGAGCGCCTTTTTGACGAGCTGCGCGTGCTGCTCCTGCCGCGCGACCCGAACGACGACAAAAACGTCATCGTCGAGATCCGCGGCGGCGTGGGCGGGGAGGAGAGCGCGCTTTTTGCCGCCGACCTCTACCGCATGTATGCGATGTACGCGGAAAAGCGGGGGTACCGCGTGGAGCTGCTCAACTACAACGATACGGAGTTGGGCGGTGTTAAGGAAGCTGACTTTATCGTCAGCGGCGATGGGGCGTATTCGAGATTCAAGTTTGAATCCGGCGTCCACCGCGTCCAGCGCGTGCCGGAGACGGAGTCCGGCGGGCGCGTGCACACCTCGACCGCGACGGTCGCCGTGCTGCCGGAGATGGAGGAGGTCGACGTTGACCTCCGGCCCGAAGACATTGAGATGCAGGTCTACCGCGCTTCCGGCGCAGGCGGCCAGCACGTCAACAAGACGAGCTCTGCCGTGCGCCTCATCCACAAGCCGACGGGCATCGTCGTTTCGTGTCAGGAGGAGCGCTCCCAGCTCCAGAACCGCGCCAAGTGTATGGCGATGCTCGCGAGCAAGCTCTACGAGGCTGAGCGCGAGCGCGTGGAGGGTGCGATCACGAGCGAGCGCCGCGCGCAGGTCGGCAGCGGCATGCGCAACGAGCGCATCCGCACCTATAACTTCCCGCAAAACCGCGTGACTGACCACCGCCTGACGGGCGAGAACAAGAATTTCAACATCGACGCCGTGATGAACGGCGATTTAGACCCCATCATCGACGCGCTCACGATGCAGGAGCAGGCCGAAAAGCTGCGCGAGAGCACCGAGGCTTAAGAAAGAAGAGAGAACATTGGAGACAAAATGGTTTACCCTCCGCACGGTGGAGGATAAAGAGAGCATCGCGCAGGCGGCGGACATTCTGCGCCGCGGCGGGCTTCTGGCCATCCCGACGGAGACGGTCTACGGCCTCGGCGCAAACGGCCTTGACGAGACCGCCGTGCTGCACATTTTCGAGGCCAAGGGCCGCCCGCAGGACAACCCGCTCATCCTGCACATTCCAGATGCAAGCTGGCTTACGCGCTACTGTGAGGACGTGCCGGACGCGGCCTACAAGCTGGCCGAGCGCTTCTGGCCCGGCCCACTGACGATGATCTTAAAGAAAAAGCCCTGCGTGCCGCTGCGCACGACCGGCGGGCTCGAGACCGTCGGCATGAGATGTCCCGACCATGCGGTCACGCGCGCCATCATCGAAGCATCCGGCGTGCCGGTCGCCGCGCCGAGCGCGAACACCTCGGGCCGCCCGAGCTGCACGACGGCAGAGCACGTGCGCGAGGACATGTGGGGCAAGATCGACGGTATCGTCGACGGCGGCCCCTGTCAGGTGGGCGTGGAGTCGACGATCATCGACCTGACGGTCACGCCGCCGCAGCTGTTGCGCCCGGGCGGACTGCCGCTCGAGAGCCTGCGCGATGCGCTGGGCGAGGTGACGGTCGACAAGGCCGTGACGCAGAAGATGAATGACGGCGAAAAGCCGCGCGCCCCGGGCATGAAGTACCGCCACTATGCGCCTAAGGCCCCCGTCACGGTCGTGACCGGCGGGGCGAAGGCGAGCGCGCGCTATCTGCTCACACACGCGGGCGAGAAGTCCGGCATCATCTGCTTTGACGAGTTCACGCGGCTCTTCGACGGGCACATCGTCCACCCCCTCGGTGCGAGCGACGATAAGCGCGCGCAGGCGCAGCACGTCTTCGACGCGCTGCGGACGTTCGACGAGACGAATGTGGGCGAGATCTGGGCACAGTGTCCGGACAGTAAAGGCCTTGGCCTTGCCATCGGCAACCGCCTCAAAAAGGCCGCGGGCTTCCATGTGGAGGACGCGGACGACGGCAAGATCGTCATCGGCATCACCGGCGGCACGGGCGCGGGGAAGACGAGCCTTCTGCGCGCGCTTGAAAGAAAGGGCGCATGCGTGCTCGACTGCGACGCGGTCTATCACGAGATGTTAAAAGATGACGAGCCGCTGCTGCGCGCGCTGCGCGAGGCGTTCGGCGATGTCATTTTTCGGCAGGACGGCAGCGTGGACGTCCACGCCATCGGCCTGATCGTCTTCAAGGACAGAAAAAAGCTCGCCGAGCTCGACGCCATCGTGCACGAGCACATCCCGCGCGCGCTGGCGCAGAAAATGGCGGCGACGAACGCGGAGATCATCGGCCTCGATGCTATCAAGCTCATCGAGAGCGGCCTTGGCGCGATCTGCGACGCGACCGTCGCCGTAACGGCGCCTGAAGAGGTGCGGGTCAAGCGCATCATGGCGCGCGACAGCATCACCGAGGAGTATGCAAGGTCGCGCATCGCGGCACAGAAGGACGCGGACTATTTCCGCGCGCAGTGCGATTATGAATTTGTGAACGATCTGCCGACCGCTGAAAAGGCGGAACACGCGGCAGAGGTCTATATCAACACGATCATCAACAATTTGAAGGAGGAAACTGAGAGATGAGTGAAAAGAACAAGCTCGCTGAAAAACTGCTCTACGCCCCCAAGAATGGCTAGACCGCCTGAGCGCAGAGGATGAAAAAGCGATGGAGGCCTATTGCGAGGACTACAAGAAGTTCCTCAACAACGGCAAGACCGAGCGCCTTTGCGTGGAGTACTGCATCGAGCTGGCGGAAAAGAAGGGCTTCAAGGCCTACGAAGCGGGTATGAAGCTGAGCGCCGGCGACAAGGTCTACTTCAATAACCGCGGCAAGGGCATCATGCTCGCTGTCATCGGCAGCGAAGACCTGAGCCACGGCGCGAACATCGGCGCGGCGCACACCGACTCCCCGCGCCTCGACTTAAAGCCCCGCCCGCTTTACGAGGAGGCCGAGATGGCCTACTTCAAGACCCACCACTACGGCGGCATCCGCAAGTACCAGTGGGTGACGATCCCCCTCGAGCTGCACGGCGTCGTCGTGCTGCGCGACGGTTCGAAGGTCGACGTCCACATCGGCGGCAAGGAGGACGATCCCCAGTTCATCATCAACGACCTTTTACCGCACCTTGGCCGCGAGCAGGGCAAAAAGCCGCTCAACGAGGCCATCCCGAGCGAGAGCTTGAACGTGCTGCTCGGCGGAAAGCCGTTTGAAGATAAGGACTGCTCCGACCGTTTCAAGCTCGGCGTTCTCCAGTATTTGAACGCGCAGTACGGCATTACGGAGGAGGACTTCATCTCCGCCGAGCTCGAAGTCGTCCCCGCCGGCAAGGCGCGCGACATCGGCTTTGACCGCAGCTTCATCGCGTCCTACGGTCACGACGACCGCGTCTGCGCGTATGCAGAGCTTGCAGGTATTTTTGACGCTGTGTCCCCGAAGAAGACCGCGGTCTGCATCTTCGCGGACAAGGAGGAGATCGGCTCCGAGGGCGTGTCCGGTATGCTGTCTCAGGCGTTTGAGTGGTTCATGGGCGACATGTGCCGCACGCAGGGCGTCGCGCTTTCTGACTGCTTTGCCAACTCCTTCTGCCTGAGCGCAGATGTGACGGCGGCCTACGACCCGAATTTTGCCGACGTTTATGACAAGCGAAACTCTGCCTTTGTCAACTACGGCGTGGCGCTGTGCAAGTATACCGGCTCCGGCGGCAAGGGCGGCGCGAGCGACGCAAGCGCTGAGGTCGTTGGCAAGGTACGCAAGCTGATGAACGACAACGGCGTCTTCTGGCAGATGGCCGAGATGGGCAAGACCGACGCAGGCGGCGGCGGTACGGTCGCCAAGTTCATGGCCCAGCGCAACATCGACACGCTCGACGCGGGTGTGCCCGTGCTCTCGATGCACGCACCGTATGAAACGGTCGCCAAGCTTGATTGCTACATGACCTACAAGTGCATGAAGGCCATCTTTGAGCAGGCGTAAGAAAATATTCTGAGATCCCAGATCGGAAGAGCGTCGTGTAGGGAAAGAGTGTAGATCTCGGTGGT
>OCLM01000179.1_pt1 | contig 9460 bp, 10 predicted proteins | sample 1538841 | NCBI WGS metagenome assembly OCLM01 (sample SAMN04571729, study PRJEB22368) | human gut metagenome | biome: human gut; material: stool | host: Homo sapiens | place: Luxembourg | collected 2012-09-20
TTTATCAATACGAAAGAGAATTTCAGGATTGAGGGGAGTAGAAGGATTGCACATGCAACATATAATAACAAACAAATGAAGAAAATGAAGAAACTATTTACACTCGCGCTCGCCCTGCTTTGTGGCATGGGCGCAATGGCCGACGACTACACCGGACACCTCGTTCTGGTGCGCGGCGGAGAGACCATCCAGGATCAGGAGAAAGTAGCCACGCTGACCCGTCTGGACAACGGGCAGTACACATTGTCGGTGGACAACCTCACCTATGAGGCTGCTGGCATGGGAATTGGCAATGTTGTCATTGACAGCATCGACGCCGTGGGCAATCCCGATCAACCCGGTGTGACCGATCTGGGCGTGGCGAAGAGCATCCGCATCAGCTCGGGCACGATCTCGGGCTTTCCCGTCTGGGTGGGTCCGCGTCTTGGTGCCGTGCCTATCGAGCTGGAGGGCAAGGTGGCTGCTGGTCAGCTCTATTTCAAGGTGAAGGCCGAAGCCTCGTTCTACGGCACCGATTTCAAGGGCGATTTTATCTTTGGCAATGTGGATGACGTCATTTCCGCTGGTGCCACTGGCATTGAGGAAGCCGCCTCGTCCGCCACGGTGCGCCCCGTTGCCACTTACGATCTCTGTGGTCGCAAGGTCAGTGCGCCGCGCGAGGGCCAGGTCTATGTCGTCCGCATGAGTGACGGCACGGTGCGCAAGGTGCTGCGATAGATATTGATGATGACGAAGGGCTGGCGCCAGCCATTGGTGCTCCCCTATACAAACAAACAGAAAAGGCCTCATGGAAGAACTTCTCCACTATGTCTGGAAGCACAAGCTGTTTCCGCTTGCCCCACTGACCACCACGGACGGGAAGTCTGTGGAGGTGGTCGATGTGGGACTGCACAACCGCCATGCCGGTCCCGACTTCTTCAATGCGAAGGTGAGGATCGACGGAACGCTCTGGGTCGGCAATGTGGAGATCCATGACAAGGCTTCCGACTGGTTCGTCCACGGCCATGACCGCGACGCACGCTACGACAACGTCGTGCTCCATGTCGTGGACATTGCTGATGTCGTGGTCCGCACCAGCCAGGGCGCCACGCCCCCGCAGGTGGTGCTCCACGTGCCCGACCGCGTCAGAGACCACTATCAGGAGTTGCTTGCTGCAGAGGACTATCCGCCCTGCCATGCCGTCATCTCCTCGCTCCCGCGACTGACGGTCTGCTCCTGGCTTAGTGCGCTGCAGACGGAGCGGTTGGAGCAAAAGACGGAGGCCATCAGCGATCGCGTCAAGGCCTGCGAGGGATCGTGGGAGGCCGCCTACTTCGTGACGCTGGCGCGCAACTTCGGGTTTGGCGTCAACGGTGACATTTTCGAACTGTGGGCGCGATCCATCCCCCTGGGCAGCGTGGGACACCACCGCGACGACCTCTTCCAGGTGGAAGCTTTCTTCCTCGGGCAGGCAGGACTGCTCGATTCCGCAGTCCTGCCCCCGCGGTGTCGTGAGGCTGCGGACGAGGATACCTACTTCCAGCGGCTACGGAGCGAGTATGCGTATCTCGCCCGTAAGTTTTCGCTCCGTCCCATCGACGGCCACCTATGGCGTTTCCTGCGCCTGCGTCCGCAGAATTTTCCCACTATCCGCATCGTCCAGCTCGCACGCCTCTATCACGAGGGGCGCGCCGGACTGTCGCGTCTGGTGGACTGCGCCTCCCTGCACCAGGTCGCCGAACTGCTTGCCACCAGTGTGACACCCTACTGGGAGACCCACTACCTCTTTGGCCTGGAGAGCCGGCGGAGCGAGAAGCGACTCTCGGCCTCCTCGATTGCCCTGCTCACCATCAACACCGCTGTGCCCATGCTCTTCGCCTACGGGCGTCACAAGGGCGACGAGAAACTCTGCGACCGCGCCTTCGATCTGCTCGAAGCACTGAGCGCGGAGAAGAATCATATCGTAGAGACGTGGAAAAAGGTGGGACTGAAGGCGCAGACGGCGGGCGACTCCCAGGCACTGATACAACTGAAGCGTGCCTACTGCGACCGAAAGGAGTGTCTGCGCTGCCGCTTCGGCTATGAATATCTGAAGAAAACCGATCATGATAAGAATAGATAACCCATCCTATGAACAACGATTATATCTTTGAGACCCGTCTGGAGGTGCGCGACTATGAGTGCGACATCGAGGGCATTGTCAACAACGCCAACTATCTCCACTACACGGAGCACACGCGTCACCGGTTTCTGAAAGCCTGCGGACTGAGTTTCGCTGAGATGCACGAGCAGGGCACGGATGCTGTGGTGGCACGGATGAATCTGGAATACAAGGCTCCGCTGCGCTGCGATGATATCATCGTCTCACGCCTGCGACTCGAAAAGCAGGGCATCCGCTACATCTTCGTCCACGACCTCTTCCGGGAGGCCGACGGAAAGCTATGCTTCCGTGGACGCGTGGAACTGGTCACGCTCGTCCATGGGCGGCTCGCCGTGAGCGAGGATTATGACCGAGCCTTCGCTCCTTATCTTTCCAAAGAATAATAATAAAGAAAAGAATAGTATGACGATGGACGTGATTGCAGAAGACGAACGCTTTGCCGCGATGCTGCTCAGCCGTGTGGGCTACTATCACTTGCAGGAGATACGGACGCTCTACACTATGGTGGGTTCCGCACAAGCGGTCGTCGCCGCCTCCGACGACATCCGACAAGTCTTGCCCGACGCCTCTCCGCGCTTGGTGCAACTGCTGTCTCACCTCTCGGACCACCGTCAGCGAGTTGCCGACGAACTGGCGTATGTGGAGGCGGAGGGTGTGAGGGTCCTTACCCCTTGCGACAGTGGCTACCCGCGGCGTCTGTGGGAATGTGTTGATGCGCCCTTGGTGCTCTATGCCCGGGGCGAAGCCTGCCTCAACGCACGACGGGTGGTCAGCGTGGTGGGCACACGCCGTTGCACCCGCTACGGGCAGGATCTCATCCACAGTTTCGTCCACCGCTTGAAGGAACTATGTCCTGAGGTGCTGGTAGTGAGCGGGTTGGCCTATGGAGTGGATATTTGGGCGCACCGCGAGTGTCTGGCCAACGAGACGCCCACTGTGGGCGTGCTGGCCCATGGCCTCGACGACCTCTATCCACGCGCCCACCGCGAGACGGCGAATAGGATGGTGGCGGAAGGAGGTGCGCTGCTGACGGAGTTTATGACGCACACCACTGCTGACAAGATCAACTTCGTGCGCCGCAACCGTATCGTGGCGGGCATGAGCGATGCCGTCGTCCTCGTGGAGAGTGCTGATAAGGGTGGGGGACTGATCACCTGTGGCATTGCGCGCGACTACGCCCGCGATGTTTTTGCTTTTCCCGGCGCTGTCGGCGCCCCCTACAGTGAGGGTTGCAACCATCTGATTCGCGACAACGGAGCAGGACTGATCACTTGTGCCGACGAACTCGTGGAGGCTATGGGCTGGCAGACCGACCAAAAGCTGACAGAGGCAAAGCGGAAAGGTATCGAGCGTCAGCTCTTTCCCGACCTCTCGCCCGAGGAACAGCGTGTGGTCGATGAACTCCGCAAGTGCAACGACTTGCAGATCAACGATCTCTGCGTCCGTCTGAGTGTCGGTGTGGGACCGCTTACTGCCCTGCTTTTCTCGTTGGAGATGAAAGGGGTGGTGCGCGCCTACGCAGGTGGGTCCTATCATCTTGTGGCCGACTGAGACGAGGATTGAGACGGGGTGGGAAAGCAAGAAATGAGCGGAAAAGTATAGGCGATTCTTGGTGGAATGGCTTTTTATGCTTATCTTTGCACCATCCAAAACCGAAGCTCTGGTAGTTCAATGGATAGAACGTAGGTTTCCTAAACCTTTGATCTGGGTTCGATTCCCAGCCGGAGTACCATCTAAGCACAACCTTTTTCTCAGACGATTATGTTAGGAGCAATTATTGGTGATATTGTTGGTTCAAGATTTGAGTTTGGACCAGCTCCGGAAGAAAACTTCAAGTTGTTTACAGACAAGTGTGGTTTCACCGACGATACGGTTTGCACTATCGCCGTAGCTGATGCCGTGCTCAACGAGCGTCCCTATGACGAGGCTTTGCTCGACTGGTGCGCCCGCTATCCCCATCCGATGGGTGGCTATGGCAACCGCTTCTGGAAGTGGGTGTGCAGTGGCGGAGCCCATCCGATGGACTCCTGTGGCAATGGGTCGGCCATGCGTGTGAGTGCCGTGGGATGGCTCTTTGATGACTGGCAGACCGTCAAGGAAGAGGCACGCAAGAGTGCCGAGGTCAGCCATGACCATCCCGAAGGCATCAAGGGTGCCCAGTGTGTGGCGGAGGCGATCTTTTGGCTTCGCAACATGCGCTTTCCGAAGGCAGATTTGGAACTGAAGGTGCGCAAGTTTTTCGGCTATGAGATTCCCTCGCTCAAGGACGTGATGAAGATTGGGGCGGAAGGCCATTTCGACGGCACCTGCCAGGAGACCGTCCCGATGGCGCTGCGCTGCTTTCTGGACGCCAACAACTTCGAGGAGACCATCCGCCTGGCCGTACTCTGCGATGGCGACACCGATACCAAGGCCGACATTGCGGGAGCTATCGCTGAGGCTTACTACGACATCCCCTCCGGCATCATCGACCGTGCGCTGGACTATCTGCCCGACGACATGCTCCGTGTGCTCGACCAGTATTGCTCCCACGTCATGAAGCATCTGGGCAAGAGGGGAAAATGAAAGAAATGATAACGGACGCAAAAACTATACAAGAACTCCTTGCCGTTACAGTTTTTTGCGCTATCTTTGCATTATCTTTATAATATAAGATAAGCTGCACTCGGCATAACGAACAAGCAAGCTTGACGTTCTGCGCTCGTTGGCATTATCTTTAAAATAAAAGGATAAAAAATATAGTATAGAAGAAATATGGAAGATTTGAAGAAAGTATTCGCTGGCAAGTTGCTTGCCATCAAGGCCGTGAAGTTGCAGCCCAATGACCCGTTCACCTGGGCTTCGGGCTGGAAGTCGCCGTTCTACTGCGACAATCGTCAGACGCTCTCCTACCACGACGTGCGCTCCTTCGTCAAGTTGGGGCTGACCCACGCCGTGCTGGAGCACTTCCCCGAGGCCGATGCCGTGGCCGGTGTGGCTACGGGTGCCATTGCCCAGGGAGTATTGGTGGCCGACGAGTTGGCACTGCCCTACGCCTACGTTCGTCCGAAACCGAAGGATCACGGCATGAAGAATCAGATCGAGGGTCGTCTTCCCGAAGGTGCGAAGGTTGTGGTCGTCGAGGACCTGATCTCTACGGGTGGTTCTTCGCTCAAGGCTGTTGCCGCTCTTCGCGAGGCAGGATTTGAGGTGGTCGGCATGGTAGCCAGTTTCACCTATGGGTTCCCCATCGCCGAGGAGGCCTTCAAGGAGGCTGGCGTCAAGCTCGTGACGCTGACGGACTATCCGCACGTCGTCGAGAAGGCCCTGGAGACAGGCTATATCAAGGAGGAGGATGTGCCGATGCTCCACGAGTGGCGCAAGGATCCGGCCAACTGGAAGAAGTAAAGCCAGAGGGATATGAGTAAGTTTGAAAGTAGTGTCAAGGCCATCGCCTATCCGCAGGAGAACGTCTATCGGATGCTCAGCGACTTCACCAACATCGAACGCGTCCGCGACCGCATCCCCGAGGATAAGCTCAAGGACCTGAGCTTCGACCAAGACAGCATCAGCATCAGTATCGCGCCTATCGGTGCGGTATCGATGCGCATCGTAGAGCGCGAGGAACCGAAGATGATCAAACTTCAGAGCGAGAAGTCGCCCGTGAAGTTCCAGTTTTGGATCCAGGTGCTCCCGACGAGCGACACCACGTCGAAGATGCGCCTCACCATCGATGCCGACATCCCGTTTTTTGCCAAAGGCATGGTGGCGGGTCCGCTCCAGGAGGGCATAGAGAAGGTGGCCGACGCGCTGAGCATGATACCCTATGAGTAGAAAACTGTGGCGCGCCGTTTGCCTGGTTGGCTTGCTGGCTGTTCTGACGGCGTGTGGCGAGGATGCGGGCTATCGGTATAGCAACTACCACTGCAACCTGACCCTCGATAACGGCACGCACCAGGATGCCACGCTGGCCACCGCCATGAACCCGCTGGCCAAGGGAGTCTTCTGCAAGATTGGCTATCTCCTGCGTGGTGGTGCTTCCCATTATACGTTTGAGAACAATCAGGGCATGCCGTCGGTGAGCATCTTTAATGCCATCGACCTCCGACTGGAAAATCAGAACCGCATCGGCATGAACCACGGGTTGATCGTCGGCTATGGCAGCATGGACGATCCCCCCATCTTCTACGCCTATGATGCGGAGTGTCCCAACTGCTTCGACCTCAACGCCCTGCCCATGCGCAGTTATCCGCTGACCGTGACGGGCGACGGGGTGGCCTCTTGTGGGCGCTGTAAGGCGGCTTACAACCTCAATACGGGAGGCAACCTCGTAAGGGGAAGTGGCGTCCCGCTGCTGACAAGCTACCGCTGCAATGCCCCCACACCCTACGGTGTGCTGAAAGTTTATTGACGCAAGGCTGGACAAATCGGGGGTCCTAAGGGGCCACAGACTAAAAAACAATAGAAATCGTTTGCGAGTTTCAATTATTGTGGTTAACTTTGCAGACGGTTTGCCGTGATGGTGGAATGGTAGACACGAGGGACTTAAAATCCCTTGGCCAGTAACGGCTGTGCGGGTTCGAGTCCCGCTCGCGGCACATCTCCTTATCTTTCCTTCGGACAGCTTCCATCCATCCGAAGATAGCATTACAAGCATGGAGCAATATGATGACACATCATCCTTTTTTCATCCGTAGTATCATCAGAATGGCTTGCTCGATGACGTGGCTTGCCGTTCCCGCCTTTTTATTGTTGTTGCTCGGCAGCTGCTCGGGCAAGAGTGGTCGGTTTAAGATGGAGGGTCGCTTCCTTCACTTAAATCAAGGTCAGGTGCTGGTCTATAGTCCTGACGGGGGCATCGACGGCCTCGACACCATCAACATTCAGGGAGGACGCTTCGTCTATGAGACGGAGATGCGAGATCCTTCGACGCTTGTCCTCGTCTTCCCCAACTATTCCGAGCAGCCGATCTTCGCCGAGCCTGGCGGCAAGGTTATGGTCAAGGCCGACGCTTCCCACCTGCGCGAAATGGAGGTGGAGGGTACGGACGACAACGAGCTGATGACCGATTTCCGGCAGTTGCTGGCCAAAAACTCCCCCTTGGACGCCCCGAAGCTCACGGCCGACTTTGTGAAGGAGCATCCCGGTTCGCGTGTGGGAGTCTATCTCGTCAGCACCTACCTCGTCCGCAACGACCGCCCAGACTATGCCGAGGCGCGCCGCCTCATCAACCTCATGCGCAAGGAGCAGCCACGCAATGGACACCTCGTCCTGCTCGCCAAGCAGCTGGCCCCCTACGAGACGGTAAGGGTAGGGCAGCCGTTGCCCCGCTTCAAGGCCCTCACCCTCAGCGGCCGGACGTTCACGCAGCAAGACTTCCGCAGTGGCGAGGGCGTAGTGATCGTTTGGGCTTCGTGGAGCTACAGGAGTCTGGGTTGTCTGCGCGCGGTCCAAGAGGCCAAGCGCCAGCATCCCGACCTGCAGGTACTGACCATCTGTCTCGATGCGACGCGCAAGGACTGCGAGAAGTTGCTACGCCAGTTTGACGTCACGCTGCCCACGGTCTGCGATGGTCGTATGCTAGACAGTCCGTTGCTGGCCAACCTGTCGCTCCATGACCTCCCCGACAATATCTTGGTGGAGAATGGACGCGTGAAGCAGCGATCGCTGAGTGACGAGGAGTTGCGGAAACGATTTTTGGAAACGAATCATTCATACTAAATAAGAATTACGATGCTTGTCAAGGCTTATAGCGCGGCAGTAAATGGACTGGAGGTGACGACGATCACCGTCGAGGTGAGTTTGACGCGAGGCGTCAGTTACCGGCTCACGGGACTGGGCGACGAGGCCGTGCGGGAGAGCCGCGACCGCATTGCGGCAGCTCTGCTCAATACGGGTTTGAAGTTTCCCGTCGCCGACATCACGGCCAACCTCTCTCCTGCGAGTCTCCGAAAGGTGGGCAGTGGATTTGACCTCCCGCTTGCCGTAGCCATCCTTGCGGCCAATGGCGATATTCCCTCCGACCGTCTGGGTAGTTATATGCTCGTCGGCGAGCTGAGTCTCGACGGTTCGCTGCAGCCCGTCAAGGGCGTGCTCCCCATTGCCATCCGGGCGCGCAAAGACCAGATGAAGGGACTGATTGTCCCCAAAGCTAATGAGCACGAGGCTGCAGTGGTCAACCAGCTCGACGTCTATGGTATGAGCAGTATCACCGAGGTCATTCGCTTCCTCAAGGGCGACGATGCCGATTTCAGCCCCTGCGTGGTTGATACGAGGAAGGAATTCTACGAGCAGCAGTACGATTTCGACCTCGATTTCGCCGATGTCCGTGGACAGGAGAGTGTGAAGCGCGCCTTGGAGGTGGCTGCCGCGGGTGGTCACAACCTCGTGATGATAGGTCCGCCAGGATCGGGCAAGAGTATGATGGCCAAGCGCTTGCCGTCGATACTGCCTCCTCTGACGCTCTCGGAGAGCCTGGAGACAACGCAGATCCACTCCATTGCGGGCAAGTTGTCTGCCGGTAAGGGACTGATCTCGCAGCGCCCGTTTCGCAGTCCGCACCACACCATCTCCCAGGTGGCATTGGTTGGAGGCGGTGTGGACCCCATGCCTGGCGAGATCTCTCTGGCCCACAACGGCGTGCTCTTCGCCGACGAGTTGCCCGAGTTCAACAAGCATACCCTCGAAGTCTTGCGTCAGCCGCTCGAAGATCGTCTGATCACGATCGCGCGCGCCAAATACACCATCGCCTACCCAGCCTCCTTCATGTTCGTCGCCTCGATGAATCCCTGCCCCTGTGGCTACTATGGCGACCCGACCCATGTCTGTGTGCTCGCCGGGACAGATCCAGCGGTATATGAACAAAATCTCAGGACCGCTGCTCGACCGCATCGACATTCAGTGCGAGATCACGCCTGTTCCTTTCAAAGATATCTCCAAGGCGCAGCCAGGAGAGCCAAGTTCCGCTATCCGTGAGCGCGTCATCAAGGCTCGCCAGCGTCAGGAGTTGCGCTACAAGGACATTCCTGGCGTCCATTGCAACGCACAGATGACCGAGCGCATGATCCACCAATATGCCGAACCCGACGAGGCTGGCATCAGCCTACTGCGCATGGCGATGGAGCGCCTCAACCTCTCCGCCCGTGCCTACAATCGCATCTTGAAGGTGGCTCGCACCATCGCCGACATCGAAGGCAGCGAACAGCTCCAGCCGAGCCATCTTGCCGAAGCCATCAGTTACCGCAACCTCGACCGCAGTGACTGGGCAGAGCGCGGAGTATGATAGCGGTCTTGTCGTAGAAGGCCATTCCTCTGTCAGGAGAGCGCCGCGATAGGGGCCCG
>OCLM01000180.1_pt1 | contig 9442 bp, 6 predicted proteins | sample 1538841 | NCBI WGS metagenome assembly OCLM01 (sample SAMN04571729, study PRJEB22368) | human gut metagenome | biome: human gut; material: stool | host: Homo sapiens | place: Luxembourg | collected 2012-09-20
GACTGGAGTTCAGACGTGTGCTCTTCCGATCTAATTCGTATTTGCTGCGATTTTTGTTCTGTTCTCGAAACAGGGGTGGGTTGAATAACCGACATACGATCCCCATAATCAGATTTAACCCTGAATCGTTATGTTTAACTCCCGATCTTCCATCTCCATCTCGACGTTTCTGTCTTCACTGATTGGATCTATCGTGCGCGGGCGACGCTCCGTCCGCTACGGCCAGACGTGCGAATACCGCAAGGCCAGACTCATCCTGACCCACGACCCGGGCGAAGAACTGTTTCTGGGGGCCCTTCATCCGGCTGCGGCTCTTTTCCGGGAACATATCGACATTCCCGAACTCATCGCCGAACATGCTACTTACCGCAGAGTGCTCGAGGAGGCCGGGGCGAGAGTGCTCACGGTACGTCAGATCCTGCTCGACGGAACCGGTGCGGACGGGAAACCTGCCGACCGGACCAAGCTGGAGAACCTGCGCCGCTTCGCGGCCGGTTTTCTCACCTTCGACACCCAGAACCTCTCTCCGGAAACAGCCGGGCAGCAGAAGGAGTACCGACAATCCATTCTCGCCAAGACATCGCCTCGGGACTTGGTTCGTATCATTCTGCGACAACCGATCATCCGGCTGTCGGAAACGCAGATCAACACGGGTCTCAAGGCCGAATATTCGGAAAACCCCGTGATGAACCTCTTCTATACGCGGGACCAATTGATAACTACTGCCAAAGGCGTCGTAATCGGACGCATGAACTCCCCGCAGCGGGAGAAAGGATGCGACATTCTGCAATTCTGCCTCGAAAAAATCGGCATGAAACCGTTACACCGCATCGATGGGGAGGGAGCTCATCTCGAAGGCGGGGATTTCTATCCGTTCGGCGATACGGCTTTCATCGGCTGCGGGATGCGCACCACGCAACCGGCCATCGATCAGCTCATGGAGCACGATTTGCTGGGCTGCAACCGTCTGGTCGTGGTCAAGGACCGGTTGTTCAGCCAGGCGGAAATGCACTTGGACACCTATTTCAACATTATAGACCGCAATCTGGTGACGCTCACAGCCCGGCGTATGACCACCGATCCGGATTCTCCGGATCTGTTGCTGGCCGATATTTATCTCCGAGGTGCAAACGGCGTCTATACCAAAACCGAAGAAGATGTCGGATTCGTCGAATTGTTGAGGAGCCGTATCGGTGCCGCCATCATCCCCATTTCCGAAGAGGATGCCGACCGGCTGGCGGGTAATTTCCTGACGGTCGGGTCGCGCCGTATCATCGGGGTAGCGGGCCAGTCCGAAGCCCTGCGGACCGAACTGAAACACCGAGGGGTGAAGGTCACCTGGGTCGGGCTTGACAACCTTTGCAAAGGCTACGGTGCCGCACACTGCATGACGCAGGTGCTTCGCAGACGGTGAAGACTGTCCTCCGACGTATGTAAAAAAGACACTCCGGGGAAGTGAAAAGTTTTTCCGGGAGCGACCGTTGTCGCAATGTTCCGAAAGAATATGGCCGCTGTTGCCCGGCAAGGAGCGAAATCGGTTGTTATGTTCCGTTCATACGGGTCAGACGGGAAACTTTCCGCTTCCGGATGCGGGTAAGTTTCTTATAGAATACGACTTACTTCCGACGAAATGTGCGGCGGAAGGCTCTTTCACGAAAAATCCCCGGTCGAAAGACCGGGGATCTGCTATCGTTGTCGGCAAACGCTTACAACGCCTTGATCTCGTGCAGCACCTGGTTGGTCTTGCGGACCGCAGCGGCCGATGCCTCGAATTTGGCAGCCTCTTCCTTGGTGAGGTCGAGTTTGACGATCTTCTCGATACCCTTGCGGCCGATCACGGCGGGAACACCGATACAGATGTCGTTCTGGCCGTATTCGCCTTCGAGGTAGCAGCAGCAGGGGACGATCTTCTTCTGATCATGCAGGATCGATTCGACCATCATCGAAGCAGCGGCGCCCGGAGCATACCAGGCCGAAGTGCCGATGAGTTTGGTCAGCGTGGCACCGCCGACCATCGTGCTGGCGACAGCCTCTTCAAGTTTCTTCTTCGAGGCGAATTGCGTCACGGGCACGCCATTGACCGAAGCCTTCGAAAGCAGCGGAATCATCGTCGTATCGCCATGACCGCCGATCACCATGCCGTCCACGTTGTTGATGTTGGCGCCGGTGGCTTTCGCCAGGTAACATTTGAAACGGGCCGAATCCAAGGCGCCACCCATGCCGATAATCCGGTTTTTGGGAAGTCCCGAAGCCTTGAGCGCCAGATAAGTCAGCGTATCCATCGGGTTGGCGACCACGATGATGATCGCGCGGGGCGAATATTTCACCACGTTCTCGATCACACCTTTCATAATGTTGGCGTTGGTGCCGATCAACTCCTCGCGGGTCATACCCGGCTTGCGGGGAATACCCGAGGTGATCACCACCACGTCCGAGTTGGCAGTCTGCTTGTAATCGTTGGTCACGCCGACGAGCTTCGTATCGAAATCCATCAGCGTAGAACACTGGTACATATCCAGCATCTTACCCTCCGACAGGCCCTCTTTGATGTCGATGAGGACCACTTCGCTCGCCACTTCGCGGCAAGCCATCACATTGGCGCAAGTAGCGCCTACGGCGCCCGCGCCCACAACTGTTACCTTTGACATAATGTTATAGTTTTAAGGCGAGTCCGACGTATTGATTTCGGATGTAAAACAAAAATACTGTCACAACAGAACACGTCGGACTCACGTTACGGTATCTTTTGATGCCGGATTCTATCCTGACACTCCCTGCCGACACCCGTCGAAAACGGGAGGCTGCGGGGTTCGATTTACATCGAACGAATATTAGCCGATCAACTCTTTGTACTGCGCGTCGGTAAGCAGCGACTCGCACTCCTTGGGATCGGTCAGTTTCACTTTGACGAGCCAACCCTCTCCGTAGGGATCGCGGTTCACGATGGAGGGATCGGCATCCACTGCAGGGTTGAACTCCAACACTTCGGCGCCGACGGGAATGAAAGCGTCGCTCACGGTCTTCACGGCCTCGATCGAGCCGAAGACGTCACCGGCGGACAAGGTTTCGCCGACGGTCGGAACATCGACGAATACGATGTCGCCCAACTGGCTCTGTGCGAAATCGGTAATGCCGATAAAAGCCTCACCGCCCTCTACGCGGCACCATTCGTGGTCATTGGAATACTTCAGATTTGCAGGTACGTTCATAATTTTCGGTATTTGAATTGGTTAAAATGAAATTTATTCGCGGTCTAAAATATCATTGCAAATATAAGGTTATTTTTCGTTCGGCCAACGTTATCCTGTTATTTTTTTAACACGCAGCCCGTCCCGTCCGTTCGAGCCGTCCGCTTCCCCTCGATAACGAACTCTATCTCCCGGAACAGGTACCCTTCGGTACGGCCGTCGGGCAGCTCCAGCAGTAGCTCTCCCGAAGGGCGCACGCCCCGCAGCACGGCCTCCACTGTCCGGCCGTCGGGATAACGGTACCGATGCCGCTCTCCGAGCCGGTACATCCGCCGCCGGTAGTCGGCCTGTAGCGCCTCCCGATCCCCTTTCTCGAGTTGTTCGTACCGGGCAGCCAGACAGTCGCCCAAGCGGTGCAGCACCTCCTGCCGATCGTATTCGCAGCCAGTTTCGAGGCACATCGACGACGGGTTCGGCAACGACGGATCGAACCGGGTCTGATTGACGTTCACCCCGATTCCGACGATCGTACGCGACAGACGGTCGCCCGTCAGGTTGTGTTCGATCAGGATGCCGACCAGCTTGCGGTCGCCCGCATAGATGTCGTTCGTCCATTTGATCCGGGCGTCGATGCCGTAACCGCCGAAAAGGTCCGTCAAAGCCAAAGCTACCGCTTCCGAAAGCAGAAACTGTTCCGAAACGGGCAGGAAACGGGGTTCCCATACCAGCGAGAACATCAGGTTGCGTCCCTCCTCGCTGCTCCAGGTATGCCCCCGCTGGCCGCGTCCGGCAGTCTGCCGCTCGGCGCAGATCGCATCGCCGTGTCCGTAGCGAGGATTCCGGGCCTCGTCGTTGGTCGAGGTCGTCTCTTCGAGAAAGTGATAACGGGTCCTGTGCATCCGAAAGGTACTATACCGAAACTCCGAAATCCCGGAGCGCCGCGGTGAGCGAAGTTTTCTTGTCGGTGGACTCCTTGCGGCGTCCGATAATCAGCGCACAGGGAACGCCGTACTCCCCGGCCGGGAAACGCTTGGGGTAGCTGCCCGGAATGACCACCGATCCGGCGGGGACGTATCCCTTGTACTGTTTGGGTTCCGCCTCCGTTACGTCGATAATATGCGTCGATCCGGTAATCACCACGCCGGCGCCCAGCACCGATTCGCGGCAGATGTGCGCCCCTTCGACCACGATGGCCCGGGAGCCGATGAAACAGTCGTCCTCGATGATGACGGGGGCCGCCTGCACGGGTTCCAGCACACCGCCCACGCCCACACCGCCGCTCAGGTGGACGCGCTCGCCGACCTGGGCGCAGGAGCCGACCGTCGCCCACGTATCGACCATCGTGCCGGCACCGACCCAGGCTCCGATATTGACGTAGGAGGGCATCAGGATCGCCCCCGGCGAAATGTAAGCTCCGTAGCGCGCCACGGCGTGCGGTACAACCCGTACGCCCAGCTCCTCGTAGCCGTGCTTGAGGTCCATTTTGTCGTGCCATTCGAGTTCTCCGGCCCGCATGGTGCGCATCTCCTGCATCGGAAAATAGAGCAGAATCGCCTTCTTGACCCACTCATTGACCTGCCATTGGCTCCGGGACGGATCGATGGGTTCGGCCGTTCGCAGGCGGCCCTTGTCCAGTTCTTCGATAACGGCGCGGACCGCCTCCCGCACACGGGACTCCGCAAGCAATGCCCGGTCGTTCCAGGCCTCTTCGATAATTTGTCGCAACTGATTGTCCATTCCTGTTTTTCGCTTTCGTTATTCCGGTTTCAAAGTTACAAAATTCTCCTGCGGATCGCCGGATGCCGGCAACTTTTTCGTATATTCTGCGAATATATGGAATGTTCGGACAATCTTTGCGAACAAACCTGCACGATTGCGCCGGACTTTTCGTATATTTGTCTTTCGAAACCCTTCAAATACTAAAATATGTTAAAACACGTTAAAATTACTTTGGCGGTTTTCTGTGCCGCTGCTGCACTTACCGCCTGTAAGTCATCTATGAAAATCAAACACCTGCCTTATCCCGATGCCGAGCGTACGGAAGTCGTGGATAACTACTTCGGCACCGAAGTCGCCGACCCCTACCGCTGGCTCGAAGACGACCGTTCGGAACAGACGGCCGCCTGGGTTGCTGCCGAAAATGCCGTGACGCAGAATTACCTGGATCAAATTCCGTTCCGCGAGGCGATGCGTGCCCGCCTGACCGAGCTGTGGGCTTATCCCTGGGAGGGAGCTCCGGCTAAATTCGGGGATTATTACTATTTTTACCGCAACGACGGACGACAGAACCAGGCCGTGCTGTACCGCCAGGCTTCGCTCGACGCCGAGCCGGAGGTATTCCTCGATCCCAACACGCTCTCCGAGGACGGAACGGTTGCGCTGTCGGGCATCTCTTTCTCGGAAGATGGCCGCTACCTGGCTTATGCGGCTTCGGCTTCAGGTTCGGACTGGAGCGACATTCATGTCATCCGTACGGCGGACAAGCAGCCCACGGGCGATATCGTAAAATGGGTGAAGCTCTCCAACGCAGTGTGGACACCCGACGAAAAGGGATTCTATTACAGTACGTTCGACGTTCCGGAAGCGGGCGTCTATTCTTCCCAGAACCAATATCAGAAGGTATATTATCACACGCTCGGTAAGCCTCAGTCTTCCGATCGTCTGATTCATATGGACACACAACATCCGTTGCGCTATTTCGCTTCCAGTGTCAGCAAGGACGGCAAGTGGCTTTTCATCACGGCATCGGAGGGTACGTCGGGCAGTGAGATCCTCTACCGAAAAAGCAGCGATAAGAAGTTCAAGGTGCTGCTTCCCGGCTTTGCCAACGACCACGAGATTATTCGCGCCGAGAACGATAAACTTTACGTGCGTACCAACCTCGATGCTCCCAACTACCGCGTGATCCGCATCGACCTGAATAATCCTTCGGTGATCGAGGAGATTATCCCCGAAAATCCGAAGAATATGCTTGAGATCGTCAGCAAACCGGGCGACTATATGATGGCTTCCTACCTGGAGGATGCCCAAAGCCAGGTTTACCAGTACGATTGGAACGGCAAGCTCATTCGGAAAGTCGAGCTGCCCGCCATCGGATCGGCAGGCGGATTCTCCGGTAAAAAAGGCGAAACGGAGGCCTTCTATTCGCTGACCAACTTCACGACACCTTCGACCGTTTACCGTTACGACCTCGCAACGGGCGAATCGACCCTGTATAAGCGTCCCGAAGTGAAATTCAGCCCCGAAGACTACACTACGGAACAGGTGTTCTACACCAGCAAGGACGGCACGAAAGTCCCGATGTTCATCGTCTATCGCAACGGACTGAAGCTCGACGGCAACAACCCCTGTTACCTCTACGCTTACGGTGGGTTCCAAGTCAGCCTCGCGCCCTGGTTCAACCCGGTTGCCATTATGTTCATGGAACAGGGCGGCGTTTATTGCGTAGCCAACCTGCGCGGCGGCCTGGAATACGGAGAAGAGTGGCACAGGGGCGGCATGCTGGACAAAAAACAGAATGTTTTCGATGATTTCATCGCAGCGGCCGAATACCTCATTGCCAACAAATATACCTCGTCGAAGAAACTCGCCATCGCGGGCGGTTCGAACGGCGGCCTGCTGGTGGGTGCCTGCGAAGTGCAGCGTCCCGACCTGTTCGGCGTCTGCCTGCCGGCGGTCGGCGTGATGGACATGCTCCGCTACCACAAGTTCACCATCGGCTGGGGCTGGGTCGTAGAGTACGGCTCGAGCGACGACGAGGAGCAGTTCGGCTACCTCTACAAATACTCCCCGCTGCATAACATCAAGAAGGGCACGAAGTATCCTGCGACGCTGATAACGACTGCCGACCACGATGACCGTGTCGTGCCGGCTCATTCGTTCAAGTTCGCCGCCGAGATGCAGTACGCCCAGGGCGGCGACGCTCCGATCCTGATCCGCATCGACACCAAGGCGGGCCACGGCGCCGGCAAACCCGTCTCGAAGCGCATCGAAGAGGCTACCGACGTGTTCTCGTTCCTGTTCGAGAATACGGACACGCCTTACAAGACGGTCGAAACGAAATAATGCTATTCCGGTCGCATGTCCGAAACTTCGTTGAAAACGGAGTTTCGGAAGCAGCCGGGCCGATCCCGATGCGGGTCCGGAACCCGGCACGACGAAGTACCGGCCGATAACCATACTGTTTTATTGAGCGATGAAAGTTTACAAGTTCGGCGGCGCATCGGTCCGCAACGCGGACGGTGTGCAAAACCTGCTGAAGATCATCGGTGACGAACGGGATCTGTTCATCATCGTATCGGCAATGGGTAAGACCACGAATGCCTTGGAGAAGGTTTTCGAAGGGTTGCAGAAGGGCGACAAAGCCTTCTCGATGGAGCACATCACCGCGCTGAGGCAATACCACGCCGAAATCGTAAACGAACTGTACGGCGCTCCGACCCGGCTCGAGAAGATCGAACGGCTTTTCGGGGAGCTCGAACAGGTGGCGACCGAAACGGTCTATCGTCCGGAAGACGCCGAGCTGTGGTACGACACCGTCGTCGCTTTCGGCGAGCTGATCTCGACGACGATCATTTCGGAGTACCTCTCCGAACGGGGTATCGACAATTGCTGGCTCGATATGCGACGTTGCTTCCGCACCGAACAGCGACACAAGGACGCCTCGGTCGATATCGCCGCATCGCGGACTCTGCTGCGCAACGCCATGAAACAGTCTAAGGCCTGTATTTTCATCGGGCAGGGCTTTATCGGAGGTGCTCCGGACGGCACGACCACTACCCTGGGACGCGAAGGTTCGGATTACTCGGCAGCGGTGGCGGCCAATATCCTCGACGCGGAATCCATGTCGGTATGGAAAGATGTGGACGGCATCCTGAATGCCGACCCGAAGGTTTTCCCCGATGCGGTGCAGATCGCGGAACTGAACTACCTGGACACCATCGAGCTGGCTTACAGCGGGGCACAGATCATCCACCCCAAAACGATCAAACCGCTGCAAAACAAGAACATCCCGCTCTACGTGCGGCCTTTCGGGGACAAGCGAAAACCGGGCACGGTGATTCGCCGTATGTCGGCGCCGATCGAGGTTCCGATTCTGATTCTGAAGAAGGATCAGGTATTGCTGACGATCCGTTCGCGGGACTTTTCCTTCGTGCTCGAAGAGAAATTCGCGGCGATCTTCTCCCTGCTGGAGCGATACCGTATCAAGGTCAATCTGGTGCATAACTCGGCGGTGAACCTCAGCCTCTGCGTGGATAACTCCTGGCATATCGACGAGGCGATCCAAGCCCTCCGAAACGAGGAGTTCGACGTAATGAAGGTCGAGAACATGGAGTTGCTCACCATCCGGGGCTATAACGGCGATTTGATGGAGCGATATGCTTCGGGGCCGGAGGTTTTTCTGTTGCAGAGAACTCAATCGACGGCCCGTATTGTCCGGAAAAACCGGTAGTCCAACTTCGAAAAAAGACGCTAAAATAAAAGAAGAGAAGTGGGGTCGATGTTGGACGAATACAAGAAAAACATTAGAAAACCGAATCCGGAGGAGCTACGACTCATTAAGTTTTTGGTACAAAAGGCATCTTTGAATATGTCCGAGGGCTGGGAAAGATCTTTGACTGTTTCTTGTTTGAATGATGGAGGAATGGGCAGTATGAAATTATATATGTCTTTACCGCCGAAAGAAATAATATCAACGATTTTTGTCAGTGAGTGCTCTTTTAAGGATTCTGATGGAATAGATGTGTTAGCCTCATTATATCTCGATCAAGATCATGAGATTTGTGAAGTGGATATTTGGAAAGCTGATTTTTCTCCTTTGATAAGGATCTCTTCGGATATTAGCTTATAAAACGGAGGAACATGGGAGATTTGGGATATTCGAAGCATGCATTTCGTGTAAATGGTGAAACTTATTATCCTGGAAAATTATGAAAAAATTAATAATTTTATTGATCAGTCTTTTCTTCATTGCCTCCTGTGCCGTTGTAAAATCCAGCAGAATAGTTGGAAAATGTTACTTGGGTTATCCTTATCGCCAGATTATGGTATTCATTTGTATGCTGAGTTTTATGCCGATAGTACGTTTTTATATAGGTCAGCTGGCTGTTATGATATAATCGGCCATTGGTACATAAGCGGTGATACAGTGATTTTATCTTCGCCAAATTTCAATGTCGAAACTCGTCCTATTGATCTTTATATTTTTGCAGAAGAAGAGATTACAGATTGGCGAGATCGGAAGAGCGTCGTGT
>OCLM01000197.1_pt1 | contig 9206 bp, 4 predicted proteins | sample 1538841 | NCBI WGS metagenome assembly OCLM01 (sample SAMN04571729, study PRJEB22368) | human gut metagenome | biome: human gut; material: stool | host: Homo sapiens | place: Luxembourg | collected 2012-09-20
ATCGACGATACGCTGTTGATCGAATTTCTGGGAGGAAAACTCGACGCCACGACCTCGGCCGAGGTCGAACGATGGTACGACGCCTCCGACGAGAACCGCCGCAGGCTGGAACGGCTCTACCTCGTTTTCTTCACGGGCGAACGCCTGTCGGCCGCAGCCGCGGTCGATCCCAATCTCTCCTGGCAGACGCTGCGTCGGCGCATCGAGGCGCGCAGGCGCCCCGCACCGACGAAACGGCTGCGCACCTTCGTCCGCTATGCGGCCGTCTTCGCCGTCGGACTCCTCACCGCAGGTTCGCTGCTGTTTCCCTACCGGTCTGCGGACGACCGCACCTGTACGGTCACGACCGAAGAGCGGGCCTGCTCGATCCGTCTCTCCGACGGTTCGAACGTACGACTGATGCCCCACTCGCAGCTGCGCTACGCATCCGATTTCGGCAGCGAGGGCCGCACGGTGCATCTGACGGGGGAAGCTTTCTTCGACATCCGCAAAATGGCCGACGCACCGTTTACCGTTGACGCCGGAAAGGAGACCCGCACCGTCGTGCGGGGCACGAAATTCAACATGAAAGCCTACGACGACTGTTCGGACATCGAGACGACGCTCATCGAAGGCGTCGTCGACTTCCACGCGGGCGACCGCACGGTGACGCTGAGCCCCGGACAAAAGATCTCGTACAATCCGGCCAACCGCAAACTGATGCTGCGCGAAGTCAACGTCGATGCGGAACTCGATGCGCAACTGCGTTCGTTCCAGTACGTCCGGCTGTCGAAGGTCGCCGAAAGCATCGGCACCCACTACGGCTGCGACATCGCTTTCGGCCGCGAAGCGCTCGGAGAGATCCTCTTCACCGGCACGCTCGACTACAACATGCCGCTGCGCCATGTCCTCGAAATCGTGACGCTCTCGACCGATACACGCTTCACCCGGAACGGCGACAAAATCACCATTTTATGAATAACTGTCCGAGATAGAAAAGACGCGGCCGCCGGCACACGGCATGCGTCACGATCTTAACTAACTTAACCTAAACCATTCGTCTATGAAACAGAATTTTCGCGGTTCATGGCATGTCCGGGCATTGCTGCTTCTCTGCCTGACATTCCAAATCCCGTGGGGGGGGGAATTATCCCACGCCGCACAGACGGCGCAACAAAACACGATCCGCATCGGGAACGTGACCAACCTGAAAGAACTGATCCGACAGATCGAAGCGCAGACCTCTTACAAGGTCTCCTACCAAGGTAATCTGGCCGACAACATCACGATCAAGGCCGATCCGTCGAAACACAACGTCGAGGAGCTGCTCGCCGATGCACTCCGCGGCACGGGTATCAGCTACGTGATCCGCTACAACACGATCATCCTTACGCAGGAGCAGCCGCGCGCCGAGGCTGCGCAGCAGGCGTCGCAGACGCGTCACATCGCGGGCCGCGTGATCGATGCCGAGACCAAGGAGCCGATCATCGGCGCGACGGTCTGGGTCAAAGATTCGGCGCTGGGAACGAACACCAACGTCGACGGAGCTTTCGACTACACCTTCACGGGACACTACGGCTACATCGCCGTCTCCTACATCGGCTATCAGACACAGGAGTTCCCCGTCACCAACCTTCCCAAGGTGATCGAACTCTCGGCCGGCAACGAACTCGACGAAGTGGTCGTCGTGGGATACGGCACGCAGAAGAAGGCCAGCGTCGTGGGGTCGATCGCCTCGGTCTCGGTCAACGACATCCGGATGCCGACGGCCAAAATCTCCAACAACCTGGCCGGCCAGCTGGCCGGCGTGATCTCGGTGCAGCGTTCGGGCGAACCGGGCGCCAGCTCGACCTTCTGGATCCGCGGCATCTCGACCTTCGGCAGCAGCACGACGCCGCTGGTGCTCGTCGACGGCATCGAACGTGATCTGGATCTGGTCGACATCGAGGACATCAAGGACTTCTCGATCCTCAAAGACGCCGCCGCGACGGCCATCTACGGCGTGCGCGGCGCCAACGGCGTGATCCTCATCACCACGCGCGAGGGTATCGTCGGCAAACCCCAGATCAACATCCGCTTCGAAGCCGGCATGGTGCAGCCTACCAAAGTCCCCGACATGCTCGACGCCGTGCAGTTCGCCGAACTGTGGAACGCCGCCGCGGGCAGCGAGGTCTACACGCCCGAAGTCATCCAGAAATACCGCGACGGCTCCGATCCCGACCTCTATCCCAACGTAGACTGGGTGGACTACCTCTACAAGGATCTCTCGTTCAACGAGCGCGTCAACGTCAACGTGACGGGCGGCGGCAGCACGGCCAAATACTACATTTCGGGCGGTTTCTACAACGAAGACGGTCTGTTCGCCCGCGACAACATGAAGGAGTACAACACGTCGGTCTTCTTCCGCAAGTTCAACTTCCGCTCCAACGTCGAGGTGCAGCTCCACAAATACACCAAGCTCAACGTCAACCTGGCCACCACCTTCGAGCGCAAGAACGAACCGGGAACGGCGGCGTCGACGATTTGGGACTATGCGGTCAAATCGGCTCCCAACGTCTTTCCGGCCGTCTACTCCAACGGCCTGCTGCCCGGCCCCGGCGCCAACAACGGCGAGAACCCCTACGTGCTGCTGACGCAGACCGGTTACCGCGAGAAGTTCTACAACACGGCGCAGTCGCTCTTCTCGCTCACGCAGGACCTCGGCGACTGGGTAACCAAAGGGCTCACCGTCACCGTCAAAGGCTCGTTCGACGCCAAGAACTACAACCATCTGGCACGCACCAAGACACCCCCGCAGTACATGGCCAGCGGCCGAGACGAGTTCGGCGACCTGATCTTGCAGCAGAAGGTTATCGGCGCCGACAACCTGACCTACTCCGAGTCGCACAGCGGCTACCGTTCGGTCTACCTCGAAGCGTCGGTCAACTGGGCGCGCTCCTTCGGCAAGCACGACCTCTCGGCGCTTTTCCTCTACCAGCAGTCGCAGCGCAACAACGTAGGAATCGACAAGTCGCAGCCCGAACTGGCCCTTCCCTACCGGCACCAGGGTATCGCCGGACGTATCACGTACAGCTACGACAACCGCTATTTCATCGAAGGCAACTTCGGCTACAACGGCTCGGAAAACTTCTCGCCGGGCAAACGGTTCGGATTCTTCCCGTCGGTAGCCGCCGGCTACGTGATCTCCAACGAGAAGTTCTTCGAACCGGTGCGGGGCGTGATCGACCTGCTCAAAATCAAGGCCTCCTACGGTATCGTGGGCAACGACAAGATCGGCACGGGCGACAACGTGCGCCGCTTCATCTACAACGAAACGGTCGTTCCGGGCAACTCCTACAACTTCGGTACGAGCACCCAATCCTATGCCGGCACACGGCTCGGCGACTGGGCAAACCCCAACGTCGGTTGGGAAGAGGCGCACAAACTCAACGTGGGCGTCGACCTGTCGCTGTTCAGCAAGCTGAAAATATCGGCCGACTATTTCAAAGAAAGGCGCGAAGGCATCTTTCTGAAACGTGCGTCGATTCCCGTCTACGTCGGTCTGAGTACCAAGCCGTGGGTGAACATCGGCAAGATGCGCAACAGCGGCGTCGACGCTTCGCTGGAATATCACCAGACGATCGGCCAAGACCTGCATCTGACCGTGCGCGGTAACTTCACCTATGCCCGCAACATGATCGTCGACCAGGATCAACCCGACTACAAATACCTCTACATGAACCGCACGGGACAGGCACGCTACCAGACGTTCGGCCTCGTAGCGGCCGGCCTGTTCCGCGATCAGGCCGACATCGACGCATGGCCGAAGCAATCGTTCGGCGACGTCGAACCAGGCGACATCAAGTACCTCGACCTCAACGGCGACGGCGTGGTCGACTCCTACGACGTCAAACCGATCGGCTACACGGCCATTCCGGAGATCGTCTACGGATTCGGCTTCTCGCTGCAATGGAAGGCGTTCGACTTCTCGGCCTTCTTCCAGGGCGTCGGCCACGTAAATTTCTCGACGCGCACCGACCAGACGCAAGGCTTCATCGCCCGCAACAGCCGAGAGGCCAACCTCTTCTCCGATGTCTACGATAACTACTGGACGCCCGAACGGCTCGACGCCAAATATCCGCGGTTGTTCATCGGCACGAATAACAACAACAACCAGAACTCCTCGTTCTGGATGGCCAACGGCCGCTACATGCGCCTGAAAAACCTCGAAATCGGCTATACGCTGCCCAAGCACATCTCCCAGAAGATGGCCATGCAGAACATGCGCGTCTATCTCTCCGGCGTGAACCTGTTCACGTTCAGTCCCTTCAAACTGTGGGACCCCGACTTGCAGACCGGCGCCACGAACTACCCCAACAACCGCATCATCAACATCGGTCTTACGATCGGCTTCTAAACCAACGACAACGACTATGAAAAACATATTGAAAACATTCGGATTGCTGTTATTATCCGGCACCGCGTTCGTAGCCTGCGACGACTATCTCGACCGCCAGCCCGATGAACAACTAACTGCGGCACAAATCTTCCAGAAAGCCAAAACCACGGAGCAGTATCTAACAAACGTCTACGGTTACCAGTCCAATTACAGCGACCCCAGCGGCCAAATACTGCCGTGGTCATGCTGCGACGACGACGGATCGATCGTATTCACCGGCCGCAACTATTCGCTCATCAACTACGATACGTGGAATCCGAACAACGACATCTATCGTTCGCAAACCTACAACAACCTATACAAGGGTATCCGCGAGGCCAACTACTTCATGCAGCACGTCTTCGAATGTCCCGAAATGTCGGAAATTGACAAGGGCTATCACTACAATGAAGCCCGCTTCCTGCGCGCCTACTACTATTCGCTGCTGATGTCCGCCTACGGGCCCGTTTTCCTCATCGGCGACGATCCGGTCGACTTCACGCAGGAGGGGTTGAACGAACGCGAACGCAACACGTGGGAGGAGTGCATCAACTACGTGGCGAATGAACTGTGGGAGACCAGCAAGGGCCTGCCTGATGTATGGACGGGAGAGACGGCCAACTACGGTCGCGCTACCAAGGGCGCCGCACTGGCAATCCGCTCGCGGATGCTTCTCTATTCGGCCCGCAAACTCTTCAACGGCAACGACCTCTACAAGGGCGTGATCGACAAGTACGGCAACCCGCTCTTCCCCACGGTCTACGACGAGAAGAAATGGGAGACGGCCGCACAAGCCGCCAAAGACGTGATCGACCTGAACATCTACGGTCTCATCGGAGCCGACGGAACGGATCCCTATACGAGCATGCACGACCTCTACACGAAGGTCGGTCCGGTCAACGGCGTCACCGAACGGATTTTCTCTTATCTGGTCACCGCCTATAACTGGGGCGTCTCCACGACACCGCGTGCGGCGCGTACCCGAGCCTACGGCTCCTACGGCCCGACGCAGAAACTGGTCGACGCCTTCGCCATGGCCAACGGCCGTTATCCCATCACGGGATATACGAACGGCGACCAGGCTCAGCCGATCATCGATCCCGAATCGGGATACAGCGAGACGGGATTCTCGACCTTCACGCATCCGATTTACGGCGACGAGTTGAAAAACACCTTCATGATGTATCAGAACCGCGAACCGCGCTTCTACATCAACGTCTTCTGGAGCGGCATGACATGGCACAGCGGCAACGTGAAGAAAACCGACATGCAGTTCTACAACGGCGGAAATTCGGGCTACGGAGCCACGCAACAGAACTACACAGCGACGGGATACTTGGCCCACAAGTTCATCGACTACACGCGAGATACAGCCACCAACGGCGATAAATACGACATCGCTACATGGGGTTACCTCGACTGGCCGATCATCCGTTACGCCGAGATTCTGCTCAACTACGTCGAGGCGCTCAACGAATACGATCCCGGCAATCCGGACATCCTTACCTATCTCAACATGGTGCGCAAGCGCGCGGGCGTCCCCGACATCGACAAAGTCTACCCCGAAGCGGTGGGCAACCAGACGCAGATGCGCGAACTGATCCGACGCGAGCGGCACGTCGAACTGTGCTACGAGAACCTGCGCTACTTCGACATCCGCACATGGATGACAGCCGAAACGGAGCACGGCGATGTCTACGGCATGAACGTCGACGCCAAAGACCACAAGCCCAACGGCGATTTCTGGAAACGCACGCTCTGCGCACATGACAGCGCCCGCGACGGACATCGCAAATTCTCGCCGCGCGGCTACCTCTTCCCCATTTCGCAGGAGGAGATGGACCGTACGAATTGCACGCAGAACTACGGTTGGTAACCCTAATTCAATTCAGACAATCATGAAACTCAAACAGTTCATCATACCTGTCGCCGGAGCGTTGCTGCTCGGCGGCTGCGAAGCGGATCACCGCAACGACAACCTGCTGGACTCGGTCGTCTATCTGCTCGAAAGCGACCTGCAAAAAGCCCTCTTCTACGATATCGAAGAGACCACCGACTACTCCTTCCGCGCATTCAGCAGCGGATACACCGTCACGCCCTCCGAGCTCGGGATCGAACTTTCGGACGACGTCCTCACGGCCTACAACGAGGCCAACGGCACTGCCTATACGGCGCTCGATCCCGCCTGCTACCGGCTGGTGAACAGTACGGGATCGGTCGATGCCGACCACCCCTCGACGACGTTCACCGTGCAGCTCGACTGCTCGGCGATCAAGCAGCTCGGCGATCTGACGTCCTACGTCATCCCGCTGCGCCTGACCTCCTCCTCTTCGAAGGTAAACGAGGAGCTCGGCAGCATCCTGATCAATCCCGAGATGGCGGAGACCCAGGTGCTGGTTCGAAACGCCGGCGTGGTGGAGTGCGATCTGGGCTCCTCCCAGACGCTCGACTTCACCGCCTACGTCGAATTCGACAACAAGTGGGAGACCACGACCGAATACGTCTACGGCGACGAAGTGCTCGACGCCTACAACGCCGAGCACGGTACGAACTACCTGCCGATCCCGACCGACGCCGTCACCTTCACGCCGGCGCAGCTCAAAGTGGGCAAGCGCGAGGCCGTGTCGCATTTCGAGATCGACAAGTCGAAGCTGACGCCCGACCGCTTCTACACGCTGGCCGTACAGTTGAAAAGCAACTCCGAATTCAAGATCGGAGCGGACAACACCGTGCTCTACCACATCGCGCTCAATCCCCTCTTTACCGACCGCAGCAAATGGATCCTCGTGGCATGCAGCTCGTGGTACACCGGCCGCGGCCCCGAACTGACGATCGACGGCGACGTATCGACCAAATTCGAGAACCGCTACAACGATATCGGCCAAGGCGACATCGAAACGCTCCCCGTGACGATCGACTGGGATCTGGGCAAGACCTGCTACTACGCCGGCATGAAACTCACGCGCCGCAACGATAGCTACGTCACCGACCTCAAAGCGGGCTGGATCGAAATGTCCGACGACGGAAAAACCTGGATGCCCCTGCAATCCTTCGACTTCGAGGGCAGCAAGACGGTCGTCGGCGATTTCCGCAGCGAACAATGGTTCGGGGCGGGACGCTACCTGCGGCTGAAAATGACCGAATCCGGCCGTCCGGGCAGGAAACTGGTGTCGGTATGCGAATTCGAACCCGTACTGATCGACGCCGGCGAATGATCCCTCCCATGAATCACAGCAACTACCGGCTACCGGTTCTGCCTGCAAACGGCAGGGCCGGTAGCCGGTTGAAATCATTCGTCATGACCTGCTCCCTGATCTTCGCCGCAGCAGGCTTCTGCCTCGCCACTACGAACTGTTCGAACGGAAACAAAACGTCCGACACCCCGCCGGCAGATCGGAAGAGCGTCGTGTAGGGAAAGAGTGAAGTAGGCGAAACCTACCGCCCGACGCTGCGCATCCGCCACGACGGCGATGCGAACGACACCGCATACGACATGGACGGCAACCCGCTGGGCGTGACATTCCGCTCTTCTTCGCCGCAGACGGTTTCGGTCGATGCACGGGGCATCGTCACGGGCCGCAACGTCGGTACGGCGACCGTAACGGCCGAAACGGCCTCCGGCGACGCCCGATGCGCGATCGGCATCACGGTCCGCTCCTCGAACACGACGTGGATCGATGCGCCGCTGAGCGACGGAATCATTTTCAGCCGGTTCGTCCAGTTGCCGGCCAATACGGTCATGCAGGGCTTCGACGTCGACTCCCGCGGCGAAATTTTCTACACGCAGGTGACCGATCGATACAAAATTCTGGTTTCGCGCAGTATGCCCGACCGACAGGCTACGGAGTACATGACCCTCTGTTTCCACGGCCACTCCTCGAACATGGCCGTCGAAGAGGCGGGCGACGAGCGTTTCGTCTGGGTAGGCAATTACGCCAATCGGGTGGACGACGGCAACTACTGGCACGAACAGGTCGTCTCGCGCATCCGCTACAACCCCGGCTCGACCCATTACCCGTGGAACTCCGACGAAAATTATTTCATCGAAGCCGGCTGCCTCAACATGAATCCCGCTGTCGACGCGGCGAACGACCAGCTGGCCATCCTCTACACCCGTGTCGACACTCCGGGCCGTTACTGCTGGGTAGTCTATTCGCTCAGCGAAGCGAAAGCCCTTCCCGAAGAGACCGTCACGCTGCAACCCCTCTCCTACGGCGGCGAAACGGAGAGCTATCCGCTCCGAAAAGACGTCACGCCCGAGGTGCGCGTCCGCAATCTCTCGCGGCTGCAACCTCTCGCGCGATTCAGCATCCCGACGCCCGCCATCGCATGGCAGGGATACGAGATACACGACGGCCGCATGTATCTCATGGAGGGAACGAGCGGAAACAACGACGGTACGACGGGAGAAGCCTACATGACAGTCTACGATTTCGAAGGCCGCATCGTACAGTCCCGCACGAAAGTTCGGGCCATCTCCGACCTGAAAGCGCTGACCGAAGCGGGCATCACCGAAAGCGGATACATCGAGTCCGAAGGGGTGAAAATCCGGCGCGGGAAACTCTTTCTGGGATTCGCCTCGCAATCGAAAAAGGACGGCAACCGACGCCGCGCCAATATTTTCCAATACGAACTTCCTTAACTCAAACCGCACGAAGTCGGATTTCGCACGATTTTCGGAAAGATTTTCAAAGAAAATGAAAGAATCCGACCGTTACGACTGACTTTTAAGGACTTGTATTCGAATTTTCAAAGAAAAAATCCTATATTTGTATGAAGACATCCTATGTTTTGATCGGTACATTAATAT
>OCLM01000201.1_pt1 | contig 9101 bp, 9 predicted proteins | sample 1538841 | NCBI WGS metagenome assembly OCLM01 (sample SAMN04571729, study PRJEB22368) | human gut metagenome | biome: human gut; material: stool | host: Homo sapiens | place: Luxembourg | collected 2012-09-20
CTCTTTCCCTACACGACGCTCTTCCGATCTCTTCTGCTTCGGGACACCTTGACTGCAAAAGGGTAAACGAGCAACGCCTACCCCACCTATTAATTATCTACGTCTATCTTACGACAACTTTACGGCCCTTGACGATATAGACGCCAGCCTTGAGGGGCACGCGAACCGTGCTACCGCCAACTGCATTGACCTCGCACACCTTGCGACCATCGAGTCCAAAAACGGGAACGACTCCCGAGCGATTGGCAATGACCACCAACTCGCCCTGGTCGCCGTAGAAACGATTAAGTTCCGATTCTCCGACCTGCTGGATGGCAGAAGGCGTATCGCCAGCCACATAGACAAAGAGCTGGGCAGGATTCATTCGGTAGCTATAGCCCTTCATGTCAGGATCCAAGATATAGAGTTTCCATTCGTCCATCGAGGAAGGAAGATAGTCATACATGTCGTTAACATAGGCATTGAAGATACAGGTAATGCTACGGTCGCCATCAAACTCTTCCGGCAGAACGCTCGTCGAGACATAGGTAATTGCGCCATTGCCCGGCAAGTCGGTTGTCTCCATCTTATTTTGATAAGTTTTGGAAGGATACCCCCACATATCCATTCTATACATCAGAGAGGTTGATTCGCCATTGTTCTGTATTCCATAGGTGAATATGGCATCGCCATCTTTGACCAAGGGTGCCTCCACAGTATGGCCATAAATGGTAGCATTCTCCCTTTCGTACTCGCCAGGTTCCGCGTTGGTCGTGGCACTGACCAAGAGCAGCGGCTCTACCGTGACCGTGCCATCGCCAGGCTGAAGTCCAATGATCGCACGGCATCCATTGGTATAGCCGTCGGCATCCGAGCCAGATCCAGCTCCTCCCTTGTCAGGATTGAGGAGGGAAATGTCAAAATAGCCGTCTTGATAACCACCCCAACCCCAGTTGATGTGATAAAGACCATCGCCGTCGGAACCATCACAAACAAACTGGTGGCCAACGGTAGAACTGTTGCCGCTATACATGACAGGACGCTTAGCTTGCAGCTCGGCATCCAATAGGTTCATCCAGTCCTCCAAAGAATAGTTGTCGCGCTCCACTTCCTGCATGGTCTCAGCGTCATAACCGAAATACTTCGTGAGTTTGGCAAGGAAGATATTGGCTCCAGAACCGCTACTGGTATAGTCCATCTGGAGTGCTGCACCACAATGCACATCAGTTTGGCGACAGCATCGGCTTCCTCTTGCGAGTAGTAGCCTTCCTCGTAGATATCGAGCATTCTGTCCCAATCGTAGGGTTCACCCTTTTCAATGGCCGGCACGCTCAATCGCTTGGTATGGGTCGTATAAGCAGGGATATCTGCCATGAGTGCTTCGGGGAAACGCCAATAAGCAAAGACCTGCGCCAATGCCATAGCCACACAGCCGGTGACCGTCTGCTTGGTGCCGTCCTTCGGGCAGAGATTGTTGAAGGGAGCATACTGATTCCACATTCTGTCACCCAGCAAAGGAGCTACGACGGGTCGTGCGGCCTTGGCCTGAGATCGGCGCTGAGCCTGGGATGCCGTCTGCACGGCTGATGGCTGACCCTGAGCCAATCCATCGACCATGTCGCTGTAGAGCTCAAGAAACATTTTGTAGCCATCGGGAAGGTGGGCCACATCGTAAGAGCCACGATCGGAATAGGCTACAATTTCGGGCAACTGGTCGTCGCCAGAGACAATCGTAAATCCCTTACCTCGATCATGCGGGAAAACATAGTAAGCAAGGGAGCCACCTGATACTGAAGGAGCATTCAAGCGTCTCGCAGTCTCGATGGAGGCAGAGGAGAGTGTGGCGCCAAGGCTGGTAGCCTGACGCTGCGCAATAGCTTTTGCCTCATTGAAGGTACGCTTTTTGGCCGAAGTGCCGACACAAACCAACAGAAGGAGGGATGCGAGCGTGAAGATGGAGAAACGGTGAGTCATTAATAATTTGTTTATAGCAGAAGCCAAGAGCATCGGGCTTCTATTCGACGAAAAAAATATGCGCGTATCACAAGTAAGCAATACACGCATATTTCTATATCACATATTGTAACGTTCTATCTTATTCCAAGCCAAGGGCCTTCTTAGCCTCAGCATTCTCGGGGTCGATCTGAATGAGCTTCTCGAAATAGCTCTTCGACGTCTCTGCATCATTCTTGCCAGCATAGTAGTAGCCGAGGAAGTAATAAGCAGCAGAGAGATAGTTCTTCGTATTGGCATCGCTCTTGTCTGCCTTGGCCTCTTCATACTCTGCGACCTTCGTATAGAGATCGCGAACCTTGTCGAGATCCTTCAACTTACCGAGAGCGACCGAAGCCTCGGCCACCCAGCACCAATCCTTCAAGGTGGGGAACTTCTCGGTCATCTTCTCATAGACATCCATGGCCTGCGTATAATAGCCAACAGCCTTGGCGTGGTCGAGGCTGTCAACCTGATCACCCATCTTGATATAGATGCCAGCGAAATCAGCCCAGTCGGTAGAGGTGATATTGGTGCCCTTCTCCAGGTACTGACGCTGGAAATCCAAGGCCTTGTCACCGTCGCCCAAACCAGCGTAAGCGGCAGACAACTTGCTGAGCGGATCAACCTCACCCGGCTTCAGCTCCAAACACTTGTTGTAGGCATTGATAGCCTCCTGGAACTTGTCGTTGCCGGCCAGAGCCTGACCATAGTAATAATAGTCGTTATAATTCTTCTGCTCCTTACCGCGCATCACGTTCTCGCTGTAGGTCAGGGCCTCAGGGAACTGGTTTTGATCAACGGCAGCCATGACGGCAAGACGGCTCAGATACTCACTGCCGGCATACTTCTGCAGACCATGACGAGCTACCTCGAGCGCATTCTTAGCGTTGCCAGAATAGAATTCAGCTACGATGTACTGGTAGTAGGCCGTCTCGTCAAGCTGGGTCTTCGGAGCCTTGGCAAACCACTTGGCAGCTTCGGCATACTTCTGGTCGGCGAGCATGATCTCAGCAGCCTTCACCTCGACGGGATAGTCCGGCTTTACCTGACGAAGCTCCTCCAACTTCTTCACAGCCGTCTCAGGACTGACGTGGCGATAGACGCGAGCATAGCGCTCATAGGCAAGAACGTTCTGCGGGTCAATACTGATAGCCGTCTGATATTGCGTGGCGGCAGCACCTGCATTACCTACACTGTCCTGAAGGGCAGCAATGTCACCCAAGAGCATATAGGCATTGCTCTGGTTCATCTTCTTGTTGGCCAAGACGAGGTCAGCCATCTCCTGTGCCTTCTCGAAATTGTGAACCTGAAGATAGATGGTACCCAAGCCAACGATGGCATCGGCATCCTTCTTGTACTCCTTCAGATAGTCCTTCACCAGATCCTTGGCAGCCTTGGGGTTGTTGGGATCAGCGTTGAGGGCCGCAGCAATGGGCTTGAGGGCTTCCTGATAACTCACTTCCTGTCCGAAAACGGGTGCCGACAAGCTCAGCGTCAGCACACCAGCTAAAAGATATTTTTTGACTTTCATACTCTTAAAGAATTTCTTTGTTTAATACACTCGTTAACTCACTCTCTGAAGGCTGTTTGATTCTATGACATCACAGCCTTGAAAAGGTTTAATGCTATTGCTTAATATTTACCTGTCGCACCTGAATGTCACCACGGTAGGGCAGAATGCCCGACTTCAAGATAATCAACTGGCCGATCGGTCCTGTGATATAATTGGAGAAGCTCCATGGCAAAGCACGGAAGGGGTCAACTACGATGCAGTAGATAGTACGGCAGAAGGGATAGTAACCATTGAGCAGGTAATACTGATAAGGCTTAAAGCTATTGCTCTTTGTAGCCTCGTCCTGCGTAGAGACCGACATTACCGTGATGTCCTTCAAGAAGGTGAGATTGGTACTGTCGCGGGTGTCGCTGATCCAGTTGGAACCCACCACGCCAATGGCATTGGGAGTCCGCTTGACATAGTCGATCACGCCCCTGCTCGATTTGGCTGCGACAATATTCTTCTGAGTGATATGCTTGCCTCCAAGCAAGGAATCCTCCACCCAGAACAACGTGCCAGAGGCACGATTGTCGAACACCACCTCGATATCGCCGAGGGATGAATGTTTGTATATTTGATTCCACTTCGTCACCTCGCCGCTGAATATCTTGCGTGCAGCAGCCTCGGTGATGAGAGTATCTGTGTTGTTTCGATTGACAATAAGGGCTACGCCATCATAGCCGATAGGGAAGGAAACAGCCTTGGTCTGTTTGGTCGAAAACATCGCAGTCTCGCCCTTGGTCAGGTCGCGGGAGGTGATGAGCAGACACGTCTTCAGAGCCATCAGTTGGTTCATACCCGTATTTTGGTCCGTATATACCGCCTTGAGATGTGCCTTCGGGTAGGTATATTCAAACTGTTTTCTCTCCTCCTCGATGATGGGGCTAAAACTCTCATCAGCGTAGAAGGTGATGGTGCCTGATGTAGGAGTATCAGTACGACCACCTCGGTCGTTCTTCTTGTTGGAGCAAGAGAGAACGGCCGAGGCAGCAATGAGTAATCCTACAATTGAAATGTAGAATGTGTATTTCTTCATAAAGAAACGTAGTGTTCAGAATCTGATATTACTGAAGCTTGAAGTTGATAGGCAACGTGAACCATACGTTGGCGGGCTGACCATTGTTCATACCCGGGTTCCACCTCGGCATGGAGTTCACGACGCGGAGTGCCTCACGATCGAGAGCGGGATCCACGCCACGTACCACCTGTGCCTGGCTCACACTACCGTCCTTACCGACGACGAACTTCACAATAACGCGGCCCTGGATACCGTTTTCGGCGGCAACAGCCGGATACTGCAAGTGGCTTGACAACCAAGAGTTGACGTTACCCTTGAACGAAGGCATCTGCTCAGCCACGGTGAAGATCTTGTTCTCGACCTCCTTAACCTCAGGCTTCGGCTCTTCCTTCTTCACAGGGGGAGGCGGCGGTGCAACCTCAGCAGGGGTAGCAACGGTAGGAGCAGCGGCAACAGCAGTAGCGTTGTCAGTACCCTTCACCTCCTCAACACCTGAAGAACGCTTGTCATCGACCAGCTTCTCCATGGTCTGCATCATCTTGGACTCATCAACCTTGTCGTCCTCCTTGATGACAGGAACGGTATTCACCTTCGTCGATTTCACCTCAGGCACGATCTTCTCGGGCTCGATTTTGGGTTTCGGCTTCGGCTTATCCTTCTGCTTTTCAGCTTCTTTCTGTGCTTCCTGGAGCGCTTTCAGCTCCATCTTCTGATTATACTCTGCGAGCAACTCAGCATCATGCTTGTTCTTCCAAACGAGATAACCGAGGAATCCACCGATGAGGACTGCAGCGCAAATCAGAATGAGCAAGGCTTTGATATTGCGACTGGAAGTACCCTTACGGAGCACATAGGCACCGTAAGCCTGGTTCTTTCCAGCGAATACCATGTCGACCCATTTAGGATCGTAAAGATCTATCTTTGCCATTGTATTCTTTCTTTTTAATCGTTAACTTACGCGACATTACAACTTGATCTTCTTCAGGGCGAGCATCTCGCGGTCCTGATCGTTGATCTTGTCAATCACGTAAATACCAATATTCAAAATCTGCATCTCATCGAGGGCGTCAATCACATTGCGATACGTAGCGTTGTCCGTCGGCTTGATGATGATCGTCAGCGGGGTGATCTTCTTGTTCTTGAGATTACCCGACTTGATGTCACTCATTCTCTGCTTGAAGACAGCGTCCGTGATCTTCTTGGGATTGGCCTTCTGCTCAGCCAAAAGTTCCTTGACAGCAAGCTCCATCTCGACGACCGGCTTCACACGCTCCTCCGTAATGTGGTTACGAAGCACGTCACGAAGTCCCGTGTCGCCCCAGGTGGTCTCCTTAATCCAGTTGGGATCACTGTACTTAGGGATACCCTCACCGTGATAGATCTTATTGTCGGCAGCCAGATAGAGCGTTACAGTAGCACTCTGCTTGGCCTCCTTCTGATCCTTCTCGTTTTGGTTTTGCTCGTCGGCAGGCATGGAAATCTGCATGGAGGACGGCTTGCTCAGCGTAGTACAGAGCATGAAGAAGGTAATCAACAGCATGAGCATATCCACCATCGGCGTAAAGTCGACGCGGACATTGATCTTCTTCTGTTTGCTTTCTTTTTTCTTTGCCATTATTAATCCTCCTGCTTATTCTTCAACTCAGTTATCAAATAATAGTCGGAGACACCCAGTGCCTGAAGCTCGTCCATCACCTTGCGAACCGTCTTGTACGGAGTACGTGAGTCAGACTTGATAGCAATCTTCACGTTGTCCACCGTTCCCATCTGGTTCTCATAGGCATAGACCCACTGCTGGAACTCGCTCTGTCCGCCGTTGATACTGTCAAGAGGGATACCCATCTTGGGAAGCATCTTCGAACGCTGGCCAGGAGCCATAGCGAGGTAGCCGGGCAGCTTGTCGAGAGGCGCACCAAACGTGGTCTCGGCCTTGAAGGTCTCCATGAGCTTCGGCGTGAGGTTGAGCCCCACATCCTGTGCCATGCCACCGAGCACCTTCGTATTGTCGATGCGCAAGAACACCTGACCCTCACCCGTAGGCTTGTTGTCCGGTCCCATGACCGGATTGACGAGGATCGTCATTACGTCATTAGCAGGAACGTCTATCTGCGACACAGACTTCGGCACGTTCACTTTCACAGGCTCAGGCTTCACGAACGTGGAGGTGAGCATGAAGAAAGTGAGGAGCAGCGTCATGACATCCGACATCGGAGTCATGTCGATCCAGACGTCCTCTTTCTTAATTTTTACTTTACCCATAGCGATAAAATTTTAAAAGGGTCAGCAAAAATTAAGCCTCTTCCGTGTGGTTTGCTTCGTATGTCTGAGCGATAGAATAACCAACCTCGTCGAGGGCGTAAGTCAACTTGTCCACCTTGTTCGTGAAGTAGTTGTAGAAAACCACAGCGAACCAAGACGTTCCGATACCGAACGCGGTGTTGATAAGAGCCTCAGAAATACCGACTGACAGGGCAGCAGAGTCAGCGCCACCACCTTCACCCATTGCGGAGAAGGACTTGATCATACCCGTCACAGTACCGAACAGACCAGTCAGCGTACCGAGCGTAACGATCGTAGCGATGATCGGGAGGTTCATCGTGAGGGTCGGCATCTCAAGCTGAGTAGCCTCCTCGTGAGCCTGCTGGATCTTGGCGACCTTCTGGGCCTTCTTCAGAGAAGCGTTGGCACCCGTCTCCATGTCCTTGTAGGCGGCGAGAGAAGCGCTAACCACGTTGGCCACGCTACCACGCTGCTGATCGCAGAGCTTCTGAGCCTTAGCCATGTCGCCGGCAGCGAGAGCGGCCTTGATGTTCTGGACGAACTTGGGAAGAGCACCCTTACCGAAAGCGGTCTTCAGAGCGAGCTGACGCTCGATACCCATAGCGAGCACCGTGAGCAACAGAGACTGGATGACAGGCACGACGATACCGCCCTTGAAGATAGTACCCCAAACATCAAGCGGAGCACCAGAGGTCACACCGCCTTCGAAGTGCATACCAGCGCCGAACCAAGTGAAGAACAGCGTGAATGCGATAGCAGCGCAGACCACGATAATCCAGAATGCGCCTCTTACTCCCTGAAAGCCCTCAGAGTTCTTCTTGGGGGCTGCAGCTTTTTGTTGTGTTGCCATAATTTTGATGAAAATTAATTTTTAGTTATTAATGAATTTGAATTAATCTCTTTTTCATTATAGCGGATGCTTCGTTCGGCCACACTTCAGCCGCATACGAACAGCGTTTCCACTTCGTCCCGCAAAGTTAGCAATATAATGGGGAACTGGCAACAGATTAATAACTTTTAACGGTTATTTTCCTGTGCAAAAACCCCTACTCTAACACATATCAACCACTGGCGGGCATTTTCCGACAATTTGCACACTTTCAAAGATGCGTTAAGAGACAAAAGCTAGTGCCTATAGCATTTTCTCCGAACAGACATCACACATGACCTCCTGCAGGAAACTCGTCTCAACGTCCATATAATTAAAGTACGCGCATACAATAACATTAAATGGATCGTAAAACAAATCTTCACTCGAAGCAAGTGCAACCATCTGCATTTTTGATAACGACGATTTTCCGCATTTTATTATGTGAAGAAGGCAAAAAAACGACCTGGCAGCCTACTTTTTGGTCATGATATCAAACTCCGTCACCTTACCGATACTCTTATTACCCTGCAGGACGGTCAAGGCAAAGCGTGCGCGCCCATCGCGCAGGCGCCTGTCCGCCTTCACCATGGCCGTATAGCGAATGCCATGCCCCGGGGCGATACTCTCCACATGAATGCTCGGGCTGATCGCGATATGCCGATTGCGTTCGGCCAGGACCACGGACGGGACTACGTCATAGAGCGTCCCTTCGCCACGGTTCATCACCTCGAAGATAACCTTGCCCGTCTCGCCACGCGAAAGAACGCCATCCTCGTTGTCATCCACAAACCGTGCATTGCGGATCTCAATATTGGGTGTAAAAGTATAGGCAGAAACATCAGACACCACACTCGACTCCAATGGCATCACCGTCTCGGGTTGGGCTGCACTATAGTTGCCCGAATAGTCGCTCCCCTGAAAGTCGTAGAGGCGATCATCACCCGAGTTGGAAGCATCGAAGCCACTCCAGTCGTCGCTGTAGCGCCCTAGGCTATCGGCTGACAGTTGCGCTACAGGCTGTCCTATATGACCCTCGCCATCGAGAGACCATCCGCCGTGAGCTGCCTCCGCCCCACATGGCCTTTTCCTTTGGGCCTGCACACGCTCGTAATGGTCATGCACCTCCTGCTTCTCAGCTTTATCCACCGCATTGCCAACCGCAGCCCCGACAGCTGCACCGCCGACCATACCCACGACCGTACCGAGGTCTGACCCACGGGGACCACCAGCCAATCCGCCAATGGCACTACCCAAAATAGACCCTAACTGCGCACCTAGATAGGTGCCTGTCCCTGTATTCGTGCCACAGCCCGACAACATCAAGGTAGAGCACATAACCAAAACTACGCCCTTTTTCAAGATCGGAAGAGCACACGTCTGAACTCCAGTCACGCGAGACTATC
>OCLM01000202.1_pt1 | contig 9092 bp, 10 predicted proteins | sample 1538841 | NCBI WGS metagenome assembly OCLM01 (sample SAMN04571729, study PRJEB22368) | human gut metagenome | biome: human gut; material: stool | host: Homo sapiens | place: Luxembourg | collected 2012-09-20
CGAGATCTACACTCTTTCCCTACACGACGCTCTTCCGATCTGTTTTCTTCTACGAATGGGATTATAATATACAATTTGTAACTTTTTAACAATCGGAGATTTTAATCCGTTCTCCAACACACGGAGCGAGTTACGCTTGAGGCACTTCCTCTGTATGCAATTTTATTTCAATCCACGCTCCAGCGTACGGAACGACAGATGTTCACTGCAAGCGAAACTAAGTTCTACGTATTTCAATCCACGCTCCGACGAACGGAGCGACATCCTGTTTGAGGGTTCTGCCAAGTCCTTCAAGCATTTCAATCCACGCTCCGACGAACGGAGCGACATGGAGATTAGAGTCGGTAGAATTTAACCCTGTTATTTCAATCCACGCTCCGACGAACGGAGCGACCTCTTTGCCAACCGTTAGATTTGAGCATTCCACTATTTCAATCCACGCTCCGACGAACGGAGCGACGTATCATCCGGTCAGCAGGGACCGCCGGTTACAGATTTCAATCCATGCTCCGACGAACGGAGCGACCATCTATAAGTGGTTTGACAGGCTTAAGACTTGAATTTCAATCCACGCTCCGACGAACGGAGCGACCTTACTCGGATTGTCGTTTTTCCGGAGGAAAAGAATATTTCAATCCACGCTCCGACGAACGGAGCGACAGTAAGTGGCTGTTTGATTTTGATGAAGACAATGAAATTTCAATCCACGCTCCGACGAACGGAGCGACGTTGACGCAATACCCTGCCATGATGTAATTTCGGTATTTCAATCCACGCTCCGACGAACGGAGCGACATTTTCAAGAAATTGTGAGCGGGACATTTTAAATATTTCAATCCACGCTCCGACGAACGGAGCGACTATCTTTATCCTACATATCCACAACTATTCTACAGAGATTTCAATCCACGCTCCGATGAACGGAGCGACTCCAACCCGAACCAACTCAAAATTTAATAAGAGTATTTCAATCCACGCTCCGACGAACGGAGCGACGTAAATTGGTTGATGAGTTGTGGGTACAATAAAATTTCAATCCACGCTCCGACGAACGGAGCGACATCATCATCCACGTTCCATTCTAAATCTTCCAACATTTCAATCCACGCTCCGACGAACGGAGCGACTGTATCATCCACAGTTTTGCCATCAATCATACGGCATTTCAATCCACGCTCCGACGAACGGAGCGACCTGTTGGCATAGCCAATATATGACATACAATTGTATTTCAATCCACGCTCCGACGAACGGAGCGACTGTATATGTCCGTATTAGTCCGTGCCTTAGTCTATTTCAATCCACGCTCCGACGAACGGAGCGACTCTCTCACCACAGGAGTCAGATATTTTGCATAATATTTCAATCCACGCTCCGACGAACGGAGCGACTATGCTTGCCCTGATGCAGACTTAGTAATATATGACATTTCAATCCACGCTCCGACGAACGGAGCGACCAGCCTTCACTGCTCGCAAGTTATCAAGTATCTGTATTTCAATCCACGCTCCGACGAACGGAGCGACGACCCAATCTGAATAATCAGCTATATCTGTACTATTTCAATCCACGCTCCGACGAACGGAGCGACAAAAGTGATTAGGATTGCAGTATATCCATTTGATATTTCAATCCACGCTCCGACGAACGGAGCGACGCCTTTGCGTCATACACATTCCAATTTTCATTAATTTCAATCCACGCTCCGACGAACGGAGCGACCCCGTACAACAGGAGTTAAATATTTTGCGTAATATTTCAATCCACGCTCCGACGAACGGAGCGACGCAGGGACTATATGATTATTTGGGTGACATCATAAATTTCAATCCACGCTCCGACGAACGGAGCGACGGCAGCTCTATTGCTATTTTCCAATTTAATCCAATTTCAATCCACGCTCCGACGAACGGAGCGACTGCGTATTCCTGGTAATCAACCGGCACCTGCTTATTTCAATCCACGCTCCGACGAACGGAGCGACCAGTGGCCGCCCTCTCACACCGACGCACTTCAAAAATTTCAATCCACGCTCCGACGAACGGAGCGACAGTGCTGACATATATTGAAACCCTGCTGTCTGGAATTTCAATCCACGCTCCGACGAACGGAGCGACGTTACCCTCCTTTGACGTTGCATAACCAAACACATTTCAATCCACGCTCCGACGAACGGAGCGACAAAGTTTCGCGTGAAACTTTCTTTTTACGCTTACATTTCAATCCACGCTCCGACGAACGGAGCGACCAAAGGGATCATGTTCGTGTTGTGATTCACAAGATTTCAATCCACGCTCCGACGAACGGAGCGACTCTGTTCGTCAACTATAATATACCTATCAGTTTCATTTCAATCCACGCTCCGACGAACGGAGCGACTTGATTTAGTAATCATAATAGCTTTTCGGTCATCATTTCAATCCACGCTCCGACGAACGGAGCGACATCTATAAACGCTGACATAGCATCCCATGAGGTATTTCAATCCACGCTCCGACGAACGGAGCGACTGACGAGTTTATTAATGCTTTTTATAGGTCTGGAATTTCAATCCACGCTCCGACGAACGGAGCGACTTACACAGTTATGAATGATACATCACTAGTTGATATTTCAATCCACGCTCCGACGAACGGAGCGACAAAGTCGGTTAAGTCTATCGGTAAGGATTTATATATTTCAATCCACGCTCCGACGAACGGAGCGACCAGAGCCATCTACAAGCGTCGTCATGTCTGCCTTTTTATTTCAATCCACGCTCCGACGAACGGAGCGACTTTCTCCATTTTCGATAATTACAAATTCTGCATAATTTCAATCCACGCTCCGACGAACGGAGCGACTTAATGCGGCCGCTGAGAGAAGGGAAGCAAACAAAATTTCAATCCACGCTCCGACGAACGGAGCGACTGGCACGTCCAGAAGTTCCACGTTTGAGATCAAGTATTTCAATCCACGCTCCGACGAACGGAGCGACTTCTCCAACGGTAAACACAAATAAGTTTGTATACTATTTCAATCCACGCTCCGACGAACGGAGCGACGCACATAGCCACCCCTAAACAAATATTCCATATATTTCAATCCACGCTCCGACGAACGGAGCGACCCTTTACAAAACGCCCATTCAAAAGCAATGTTGTATTTCAATCCACGCTCCGACGAACGGAGCGACAGTGAGCACCGCTAGCGTCAACAATGATTGCCTGCTATTTCAATCCACGCTCCGACGAACGGAGCGACGGCTTAGGGTACATCATTCCATATCCTCCAGTGTCATTTCAATCCACGCTCCGACGAACGGAGCGACAACATATTCAACGCTATCATTATCATTTGATATTATTTCAATCCACGCTCCGACGAACGGAGCGACACTACCGATGTTTTACCGCCGTATATGTTAAACTCATTTCAATCCACGCTCCGACGAACGGAGCGACTTGTTATATCTAACATATTTCCTCCAGTCCTAAATTTCAATCCACGCTCCGACGAACGGAGCGACAGTAAGTTAGATAAATGGATAAGAGGTAAAATAATTTCAATCCACGCTCCGACGAACGGAGCGACATATAAACCCCAACATTAAGTACAAGAGCCTAGCATTTCAATCCACGCTCCGACGAACGGAGCGACCTGCGGATGTATCAGGTTCATAGGGAATCACATTATTTCAATCCACGCTCCGACGAACGGAGCGACTGTATACAAAAAGTTTCCGGATACAAAGGAATCATATTTCAATCCACGCTCCGACGAACGGAGCGACATTTCAAATTTTGTTCCAGCTGGAAGTCTATTTATTTCAATCCACGCTCCGACGAACGGAGCGACTATTTTCTGTGGTTTTACACACAGTATAATTGCCTATTTCAATCCACGCTCCGACGAACGGAGCGACTAACTGGCAATCAGAAATTAGTATTCATTCAGACATTTCAATCCACGCTCCGACGAACGGAGCGACTGCAAGCAGTGTCTATGAATCCCACTTCACAGAGTATTTCAATCCACGCTCCGACGAACGGAGCGACCTATGCCGATATTGTAGCGTGATTTAATTTCACGATTTCAATCCACGCTCCGACGAACGGAGCGACTTTAAGCACATCACTTACCCCATAACCGTTTGGGCATTTCAATCCACGCTCCGACGAACGGAGCGACAAAAGTCCGTCCTCACCATCAAGCAGAGCTTTGAAATTTCAATCCACGCTCCGACGAACGGAGCGACCTGATGTTCCTATTGATAAATCTGAGATAAAGCCATTTCAATCCACGCTCCGACGAACGGAGCGACTCCAGTAACTACACTGTAAAGGAAAGCTGATCAGTATTTCAATCCACGCTCCGACGAACGGAGCGACCCGACATCACCACTATAACCAGCACCCGATTTAATTTCAATCCACGCTCCGACGAACGGAGCGACTTGCTTAAGTGGGTCTGATGCTTGCTTAACATTATTTCAATCCACGCTCCGACGAACGGAGCGACGGCAGACGTATCATAAGCTTCATAGTCTTTGTTATTTCAATCCACGCTCCGACGAACGGAGCGACCTTACTCCGATTCTGATTTATAATATTTCTATCATCAATTTCAATCCACGCTCCGACGAACGGAGCGACTTAAAGTCCCTAAATCAAACGAACGTTCTTCAAATTTCAATCCACGCTCCGACGAACGGAGCGACGATACGATACTCTGGTATGATGGCACTCATGCTATTTCAATCCACGCTCCGACGAACGGAGCGACGGCGGAGCGACACACAACGCATATCAATATGCATTATTTCAATCCACGCTCCGACGAACGGAGCGACGCACTTAGGGGATAAGGCCACAGCGGCATTTAAGAATTTCAATCCACGCTCCGACGAACGGAGCGACGGAGCAGTTGCAGGCTAATCCGGACGATACGGTATTTCAATCCACGCTCCGACGAACGGAGCGACCAAAATATATGGATCCTTATGTTCCGTATTATCAATTTCAATCCACGCTCCGACGAACGGAGCGACCAAGATAATCATAATTTTCCTCTAAGCTACTGTATTTCAATCCACGCTCCGACGAACGGAGCGACCAGATCAACAGCACTATTGGCAACGACCTGATAATTTCAATCCACGCTCCGACGAACGGAGCGACCGGACATAAATCCTTTGTTTCTACTGCATCATCATTTCAATCCACGCTCCGACGAACGGAGCGACTGCTCCGCTTTCTGTGAAGATAAAGATGACAGCCATTTCAATCCACGCTCCGACGAACGAAGCGACTCAAGTGCTTTTTTTATGCCCTTGAATAATTTTATTTCAATCCACGCTCCGACGAACGGAGCGACTGCAATTTTGCACAAAAAAATGAAAAAAACTATACAAAACCGCTTAATAATATTATTGTTTTCTACTAATTCATTACGCTTATTATGCTCATGTACACAATATAGCTTTTTCTTGTTTATTTTTCATGGTGCGAATGACCTTGTAATTCTATGTTCACTATCATTTCGCACAACATCAAAAAATTAATGGCTGATCAACATCTATTCCCTTATCACATCCTACATGATCAACTTTTGTTTGATATTTGTTTCCCAAATAATAGAACCTAAGACTATCTACTTTTTCATCAATTATTCCAGACAACATAGCTTTCAATTTAACACTTTGCGCCTGATCCACTATACATTCAAAAACTGAATTCTGTACTCGTCGACCATAATTTTCACATTGCTTTGCAACTTTCCTTAATCTATTTTTTCCTGCAGTTGTTTCTGTATTAACATCATAGGTTATCAATAACAACATTATTATCACCTCATTTCCATAAAAAGACTGGATACCCATCAATATCCCCTCGGAGATATCTTGCCAAAAGCATTGACTGAACATACGGCACCATTCCCCATTCAACTTTCTCCTTCAGATATGGGTGTGTTATTACTTCTTTCTTTTTATTTTGCCACTCAACCAATACCTTTTTTCTAGCATTATCACTTAATAACACTGCTCCATTTTCTTTTTTAGAGAAATCCTTTCCCGTTATTATTCTTTTATTTATAAGTGACAAAACAAACCTATCTGCATAAACCGATCTAAATTCCTCAATTAAGTCTAATGCCAACGATGCCCTACCAGGCCTATCCGTATGTAAATATCCTATATATGGATCTAATCCTACAACTTCCAAGGCCGACGCAATTTGGTTAGTCAATAATGTATAAACAAATGACAGCATAGCATTTATATTATCTTGAGGAGGGCGTTTATTTCTTACTTGAAACACAAAATCCTTTTTCTGTTGCAATATAAGCTCATTGAACACACCAAAATAAATACTTGCCGCTTCTCCCTCGTATCCTCTTAATTCATCTTTTGACTTAGCATTTCTTATTAATTCCAAGGAATTCTTTAAATGTAATGATGCTCGTTTCACCCGTTCCACGTCTATCTGCATTGCATGATCTCTAATGGCTCTCTCCAAAACCCATCGTGCATTATATACCTTACCCAATATACAATTTTTTGAAATTTCCAGGCTTTTTTCTGCATCTAATGAGCTATAATATTGTTGTCTCCGTAAAATAATATTTCCCTTTACTTTTCCAGTTACACGAGCTAGAAATTTCCCCTGAGAAGTTACATAACATAGCGAAATATTCCGGTCTACGCATGCGCCCATAAGTGCAGGACTTGTTCCTTTATATCCAAATACAACTATCCCATCCAAATTATGCAAAGGCAACCGACCAACCTCTTGACTATCTTGATATACTACAACAGTTTCTCCTTCTAACCCCAAATAACCATTTTCAGATGTTACATAAAGTGTATTTAATAGTTTTTTCATTCAACATTCTCTCCTAACATCTGTGATATATAATTTTTCACTGAACCAGCTTTATTTAATTTCGGTAAACATATATCTTTCAAAGAGCAAGAATTACACGCCTTACTTTGTTTTACCTGAGGAGTATACCCCCTCTTAAAATAATCATGCATCTCTCCAAACATTTTAGTTGCCATATCCCTTAATTCCTGAGATACCTGTACAACTTCCCTTCTTCTTGTTTCTCCGTAATATATTGCGCCTTCTTCTATTTGTGTAGAGAACATTTCCTCAAGGGCCATTGCCTGTACGACTAATTGCAGTTTATCCTCCTCTGACACTTTAGGCTTTCCTTTTTTATACTCAATTGGATATATCTCTATGTCATATTTGTATGAACTATAATCACATATCTTTTTCTTCTCACATCTGTATCTTAAACTTGAATGAATACCTGTATTGCCATAATCTGGCATCCCAGCATGATGTCCTGCAATACAGTAGCTTAGCAGTTGATAATATCCACCCAATTCTATGCAAAGTTTTGCCCCCGCTGTGGAATGATCTACTTTATCATCCGTATCGTTAATTATTTTATTTTGAAACTCCTTTGAATATTTACCTATATCATGCAACAATCCACAACAATATCCCCAGTCTGCTTTTCCGAACTTATCTGCAAACTCTGCAGCTTTATCCGCAGTTCCATATAAATGTTCCTTTACACTCTGTTCCCTATAATTATCCTTATGTGCAATATATTTCAAATTTTTATTCATTTTTATCTTGTATGATAATTAGGAAGTTAATTATCACACGTTTCCTTCCTTTTAATATCGTGGTTCAATACAATTCAGATACTATGGACTTTTGATTTTTTCCTGTAGCTTGACTACTCAACTGGAGTGTATTACCGCTACCTTTATCTGAATTGTTTATCAGCTGGATGTTGCCGGAGTGTTTTTCACTCAGAGTACTTATTTCTATCAAGTCTACGATGATAATCGATGGTGGACATCATGGTATCAGACTTTAGGAAAGGGAGGTACAACCTCATGAAAATTTATGTAGGCATTGATATTGCCAAACCCAACCATTTCGCCGCTGCGATTTCTCAAGGCGGTGAAATAATTCTTGAGCCGTTCAAATTCACAAACGACGCTGATGGCTTCCAACTGCTGGTCTCTAAGCTCGAATCATTCGACAAGAACAGCATCATCATCGGTCTTGAGTCAACGGCACACTACGGTGACAACCTTGTTCGATACCTTGTTGCTGAGTTTTACCAAGTGTGTGTGTTGAACCCCATCAAAACCTGTCAAATGCGTAAAAACAACATTCGCAAAACTAAGACAGACAAGGTCGACACATATGTGATTGCTAAAACTCTTATGATGCAGGATGACCTCAGATTCATCGGTTTCTATGACCTCGATATGATGGATCTGATCTTAAGGCCTTGGGGCGTTTTCGTCAGAAAACCATAAAGCAACGCACCAGTTTGAAAATCCAACTGACAACCTATGTTGATCAGGTTTTCCCGGAAATCCAATACTTTTTTTAATCCGGTCTGCATCAGAATGCTGTCTATGCTCTTTTGAAAGAAGCACCTTCTCCAAAGGGGATTGCTTCCATGCATATGACTCATCTGGCAAATCTGCTCAAAGTGAACTCGCACGGACACTTTACTAAAGAGCAGGCCAAAGAATTAAGAGTTCTCGCACAGAAGTCTGTCGGTGCCAACGACAGCGCTATATCTATTCAGATAACTCAAACCATTCAACAAATCGAGTTACTGGATAGCCAATTAGATAAGATTGAAGCTGAGATGACGGATACCATGAAATTCAATGATTCTGTCATCATGACCATTCCTGGTATCGGTTATATCAATGGTGGAATGATCCTTGGTGAAATAGGCGATATTCACCGTTTCTCCAATCCAAACAAGCTGCTTGCTTTTGCTGGTCTGGATCCTTCTGTTTATCAGTCTGGTAACTTTCAGGCTAAGACAACAAGGATGTCCAAACGTGGCTCTCGTGTTTTACGATATGCCCTTGTAAATGTAGCTTGGAACGTTGTTAGGAACAACGCAACCTTCAAGGCTTATTACGATGCCAAGAGGGCTGAAGGCCGGTCTCACTACAATGCACTTGGGCACTGTGCCGGCAAGCTTGTCAGAGTCATCTGGAAGATGCTCACTGACGAAGTAGAATTTAACCTCGAATAAGAGGTCTGTATACCAATATC
>OCLM01000218.1_pt1 | contig 8823 bp, 9 predicted proteins | sample 1538841 | NCBI WGS metagenome assembly OCLM01 (sample SAMN04571729, study PRJEB22368) | human gut metagenome | biome: human gut; material: stool | host: Homo sapiens | place: Luxembourg | collected 2012-09-20
GAGATAGTCTCGCGTGACTGGAGTTCAGACGTGTGCTCTTCCGATCTCAGATACTGGCCGAAGGGTGCAGGAAAGGGGACGATATGGCCCGCAAGGAGCTGTACGACCGCTATGCAGGCCGTCTGTTGTCGATTTGCATGCGTTACGCCGGAGACCGCGCGACGGCCGAAGACCTGCTTCACGACGCTTTCCTGAAGATCTACGGGGCGTTCGACCGCTTCACCTACCGGGGAACCGGCTCGCTGCGCGCCTGGATCGAGCGGATCACGGTCAACGTGGCGCTGGAGTGGATACGCAGCCGCAGCAAGCTGGGAAGCGTGACGCTCGACGAGGGGAAGGCCGCGGCGGAGGTGGCGGAACCGGACGTGGCGGAGATGGCCCGCGTTCCGCGCGAGGTGCTGATGCGGTTCATCGGCGAGCTGCCCGAGGGTTACCGGGCGGTGTTCAACCTCTACTGCATCGAGGAGTATTCCCACCGCGACATCGCCCGGATGCTGGGAATCAACGAGAAAAGCTCCTCTTCGCAGTTGTTTCGCGCCCGGGCCATGCTGGCCCGCAGGATCAGGGCTTATTTGGAGACGCATTGAAATCGAGAGGATGCAGCTCCGGAATATCAGAAAAAGGTGGATCATCCGGCGCTGCCGGACTCACATAGAACTATGAAACAAGACAAGGATTGGATCAAAGCCATGCGGAACGCGCTTCGCGACGCCGAACTCCCGCCTCCGGCGGGGGGATGGGAGCGTTTGCAGCGCGAGTTGGGCGGTGCGGCTCCGGGGCCGGAGGTTTCCGGGACAAAACCCCGCGGGTCCGTATGGCGGATCTACCGGCCGCGGATTGCCGCCGCAGCCGCTGCCGTGCTGATCTTGGCCGTTGCGGGTGAATTCCTGCTCCGGCCGGACAAGGCGTTGGAAAATGATGGGACTGTTATCGCATCGGTGGCGGAAGACGGAGCAACCGCGGTTGCCATACCGCAGCCCGCGGAGCCGGAAACCGTACGGGACGCCCTTGCAAAGGCGGTGGGGCTGCCCCGGGAGCAGGTTGCTGGGGAGGCATCCTCCGCGGGGCGGCGGTCGCTCCTCGCTGCGGCCGCAGGGCAGCCTGCGCAGACGGCGGCCCTGAAAGATCTCCGGACGGACGGTGAGCCTGCGGTCCGGGCCGGAGAGGTCGCGGCGGCGGAAGTTTCCGGAGAGGCGGCGAAGGCGTCGTCCGGTGAAGTCGCGAAGGCGTCATCTGGAGATACTGCGAAGGCGGAGGCTTCCGGCGAAAGGGTTTCGAAGCAGGCTTCCGGGCGGCCCGCAACGCGGTCGGCAGCCGGCGCGGCCGGTCGCGCCGGGTTCTCCGACGAGCCGTTCGTAGCCTACACCAAACCGCATAAAAAGGCGTCGTTCTCCCTGTTTGCCGGCGGCGGCGTGGCGGGCGGAAACAGCGAAGGTCTGGCTCCCCGGATGCTCAACACCTCGGTGACGAACGATGCTTCGTCGGTGATCGGCAACGGCAACAGCCTGGCGCCCCTGCGCAGCAGCGGATACGGCGAGAGTTCGTTCCGCCACCACCAGCCGTTGAGCTTCGGCATCGCCGTGCGCAAGGAGTTCGCCCACGGACTGTCGCTGGAAAGCGGCGTGAACTACACCCTGCTGCGTTCGGACGTGAGGATGCAGTACACCTCGGACGACGTGGCGCAAAAACTCCATTTCATAGGGGTTCCCCTCCGCTTCAACTGGCAGTTCCTCGAGCGCGGCCGCTTCTCGTTATATATGGGTGCGGGCGGCATGGTCGAGAAATGCGTTTCGGCCCGGCTCGGCTCCGAGACCGTCGACGAACCGGGCGTGCAGTGGTCGGCGCTTGCAGCCGTGGGAGCGCAATACCGTGTAGGCGGTATGGTGGGGCTTTATTTCGAGCCTGAAGGATCGTATTACTTCACCGAAACCGGATTGCGTACGTCGCGTACGGATTCACCTCTGACGCTGACCTTGAGACTGGGCGTGCGCCTCTCTTTTTGAAGTCTGATTTTCATTAGTGTCCCGTTAAAATTGGGACGAAGTTAATATTAATCAAATAGTCCCTCCAAGAGGGGATAATCGAGTTCTTTGACATCGTTGAAATTAGTCTTTTCGAAGAGATCTCTCAGTGGAGTCTTATCCGTTAGTGAGATGCTCAAAATCTGCAGGACCTCATAAGTTGACCGCTTTAGTCGCATGTCGTGTTGGACGATGGCGACAAGGCAATAAGTTATGATTGCAGAGCAAATTTGTATTCTGACAGCGTTCTCTGTAGTGCCCCAGAATTTCTTAATCTTGAGGTGCTGCTTGAGCCACTTGAAGAACAACTCAATCTGCCATCGGTTCTTGTAGAGATTAGCAATTTCGAGAGCGGTAAGATGGAATGCATTCGTCAAAAATGCGAAGTCTCTGTCTTGCTCGTCATCGTGAAATCTCACAAGTCGCAGCCTCTCAGGAAACTTCTTCTGTGTGTTCACATCCGTGAGTTCAATAACGGAATCAGAAAGCACATTCTTAGGCAATCTACGTTTCCATTTCGTACACTTGTACTGTAAGTTCTTCTTCGCCCGAACCACGAAGTATGATTCATTAAGACAAATCTTGTAGAGTTCCTTGAATGCATTGTAACCACGGTCAAATACGTAGTAAGAGCCTGATTCATAGGGAATCTCCTTCATTGCCTTTGAATCGTGTACCGATGCAGTCGTAATATGGAAGAAAGCAGAAACTTGGGACTCCAGATCATAAAGGACATGCGCCTTAACGCCTCCTTTCTTCTTGCGGAACTTTGCCCACCAGAATACTGACAAGCAGTGCGGAATCGTTGTTGAATCAAATGCATAAACATTCCCCTTCAGCTTGAAGATGTCGGTTGCTCGTTTCTTGCGAGCCTGTTCCATCATGAAGAAGGCAAAGTCTTCAAAGATCCTGTAGTCACGATTCTGATTCGCTGTGGCAAATGTCGTTTTCGCTATTGGATTACGCCCCATTCCAAGGTGATAACATTTGGATTGGTGAGTCTCCAATGCAACGACAACATCACGCAGGCTCTCACGGTTACAGAGTTGTCCGAACATGAGTGCCATGAGCTGATTCCAGCAGGTGAAGTTCTTGACATACCTGTTCCCATCATACTTGTCAACCAGGTGACGGAACTTGTTGTTGTCGAGAAATGCAACCAATTGAGCGAATACATATTTGTCTTTGTTCATAGAGCAGTCCCTTTATGGGCTGCAAAATTACAAATTCAAATCGTCGCACATGAAAAATTACTTCTAATAGACTATGTTTCAACTATTTCAAAGACCGACTTGCCCGCTTTTACGGGACAGTAGTGTCTGATTTTATAAATCGCACATTTATTGTATAAGAGGAGTTCGCACCGGGAGTGCGGATTCCTTTTATCGTATTACGGGCAGGCGTGTCTAAAAGTGGCATTCGGACGATTAAATATGCTATTTTTTGTTGTATGATCGAAATTTGTTACTATTTTTGTTGAATAAATTAAGTGACGCCCGACTTTGCATTCGCCCAGATACGATAAAAAAAGCACAAGTGCGCTTGTTGCGCACCTGTGCCTGGTAGTCCCGACGGGAATCGAACCCATATCGTAAGAACCGGAATCTTATATTCTATCCATTGAACTACGGGACCGGGTGTGCAAAGATGCAAAAATTTTTTTAATATTCGAAAAAAAATGCGAGAAAAGCAGAATAATTGGCAAAGAATCGAGGCCGTAATCAAGTGGGCGAATATGTCGACCAACTATTTTGCGCGATATATCGGCTTGGCGCGCGGCGAAAACCTCTATCAGATAAAGCGGGGCAACAACGGCATTTCGCTGGACGTCGCCGACCGTATCGTCAGCAAATTCCCCCAGGTCGACAAACTCTGGCTGCTGACGGGGGAGGGGCAGATGTTCTCCGAGGAGCGGATACGCGGCGCGCAGATACCTTATTATAATGTGGATGTCGAACAGGGCATCGCACATCTGGAACATCTCGAGGCCGAGAGCAACCTCGTCGTGCCTCCGGTGGGGGCGTGCGACCTGGCGATGTGCTATACGGGGCGTGCGATGGGAAACATCGTGCCGCCCGGAACGGTCGTGCTGCTGAAAGCCGTGGACCGCGATGCAATTATTCCCGGGGGTGAATATGTGATAGTCTGCCGAAAAATTGTAACTTTGCGGATAGTTCGGGCCGCCGATGAGGAGGGCAAAGTCCGCCTGGTGGCCGGGGATCGGGAGAATTACGATGACATCGTTTTGAACGTCAACGATATAGTCTCGGTCTACAAAGTGAAGGGAAAATTGATTATAAACAGTTGAAGAGTATGTTTTCAGGCATCGTGGAACGTACGGCGGAAGTGGTTTCGATCCGCACGGACCGTCAGAACAAGGATTTCACGCTCCGGGCGGATTTCTGCAAGGAGTTGAAAATCGACCAGAGCATAGCACATAACGGCGTATGTTTGACAGTTGTGGACATCACGGAGGACACCTACACCGTGACGGCCATGAAGGAGACGCTCGACAGGAGCAACCTCGGGTTGCTGCGCGAAGGCGATCTGGTCAACCTCGAACGGTCGATGAAACCCGATGCCCTGCTCGACGGGCACATCGTGCAGGGGCACGTCGACCAGACGGCGGTCTGCACGGCGAAGGAGGATGCCGACGGAAGCTGGTACTTCACCTTCGAGTACGAGCCGCAGGGCGCCGGACTTTGCACGGTCGAGAAAGGTTCGGTGACGGTCAACGGCGTGAGCCTCACGGTCTGCGACTCGAAAGAGAGCAGTTTCCGGGTGGCGATCATTCCCTACACCTTCGAGCACACGAATTTTTGCCGCATCGAAGTCGGTTCGGTCGTGAACCTCGAATTCGACATCGTCGGCAAATACATCGCCCGGCTGATGCAAAACTACATGAAGTAAGCCTATGGTACACATCAAGACAAAGGAGGGCGCGTCGCTGTGGATCGCCCTGCTCGCCACGGCGATCGTCGCCGTGGGTATGGTTATACAGCATATCGAATGGTGGATCACGCTCTGCACGTCGGTCGGGGTGTTCGTCGTGGTGGCGCTCGCGGCGCTGTTCATCATCCGCAAGTACGTGGCTTACAAACTCAAGCCGATCTATTCGATCGTGCTTTCGCGCGACGTGCACACCAACGAGATCTTCTCGGAACTGAAGGACAAGCGCGTCGAGAACATCGGCGAGGAGCTGACGGCCTGGGCCGACACCAACGACCGGGAGATCGCCCGGCTGAAAGAGGCCGAGTGTTTCCGCAAGCAATATCTGGGCAACGTGGCCCACGAACTGAAAACCCCGATATTCAATATCCAGGGATATATTTCGACGCTGCTGGACGGAGGGCTGGAGGACGAACTGATCAACCGCAAATACCTCGAACGCGCCGAGAAGAGCATCGACCGTCTGATCAACATCGTCAACGACCTCGACACCATTTCGAAACTCGAAAGCAGCATGAACAAGCTCAATCTGGAGCGATTCGACGTGGTGGCGCTGGCCAAGGAGATCGCCGAGCAGGCCGAGATGGAGGCCGACAGGAAGGAGATCCGGATTTCGGTCAAGGGGACCGACAACCTGCCTTCGCCCTTCTGGGTGCTGGCCGACAAACACTACATCGGGCAGGTGTTCGTCAACCTGATCATCAACTCGATCCGCTACGGCAAGGAGGGCGGGCAGACCCGCATCCGCTTCCGCGACATGCTGGACAAAATTCTGATCGAGGTGGAGGATAACGGTTCGGGTATTGCCAAGGAGGACCTGCCGCGTGTGTTCGAACGCTTCTACCGTACGGACAAGGGGCGGTCGCGGGAGCAGGGCGGCACGGGACTCGGGCTGGCCATCGTCAAACATATCGTCGAAGCGCACGGCGAACGGATCACGGTCCGCAGCGAACTCGGCGTGGGCAGCACGTTCTCCTTCACGCTGAAGAAGGTGAATTTGCAGGAGATGAAATAGAATGTACGAAATCCGGAGTAAGATCCGTTAGCATTTCGGTCTGAATTCCGGTTGCGTCGCGACAAGTCCTTTACGTGGGTCGTTTGAGAGACGGCTTTCGGACGAGAGGCGCGGGGCGTACGCCGTCTCCCTCCCCGAAAGAGGGGCGGGGTGGCAGATTCGAATGCGACGCCGGAGACGGCGACTGTGACCGCCCGAAAAGGAATCGGGGCTGAATAATAAAGAAACAACTTAAATAAATGATTCTACAACCTCTTTCCGTTGTCTGGAATTTCGATCCGGTGCTGTTCAGCATCGGGTCGCTCGACATCCGTTATTATGGGCTGATGTGGGCGCTGGCCATTCTGATCGGCGCGAAATTCTTCGATAACTTCGTCAATCGAGAAGGACTTCCCGCAAAGGTCTCGGAGTCGATTTTCATTTACGGAACACTCGCCACGATCCTCGGCGCGCGGCTCGGCCACTGTCTGTTCTACGACACGATGGAATACCTTTCGAAGCCGTGGACCATCATCACGGGATTCCGCGACGGAGGAATGGCCAGCCACGGCGCGGCCATAGGCCTGCTGATCGGGTTGTGGCTCTTCTCGCGCCGCAACAAACTGCCTTACATCTGGTCGCTGGACCGCATTATGATTCCGGTGGGCATCGGCGGTGCGATCGTGCGGTTGGGCAACCTGTTCAACTCGGAGATTTTCGGCCAGGCGACGACCCTGCCGTGGGGCTTCGAGTTCGTCCGTTCGCACAAGTGGGTGGCCGAGTTCGCCCCTGCGGCGGTGCACCCGACGCAGATTTACGAGGCGCTCTGCTACCTGGCGACTTTCGGCATCCTTTGCTGGCTCTATTACAGGAGGGACATCGCGCGCCGCCGTCCGGGCATTCTGTTCGGAATCGGCCTGATCGGTACGTTCCTCACGCGCTTTTTCATCGAGTACATCAAAACCGAGCAGGAGCCTTTCGAAGTGGGCTGGGCTTTGGACATGGGCCAGTGGCTCAGCATTCCCTTCATCCTGCTGGGAATCTATATGATCTGGCGGGGCGCGACCCGGCCCGGAACGGTTCCGGCCCCGGTGCCGAAAGCCCCGGCCGCAACGCCTAAAAAGAAGAAAAAATGAACGCGAACCCGATGGAAGAGCAGATCGGCAGGCTTGTCGGCAACCTGCTGGCCGGCGGCGGGGAGATTTTTCTGCCCGGCGTAGGCTCGCTCTACACCGAGCGGCAGGGAGCCTGGCGGCTCAACCGGCGAACCGTACTGCCGCCGAGCCGCACGGTGGCCTTCACCTCGCAGCAGCGGGGCGTGTCGCTGGTCGACGAGATTGCCCGCGTCATGCGTGAGGCCGGCGGATACGAAAATCCCGAAGCCGAGGCGCAGGCCGTTTACGACCGCTGGATCGCCCGGGTGCACCGGGCCGACCTGCTGACCGTCGAGGGCGTCGGAGAGTTGAAATTCAAGAATTTTATCCCCGACGAGGCGTTCGACCTCCGGCTGAATCCGCAGGGGCGCGAACCCGTGCGGGTTCGTGTGCAGCGTCGTTTCGACTGGCCGCTGTGGGTCGGCATCGCGGCAATCGGGATTGCGGCGGTCTACGGCGGGCGGGAGTTCCTGCTGCTCTATCCGGAGGCGCCGGAAGCGGCGGCCGTGACGGAGATTCCCGCTGCGTCCGACAGCTTCGGGACCGTCGAAGCGCCCGATGCTTTGGTCGAGGCTCCTCCGACGGAACGGTCTGTGGCCGGGGAGTCCGCTGCGCAGGCGGGAGGCGCGGCTTCGGGGGCTTCCGTTCCCGACGCAGCCCCGGAACCGGAGACCGCCGAAACGCATCCGGCGCAGGAGCAGGACGCCCCGACGGCGTTGCTTTCGGGCCGCCACTATGTCGTGCTGGGGGTTTTCAGCACTGAAGAGAACGCCCGGCGCGCCGTGCGGGAGACCGAGGCCAGGGAGTCGGCGCTCCGTTGCCGGATTTACCGTTTCGGGGGGAAATTCATGGTTTCGCCCTTCTCGTCGGACGATGCCGGAGCCTGTGCGCAGTTCATCCGCGTGCAGGACGGGCGTTTCCCCGACATGTGGACCTACACCGCCCGCTGATGGCCCTTGCAGAGTTGATAATCCGGGTGATTGACTGGTTTTACATCCGGCCCGTCGCCGCGGTCCTGCCCCGGCAGGTGTTCCGTTACGCGGTCTGCGGCGGTGTGACCTACATCCTGTTCGATCCCGTCTGCTATTTCCTCTTTTACAATTTCATCGTGGCGCACCGCTACGTCGACCTGGGATTCGTGGTCGTCTCCCCGCACATCGCGGCGATGATTCTCGTCTTTCCGTTCACCTTCTTCGTGGGCTTCTGGCTCAACCGTTACGTGGCGTTCCGCCGGTCGCCGATCGGGGCCGGGACGCAGCTTCTGCGCTACCTGCTTTCGGTGGCGGGGTCGGTGCTGCTGACCTATGCGGGGCTGAAGTTCTTCGTGGAAGTCTGCGGCGTGTGGCCCACGCCGGCGAAGATGGTCACGACGCTGCTGACGACGGTTTACAGTTTCCTCGCGGCCAAATACTTCACCTTCCGCCATGCGGAAAAACCGGAATAGACAAGAACCTGAATTCCATTCATAGCCGAACGACTTTTCGTGTCGTCGGGAGCGGACTTTCAGGCCGATTTTTGCAGAATGCCCGATTATGAATTGTGAATTGTGAATTGTGAATTCTGATTCCGGTTCTCCTCCCGCAGTTTCTGGAGTTCGTACATCCGGTCGCGGAATTTCGCCGCGGCGAGGAAGTCCAGCGATTTGGCTGCGCGTTCCATCTCCTCGCGGGCCTTGTCGATCAGCGCGTCGATGTTCTCGCTGGCC
>OCLM01000226.1_pt1 | contig 8735 bp, 9 predicted proteins | sample 1538841 | NCBI WGS metagenome assembly OCLM01 (sample SAMN04571729, study PRJEB22368) | human gut metagenome | biome: human gut; material: stool | host: Homo sapiens | place: Luxembourg | collected 2012-09-20
GCGTGACTGGAGTTCAGACGTGTGCTCTTCCGATCTGGCTATGAAAAAAGACAACAGATCCGTGATACAGACATTAACACTCATTTTTCAGTTTGGAATCAGTATGCTGGTGCCGATTTTTTTATGCAGTATACTGGGAGTGTGGCTGGGAAATCTGACAGGGATTAACTGGTTAATGATTCCGTTTTTCTTTATGGGAGCTTTGGCAGGGTTTACGAATATTTACAAGACAGTAAGGAAACTATACAGGCAGGAGGAAAAGAAAGAAAACCATGTTAAAAAGGATTAACGAAGCATTACCGGGGCTGGTCGTCTCAATTTTATTATATGGGGTGATGGTAGAACTGATCGGGGTATGGTTTGTAAAGGACAGGATTGCATATTCCATCGGGGTATGGTTTGGCATAGCGGTTGCCGTGGGGATGGCAATCAATCTTGCAACTGTGATCTTTGATTCTGTTACGATGGGGGACACCGCACATGCGACGCGAAGAATTGTCACAAAATCAATTCTTCGTTATGTAGTAGTGGTGATTTTGTTCGTGTTATTTGGGTATTTTCAATGGGGAAACCTGATTGCGGCTTTTCTTGGGCTGCTTGGTTTAAAAATTGGAGCATATCTTCAGCCTTTATGGGAGAAAGTAAAAGGAAGGAGGTGACTATATGAATGAGGGGATTTTACTGGCGTCGGATATCGACTTTATGATTCATGGAATTTTTAAAGTAAAAGTATTTGGTCAGGAAGTCTGGATCACCGACAGCCACGCATGTATTTTGATTGTTATGGCAGTAATGGTTATTTTTGCTGTGATTGCCAATCGCAAGTTAAAGCATGCCACCGAAAAACCGGATGCTTTTCAGAATATAATCGAGCTGATTGTAGAAAAATTAGACGGAATGGTGGATTCCACCATGGGAAAGTGGGCACCCAGATTCGTCAACTATATCAGCACGATTTTTATTTTTATACTGATGAGTAACATATCTGGATTGTTTGGCCTGCGCCCGCCGACGGCAGATTACGGAACCACGCTTGCACTTGCACTGATCACATTTTTCATGATCCGTTTCAACAAGGCAAAACACCAGAGTCTGAAAGAAATATGGACAGGTATGTGTTCACCGCTTCCGCCATGGCTTCCACTCTGGGCGCCGATCAACATTATCAGTGAGATTGCAATACCGATCTCATTGTCGCTGCGTCTGTTTGCAAATGTGTTGTCAGGAACCGTAATCATGGCACTGGTATACGGTTTGCTTGGGGTAATTGCAACGGCATGGCCGGCAGCACTGCACGTATATTTTGATCTGTTTTCCGGAGCAATCCAGACGTATGTGTTCTGTATGCTCACAATGACTTATGTGTCACAGGCGTGTGGAGAAGATTGAAATGCATCCTCAAGATGCATTTCCTACGCAAATCGCTTCCGCGTAAGCGGAACTCTCATGCGATTTGCTCCTTGTATCAAAACAAGTATTTAATTTAAGGAGGATTTTACTATGAATATTTCAGGACAGGATTTAATCAGAGCATGTTCGGCTATCGGTGCAGGACTTGCAGTTATTGCAGGTATCGGACCTGGTATTGGACAGGGTATCGCAGCCGGACACGGCGCAGCAGCCGTGGGACGTAATCCGGGAGCAAGGGGACAGATTATGTCCACCATGCTGTTAGGTCAGGCAGTTGCAGAGACGACAGGTCTGTATGGTCTTGTTGTCGCACTGCTTTTACTTTTTGTACATCCGCTTGGATAAAGGAGGGGCAAACGAGTGTTAGCTGCACAGGAATTTTTATTTGATTTAAATCCACAGCTGCTCTTTGATGCTGCCCTGCTGGCAATTGCAGTATTTTTCCTTTATATGCTGATGTCATATCTGCTGTTTAATCCCGCGCGGAAACTTTTAAAAGACCGTCAGGATCACATTTCATCGGAACTGGATGAGGCCAGCGCCGACAAAGAAAAAGCAGCAGCGCTGAAAGCGGAGTATGAGGCAAAGTTAAAAGAAATTGACAAGGAAGCGGAAACGATTCTGGCAGATGCCAGACAAAAGGCGTTAAAGAACCAGAACCGCATTGTCAATGAGGCAAAGGAAGAAGCTGCACGCATTGTAAAACATGCACAGGAGGAGGCACTTCTGGAAAAGAAGCATGCCATGAATGATATGAAACAGGAAATGATCACTGTGGCATCCCTGATGGCACAGAAAGTTGTGGCATCTTCCATTACCGCAGAGATTCAGAGCACACTTGTGGATGAAACATTAAAAGAAATGGGTGAATCGACATGGCAAAATTAGTATCCAAAACATATGGGGATGCTTTGTTTGCGCTGGCGGTTGAAGAACATATGGTGGATCAATTATATGAAGAGGCGCAGGCTGTTGCACAGATTCTGCGTGAAAATACAGAACTGACCCGCCTGATGAATCATCCCAAAATCGAAAAAGAAGAAAAAGTCAGACTGATCGAGGATATTTTCAAAGGACGTATCGGTGATGAACTGGTGGGACTGCTTCGGATGCTTGTACAAAAAGGGCATTATAAGGAGACCGATCAGGTATTCACTTATTTTATTGACCGTGTCAAAGAGTATAAAAAAATAGGTACTGCCTATGTCACATCGGCGATGGAACTGACACCGCAACAGAAACAGGCGGTGGAACAAAAGCTGCTCGACACGACAAAGTACGTTCAGTTTGAGATACATTATACCACGGATCCCGCACTGATCGGAGGCATGGTCATCCGGATCCGGGACCGTGTTGTGGACGGCAGTGTCCGGACCAGACTGGAACATCTGACAAGAGACTTAGAACGTATACAATTGAAAGTAGGTGAGTGCGCTCCATGAATTTAAAACCAGAAGAAATCAGTTCTGTCATTAAGGAGCAGATCAAAAGATATGCTTCCCAGCTGGAAGTGGCAGATGTGGGAACCGTCATTCAGGTGGCGGACGGCATTGCACGTATCCATGGACTGGAAAATGCGATGCAGGGAGAATTGTTAGAATTTCCGGGAGAGGTATACGGTATGGTACTGAACCTGGAGGAAGATAATGTCGGTGCGGTACTTCTCGGAAGTCAGCACAATATCAATGAGGGAGATACGGTTAAAACAACCGGACGTGTGGTAGAAGTGCCGGTAGGAAATGCACTGCTCGGACGTGTTGTGAATGCGCTCGGACAGCCGATTGACGGAAAGGGACCGATCACAACGGATAAATACCGTCCGGTAGAACGTGTGGCATCCGGTGTCATTTCCAGAAAGGGAGTGGATACACCACTGCAGACCGGTATCAAAGCCATTGATTCCATGGTGCCGATCGGAAGAGGACAGAGGGAACTGATCATCGGAGACCGTCAGACCGGAAAGACCGCGATTGCAATTGATACCATTATTAATCAGAAAGGGCAGGGGGTAAAGTGTATTTATGTGGCAATCGGCCAGAAAGCTTCTACCGTTGCCAATATTGTCCAGACACTCGAAGAGTATGGAGCTTTCAGTTATACAACCGTTGTTGCGGCTACGGCAAGTGAACTTGCGCCTTTGCAGTATCTTGCTCCGTATTCCGGCTGTGCAATCGGCGAAGAGTGGATGGAGAATGGCGAAGATGTACTTGTTATCTACGATGATTTGAGCAAACATGCCATGGCATACCGGACCCTGTCGCTGCTGTTAAAGCGTGCACCGGGCCGTGAGGCTTATCCGGGTGATGTCTTTTACCTGCATTCACGTCTGCTTGAGCGTGCGGCACGTCTGTCGGACAAACTGGGAGGAGGTTCCCTGACGGCATTACCGATCATTGAAACGCAGGCGGGAGATGTATCTGCATATATTCCGACAAATGTAATCTCTATCACAGATGGGCAGATTTATCTGGAGACGGAGATGTTTAATGCAGGTTTCCGCCCGGCAATCAATGCAGGACTTTCCGTTTCCCGTGTAGGAGGAGCCGCACAGATCAAGGCTATGAAAAAGATTGCGGCGCCTATCCGTACAGAACTGGCACAGTACCGGGAACTGGCTGCATTTGCACAGTTCGGTTCCGAACTGGATGCAGACACGAGTGAGAAACTGGCACAGGGAGAACGATTAAAAGAAATCTTAAAACAGCCGCAGTATCAGCCGATGCCGGTTGCAAAACAGATCGTTATCATCTATGCGGCAGTGAAAAAGTATCTTATGGACATTCCGGTAGAGGAAATTCTGCATTTTCAGGATGCGTTACTCGAACTTATTGATACCAGATATCCGGAGATTACCGGAAAGATTACAGAAACCCAGGTTATTGATGAGGAGACAGAGCAGAAACTGATAGCAGCCATTCAGGAAACGAAAAAGGAATACCTGGCGTAAAGGTATGATAACAGGGGGTGATAACACATGGCGTCTATGAGGGATATAAAAAGACGAAAAGGAAGTATCCAGAGCACACAGCAGATTACCAAAGCCATGAAACTTGTTTCTACCGTAAAACTCCAGAAAGCCAAAGGGCGGGCAGAACAGACAGATCCCTATTTTCAGTATATGTACCGGACGGTAAGTTCCATTTTAGCACACAGCGGCAATATTGATCATCCATACTTAAGAAGCGGGGAATCCAAAAAGAAAGCGATCGTTGTACTGACTTCGAATCGTGGACTTGCAGGAGGATATAATGCGAATGTGGTGAAACTGATCACAGAAAGTGATGATGTTGCTAAAGAGGATGTCGTGATCTATGCAGTTGGCAGAAAAGGAATTGAGATACTGGAGCGAAAAGGATATCACATCGAGGTAGATGCCTCGGAAATTATGGAAAATCCGACATATCCGGATGCAGCAGCACTCTGTAAGAGAGTGCTCGACGATTTCGCGGAAGGAAAAATAGGAGAGATCTATCTGGCATATACGCATTTTAAAAATACCGTTAGTCAGGAAGCGCAGCTGATCCGTATGCTTCCGGTGGAAGTAAGTGAACCTTTGGAGGAAAAGTCTTCCAGAGAAATTCTTATGAATTATGAGCCAAACGAACAGGAGGCTCTGAATCAGATTATTCCCAAATATGTGACAAGTCTGTTTTATGGGGCACTGGTAGAAGCCGTGGCAAGTGAAAACGGTGCCCGCATGCAGGCCATGGATTCCGCAACAAGCAATGCGGAAGAGATGATAGAGGATCTTTCCTTAAAATATAACCGTGCAAGACAGGGATCTATCACACAGGAATTGACGGAAATTATTGCGGGAGCAAATGCGATAGAGTGACGTAATAAAGGAGAAGAAACATGGAAAATAAAGGAGCAATAGGAAAGATCACGCAGGTGATCAGTGCCGTGCTCGATATCAAATTTCCGGAAGGACATCTTCCGGAGATCAATGATGCAATCCGTATTCCTTTAAAAAAGGGCGGAGAACTGATCGTTGAAGTAGCACAGCATCTGGGGGATGATACCGTGCGTTGTATTGCACTCGGACCGACGGACGGACTTGTCCGCGGTATGGATGCTATAGCGACGGGAGGACCGATTTCGGTACCGGTAGGAGAAAAAACACTTGGCCGTTTGTTTAATGTGCTGGGAGAGCCAATCGATGAAATTGCACCTCCGCAGACCAAGGAGTACTGGCCGATTCATCGGAAGGCACCTTCGTTTGAGGAACAGGCAACTTCCCAGGAAATGTTAGAGACAGGAATTAAAGTTGTCGATCTGCTCTGCCCGTATCAGAAAGGTGGAAAAATCGGATTGTTTGGAGGAGCCGGTGTAGGAAAAACCGTGCTGATCCAGGAACTGATCCACAACATTGCCACAGAGCATGGTGGATATTCGGTATTTACCGGAGTCGGAGAGCGTACCCGTGAGGGAAACGATCTGTATTATGAAATGAAAGAGTCGGGAGTTATCGATAAGACAACCATGGTGTTCGGACAGATGAACGAACCGCCAGGGGCACGTATGCGTGTAGCGCTTACCGGACTTACGATGGCAGAATATTTCCGTGATAAAGGCGGAAAAGATGTTCTGTTATTTATTGATAATATTTTCCGTTTTACACAGGCAGGATCGGAAGTGTCTGCCCTGCTCGGACGTATGCCGTCCGCAGTAGGTTATCAGCCGACCTTACAGACCGAGATGGGTGCCTTACAGGAGCGGATTACATCCACAAAGAACGGATCTATCACTTCCGTACAGGCGGTATATGTGCCGGCCGATGATCTGACAGACCCGGCACCGGCCACAACGTTTGCACATCTGGATGCCACAACGGTATTGGATCGTTCCATCGTGGAACTTGGAATTTATCCGGCAGTGGATCCGCTGGCTTCTACTTCGCGTATCCTTGACCCGAGAATTGTCGGGGAAGAACATTTTAAGGTTGCGCGTGGAGTACAGGAGATTTTGCAGAAATATAAAGAACTGCAGGATATCATCGCAATTCTCGGTATGGATGAATTGTCGGAGGATGATAAGCTTGTTGTCAGCCGGGCGCGTAAAGTACAGAGATTCCTGTCGCAGCCGTTTTCCGTGGCAGTACAGTTTACCGGACTGGAAGGCAAATATGTTCCGGTGGAAGAGACCATCCGCGGATTCCGTGAAATTCTGGATGGAAAACTGGATGACGTGCCGGAAAGTTATTTCCTGAATGCCGGAACAATTGATGAGGTAAAGGCGGCATATGCAGGGTAATGTGTGTGCCGGCTGGAGGAAACAGAGATGGAAAAGACATTTGATGTAGAAATCATCACGCCGGATCGCGTTTTTTATAAGGGAACTGCGGATCTGCTGGAATTTAATACGGAATCCGGCGAGATCGGTGTATATCGTGATCACATTCCACTTACAACGGTACTGGAACCGGGGCTTGTCACGATCCATCATGGGGATGAAGAACAGGTGGCAGCAGTGCATGCCGGATTTGCTGAGATCCTTGGAGATAAGGTAACACTTCTGGCAGAACTGGCAGAATGGCCGGAAGAGATTGATCTGGAGCGTGCGGAAGCCGCAAGAGAGCGGGCAGAGGAGCGGATTCACAACAGAAATGACAATCTGGATCTGAAGCGCGCGGAATTTGCATTGCATAAGGCTCTGATCCGTATTAATCTTGCAGAGTATCGATAAGTGAAAATGAAAATAAGAGGGAGGGTATTTCATGGGAATATCCTCCCTCTTTTATGGACTTTTACACCGGAGTTTGGTACAATCGTAGTAGTAAGTTTGTATACAAATGAGCAGATATTGTGTACCGAAAGAATAAAAACAATTGGGTAAAGCATCTGGATTTTATGATTCTGGATCTGATTTGCCTGCAGGTGGCGTTTTTTTTAGCCTATACATTACGACATAGAACTGTCAATCTATATACCAATTACATATATGCAAATTTGTCTATCGTTCTGATCCTGATAGATGTTTGTCTTTTGATTTTCCTGAATACACTTAAAAATGTATTAAAACGTGGATATCTGGTAGAGTTTATCGCAACCATTAAGCATGTGGCGATTGTGGAACTGATTGCTGTCCTGTATCTGTTTTCGGTAAAGGATGCGGGAGATTTTTCGCGAATCACGTTCTTTCTCATGGCATTATTCTATGGATTGCTTACCTATGGAACAAGACTTCTGTGGAAAAAACATATTCTTCGCACGCTGCATCTGAAGCAGAACAAGTCCGTACTGGTTATCACAAACTTTGACCGGCTGTCTCAGGTGGAAAAGGATATCCGGGCGAAACGTTATGTGATGTTTCAGATATCGGGTGTGGCTGTGATCGGAAACATGCCAGAGGATCATCCGACGGAAATCGCGGGAATTCCGCTGGTTGCAGCAGGTGATTATGTGGTGGAATATCTCTGCAGGGAATGGGTGGATGAAGTATTTGTAAATCTGCCATTGCAGAGTGCCCAGCTGGATGATCTTGTCCGGCAGTTAAACGAGATGGGAATTACGGTGCATATCCAGCTGGCAGATAAACTGATGGTCGGAACACAGCGGCAGTTTGTGGAGCGTCTTGGGGGATACACCGTGTTAACCACAAGCATCAATACGATTTCCACCGGAGAACTGTTTGTAAAACGTCTGTTTGATATTATCGGGGGACTGGTGGGATGTGTGCTCACTGGTATTCTGTTTCTGTTTCTGGCTCCCGCCATTAAGATTCAGTCACCCGGACCGGTATTCTTTTCCCAGATCCGTGTGGGGAAAAACGGAAAGAAGTTTAAGCTGTACAAGTTCCGGAGTATGTATACTGACGCGGAAGAACGTAAGGCACAGCTTGCCGCAGAAAACAGAGTCACAGACGGGCTGATGTTTAAGCTGGATTTTGATCCGCGTATCATCGGCTGCAGACAGCTGCCGGATGGAACGGTGAAGAAAGGAATCGGGAACTTTATCCGTGACTGGTCTTTCGATGAGTTTCCACAGTTCTGGAATGTCTTAAAGGGGGACATGTCTCTGGTAGGAACGAGACCGCCTACAGAGGATGAGTGGGTCAGATACGAACTGCACCACAGAAGCCGTCTGGCCATCAAACCGGGAATCACCGGAATGTGGCAGGTGAGCGGCCGCAGCAATATTACAGATTTTGAAAAAGTTGTAGAACTGGATCGTTATTACATTTTAAACTGGAGTCTGGGACTGGATGTGAAAATTATTTTCCGGACGGTACCGGAAGTTGTGAAAAAAAACGGATCTATGTAGAAGAATTTCCGGTTGCAGCAAGATCGGAAGAGCGTCGTGTAGGGAAAGAGTGTAGATCTCGGT
>OCLM01000228.1_pt1 | contig 8729 bp, 5 predicted proteins | sample 1538841 | NCBI WGS metagenome assembly OCLM01 (sample SAMN04571729, study PRJEB22368) | human gut metagenome | biome: human gut; material: stool | host: Homo sapiens | place: Luxembourg | collected 2012-09-20
CCACCGAGATCTACACTCTTTCCCTACACGACGCTCTTCCGATCTGCCTTATTGTTTTTTGCAATGCTGTTTTTTCACAGTCCACGAGTAAAATTTGTACCCTAATTAGATTTACACTATTCTCAAACGCAAGTCAAGCGGTGCAGAGCAGTACAGCGTTTTACTACCTTATAGATTTACACTATTCTCAAACCCTACTGAAATAAGATGAAGAAATGTAGGGTTTTACTACCTTATAGATTTACACTATTCTCAAACGCGGCATACCTTGCAAGCAATTTGATATGTGTTTTACTACCTTATAGATTTACACTATTCTCAAACCGTTCCTCTCTGACTGTTGTGTCGCCGAGGGTTTTACTACCTTATAGATTTACACTATTCTCAAACAAAAAGAAGTAATTCACGCCGGTTATAAAGGTTTTACTACCTTATAGATTTACACTATTCTCAAACTGTCATATTGAACACCTACCTTTTATTTAGTTTTACTACCTTATAGATTTACACTATTCTCAAACTTTGCTTTCAACTTCTTTAAGAGTTTTTTCGTTTTACTACCTTATAGATTTACACTATTCTCAAACCCGGCGCTGAGCCTTGCTTCTCTAACCGTCAAGTTTTACTACCTTATAGATTTACACTATTCTCAAACACAGTCGGCAATCCTTCATTGTATCTGTAAGTTTTACTACCTTATAGATTTACACTATTCTCAAACTTATTTCAACGGTTGCAACAAGCTTGTCAAGTTTTACTACCTTATAGATTTACACTATTCTCAAACGGAAGAACTGAAGGAGGTTTAAGTATGACTGTTTTACTACCTTATAGATTTACACTATTCTCAAACAAAACCCATACTTCATCGCAAACCCACAGCGTTTTACTACCTTATAGATTTACACTATTCTCAAACAGTATTTTAACCTTATCCCCAAACTTCAACGTTTTACTACCTTATAGATTTACACTATTCTCAAACCATGGATTTATACCGCTCAACGCTGCGGCAGTTTTACTACCTTATAGATTTACACTATTCTCAAACCCATTGTTGTAAATGTCACAAATCTTTTTTGTTTTACTACCTTATAGATTTACACTATTCTCAAACAATGTAGCGGGCGAACTTAACCGCACCATTGTTTTACTACCTTATAGATTTACACTATTCTCAAACATTCCGTGGGTGACGGCGGAGCATGTACCGTTTTACTACCTTATAGATTTACACTATTCTCAAACGACGAAGAAATTAAGGTCGCAAATCACAGAGTTTTACTACCTTATAGATTTACACTATTCTCAAACTATTTCCGTTTCGCCGTTATATGTAATGGCGTTTTACTACCTTATAGATTTACACTATTCTCAAACACCAGCGCAAGACAATGTGGATTCCGAAGTGTTTTACTACCTTATAGATTTACACTATTCTCAAACGGGATGTGGGATTACATAAAAGATAATCCAGTTTTACTACCTTATAGATTTACACTATTCTCAAACCAATGCAGGATTCACTTCACACAAATTTTGTTTTACTACCTTATAGATTTACACTATTCTCAAACATGCATCAGCATCTAAGGCGCTTGAAACTTGTTTTACTACCTTATAGATTTACACTATTCTCAAACATTACTGGCGAATCGCAACCGTCATCATAGGTTTTACTACCTTATAGATTTACACTATTCTCAAACGCATCTGTGACCGCCACAAGCGCTACTATCGTTTTACTACCTTATAGATTTACACTATTCTCAAACACAGCAAGTTTAAGCGGATAAGAAACATCGGTTTTACTACCTTATAGATTTACACTATTCTCAAACTGGCCTGCCTATTCGTTTCGGCGTGAAGGCGTTTTACTACCTTATAGATTTACACTATTCTCAAACAGTCTGACACCCGACTTGTACGGTTCTGACGTTTTACTACCTTATAGATTTACACTATTCTCAAACCCGCTGAGGGCAAACCAATGATTTGGTGTGTTTTACTACCTTATAGATTTACACTATTCTCAAACAGAAGAAATACTGCTAACAGCCGAGTTAAGTTTTACTACCTTATAGATTTACACTATTCTCAAACCGTACGGCACTCCGTATGTTGGCTGTCCTAGTTTTACTACCTTATAGATTTACACTATTCTCAAACGGCGCTATATTAATTGCAACAGTCGAATTTGTTTTACTACCTTATAGATTTACACTATTCTCAAACATAGCCCTGTGCAAGCTGACCAACTTTGTAGTTTTACTACCTTATAGATTTACACTATTCTCAAACGGTTCTGTTGTGACATGCACGGTTGTAGGTGTTTTACTACCTTATAGATTTACACTATTCTCAAACCCTTGCTCCAAGTGAATTATGACCGCCTCTTGTTTTACTACCTTATAGATTTACACTATTCTCAAACGGATATGTGCAACACTTACGAGCAGTTAATGTTTTACTACCTTATAGATTTACACTATTCTCAAACTTACTTCATCGGTATTAAAAAACTTGCTAAGTTTTACTACCTTATAGATTTACACTATTCTCAAACCTCAAACCTCAAATTGGGAATAAAATGCACCCACTATACTATGCACGGCAAATCTATAAGGTTATTTTATAACATTTGTATAATGATTGTCAATAAAATTCACACAAATCATTATCAATCACAACAAGTTTTTCGTATTCAGAAACTTCTTTCGGTACTGAGTTTTCAATGTTAAGCAAATATATACCGTGCATAACGGCGGATTCCAAAAGATTTTCACATTCTCTGTCATCAAGATAAATATGCAGATTTTGAACAATAAAACACTTTATTCCAAGATACTCTTTCATAAGTTTGAAATATCTTAAAAGATGACCGACATTATCATCCGAGGCATCTGCAGGCGCAAATGAAAACAATTTTACTAATGCCATTGTTTCGATACTTTCGCAGAACTGAAAATCATAATCATTTTCCTTAGAAAGCTCGCAGCACAGGCTCACACATAAAGCTTTAATTTCTGAAATTTGCGGAAAATATTTTGTATTACACAAATTTTCAAAAAAAGAATTTACCTTAGTCATCATTTTTCTGTCAGAAAATTCAAATGTAAGAACGCTGTCAACATATTTGACTGATTTTGAAAAATCAAGCGGCTTAAAATTTTCGGAAAACACAAACATTTCATTACAATCACATTCACTAACCGAAAGTATTGTATGTCTGAAAAGTTTTTTATTTTCTATAACAAGAGTGACCGCATTGCTTTTTGAAAAATCAAAAGGCTCCGACATATACTTGAAAAGAAATTTCATAACATTAACAACCTTTCGTCACTGTCAACGGTATCACTTGAATAATCGCCTGTAATTATCTCAATTTTTGAAAACTGTTTTTCGGTAACTGACAAAATCTGAACAAGTCCCTCCGGCGGTTTATTCTTTTTCAAAGCGTCAATTATTGCCGCTGCCGTATTTTGATTCAACGCAAGCTTAACATACACAGATTCCTGCATCATCATAAAACCGTTTTTTATTAAATATCTTCTGAATTTTCCGTAGTTATGCCTCTGTAAAGGAGTTTCAACGGGCAAATCAAATAAAACCATTATTCTCATAAATCTGTAACTCATTTTCCTGCAAACCTTATAAGCGAGGTATCACATTCTTCTATTGCATCAAAAACACTTTTGCAGTATATTTTCACGGCATTTATAAAAGTTTGTGTTCTACCGTCAATTTTGAATTCATCGTTTAACAAATTGAATATTGATATTTTCTCTTCTTTTTCAAATTTATGAGGATTCATATCCTTTACCGCTATATCAACAAATGGGCGAAAAGGTTCCATTAAATCACAGCTCAGGTTGTATTGATTAAACATATTATCGTGAAATAATCCCAATTGTGTGAGATATCCGTTTGCTGTAATTTCTCGGTTAAAAACGGAAAGAACAATACTGTAGCCATAGTTCAAAGCAGCATTTATAGGACATTCGTCATTGCGACTGAATGATTTTCCGAACAAGGCATTAAAATACACCTTGGCGGCATGTCCCTCTCTGTTTGATTTATCATTAAGTTCAAGCTCATCTATATAACCCATAAGCATACTGCTTTGTGGAAGTTTGTATATTTCAAGAACCTTAGCTTGATTCTTAATTTTTTCGGCTACAATCTGAGTCCACACACATTGCTTTACCGTTTCATTCCACGCAATTTGTCTTTTAATTTTAAGACTGCAGTCATGACTACCGTAATATGGCGTAAGTTCCGAAAGAGGATTGTGCTTTTCATCGCAGAATATGACCTTTACTTTTTTCTTGATAAGCTCACAAAGGAGAGCGGCAGTAACCGAAACAGCTGTACTTTCAATAACAAGCACGGATATTTCACTTATATGCACCTTTACCGTGCTTTCAACATCACGCACAACAAGGTGTCCCATGCTGTAATCCAGCTTGGATGTTTTCGTAATTACTACCGTTCTCCAACTCATCTAAATTTCCTCTTTTCTGATAACTTACATATTTAACAAATCAATCTTTTTCTCAAACAAACCTGTTACCGACTGATGAACAAGATAAATCGACTTTACACCTTTAATCTCCGACAATACGGAATTTGTAGAAACAACTCCCGCTTTTTTAGCTTCGTCGATTAAAGTTAAGTCACCGGTAACAACATTTGAGTGAATAATTTTAAGAATTTCTGCAAGAACAAAACATTGTTTTCTTACATCCAGTTTTTCAAAAGCATCACGGTGAGCTGCGATTTTAACACCCATATCACCGAATTTAACCTTTAGAATTGTATCTGTCATTTTAGAGGTTAAAATATCAAACAACTTCAAATTCTCATCGGCACTCACTTTGTCAAGCTCTTTAATATTGTAATTTTCAGGCATGGAATTTAACTTAACGACATTTCTGATATATTTTTCCGTATCATAACTAACTGTTAACTGCATAGCAGGTTTGTATACAATTTTTTTGCCGCCATTTGACTTACTGCTTATATGCATTCTGAAACCGTCAATTTCAATGCAGGCATTATATTTTACAACTGGAATCAGAACCACAGGATTTTTCAAGCCAAGAGTTTCACTCAGATATTTTTCAGGATTTGCCTCATACCGAGCTTTAATGTAAGAATCAATTGCAACAAGACGACGCATTTCTTTACCCTTTTTACCCTCATATTTCACAAATGAAAAGTACGAAGATGCCGGCTTGTCATAACCTCCGTATTTACTGATATCCGAAAGCGGAGAGTTCTGTTTTAGCGAAACCTGACCGCTTCCTTTTTTCAGAGGATTCATCTTGAAAAGTCCGCCGTTTCTTGTTAAAGCATACCTTGTAAAACGGATATTGTTCTTGTTCATAGTCTTTCTGACAATTTTGATTGACTTATTATCATCAATTGACCATGCGTTCGGTGTATTAAAACTGAACATTTTGTTAAGACTGTATGTTTTAGTCTGCAAACCTTTTATAAATATGGATTTGTTGTGTGTACAGCGTTCGTTATACACATTGCCGACAACAATATTTAGATAGGCATCTTTTGCATGGTGAAAATCGTTTACTTCTCTGCATTTTAAGAAATCATATTCGTGTCTGAATTCAGAAACCGTTGACGCTTTTACATACACAATTTCAGTATCGGGATACAATTCTTTAAAAAGTGACGCAACTGCTTTTGTTGATTGAGATGTTTCAACAATCTGTCTTGCAATAAAATCTGAAAGTTCGCTGTCAGTAAGCTCAGTTGCCCTTGTAAGCCTCTCGTACTTTTTCTTGCTAATAAGGCCTTTATCCATAAGCAAATGCCAGAAGCCTTTCATCTTTTCACGAATGGAGCTGTCAAGCGGATATGTATTATCCTTGTGAGCATTAACCTGTTTCTTTACAAGGACACGGTTATCAAGGCTGTCATCTTTAACTTTTGAACGAGGGAAAATGTGATCCACATCGTAAATGTTTTGATTGTACAATTCCGACAGATTTATCGGTTCTCCCGTGTACATACACTTGCCGAATTGAGTATAGTAAAAATACAGTCTGTCTCTTTTAAATTCATCATCAGGTGTTTTTTCAAGAGATTCCCAGAGTTCGCCCGAATCCTCACCGCACTTTTTATACAAATCTACAAGCTTGGTCTTTCTTGACTCTTTACGGCCTTTGTCACCTTTCACACCGTCTTTTCTTGTCATCTCAACAAATATCTTTTTAGGTGCATGACCTTGAATTTTGTTGATTTCATGCATAATTTTCAAAGACTGATACACAGGGCGTTTTACCGCAGGAGAAATATAGAGATTCTCCACCATTTTCTCAAGGCTTTGCCCTGTCTGAATACCATCAAGATAGTTTTGTCTGCTCTGTTCAAAACCGTATTTTGAGCCAAGCAGCTCCATAAGATTATCATTTGTCTGCCATAGTGCATGGATAATGTTAAATTGCAACTCGCCTGTATTTTTATCGACATTATAAACTTCGGTAAGAAACTCCTTTGATAATCTTCCCCAATCCTTGTATTTGAGTTTAGAAATTCTCATTATATCTTCATCCGATAATTTTGAACCGAGCTGCCTTTTTAAACGCTTTCTTAAAAGTTTTTTATCATCGCCAAATACAGTTATAGCTTTTATAGCGTCCTCTTTTTCGCTGTCGGTCAGATTAAACTGTGACATTTCAATTGCGGAACGCATACTTGACTTAAAATCACCGTCAATGCCTGTGATATCAAAAGCAACACCTTTTTCGCTTTTTAGATAATTTAGCAAATCTTTTCTTCTGACCTTTTTATGCGTCATAAACAAGTCATTAAATATTGCCTGTTTAAGACTTACATCAGGCTTTTTTCCGTCAAGTCTTAAATTATTCAGTTCATTAAGAACCGTAAAAGCACTGTATAAAATCGAATTCTTAGGTATTACATCCTTCGTTGGAAGATATGTACATTTTGAAGTCAGATTATTTATAAAATTCTCTGCCGATTGCTCTATGTCAACAACACTGTCAAAATTCCACGGATATATTTTTTCATCACTTCTGACAAGCCAGAATTTTAGGCTGTGATTATTCAGCGGACCTACATAATACGGTATTCTGAATTCAAAAATTTTGACTATCTTGTCACTTACAGAAATTCCGTTTTCATCTTTTTTATTAAGAAATTCAAGATAAGTTGAAGCATTTTTCAGAATTGCTTTCAGTTCACTCCTATTCACCTGCATAGGAATAACGCCGTTATCTTTTACGACAATTTTCGGCATAAATGTGCCGTTTTCAATCTTATCAAACATTTCTTCATAGCCTGTTTTGTCAAGCTTTTCAAACTTTTTCTTCAGATATTTGCAGAAATCCGCCTGATTTGTACGGTACTGAATCACACCGTTTCTGCCGTTTTCTTTGTACTTTCCGCAATATGCCGTATAGTTATCAAGCTTGTCCTTTGTAATTCTAAAGATTTCGTCATATAACGATTTACATCTCTCTTTAACGAAATCTTTGAGCATTTTCAAATCTGAACTATGTTCTTCGTATGTTTTAACTTTGGCAAATGAAATATACTTTTCACCGTTCAAAATATCTGCAAGAATTGCCCAGTCATAAACCGCCTTTGCTTTTTCGATAAGTTCAAACTTTTCTTGTAACAAATCACGGTATGTATTTTCATTATCGTCATAACCGCTTTCAAAGGTAATACCGTTTACCTCCTCACTGTCAAACGACTTATCACCGAACATATCAGAAAATTTAACCTTTCTGCCACACATCAAATCTATCAAAGCGGTTTCATATGGATTATTCCTTTTACTGTAACCGAAAAGCTTGTATAATTCGGACGATTTTGCAGTTTTCTTCAATGTTTTGTCCTTTAATATTTCTGAAAATCTTAACGAATCATTGCACTCAAATTCAATTTCATATTCTTCTTTTAAGTAAAGTTTTAAATCGTCAAAAAGAGCTTCAAACGAGGACTCACTTTCAAAATCAGACCCCATATTATCAAACAAGAAATGTCCCCTGTGTTTTATAATATGATGTAACGCAAGATATACAAGTCTTATATCGTGTGGTTGTGAGCTCTTAATCAATTCTTTTCTAAGATGATATATTGTGGGGTAGTCTGTATGGAATTCTTTATCGGTGTAATTACCGTCTGCAAAAACCGCATACGGAACATTCGATGATTTGTCATCAAGATACAGACAACTTTCTTTTAATCTCTGAAAAAAAGCATTGTCAACTTTTGAAATTTCCTCATCAAAAAGCATCTGCAGCCATTCAATACGGTTTCTTTTTCTCAAGCCTCTTCTTCGTGCCGATCTAAGAGTTCTTCTCTCGGCAGCTGAATTACTCTCCTCAAAGAGATCAACACCCCACATAGCATTGCCTTTAAATTTGCAAAGATTGTAATCGGTATCGGCTACTGCATATCCGACAGAATCCGTTCCTATATCAAATCCTACATAATAATCGTCATTAAAATTCTTCATAAATTTCCTCCTTTTCTATTGACAAAGTATTTATTTTGTAATATTATTAAGATAATCTAATTACCTTATTGGATTTACACTATGAGTTCAAATAAAAATTCATTCTATCCGTTGCTTAGGCAACCATCACAGTGTGTGATTTGAGGATTCGGTTTTCCGAATCCTTTTCTTTTGTCTAATTTTAGCACATACTGTAGTTATTTTCAATATCTTTAAG
>OCLM01000243.1_pt1 | contig 8542 bp, 7 predicted proteins | sample 1538841 | NCBI WGS metagenome assembly OCLM01 (sample SAMN04571729, study PRJEB22368) | human gut metagenome | biome: human gut; material: stool | host: Homo sapiens | place: Luxembourg | collected 2012-09-20
GTTGGGTTTTGTTGACCCAGATATTTCTATCCACGCTCTCCTTGCGGAGAGCGACGCCGATACTGTCTACAATATTTCAGATATTGATGAATTTCTATCCACGCTCTCCTTGCGGAGAGCGACCATCCGAATATGTCAGATCATCCCCATAATATAAGATTTCTATCCACGCTCTCCTTGCGGAGAGCGACTTTTAGCGGTACAGCTTGGGTGCAGGAGTTCCCTATTTCTATCCACGCTCTCCTTGCGGAGAGCGACTACACGCACCCAATCGGCGTCCTTGTCCGCGTAGTATTTCTATCCACGCTCTCCTTGCGGAGAGCGACCTGTAGCAAAACGGACAACAGACATAAGCCCACCATTTCTATCCACGCTCTCCTTGCGGAGAGCGACAGCAAAAGTGCACAAAACAGTGGGGCACTTTTGCGCATATGAAACAAATTTTATGGGGATTGCATCTTCATGCTGACAGGCAAGGCTGTATTTTACCCTTTCTGCCCCTGTTTTTTCCATATTTTCTGGTGCGAAGGAACCGGGAATTTTATGATTGCCTTCCCCTCGCACTAAGCAAACAAGATTCCATCCTGATCAAAATCCGGGTGCAGACCCACATGCTCAACTTTGCTTTTGTAATGGTTTCCCAGTTGATAAAAGCGCAGGCTGTCCGATTCCGAATCGATCAGTTCGGTCAATTTTGCTTTGAACATCGTGTATTGCGCGGCATCCAGCAGGCACTCAAATACGGAGTTTTGCACCCGCTGGCCGTAGTCTACACAGACTTTTGCTACTTTGCGCAGCCTGCGACGACCGGCGGCTGTTTCGGTGTTGACATCATAGGTTACAAGCACCAACATAACGGCACCTCACTTCCAGAAAAACGGTGGGTACACTTCCAGGTCGCCGCGCAGAGCACGGGCCAACAAAAGCGCCTGAACATAGGGCACCAGCCCCCAGGGCAGTTTTTCTTTCAAAAACGGATGGGTGATCTCTTCCTTCTTTTTGTTCTGCCATGCGGTCAGGAAAGCTTTGCGGCCATCATCCGTCAGCAGTACGGCACCATTTTCCTGTTTTTGCAGGTGTTTTGCCGTGATGATCTTTTGATTGATGCAGCTGATGACCAGCCGGTCTGCATAAACCGCCCGCAGTTCTTCCATCAGGTCAAGTGCCAGACTTTTGCGGCCGGGGCGCGGGCGGTGCATAAAGCCAACATAAGGGTCCAGGCCCACAGCGGTCAAGGCGGATGCACACTCCCGCGCCAGCATGCTGTAGGCAAACGAAAGCAGCGCATTCACATTGTCCAGCGGTGGACGGCGGCTGCGGCCCTCAAACACAAAATCCTGCTTTTGCTGCAGAATCAGGTCATTCAGGCAGTCAAAGTAGCGCTGGGCTGCCTCGCCTTCCAGGCCGCGCAGCTGTTCCGGATCATCGCTGGTCTGTATCAGCGGCAGCGCGGCGGCCAGCTGGGTGGAGGTGCGTTTCAGTTTTTCGACCGGGACACGCTGGGGATGATCGCGGGTTGCGCGTTCCAGCACCCAGCGTGCGTTATACACTTTACCAAGGATAAAGCTCCGGGCATAGCGACAGCTCTGGGCCGGGTCATCCGACACGCGGTACTGCGTCTGACGCAGCAGCACATTGCCGCGTTCTTCCCCCACGGTGCGGGCCTGAAATCTGCCATACGGGTCAAAAAAGCAAAGGTCAATGCCCCGCCGGGCACAAGCTCCCATCAAAGCGGGGCTGGCACCTGCGTAAGTAAAGCAGACGATGCCTTCCAGCGTATGCAGGGCATAGCGGTGGGTTTCCTGCTTATTGCGGATAACAACAAGGTTTTCGCCATCCAATGTCAGGTAAGCGTCCTCATTGATGACAAACAGGGTGTTGAGCAGCTTTCTCATGGCGCGCCCTCCTCAATATGCTCCCGCAGATACGCCGCCGGGTCTGCCTGCTGATACAGCGCCGGCAGGCAAAGCTCTTTCAGTGAGCAGGCATTGCAATGCTTGCCGGGTTTGCTTTTTGGGGTATAGCCGCGCGCAAACAGGCGGTTCATCTCATCCGCCATGGTCTGCGCGGTGCTGCGCAGTTCCGGTGTCAGGGAAACATGTTCCCGCTGCCGGGTTTCTTCATAAAAGATTTCCCCTTCCGGCACCTCGCACACCAGCATTTCTTCCAGCGCCATGGCCTGTGCACAGAGCTGCAAACGGTCGGCATCGTTTACCTTGCTGCGGCCATGCTTATATTCCACGGGCATGGGCTGCCACAGGCCGCGGCGGCCCTGCAATGACACGCCGTTTGGATCCTTGTGAAACTCTACCACATCGCAGTCGCCGGTCAGTTTTAAGCGGTGGCTGACGACCCTCATACCGCGGGCGATCAGCAAATCGCCGCGTTTTTCCGTCAGGGTAACATCATGGCAGCGGGTATGCTGCAGGCGGCCTTCGGCGGTGCGTTGGTTTTCGGACCATTGTTGTTCCAAGTACGCAAGTGCCCATTGGCGGCGGCAGAATGCAAAGTGCTGGATGCCAGACATTTGCAGATAGTCATCAGTATTCATCATACACTTCCGGTGTCAATCCGTTCAGGGTATCGCAAGTAATATTATAATCTTCCACCCGGTGTGCTTGTGCCACACTTTCTTTTAGCTCCACATGCAGACAGCGATGGACCTTTGCCGAAGAATACTGTCCGTTTTTGCAGTTATGACGCCACCAATACAGGCGAACCACCTCCATACTGCCATCCGGGCGGGCAGAGGAAATATCATTTTCAAACAGTGTGCGCAGCGCTTCTTTGATGATTTCTGCATCTTCATCTGTAAAGCCGGTCTTTTCTGCCAGCTGGCAGTTAATGCTGCCAAAGGTTGTGTACACGCCAAAAGCCACACGGTGCTTCATACCCATGGTATCGCTTGATTTTTTTTCGCCAGTCGTACCGTTCACGCTCTTTGTGATCTGGATATCATCGACATCAATCGGGTCCACGCTGAAAGCCGGATGAATAGATACCGGGCCGCGCACGCCAACGGAAACACCATCGCCCTTGGATTCTTTTCCCTTAAAGGCAAACACCTGGCCAAAGCTGCGCACATCCAGCCAGGTTTCACAGGCAGCCTTTGCATAAGCATCTTTATCTTTTTCAGCTTTTTTCACTGCTGGGCAGCCGTCTGCACGGTCTTTCAGGCTTTTGAAGCCATCATTGCAGCGGTCGTCCGACTGGACAAACACATTCTGGCCAAGGTCCATCATGCGGTTGCGGATCTTGCGTTTCAGGCACACATCCGAAATTTCACCCAGTCCCTCATACGTTTCGCGCGGGCGGTTTCCGTTCAGCGGGTCACCGTTCGGGTTCGCATGGTTTACAGCAATCACAAGTGCAAAGTCGATTTTATTCTGCAGCACAGCCATCTTTTATTCCTCCTGCTTTTTTGCTTTCGCTTTATATTCTGCATTTTCGGCCTTAAAGTCCATCATCTGGTCGGCATAGCCAACCAGATACAGCTCACCAAGTCTTTTGTTCGTAAAGTTTTCTGTGCCAATCTTATGTAATAATTCTTGCATCATCGCATACCTTTGGCTATCCATTCCGTTACGGTTTTTCATTCTGTTCAGGTACGGATTTAATTTTTTATCCAAAAGAAGTGTTGTTGCTGCCGGGTGCAGAGCAAACGCGGTTCTTAAACGCTCTGCATTTGTCAAACGTTTTTCGTTCTCATTTCCTAGCTGAATCAACGCCCGTCTTTCAATCTGTTCTGCACAGGCTAAAATTCTCCCAAACAAATAGTTTCGGTCTTTAATGGTTTCATCAACATTCATCGGATAATCCACCTTCTTATTTCTATGATAGTACCCACGCACAAGGGCGCAGGCAATGTTTTGTGTTTTTTGTTGTTCCCAATAATCCAGGCCAATGCTGTTTGTTGCCCGATCTACCGCGCTGATCATCAAATCCCGCGGGAAGCGCTCCCCATTGGTAATACAGGGAATCAGTCGTTCGATTGTCGCTTGTTTCAGCTTTGCATCCACTTTTTCGCCATAGGCTGCTTTTGCAATGTCCGCCGGGGCAGGCGCACCAACAAAGACAACTTTCTTGATCTTGGGCTTTTTGCCCAGTTCCGTCGACTCCTCTACACTGCGGTATTCCAGCTGCCATTGGAACGTATCGTGCCAATCCTTTATATTGGCAAGCAACTTAGAGCCCTGCAGTTCCTGATAGTACCGGATGGACAACCGGCCAGGTGTAGCAGAATCCAAAATCATGACCGCCGTTTGGGAATTGTCCTTCAACTGGTGCTGATACCCCAGAATGGCCCGGTTAAACTGCCGTGCAATTTCTTCTTGGGTATCCGCAGGCAATCTTTCTGTATCTTCCTCAAAATCGTCCCAATCATCGCCTGCTAGTGGATTATATTCCTGGGCAATATCGAGAGTATCCCCCAGCACATTGGGTACTGCTTCGTTCTGTGTTCCCCAAACAAGTACAGTCTGGTCCCCTGTATTTACCCCTTGCTTGCTGACCAACCATCGCAAGGCGCTGTGTGCCTTTTGGGTTGTTTCATAACCAATCGAAAGTGCCTGCGCTGCATCCGCAAAGCGCCCGCGGTAAGTATAATTCGTATTGTCATTGCTGGATATCAGCTTTGCACGGTCACCTGGGTTGCGGATCTTATATGGGCTTAATGTAGAAACCGGCATTTTAATTCCCTGAACTGTGCAATAGTCAATATCTTTTAACTGTGTTTCATAAAAGCGGATAAAGCTTTCTCGGACTGTTGTATCACGCGACAAATCAACATTGTCAACGCGGAACCGGACAAAAGATTCCGTCTGGTCACTACCGGTCAGCGTATCCAAAATAGGGGGCTTGTCTTCTTTGTTTCCCTGCCATTTTGTTGGCAGAGTTCCATTTTCATCTATAAACAAAATATTTGCCTTGACCAGGTCTGCGATCAGGCATTCTTTTTCCAGGTAGTGCAGGACTGTACACACAGCCGGGTGGGCATAAGGAGATGTACACCACGCTTGTAACTGCTTGTGGTAAAGCGACCATCCGGATTCTTTACTACCACCAAAAGTGGGATAATCTGCCGCAATATATTGCAGTTTATCCACTAGCGGGTGCGGCACCATGCCGGATGTCCGCGCCGAAGATTCCTCTGTGCAAGGAATGATCGTTGTCCTTTGATCTTGTGCCAGCAAGCCTGCATACTGAAAGTTTCCGTCCTTGTCCAGCTCCACTTCAATGTTGACCTGCTGCGTCGTGTGAGCCACCGGCAGTAGTGGAACTTTCCCAGGCTGCTGCTTTCCAATTTCTGATACGCTATTCTGGTAGGTTTTATAGCAATAGCTAAGCCAGCTCATTCCTGTATCACCTCCCTGTACAAATCATCGCAGTCGCTGACTGTTTCACCCAGCGTAAAGGTCTTCATCTTTTGCGGGTGGATATCGCGCACAATTTCGCATTCTTCCGGGCGGCAAAAACAGATTTTTCCGTTCTGCATTACCGGGTGCCAAAAGCGTTCCTGCATCACGCCTTTCCCGTTTTCGTCCGCATAGGTAATGCCGTGCTCCATTAGGCCTAGGTCCAGGGATGAAACATCATCATAATGCCCTTTTCCCAGGCCAAAAATGCAGGGTTCAATATACCCCTGGCATTCGCGTGTTCCCAAAAAGATATCTCTTCTGCCGCCGCGTTCCAACATACGCTTTGCAATAGCGTAATGCTTGTTTTCATTGCGGTCTTTTTCCAGGTCTGGGCGATGTTCATTCCATTCAAAATGTGCCCGCACCTGGTAGCAAACATCGGAAAGGTACGTATAGATGGAAAGATCGTTTTTTCCATTGTTATACATAATGGGACGGATGCCCTTGGATTGTCTTTCAATCGGGTTCATCACGCGCAGTTCATCAATTACCCAGGTGAACGTTGGTTTCCAATAGCAGCTTTCATAAATGCCCTTCAATGCCTGGTAGGTGGGCACCGGGTAGCTGAATTTTTCGCCGCCTACGCGGGTAATTGGGTCGCTGAACAGTGCATAACGCCCATATACCTGCATGGATATTGAATTTTCGTATTGCAAAGTCTAACCCTCCTTGTTAAGCAAATTGTATCGGCATAAATCCGGGGCTTGTCTGAATTCCCTTTTCGTCATCGTAATATTCCTTGTTAAGAATTGTCACTGCCCCTTCTTTTACTGTGTACAGTGCGCCTTGATCTGCCAGGCGTATTTTTTCATTTGTTGTAATACCAACGGTAAAGCGTTGTGCGTCCCGCAGCATTTTGGGGGTAAGCGGTTTACTGGACGAAAGTCTTGTTGCCATATCCGCGCCATCTTCCCCATAGGGAACCACCACCGGCGTTGTAATGTCCTCCAAAGCATGGAAATTCCTTTCTGCCGTGGCAAACGCCTGCCGGAGCAAGTAATTGGGGAACTTTTGTTTTCCTGTTGTCTCTTTCCAGGCTAGCACACTTTCCTGATTATCTGACAAAAGGTCAAACAAATTCACTGTTTTTGGGGGAATGTACCCCTTTAATTCAACCGGATCGCCCATCCGTTCCTGTTGTTGGGACTCTGCATAATAAAGCTGGTAGTACCTCAAAATACTTTCCGGCTCTAACAGGTCCGCATCCCTTTGTAATTGCTGCAGCAGGTGCCGTGTGGCTTCCCTGCCGTTGCGCAGTTCCGGAAGTTGATCCAGATTTTCCAGATTGTAGGTTTTAACAAGATACACCGTGCGGCATTTCCTTTCCGCATTGCGGTTGCATCGGCCGGAAGCCTGGGCCACACTGGGCAGCGCAGCCATACTTCGAATGACGCAATCAAAGCTTACATCCACGCCTGCTTCTATCAGCTGACTGCTTACACAGATCAAACGTTCCTGACCGTGTAAGGTGTTTAATTTTTGCTTAACTTCTGCGATAACATCTGCACGGTGCTTTGCACACAGGTGCGTGGTCAGGCAGTAAAGTTGTGTATGTTCCGGCTGGCATTGTTTCAAAGCCTCAAACACCTTTTCGACCGCCGAACGGGTATTCAAGATGATCAAAATGCTGCCATTCTCGTCTTGCTTACTCCGTACAAATTCTGCGAGTTCTCCTGCCTGAAATCCATTTCCTGTTTCGGGCACTTCAATCTTTGTCCTTCGGAACTGCGCAAAGCGCAGCTGGTAATCCGGGACCAGGTCCACCGGCGATGCAAACCGCAAAGGGTTTGCTACTTCGCTTAGCGCTGGCTGTGTTGCCGTACACAAAACAACAACGCACCCCAAATAGTACGCCAAGAAATTTGCCGCCTGGTTGAACAAGTATGTATGGCAAATGGGCAGGGACTGTATTTCGTCAAACACCAAGATAGAATTTGCCAGTGCTGCCATGCGGCGCACATTCTGCCGCCTGCTGCAAAACAGGGTTTGCAGCATCTGTACCATAGTTGTACATATCACCGGCGCTTCCTGCCAGCGTTCCAGCTGGCGGAGAATTTCGGGGTTCTCTGTATCCAGCACCGCATCCGTATGGTGCTCCAACAGATATTCACTGCCGCCTAATGCCTTTTTGAACTCCTGTACATTCTGTCCGATAATCGACCGGAACGGTGCAACATAGAAAATATGCCGGGCCGAAAGTTTTTTGGCCGCATGCACACAATATCGCAGCCCGGAAAATGTTTTTCCTCCGCCTGTTGGCACATACAAGCGGTAAATACCCTGCTTTGCACATTCGCCTGCTGTCTTGCATTGCTCCGAAATTTCTGCACGCAAGGTATCTATTTTATGTCGGGGCTGCAAATTGTTCAGGAATGTTTCAACATTGCTTTCTATCAGATCCCATGGCGGAAGCTGCTCCGGGGGAAGGCATCCTTCTTGATTATAATAGTTGCCTGAATCCAACCAGTCTGCATCGATCAGGGCTGCAAACAAAAATCTGTGTGCCAACCCCAACATGACCTGATAGATACAAAGCCGCGGCTTCTTTCCTTCCTGCGTTCGGATTTTCCGCACAAGACATTCTACCTCCTGCGCAGCTTTGGCAAACATTTGCCGTATCTCTGTTTCACTTATGCAATCCGCAAAAAAGGCCCGGCAGCTTTCTTCATATAGCTCTTGAGCCTGCTCTGAATACATATGTTTTATCCAGGGTTCTACTCCACCCAGGTCGAAAACATCCATACGTTCAGAGTGATGGGATCCGATTGCCAATGCTGCCATTTGCGCAGTCAAGCGAGAAGGTGGTGAAGCTGTTTCTCCGCCATAATTTTCCCATAGCCACCGCATTCCGGCGCTGGAATGATTGATTCTTTCGTTTGTCTGGCCTCTCAGATGTTTTTGCACGTTGCTATGAGATTTCCCAGCGTCATGGAGCCAGCCTGTAAGACGGCCCAAGTTTTCAAGTCCCAGCGGCTGGCACGCCCGTGCGCAGTACTCGGCCACGTTTTCACTGTGTTGTTTTAGGGATTGTATTTTCCAGACGCCATTGATTTGTTTGGTATGACCGAGTAACATGGAGATCGGAAGAGCACACGTCTGAACTCCAGTCACGCGAGACTATCTCG
>OCLM01000247.1_pt1 | contig 8488 bp, 8 predicted proteins | sample 1538841 | NCBI WGS metagenome assembly OCLM01 (sample SAMN04571729, study PRJEB22368) | human gut metagenome | biome: human gut; material: stool | host: Homo sapiens | place: Luxembourg | collected 2012-09-20
AAACAAAATAGTTAAAATGCAACAAACTGACTTAGAAAGGAGCAAGACATGACTAAAAAGACATTAAGTAGGTGTTTAACAACAATCGGCATGTTGGCTTTTGCAATTAGTATGGCGTTGCCGGCGGCTGCTCTAGAAGACAGAGCATTACCAACTTATCCATGTCCAAAATGTGGAACGACAATGACGACTTCGGTTGAAACTGGGTATGAATTTTTTACAACGCCATGTATCCATGGAAATGTAAATGCGCGAGATCAAAAATGCTTTGAGGTTAGTTATACCTATGCAGATTGCCCGGAATGCGGAACGCGTTCGATGATGAATCGTAACCAGATAAGAGATTTGGGTTGGACATGCCTGAAATAAGCAGAGGGGAGATGACAATAATGAAACGAAGATGGATAGTAATTATTTTTACTATTTGCTTTGGAATGGGAATGCTTTTGCCTGTTCATGCACAAGAAAAAGACAAAATTTGGGCCGGGACAAATAGCAAAATTGAAAAAATAGAAGAAGCACTTTATAAAGATTTTGATGATGATGTAAAAGAATATCAGAGTGGACATTCGAATGACGTAGCAGAACAAGTTGCGGGACAATGTATACAGTGCGGAAGTTTTGACATTAGGTACAAAACTCAAAACTCCTATTATGCACGTACAGCAGCATGTATGCATGGATATCATGCTGGACATGACGTAGTGAAGCAAGATATTTTGGTAAGATACGTAGAATGTCAGGTGTGTAGGTATCAGGAACATATAAGCAACACAAAGATTGGAGAACCATATATTGAATGCTATGGATTTAATTAGTATATGAGGGAATAAAGAAAGAGCATAAAATCAATGAAGAAAAGACTGTTGTTGATTTGTGGGATTCTTATACTTGTAGCAGTGATTGCTTTGGAAGCAACAAATGCAATGAACAAAGGTTCCACAAATACAGAAGAGGTCATAAGTAAACCTAATAAAATGGCAGAACCAGCACAAAGCACGGCGGAATCGGCGTTGCCGGAACCAGTGCTGCAGGGGAGAAAGGTCAATATGGATGATGCAATGTGGGAAGATGCAATCAACGAATTAGATGAATACATCGACCAACAGATTGGAGAAAATTAAAAGAATAGGATCGTGTGCCGGGTCTGGCGCGGCGCTGTTTTGTGTGCGGCGCGAACCAGAACCCGGCCTTTTGACATATTGCCCAAAAGTTGACACAAAAATACAAAAAATCCTTCTTGGTGCAACATTTCGTGTTGTGTTGACACCATTGTCCCGGCATGGTACAATAATTAAAATCATATGTGAAAGGGTGAACTGTGCCATGGTATCCATCCGCGAAGGCTTGTCCTGCTGCGATAAAACCCACGGTGCAGTGTTTCTTCCCCACGCTGTATCAGGTGCTTCTTTTTGACTTTTCCTCTTTTGGGGAAAAGTTATTTTTTTGCCTGCGCGGCTATCGCCGCGCAATCGCGCAAAGCGCGGTGCAAAAACAGCCGGAGCGCAGAGCGCTGCGCCCGCAGGCGCGTTTCGGAGCGCAACCGCCGCAGGCGGCACTTGGCGCGGAGATAGGATGTTCCTCTGTTCACCCGCCGCCGAACAGGCGGCGAATGGGTGGAGGTAGCAACCCTGCTCCACCACCAACAGGCTATCGCCGCGCAATCGCGCAAAGCGCGGTGCAAAAACAGCCGGAGCGCAGAGCGCTGCGCCCGCAGGCGCGTTTCGGAGCGCAACCGCCGCAGGCGGCACTTGGCGCGGAGATAGGATGTTCCTCTGTTCACCCGCCGCCGAACAGGCGGCGAATGGGTGAAGGAGATAACCTGGCTCTACTGCTGGGGGGAGCAGCAAACCCCGCACCACCGCCAACAAGCTATCGCCACGCTGCGCAAAGTTGGCACTTAACGTGAGGATAGGCTGTTCCTGCCGCGCCCACAACCACCACAAATTCTCACACAGAATCTTGCAACCCCGCACCAAAAGGAGGGCCAGCCATGCTGATTAAAAATGCACGGGACTACGAGGGCCGCATCTGCGATTATCTGATCGCGGACGGCAAAATTAGAGCAATCGGAACCGACCTGCCGGAAGCAGGCGAGGTGATCAATGCAAAAGGGTTGACCATTCTGCCCGCATTTATTGATACCCACTGCCATTGGCGTACCCCCGGCTTTGAATATAAAGAGGATATTGCCACCGGCTCTGCGGCTGCAGCGGCAGGCGGATATACTTTCGTCAACCTGATGCCCAACACCAAGCCGGTCTGCTCTTCGGCAGAGATCGTGCATGAGGTGGAGAAGAAAGCGCGCGAGATTGGCCTGTGTGATGCCAACCAGACCGTTTCCATTACCAAAAACTTTGACGGCCACACCATTGACCATCTGCTGGACCTGCCGGATGATATCAAGTTTATCACCGAGGACGGCAACGGCGTGATGAATAACGCCACGATGGCTCGCGTGTTTGCTGTGGCAGCCGAGCGCGGTCTGACCGTGATGTCCCACGCAGAGGACCGCGAGATCAGTCCGTGGGATTACCGCCTGGCCGAAAACATTGAGACGGTGCGCAACTGCCACCTGGCCGAATATTACGGCACCCGCCTGCATATGTGCCATGTTTCCACCAAAGAATCTGTGGATATGGTGCGCCAGAGCCGCCGCCGCGGTGCAATGGTCAGCTGCGAAGTGACCCCGCACCACCTGTGGTTCGATGATTCCCGCCTGCAGTATAAGGTCAACCCACCCATCCGCAAGGCGGACGATGTAGCCGCCCTGGTGACGGCAATTAAGGATGGCACAGTCAGCTGCATCGGCACCGACCACGCCCCCCACAGCGCCGAGGATAAAGCCAAGGGCGCTGCCGGTATGGTTGGGCTGGAAACCGCCTTTGCCGTGTGCTACACCAAATTGTGCCGCATGGAGGGCTTGCCGCTGGAAATGCTGAGCTTTTTGATGAGCTCCGGCCCCGCTCAGGTGCTTGGCCTGGATGAGCATAAGGGCCGCCTGGTGCCCGGCTTTGATGCCGATATTGTTCTGGTGGATACCGACCACATGTTTACCGTACATGCGGACGAGCTGCACAGTAAGAGCAAAAACTGCCCCTATGACGGCGAAAGCTTCTATGGCCAGGTCATGATGACCATCAAGGGCGGCAAAGTGACCTACCAGAAAGATAAACAGTAACCCGCAGAAAAGTTTGAACGAGCTTTTTTGATACAGAAAACGGAGGAACAGCAATGACCAACATGGATAAACTGTATGCCAGCGTGGCAGCCAACGGCCCGGTGTGCGTGGGTCTGGATACCGAGTTCAGCTACCTGCCCGCCGATGTGGTGGACTACACCAAGACTGCCGGTGAAAATGTGGTGGAATTCAACCGCCGCATTATTGAAGCCACCAAGGCTTCCGCAGGCTGCTACAAGGTTCAGATCGCTTATTATGAATCCCTTGGTCTGGATGGCATGCGCGCTTACGCCGAAACCCTGAAGATGGTGCGCGCCACCGGCCTGCCGGTTATTGCCGATATCAAGCGCGGCGATATTGCCAAAACCGCCGAGATGTACGCCAAGGCACACTTTACCGGCGACTTTGAGGCTGATATCATCACGCTGGCCCCCTATATGGGCCTGGATTCCATCAGCCCCTATCTGCCGTACTGCAAGGAACAGGGCAAGGGCCTGTTTGTACTGTGCCGCACCTCCAACCCCGGCGCAAAAGATTTCGAGTATAAAAAGCTGGAGGACGGCCGCCATGTGTACGACCTGGTGGGCGACAGCCTGAGCGAGCTGGGCAGGGATTACATCGGCGAATCTGGTTATTCCAGCATCGGTCTGGTTATCGGCGGCACCCATACCGAGGAAGCAACCGCCATCCGCGCTGCTTACCCCCAGACCTTCTTCCTGATCCCCGGCTACGGCGCACAGGGCGGCAAAGCTGCCGATATTGCCCAGTATATGAACAACAGCAACGGCGGTGTGGTCAACTCCAGCCGCGGCATCCTGCTGGCTTACAAAAAGCAGCCCGGCGTTGCCTTTGATGAAGCTGCTTATAATGAATGCGTGCGAATGAAGGAGGATATCCAGGGTGAATGCAACAAGCTGTAAGGTAACGGTCCTGCGCCAGAGTACCGTTGCAGCGGATATCCGCTGCCTGACGGTGCAGTGGCCGGATGCCAGCCGCCCGGCCAAGGCGGGGCAGTTCTTTATGCTGCGCGCCTGGGCTGCCAACGAAACGCCCATCCTGTCCCGCCCCATCAGCGTGCATGATTTTGACGCCGCGACCGGCGCACTGACTTTCCTGTATCAGGTCAAGGGTGAGGGAACCCAGAAGCTGGCCGCCCTGAAAGAGGGCGACACCCTGACGGTGACCGGCCCATGCGGCAACGGATTTGATGTGGCCGCGATCGCCCGGGCGGCAGGCGGCAAAAACGGCAAGATCGCTGTTGTGGGCGGCGGTATTGGCACCGCGCCGCTGCTGCAGCTCTGCAAGGAGTTGGCTGCGGCGGGCTGCAAGCCGGAACTGTACTGCGGCTTCCGTGATGAGCCCTATGGGCTGGAAGCTTTCCTGCCTTACTGCGCCGCCATCAGCATTGCAACGGATTCCGGCGCGGTGGGTTACCACGGCCTGGTAACCGGCATCCTGCACCCGGAACAGTTCGCCATGGTGCTGACCTGCGGCCCCATGGTGATGATGCGCGGCGTATACCAGCTGTGCGCCCAGAGCGGCACGCCCTGCGTGGCCAGCCTGGAACGCAAGATGGCCTGCGGCCTTGGTGCCTGCCTGGGCTGCACCTGCCGCACCAAGGTGGGGGCCAAGACCGTATGTAAAGACGGTCCCGTGTTCAAAGCTGAGGAGGTGTTTGACTGATGGCAGACCTTCGCGTAAATCTGTTTGGCAAGCAGCTGGCCGGCCCGGTCATTGCCGCTTCCGGCACCTTTGGTTTCGGCCCGGAATATGCAGGCATTGAGGACCTGCGCGTGCTGGGCGGCATTTCCGGCAAAGGCCTGACGTTGAACGGTCAGCCCGGCAACGACGGCGAGCGCCTGCTGGAAACTCCCTCCGGCCTGATGAACTCCATCGGCCTGCAGAACCCCGGCGTGCAGCACTTTATTGAAAACGAGCTGCCCGCCATGAAAACCTGCGGCACCTCCGTCTGGGTCAACCTGGGCGGCCATACCATTGAGGAAAACGTGGAGGGCGTGCAGAAGCTGTGCGCCGCAGGCATTGATGTGCTGGAACTGAACATCAGCTGCCCCAACGTCAAGCAGGGCGGCCTGGCGTTCGGCATCCGCGCCAAGGACGCCGAAGAGGTGGTTTCCGCTGTGCGCAAAGTGTGCACTGTGCCGCTGGTGGTCAAGCTCAGCCCCCAGGCAGAGAGCATCCCCGATATGTGCAAGGCCGTGGAAGCTGCCGGTGCCGATGGCATCAGCCTGTGCAATACCTTCCAGGCCTGCGCCATTGATCTGGAAAAGCGCCGCCCGGTGTTCAACAACACCTTTGCCGGGCTTTCCGGCCCGGCCATCCGCCCCATTGCACTGCGCATGGTGTGGCAGGCTGTGGGGGCCGTCAATATCCCGGTCATCGGGCTGGGCGGCATCCTGACCGGCCGCGATGCGCTGGAGTTCATCATGGCCGGTGCAGCCGCCGTTCAGGTGGGCACCGCAAACTTCCTGGACCCGAAAGCCTGCACTCGCATTACTGCCGAGATTGGGGAATGGATGGACGCCCACGGCGTGAAAACGCTGGATGAGATCCGCGGGTGCGCGAGAGGATAAGCAGGTTAAAGAACAGAGAATAATAAAAAAATGGTGGAGCGCGCACCGCGCGGCGGTCCACCACAAGGATTCTCTATTATTTATTCATTGTTTTTTGAATTTACCTGTATAAACATTCAGGATGTTGCAATTTTATGCAACTTGTGATATAGTAAAACAGCTTTTATAAACGGAGGAAAGTATCATGGCAAGAGAATCGATCGAAGTTTTGAAGGAATGTGAAGCATTTTTGGAGGGGCACTTCCTCCTTTCGTCCGGCCGTCATTCCGGCGCATACTGCCAGATGGCCTATCTGCAGCAGTACCCGGATAAGTGTGCCGAGGTTATGGCTCATGTGGCAGAAAAGCTGAAGGATACTGATGTTGACGTTATCGTTGGCCCTGCCATGGGCGGCATTGTGTATGCTTACGAGCTGGGCCGCCAGCTGGGCAAGCGCGCCATCTTTACCGAGCGCGTGGATAACGTGATGACTCTCAAGCGCTTTGCCATCCATCCGGGCGAGCGCTGCATCATCGCCGAGGATGTTGTGACCACCGGTGTTTCCAGCCTGGAAACCAAGCGCGTCATCGAAGAAGCCGGCGGTATCTGCCTGGGCATCACCTGTGTGGTGGACCGTACCCGCCCCGAAGCTCCGTCCCCGATCCCCATCCTGGCCAGTGCCCTGAAGCTGGATCTGCCCAACTATGCTCCCGAAGAATGCCCCATCTGCAAGGAGGGCAAGTTGCCCCTGGTCCACCTGGGCAGCCGCAAAATGAAGGAAGCAGCAAAGCAGACGCTGTAAAAGAGTTAGGAGTTATTGCGTGGGAGATAGGCTCTGCGCGGACGGAAACGGCCTTGGCTGTTTCAAAAGGCGGGCGCACGGTGTGCGCCCGACCATAAACTCCTAACTTCTCACTCCTACTTCCTAACTCTAACCGGAACCGGATTTCGATACAACAAAGGATTGCGAGGCAAAACATGCAGGCATATCTGATTTTGGCAAATGGCCGGATCTTAAAGGGCAAAAGCCTGGGCTGCCAGGGCACTACCGTGGGCGAAGTTGTGTTTGCCACCGGTATGGTCGGGTTTGAAGAAACGCTGACCGACCCCAGCTACTATGGCCAGATCATTACCCAGACCTACCCGCTGATCGGCAACTACGGCATGAACAGCGAAGACAAAGAGAGCGGCAAGATCTGGGCAAAGGGTTACATCGTGCGCGAAGCATGCACGACCCCTTCCAACTTCCGCAGCGAGGAAACGCTGAATACTTTCCTGAAAGAAAACGGCATTATCGGCATTGAGGGCATTGATACCCGCAGCCTGACCTGTATCCTGCGCGAAAGCGGCGTTATGAACGGTGCCATTACCACCGAGTTTGACCCCGAAAACGAGCCGGAAAAGCTGGCTGCCCTGATGCCCATCATCAAGGCTTATGCCGTGACCGGCGCGGTGGATGCCGTGACCTGCACCGAGCCGCAGTGCTTTGCCCCCACTGCCGGTGTGGCGGAGGGCGAAGAACCGCTGCACATTGCCCTGCTGGACCTTGGCTGCAAAAAGAACATTGTGCGCTGCCTGTGTAAGCGCGGCTGCCGTGTAACGGTGCTGCCTGCTTCTACCACCCTGGCAGAGCTCAAAGCCCTTGCACCGGATGGCCTGATGCTTTCCAACGGCCCTGGTGACCCGGCAGAAAACGTGCAGGTCATCGCCAATATCCGCGATATGCTGGATACCGGCATCCCAGCTTTCGGCATCTGCCTGGGCCACCAGCTGACCGCCCTGGCTGCAGGCGCCAAAACCTGCAAAATGAAGTATGGCCACCGCGGCGCCAACCAGCCTGTGACCGACTTTGCGCTGGAACGTACCTTTATTACCAGCCAGAACCACGGTTATGCGGTTCTGGGCGATACTTTGCCCGCAGGTACCGGCCGCGTCAGCCATGTGAACGCCAACGATAAAACCTGTGAGGGAATTGAATACCTGCAGTGGAACTGCTTTACGGTGCAGTTCCACCCCGAAGCAAACGGCGGCCCCAAGGATACCGAGTTCCTGTTTGACCGCTTTTTGCAAAATGTCCGCCGCATCAACCGCGTGAAAGGGGGCCGTTGAGATGCCGAAAGATCCTAGAATCAAAAAGGTGCTGGTTATCGGTTCCGGCCCTATCATCATCGGTCAGGCTGCCGAGTTTGACTACTCCGGCACGCAAGCCTGCCGTGCTCTGAAATCCGAGGGCATTGAGACCGTGCTGGTCAACTCCAACCCGGCCACCATCATGACGGACCCGGATATTGCGGATCATGTTTATATTGAGCCGCTGACCGCCGAAGTTGTGGAACGCATTATTGAAAAGGAAAAGCCGGACGCCATTCTGCCCAATCTGGGCGGCCAGATGGGCCTGAACCTTTCCATGGAACTGGCCCGCAGCGGCTTTTTGGACCGCAGCGGCGTGCGCCTGCTGGCCTGCAAGCCGGACACCATTGACCGTGCCGAGGACCGCCAGCTGTTTAAGGATACCATGGAAAAGCTGAACCAGCCCTGCATTCCCTCCAAGGTGGTGGAGGACCTGGATTCCGCCATGGCGTTTGCCGATGTTATCGGCTATCCCGTTATCGTGCGCCCGGCTTTCACCATGGGCGGTACCGGCGGCGGTATCTGCGAAAACCCTGAAAAGCTGCACGAGATCGCAACCAACGGCCTGCGTCTTTCCAGATCGGAAGAGCGTCGTGTAGGGAAAGAG
>OCLM01000249.1_pt1 | contig 8469 bp, 3 predicted proteins | sample 1538841 | NCBI WGS metagenome assembly OCLM01 (sample SAMN04571729, study PRJEB22368) | human gut metagenome | biome: human gut; material: stool | host: Homo sapiens | place: Luxembourg | collected 2012-09-20
GACCACCGAGATCTACACTCTTTCCCTACACGACGCTCTTCCGATCTATGGATTATCCCTCTATACCCTATTGGTGAATTGTAACATTGTTTTGCCTTGCGGCGGGCGCATCAGGCGCGGTTCTTCTTTTTCAGGCTCAGCAGCACGCCAACACCGGCCACAACCAGCAGCACGCCAATGCCGCTGAACAGCAGGGTGCCGAAACCACCGGTGGTGGGCAGGTTGAAGCCCCTACGGTTGATGACAGTAACCGTGATTGTAGCAGTGTCAGTAACGTCTTTTCCCTTATCATCGGTAAACTTCGTTGTTTTCTGATCCCAATCATGCTTTGTCAAAACGCCATCTTTGTACTCAAAGTTTTCATTCCAAGACGTCTCTTCGCTAATGTTCAGCGTAACCTTGACAGGACCGTTCAGCAAATTATAACTATCAAGAGTCTCTTTCTCAACCAAGTAGTAATCACCATTTGCTAAGCCATCCTGATGAATATTACCTTCGCTATCTGTTACCAACGTATCTGTGTTTACTTTAACCCACACTTTTCCAGCTTCTGCAGTAGGCAGACCATATGCTTTCACTTCATCCGCTGTCAAAGCCTTATCTCCGGCTTCCTGCTCCGGAACCTGCTTGTACAAGTCAAACTTTACACCGACTAGATTCTTTTTATCATCACCGTCTTTATGCACATTGATTGTATAGCTATAAACAACGGTATCGTCATGAATCTCGCTGTTAGAGCCGTCATCCGGCTGACCATTGACATTAATCTTATTGGTATACTTCAACTTTGCAGTATTGTGATTACCATCTTTCGGCGTGCTAGCAGCAGCCGTCATTTCGGCAGTATAAGAAATCACAATATTCTTCCCTGCATAATTTTCCATAGCAGCAGGGGTAAATGTAATCTTAAAGCCATTTGCAGGAACATCTTCACCCTTGGTAGTAATCCTATATACCGCTTCATCCACAGCAATGCCTTCGCAGGTCAATGTAGCATTCCCATCATACTTCAAGTTGTTAGGCGTATCCGTTACTTCAAAGGTACTAAGCTTCGTAATGTTATTAGGAACACTTACTGTAATCGTATACGGAACATGGTCGCCTACGCTGTAATCTGTATCTTCTGTTTCGGTATTGTCTTTATCAATTACTTTCTTTTCCAAATCCGGCTTTTCATTGATAACTTCAATGGTAACATTTGATTCCGTTTTGCTACCATACGTAATCTTGCCCTCGCTGTCAACTACAAACACAATCGGAGTCTGATCAAGAATATAACCAGTATCTGGATCATAGCTCTGTTCGATAAAACGGTAGGTACCCTGAGACAGACCGCTTACAGTAATCTTGCCATCAGTCGTCTTTAACGTTCCAAGATCTTCATCCGTTTGCTCATTTTTGGTTACTTCTTCCCATGTTTCGGGATCATCTTTTACCTTCTTTTCAAGCTTGTATGTAACGCCATTCAGATTCTCTGGAGTTCCACCGCCCACGCGGCCTTTTTTCTCCAAGGTCACTTTGCCGTAGGTCGTTGCATTTTTAGGGAATACATACACATCGTACATCCACTCTGCCTTATTGGTTGGATTTGCCATAGGAAGCGATACCAGGAACGGTTCAACCGGGGTCGTTACCTTAGCGGGGGTTTCAGTTTCGATAATAACATACAAGCCAACCGGCAGGCCCGTCTCGCCATCGCCAAACTTTACAATGCCATTCTTGCCCGTCTTACCAGAGCCATTTGGCTTATTAGCATAAGCAGAAAGAATCTGACCATTCTTATCAACATAAGTGTCGATGCCTACCTTCTCTGTGCTCTTACCATTATAGTACTCGACCAGTTCATCCGCAGTCATTACCTGATAATAGGTAAAGGTTGCACCTTCCAAGTCTTTTGCATCTGTGGGCACATTGTTCGCGTCTCCTGCTACACCTGTGCCGTTTTTATCATCGTTACCATTATATTCATACTTGTGAATCGTGATGGTACCCTTTGCACCTTTATCAATAGCGCTAGCCAGGGGAGCTGTGGGTGTAGTCTCACCTGTTACATCCTCCGCCATTGCTGGCATGGCGCACAGGCTGAGGGCCAGGGCGGCGCTCAACAGGCCTGTGAGAAAACGTTTTGCTTTTTTCATTTCAGTACCTCTTCTCTTAAAAAAATCATCATCGGATGGGCGGCGGGGCCGCCCGGCTTAAGGGTTCTGCATCAGCACGGCGTGCAGTGCGGGGCGCTGCAGCGGGAAAACGCTGCCGCGCCGCCCGCACTGTGCCGTGAAGAAAAAAGGAGGAAAAACTGGGCCGCTTGCCCACTTGGCTTAAGGTGCATCTGAAACCAAAGGAAATAACGGATATTTCGCAGCCACAAGCAGGATGTAAGGCAAAGAGCCGCCGGAATCCTTTCCGGATCCCAAGGCTTTTTAAGGCAATGCCGCATAATTCTAAGTGCCGATACGGCGAGCGAGGTGCGGCAGATGCTAAGCCAAAAGCGCAGATAATACTTTGTGTATTATCGAGTATTTTGGCAACGCAGATGCCGTGCCGCAGCCGCCGAAGCGGTGCTTAAGCCGTAAGGCGGGAATTGTGCGGTGTTGCCTTAGCACAAAATCCGGCTGCGCTTATAGAAATAGGCGATATTTTCCGCTTTTCAGTTACACACCCCGGCTTATGGCTGCGCCCTGCCGTAAACGGGCGCGCACGGGCGGGCAGGCCCTGTATCCTGGGGGTTGCTGGGTTTCCGGGGGATGGTTAATGTCGCCGGCCCCCTTTCCTGTTGTAGCGGAATGTGAATATCAACAGCCCTGCCACCGCCAGCGGCATGCCGATCAGCAGCCACAGGCTTGGCGCGTCTGCACCCGTGTGGGGCAGCTCAGGCGTTTTACGGTTCAGAACGGTAAGGGTCATGGTGTAGGTGTTGTCGGACTGCGTAAGCTCTTTGTCCGGAATTAACTGCCCATCAATATAACACTTGCCGTCTTGGGTAAATTGGATCTTAATTGGCTGTGCCAACAGGTTGTACCCCGGATGTGCCTTGGTTTCCGTCAGGCGGTATGTACCGGGTTTCAGATCTGTGAACGGGTTCGGGGTTATTTTGCCGTTGTCGTTCGTTGTACCGGTATAGGTAGTATCTACCTGCGTTTTTCCTTCGGTTGTTTCGACCAGCTTTTCCAGCTTGAACTCAACACCACTCAAGGGCACGTCATTGCCTTTTTCGTCTTTTTCCGCGTCCTTCTTGATGATATCCAGTACAAACTTCGGGTTCTGCAGCGTGTTGGTCAGCACAATCTTGCCGCTGCCGCCGGTGATGGTTCCATCGGGGGTCACTGTGGCTGTATTGTCTGTTGAGCTGCCCGCGCTGTTCGTTTCGCTGTTTGCTGTCGCTTCAGCTTCAGCCGTTACAACATACGTATTGCCGTTAATCGTAATGGTTCCGTCTTCCGCTGCCGGGATAAAGTTGCCAGCCTCATTCAACGTACCTTCCACAATGCGGTATTCATAATTGATGTGCTTATTATCCGTATTGATTTGGTACTGATCCAAACCGCTAAAGGTAAACTGCCAGACGTTTTCACCGCGCTTAATGGTAACATAGTCCAGCGTGTTGTCAGCCGGGTATTTTACCGGTTTCCAATCTTTATCATTTGTGCTGCCTTCCAGGCGGCGCTGGAGCTGGATGTAAATCTCGCTCGGCTGGTTCTTAAGTTCCTTATTCTCTGCATCTCTCCAGAGCTTGTCGAACTCAATGTTGATCAGTGTGCGCCGGGTGTTGGTAAAGATTGCGGTAATTGGGGCGGTATCTGCCTCCTTAATCTCGCCTTCCACCATGGTGTTGTTGTGGATCACATGGGCGGAATGGCAATCAGTCGGAACGGTTACGCTTTGCAGTCTGGCACCATCGTTGTTTTCGACTTCCTCGATGGTATAGCGGGTGCCAACGGGGATGCCGGTGATGGTTCCGGTGTTATCGGCATTTTCGCCCATTTTGATCTCAACATACTTTTTGATGTCCCCATCTTCCAGACCCTCACCGCCAACATTATCAAAGGTAACTTTGAACTTGTAGGTTCCGGTCAAGGTTTCATCATCTGCGGCCTTCTTTTGGATTTTCAGCCCGCCGGTTTTGACCTTGTTGACGTATTTTACCTTTAGCTTTGTCAGCGTGGAGCTATTTTCGTCCGGGTCCTTATAGGAGCGGAAGACGATGGTGTTGGTGTCGGAGGGTTTAGTTCCGTTATACCGATTCTCATTCGGCTGCTCTTCTCCTGTTCCCTTGTTTTCCGTTCGGCCATCATCGGGGCCTTTGGCGGGATCCTTCTGCCCATCCAGCGACTTGTTCGGGTTGTCAACTTTCACGGACGTTACCCCGTCATCGCCCTTCATCGAAGTAACCGCCTGCCCGTTCTCGTACACCGTCCATGTGGTGTCGTACAGGTTTTCGTTCAGTTCCTCTTTGAGCGAAATGTAGCTGCCGCGGCGGAACTGGTCGCTGAAGGTAACGATTTCTCCATCTTCCAGAACAAAGCGTCCGTCGCCTTCCACCAACTGGGTGTCGTTGTCCATGTTGGAGGTGTACTGTGCGTTTTCGGCGTTTTCCAGATGACCGGTTGTGGCGGAGCCGTAATCCGGGATGTCCTTCTGATCGGTTGTAAAGCCGGACATCGTACTTGGCTTCGCTTTGGGAATGAAGGTAAAGTTCCTGAAATAGATGTTGCGGCTATAGTTATCGCCCACGCGGATGGTTGTAACGTTGCCGCTAAATTTGCCGTCCGAACCGCCCTGCTCTTTCATCTTGTGCAGGTCCAGCTTTACGGTGACCCATTGGTCTGTCTTCAGTTCGACCGAGCCATACGTTGCGCCGTTAATGCCTGATGTGCCAAGGCTGCCTTTTTGGCCGTGGATAGGTGTTTGTTCATCCAGCAGTTCCAGATACAGGTTGTTGAGGGAAAGTTCACCACCATCATCGTGCTTAACGTAAACCTCGAACGTAAGGAAGCGCTCGTTTTCGATATTGATGGGTTCTTTCAGCGTCAGGATGCCATAACGGTTCTTACGCCATTTACTGACGGGTTCCGTATCCATATAGCGTGCGTACCAGTGAAGGACCTTTTCTTTATTCGTCCCGGAATCTGGTCCGGGGTTATCAGCCTTCTCGAAAATGTAGGCATCGTTATTTGGGGTTGCGGGTTCAATAGTGCTTGTCTCCAAATTCACCACTTGGGAGTGAGTACCGCTTGTATCCGGGTCAGCGGCTTTTTTTTCTCCATAATGGGTTGCCTGGTTCTGGATGGTGAAGTTGAAGATTTTCTTGTCTGTAAAGCATTTTTGGAACTCCGGATCAACGTTTTTCAGAACGACCTGTTTTTGAACCTGCAGCTCGTTATTATCCGGGAAGTTGAACGCCACCGCCATGTTGGATTCCCACATACCACGTTCCATGTAGTACATGGTAAGGGTGTGGGTGCCGGGCTTCAACGTTGTTGTTTCCTTGCTCTTGTACTTAAAGGTGATTTTGTTACCCAGATACGTTACGGTTTTTTCTGCGCCAGAACCATAAACCGTGTTGTTGCTTTCCTTGATGTCGCTGACATACGAGGTGTAGTTGTTGTTTCCGTTGGTGTCCGCGCCAAACTCCAGCAGGCCAGAAGCTTTACCGTGGTCACCGCCAACATCCAGTGCAAGCTTACCGTCAATGTAGACCCAGACGTCATCATCGCCGGAGAAGAAGAACTTGATGGGGATGTTGTTGCCATTATCATCTTTTACTGTACCATCGCTTGTCAGGGTAAACTGGAATTGCAGCTTAGCACCAAAGCCATAGTTATAAGTAGAAGCCTGGTTTTCACTCGCCCCGCTGTTGAAGGGGAAGAAGCCGTAGGTATCAACCATCTTTTCTTCCCCGTTAATCTTCTTTTTTACCTGTACAGGCGTAGAGTCAGACTTCAGGTTTTTGGACTGGGATTTCTGTGCATCTTGCTTCTGTAGGAAGTAACCCCCATTATCTGGATCGTTTTTCAGATACAGTGTCGTTTTGTCACTATCGAAGTACCAGTACTTGACGCCTTTTTCGTTGTCATCGGTATCTTTAAAGACTTCATCTTGTGTAAAGGGGAAAGAAACCTCTTTGTAGACATTGCCAAGTTTTGCCTTTTTGGAGTTTTCTCCTTGCAGGAATTCTTCGTTGAAGAACGGCATAGCAAGATCGGTGGTGCCGTTCATTATAGGCTTGCCGTTTTTTAATTCAGGGCCAGCCAAGCCTTGGAAGGTTTCGTCGTACAGCTTTTCATCATTTTGCCCTAAACCCTTGCCGTTTCTATCGCTTGTCGAGTTGTTGACGGCCATAAACAGTTTTTTATCTGTGTAGCCGTACAAATTCAGCTTATCGGCAATCTCACTAAAGCGAATTCCCCATTCGTTGCCGTCCGCACCCACTGCATCAGGCTGGAACTGGCCTGTGTACATAGGATAAGGAACAGTAGTACCACTGTTGCTGTAGTAATCGCTCAGCGCCTGATCAAATTCACGGAAGGTTACCCAGTTGCGGTGACTAGCTTTATTATCATTATCTTTGTAATTATCACGGTTCTTGCCGTTCAGTTCATAATCTGTATAATAGTCATACAGCGTACTGGTAACATACTTTGTGTTTGGATCTTCCGTAAATTCAGCGGTGTCATCAATATCTACTACTTTAGTCTTTTTCCACTTTTCGGCATCACGCGGGGTACCTTTTGGAGCCCAGTAGCCGCCGCGCACTCCCTTGCCATATACTACATCGTCATTCGTATCCGCATAGAAGCACTGTTCCGTATCCTTATAAGTTGAAGGGATTTTTTCCCAACCTGTACTGTCGCCGCAGCCTGCAAGGTTATCATCGTTACTCAACGGATACGAAGAGAATACAATTTGGGTATAGCCTTCCGGCACATCTGCTGCATAGTAATCTGTGTCCCCCATCCGGCTCATTGTGCCGCCTATGCTATTTTTGCCATTTTCTCCTTTTAAGCGGTAGTAAACCGTACTTTCATTGGCTTTGGGGATTGAATAGTCGCCAGTATCACCTGTTGGCAGCTTTGAGAAAGTAGCATCGTAATAGATAAGGACAGACTTTTCTATACCCCATCTTTCGTTGTCTTCGCCAGTATAGATAAAGCAGTTCCTTGTATCACTGTTGTATGTAAAGGATTTTTTATCATCACCACTAACACCACTAACATCTTCACCATAGAAGTTATAGATTTTGCTGGATTGTTGGGGATTATCCTCACCCCATGTAAACTTAACATAAGAGCAAAGCTCGTTAGGAATGGTAAAGGTTGCTGTGGAATTAGGAGCAATACCAGAATCCGACTCAGCACTATTTAAGGGTATTGGGCCACCGACCTGGATAAGCTCTCCTTTATCATTCGGTTCATAAAACCAGGCTTGGACGTTCGTTAGTTTTTCACCGGTTTTATTTTCAAAGGACATCTCTTTGCCAGCGAACTGATTATGGCGAACCGTAACCGTATAGGTAGACCACTTCTCGCCCTCTGCGCCCTCTGCATCATAGTAGTTGCCGCCGATATAATCGTCACGAGTTGGATCGAACGTCCTCCACCACGTACGTGTATTTACATCAGCAATTACCACACTATCTTCAAGCGTATCCCCTTTATATCCGTGAAATTCTAGTCCATTCAATCCTCCATATGGATAGTGTTTGTCCTTATTCAGGTCCGCAGAATAAATTTTTCTTCCGTCTCCCGTTTTGCCGTCTTCCTGCATTTCAAGCGTATACGGATCCTTGGTAGTGTCATTTGTAGCTACTGCATAAATTATAACGCGTGTACAATCACTCCAGCTACTAGGCACTGCAAAATAGAGCTTGTAAGTAGCCGGCACTCCCGTCGCACTAACTGCCTGCACGTTATCCACGCTTTCTGCGGCGTACATCTTCTGCGGCTGTTCGGTCGGTTCCGGGGTGGCGGTGGGGGTCACGGTCGGCACAGGGGTGGCCGTTGCGGTGGCTGTCGGTTCCGGGGTCGGGGTGGGTTCTGCCGTGGGCTCCAGCGTTTCGGTCGGGGCGGGCTGCTCCGGCTCGGCGCTTTGTTCCGGTTCCGGGGTGGCGGCGTTCTGCTCCGGCGGAACGGTATCCTCCCCGGAGGCCGTTCCCGGCTCATCCTCCAGCAGCTCTACTTCGTCAGGTGCGTCGGGCAGAGGATCCTCCTCGGCGTATACAGGCAGGGCCATTGCCATAACCAGGCAAGCGGTGACAAGCAGCGCTGTCAGCCGGCGCGCCCAAACTGTTGTGTTTTTTCCTGTTCTATTCAATCTGCTCACCCGTCTTTCGCGCTGGCTTGATGGAAGCACATTGTTCCACAGGGGATCCCTGTGAAACAGTAAAAGAAGCCAGCTTCTTTTACTTGCGCAACCGTTGCCATGTTGTTTTCAAAAAAAAACCGCATCGAGTCTTCTCAAGATCGGAAGAGC
>OCLM01000280.1_pt1 | contig 8198 bp, 9 predicted proteins | sample 1538841 | NCBI WGS metagenome assembly OCLM01 (sample SAMN04571729, study PRJEB22368) | human gut metagenome | biome: human gut; material: stool | host: Homo sapiens | place: Luxembourg | collected 2012-09-20
GTATCGCTCTGCGCTACGCCGCCATTCGGATAGGGATAAAGATCATTGAGGTCAAAGCGCGCAACTCATCCTTCCGCGCCTCCAGAGACGATTGAGTTTAATTCAAAAGTGTAACTATCTACCATTTCCGAGACAGAGTCCAAGAAATCACCCTTTATAAAATCATACTCCTCATCGACAATGCTCTCAAAACGACCGTCCTTAATGCAATATGCCGAGTAAGAGCCATAGGGAAGAACATATTCCTCAAGCCCCAACTTCCTGACCCTCTCAGGAGATTTGCCATAAGCCACCGAAGCCAACATCATAACATTCAAAGCCGTCAAGACGTACGGACTGTGCGTTGTCAAAAACACAGTACTCTTATATCCCGTAGGTTTCTTTTCCATCTGCTTTAAGAGGCCCACCAACAGCTTGACAAGCTCAAACTGAGCCTTTGGAAACAAGTTCTGCTCCAACTCTTCAACAAACATGTGAAACGACTGGTAAGATGACCGATTCTGGAAATTATTCCATTCCGTGAGCAGAGCCTTTACATTTTTAGGATCCAAATTGTCAAATTGCTTCAAATACTCTGCAGGACTCTTTTTGGCCACAGTTCCCACCTCAGCCGCAAGATAAGTAGCCAGCACCTGTATAGGCAAAGCCGACTGCACACCACTCGAAGTATAATACGGCTTGATTTTTGAGCGGCCATCGGCAAGAGTCAAAACATCACCGTTCTTGGCATCAAAGTGATACTTCATTCTGTCAACAAAAACCAAGTTGAGCGGATGCGCAGCATCAAACTGCGCCCGTGCCTCCTCCCATTCCAAAATATAATTGAACAACACGTCAACCTCCTTTGACCTGTACAAATTCTCGATATTCTGGATAGACGACAACAAATTGCGTTCCGAAGGCAAGAAACTGATTTTTAGATTGTGCTTGTTTTCCGCAAAGTTGGCCTTTCTTACTATCTTCGCATTCCGCTTCTTTCCGTCCATCTCTATCTGGATAGCAGGGCCATCATATTTTATATAGCTGCTATCCGACAGAAAGTCGTCATTGAGATGATGAAATTTCTTCAGTTCATTCCAAAAGCGATAATAATGCGTGTACTTAGAAACGATCCCCTCCCCACCTATCATCACCTGCTTTTCGAGCCAGCAGCAAAAACACAGAATCTTCATGAAAGTACTCTTTCCAGTGCTCTGCTCGCCGATCAACAACATAACTTGAGAAACTGGAACATTTCCCGTTTCCACCAAAGGCCCAATATTTCGTATTTCTATTGTCTGCATGACGTCTAAGTTTTATGCAAAGATACAAATAAAATCAGAGGAAAAACTCCTTTGGAAGAATTTTTTCAAGCGAGGCTTTGTAGCATTATATAATTGTTGTATTATATAATTGTTGTATTATATAAGAACTCCAAGTTCTCTAAGAGCTGTATTTAAATCACAAGATCTTACACCAATAGCTTTGCATGCATCTGGAATCATGACCCGGTTACGTCGTTGTGGGTTACTTTTCTCATATGTGACCAGAACCATATTCTTTGCGGCTGCTGTCGCAACAAGATACGAATCCGCAACATTTACGTAGTCAGAAATAGCGGACTGACTGAAACCAATGGGATTATTTTTTGCCCAAGCAATGGTTTCAGCCATTTTTGTCATCACAGATAGATCCTGTTTCAAGAAAAAACCACGTGGCGCATTCCGATGAATCCACTCTGTAAGTTCATCACCGCCTTTGTCTATTTCCTCTTTTACCTTATCTATTGAGTGAATATTGCCCGAACGTATGAGTTCTATCATTTTTCCCCAGAATGTTGGCCAAATATCCATTGGCAAATTCTTCTTGGACTCTACGAATATATTTGTATCGAATAAATACTCCATGCCGTGACTAAATGCTATTGGTCATAAAATTATCGTACGTTTTTCCGTATAATCCAGTCAAACGATACGCCTCTGTATAACTCAACTGCTTATTGTTGACGGCGTTTCTCACATGAATGGCAAATTTACGTCCAACACGTTTTACGCTTGTCAAATAGAAGCTTCCTCCAGAATTCTTCTTGATTCGTGATTGTCGCTGACTATATATCGCCCAAAAAGTTCTGTATTCTGCGTCAGACATGAGTCCCAAATCATGAGCACGTCTCGCCACGACCAACTCACTGGCTTTAAAGCGTCTTGATGCAGATTTCGTATCATTCGTCCAAATATCCCGCAACACTGACGCGGGAACCAAGAACTCAGCAGCTACCCTATCACAATAGTTTTCAGTCGCTTCATGATGTAAGACTTCGCTCCCAGCATGTCCAGCACTAACTCCCAACATAAGGTGAGCAACTTCATGTACAAGTGTAAAAAGTTGCGCACTTTTGCTATCAGCACTATTGACAAAGATGTATGGTGCTTTTTCGTTTACCAAAGCAAAGCCCCTACATTCGCTTACTTTCAATTGCCGGTGAGTATTATTGCCCACCACACCATTATAAGCGAGAAAGACACCGGCATCCTCCATTTTTTGACCAAGAAGGCTTACAGCAGCATCAGGAGTTGCCAAACTAAAAGCCCATCTATCATCGAGGTCCAATAAAGTTCTCAATTTACAGACGGCCTCACTTATAGAAGTTTTAGTGTTGATTGAGCCAACAAATATGCATGTGTCTATATCGTTTTCAGCAAGATACTCTTCCAACCACTCTTGTCTTGCTTGAACATTCATGACAGTATCATATACATTCAAGTCAAAATGGTCTTGTTGTCCTGCTTCGCCACGAAACATCGGGAACGGAATATTTTCCATAGGCAAGTTGCTCATAAATAAATATCCGAAAGGAACATAAAATTTTGCGGCGAATTTTTTTAATTGGCTCAAAGTTGGCTGTTTTTCTTGAGACAACCAACCATCAAGCAAAGGAAAAGTCTCTATCGCTTTATCTTCGCTAACTCCTGCTCGTCGTATGACCCAACGAAGCAAGCCTGGTTGAATATTCAATCTTTCTACAGCCATTATATATATTGTTTTACAAAGGTATGGGATTTTTACGACAACGGCAAATTTTGGAGGGAAAATCTGCGAAAAACTTGTCGGACGACATGGAAGGACGGAAAATCAGGCGGCATCTTTCTATAAAGCCATCATTCCCTCGACCTGGCAAATCATTCGCCATCATCTTGCTTTGACTATGAAAAAATGTATTATTCTTGATTGCTTAGCCACGTCACAGTACTAGTGGCAAGCCATCCGTTCATATCCGCCACTTTCACGGGAGCAAGAACGAACAAATCCTCATCTTTCAAAACAGATTTCAGCTTATTGTAAATACTCATTCCCGAAACGCTTTCGTTCGTCTTCAAGAAATAGCATCTGGGCATAAACAACAACGTCTCACCAACTTCGTTGAGCTGCTGAGCAAACTGTTCCGCCCTTGCAGAATCCTTTATGTCAAAATTCACAATATAGAGCATATCAAACTTACGCAAAGTTTATCTCTGCAAATTTAGCACTTTTTCCCAAGCCTTACAAATTTCCTCGTAAAAACTTGCCTTTCCATACACAAAACGACATATTTAGACAAGGAACTCGAAGACATCATCATCTTATTCTCTCCCATACGACACCACCCCAACCAATCACACATATTGTTGTATGTTTTCTTGCCTTGTACCATAAATTTGAACATTTTAAAATCACGGTGCAAAATTGCGAAACTTTTTATAGGCGCACAATACGGCTTTCACCGAATACTTACTTTGCTCATTATCATCTGATGTTTGATTTGACATACCACCTCCTTTATATTTTTTCAGCAAAATCAGAAAAGACAATCCTCATCTTGTTTTTCCAATTTTCTGGTACTTCATCCCAGGAATTCCATTCCTTGACAAATTTATAAGCCGTGAAAGGTTTATCTTTATTTGGTGCTGGATAACCAAGCTCATCTTCCACACAATTATGCATCATTAATCTTTTGGCAGAATCATTACCTAATGCCTCCAAAATCGGAGCATTCATAACCTCTGCACCAGGAGTTTCGCTATCCTCGTCATGAACAACAAATAAATTTACATGTAATGCCTTTAAATATCTGATGAATGATATCATTGTCGCTTTTCCTGTGGCCTTGATAATTTGATAATCTGAACTAACTACCTTTTTAACTTCCTCAGGCATCACTTCTATGGTACGCTTAAAAACAATATCCTCTGTATCACCTTCAACAATGATTACTTTTTGAGCAAAAAACACCCGTGCCACATAATCGTCTATCTTCTGAATCATCTTGACTCGTACTTTGTCATCTTCTTGGATTTCTTGAAAGGCATCAGAAAGGTTAAACGCTACTACATGCGTAAAATCATTAGTACCCAATGTATAGCTGTTCAGTACTTGCTTGGGCTTTTGAGACAAGTCTATCATGTAAGGAGAATGAGTTGTTGCTATAATTTGGCTATTAGAATCGGCCAATTCATAGATTACCCTACGCATATTTTCTGCAGCATTAGGATGCAAGAACAATTCCGGTTCTTCGAAACCAATAATAAGTCCTCGCTCGTCAGTTTCTGAGCTTTGCTCTCTGCGTTGTTTATCAAAACGGAGAAGAGCAAAAACTGCAGAACGGATAAGTCCTGTTCCTTGGTGTGAAACATCAGTTGTAACATTACTACTAATCGTTACTCCAAAGATAGGTTTTAATGATTCTGCCTTAGTAAGATCTGTATCAATATTAATGGTTGCCTTAGGAAATACATCATCAACTGTCTTATTCAAATCTCTCATTAACTGACCGAACGCACCATGCTCATCAGTAGGATCCATCTCCCGACTTAATTCTTGCAACTCTTCTACAGCCTTCTTATAATGTTCAGAGCCCTTACGAACATCATCAAACATATAGGTTAGCAAATCATGCAAGGTTCCAGTCTTTGAGGTTTCCATCTCCTCTTCAAGGACATCAGCCTTAATTTTCAAAAAACGAGGAAGTTTAGAAAGAACATTTCCAGGAATACCACCAGGATTCTCAAACCACCCGTTGCTTTCCTCAACTTCAAACAACATTGGATAGTTGTCTTCCAAATCTTTTCTTTCCTTTGCCGATAATGTATGGTTTAAGTCTACAATATCTGAAAAGACATCAGCATCTACACCTCTATCTATAAAATCTTGCCACTTCTTACAAACCACGAACTCATCCTTCAACTTTTGCTGGTGCATTTGGATTTCACGATGGTTCTTGCCATCAGCGGTAAGACGCACACGATAGTTGAAAGAATATTTTTCATTACCGTTCTCATCCAGATAGCTATTAAGTCGAGAAGAATTGAAACCACGCTGATTTACAATTGTAGCATCTACATTATCAAAACAGCCTTCGATAATAACATCCTCCGTTTTGGTCAACTCCTCACCATCCTCTAAATATCTAGAACGGCAACTATTATCAAGTTTCTTATCCGTAACCAAATATTCGATGACATCCAGTGTGCTTGATTTTCCTGCATTGTTAGCACCAATAAGGAATGTTGCATCACCTAAATTTATCTCGACATCATTCAGCTTGCGAAAATTTTGTATTTTTATCTTTCCTAGTCTCATAAGCTAAAAATCTTGTTTATTTAGATTGTTCATCTTGTAGCTTTCCTAATTTCGCAGCACTATGAGTTAGCATTTTTTATAAGTACCTGAGCAACAAAAAGTTGCTCAGGACTTTGCCATGTCAGATTTTTCACCTACCTTAGTGCTGCAAAAAGAAGTATAGCAAAATCTCCGAATGACATGGCAAATGTACAAATAAAATGTGAGAAACTCACTCCTTTTGGAGGATTTTTTCCAATCATGGAGCAATTTGATGCTCTTTTAGTTCAAACCATAGACTCCACATTGGGAATGAGATGCAAAGTAAGTATTCGGTGAACACCGTATTGCATGATCTCAAATAAAGCAGTAACTTTGCACGGCGGCATTGTCATTGCCTTTTTTGAGACAAACATAGGAGGTTTTGCCCTCCACCTGCTCATGCCAATGGGGAGTACACCTTGATTTGACTAAAATTTTAATTCGGCATTGCCTTTATGTTTCCTCTCAAAGAGGACCAAAGCGACCTACACCTCTTCACCAGCAAACTTCACTTTGAATCCAAGTACCGTGGCAAATATCATTTCGATATCCTTCCAAAACGAGTAATGGCGATAGTAGTAGCAGTTCAGGCGCACTTTGTCTGGATAGATCACGTTGTCGTTGTATTCGGTTGCAATCTCTTGCATTGAGCGTTCATCCCCCTCTGCCTGTTTCTTTGCCACATATTCCGAAATCATTTCGTCCTCCAGCCGATACTTCAGCGTAGCAGGACCCGTGATGCCCGGCCGAAGCTTCAACACATCCCTGTCGTCACCTTGCAGCTTGTCAGCATACCCTGGCACGTCAGGACGCGGACCGACAAACGACATGTTCCCTATCAATACGTCCCACAAACCAGGCAACTCGTCCAGCTTGTAATGACGCAACTTCGCTCCAAACGGCGTGATACGGCTATCTCCAGCCACAGAGACAGTAGAACCGTTATGCTTCACCGTCATGGAGCGAAACTTATGACAAGTGAAGAGCTTGCCATCCTTACCCACACGCTTCTGACAGAAGAATGCGGGGCCACCCGGCATCTTCTTATGAATCAAGAAAGCGATAATGGGGAATATCCACCAAATCAAGAGCAATCCACAAAAGGATGCTATAATGTCAAAGAGTCTTTTAAAAATCATCATGTTAATCCACGTCTTTATCAAACATATATCCCCACACACGTCTTCCACAAAACATAAGCGGATTAGTGTCCGAGAACAAACGGTATTTCCAATTATTGCGCAACATATTCTTCACCAAGTCAATCCTCACTTGCATATCCGATCGGTTGCCGTTACCTTCATTTTTTCTATATAGCGTATCATCGAGCAAACGCCTGTCAGCATCATCATCCTTAGGACAATCAAAAGGAATACTTACGCCACATATTCTACAGGCCAACCGACTCATGGCATAACCAAACGCCAGCATGCCATATACCTCGCACACACGCTTCCATTCGCTCCAATCCACTTTGTCCCTATGTGCCTTCAACACCATTGCCCAATCACAGATATGGCGAAGAATGATACCCTCGTTCAAAAAGTGTTCCTGCGCATGAGCCAACACATAGACTACGTCAAAGAAAGGAGAAGTAGCTTTCAGCTGCGAGTCACCAATATAATCATTCCGTCCATTGTCAATCCATGACCGCAACTCACGTTCAAATCTCTTAGCCTTGCCACTCCCCTTGATGGGCAACAGAAACTGATGATTCTCCACTGTCAATCCCCTAAGCAATATCTTTGAATGCTTGTAATAGCTACAGTCCACGGTCAGACCATTCATCTCTGCTACCCTATTGCCCTCTTCATACTCACCCTTCAGATAGCAATCCATGTCCGTACAAGGACGATGCTCGGGTATAGGATAAAGCCTGCTCAACGAAAAACCTTTCATCACATAAGTATCAATCCCATGCTTTCCAAATAGTTCCGCCAATCCCTTTGCAGCCTTCCACTGACCATGATACGCCTGCTCCTGCTTCATCACAGACGCTATCCATCGCATTTTCAAAGGCATAGGAATCGCAGCCAGACCGTCTTTCCGCTCTTCAAGTCTGTGCAATCCATCCAAACAAATAGACGACACACCCTGTTGAATCGCCATTTTCCACAGACATTCCCAATCAACAGCCAAAGGAACATGGCGAGCAACTCTTTCGCCTAATCCGAAAGAGATAAGATCAAAAAGAACCGTTTCAAGATTTTTCATTCTCTGGTATATTGCAAGCACATATCACTTTATAAACGGCAGTTTTACTATTCCTGCCAGCGAACCCCATCCATAAGACACATGAAGCACTATGAAACTGGTCAGTAAATAAAAGAAATTCAGTTTCTTACAGATAGCCAAATTCACACTCACACTACCCAAAGCCAGCAAATAAGTCACTAATGACAATGCACTTGCACACAGTGCCGGCCACCACACCAATCCCACCAACGTAGGCAAGATAAGTGACAACACAAATACCAAGGGAACAAAATGACGAACCGACAGGGAGCGCATCTCCTTTGTGTAATATACAGTCAAGACATTCCACTTGCCATTGCCAAAATTATTTTTAGCTAAAGAGATGG
>OCLM01000285.1_pt1 | contig 8179 bp, 4 predicted proteins | sample 1538841 | NCBI WGS metagenome assembly OCLM01 (sample SAMN04571729, study PRJEB22368) | human gut metagenome | biome: human gut; material: stool | host: Homo sapiens | place: Luxembourg | collected 2012-09-20
GTTTTAAACAATTGGTCTTTAAACAAAAAAAACAGACTGCATCGTGATGCAGTCTGCTGTAAATTATGACGCACGCTCACATATTACATAGTAACGGTCAAAACCGCCGTTGCCGTTACTTATGCAGGTAAACATCGTGAGCAAATCTCTGTCCTTCTGCAAATAGCAGTCGCCTGATTCGCTCGGCTTATTGACTTTGGTTTCAACGACCTTGTAATTGAGTGTATCCCAATAATTTGTTATTGAAACCCTGTCACCGATTTTGAGGTTGCGGAGGTTGTCAAAGAATATTCGACCGATGTACCCCGTGTGACCTGCAAGGACTGCGTTTGTATTCTTACCGCCGATCGGCAATGAGGTTGCACTCATATGTGCCGCACCGTAGCTCATATTTGAGCTGTTCGCACCGAGGTAAATCGGCAGACGCATATTTATTGTTTCGGCGGTAACATAACCGTAAATACCGTCGGTTATGCCGTAATCTTCAAGATTGACAGCAGCCTGTGAATAGGTATCGTTGCGGAGCATTTCATACTGGTTTGTTTCAAGTTTTTTGTTGTAGGCAACGCTGTCATTGAAAAGTCTGTCGAGGTCAGCCTTGAAAACAACGGGCTGTTTGGAGGTACGCTTGCCGTCCCTGTCAATTTTGTAACCCTCTTCGTCAACCTTGCCGTCCTTGACCGCCTGTTCAAAAGAGCCGTCCTCAGCTTCTTCAACACGGGTATCAAAGCCGTCAGCCTCACCGTTTGAAATCTGTGTTCCGATAAAATTTGATATAGGGGGGAATGCGACAAGACCTATTCCGACAACGAGCATTGCTATTGCCACACCCGTAAGTATTTTTTTAATCATCGGAATCACCGCCCGAATCATTCTGATTTTCGTCAGCCGAGTCATCTCTCAGCCGTTTTGCACCGTTTGACTTCTTCTTTTTACGCTTGAGCAGAAATACAACCACAAACACAACAAGTGCAACAAAGCCGACAATTATGCCGATTGCGACTGCATAAGGGATTTTGTAACCGAGAAAGAATATGTAACCGTTGTCAAACTTTGCAAGTGACACACCTGTTTCAACATATTTAGTATCATCGTATGCAACATGCTTGCCACGCACAAGAAGTCTGTGAGTATTAACGCCGTATGGGGTACAGGTGAGGAGCGTTACAAGGTCTTCGCCGTCAACAATCCGCAAGGAATTGATTTCCGAGGGGAGAACAACTTCGATTTGATCAACCTCATATTTCAGCGTTCTGTCGAGGATATGAACATAAAACTCATCGCCGACTTTCATATCGGTGAGGTAATCAAAAAATGTTTCGCCCGGATAACCCGAATGGGCAGAAATTACTGAATGTGTGCTTGCACCGCCGACAGGCAGGGAAGTGTTTTGAAGATGCCCTGCACCTTTAGAAAGAATCTCTTCGCTTGTGCCGTGATAAATCGGCAGATAAACATTGATTTTCGGCACATCAATATAGCCGATAAGACCGTTATCATCAACATTGAGAGTTTTCTCATAATTTGCACCGATTTTCTGAAAAGCCTTTTCGTCGAACGGGTCGGTAATTATCATATTATTTGAAAGGCTGTTATTGTACTTTGTCGCCTCTTCAAACATTTTTTGAGTTTTCTCACTCGGCATCTGAGCAACCCTGTCGGTGTACTCCTTAACCCTGCTTCTACTGACATAGTTATTAATTGCGGAACTGACAAGCGGATAGCTCATTATGCCGATTCCTGCAACGAATATTAAAACTATTAGTAAAATTGACAGCTTTCGTTTCATAAAATTTTCCTTTTCTGCGTGTTTTTGTTCCGTTGTTATTATACTACATTTTGCCGTGCAGGGCAATACACGGCGAGCCGCCGTATGGACAGATATTATCCGCATATACGGCTCTTGTGTAAATAGAATGGGGATGCGTTGCCGCATCCCCTGAAAATTACATATATTACAGATTTTAAGATAAAAGATATTCAATCAATTATTTAGCTGCTTTCTTTCTCTTAAGAACAAAGAGGAGAACGCCTGCGCAAGCGATAAGTGCTGCACCGCCAACATAGAACATCATTGTACCCATACCACCTGTTGAAGGAACTGTTACAGGATAATCAGGAACTTCTACCTGATTTACTTCGCTTGAATTACCGTCAACTGAAACTGTAATAACACCTGTTGTGCTAATAACAACTGTGTACTCAGAAGAGTTAAGGTTGTATCCTGATGGTGCTTTTGTCTCCTGAACTGTGTATGTACCTGCAGCAAGCTTTTCAAATGTAACTTTACCTTTGCTACCTTCTTCTACGCTTGTTACTTTAGTAGCAACCTCTGTACCATCTGCTTTCTTGAGTACGAATGTTGCATTGCCAAGACCCGTCTTGTCAGTTGTTGTGCCATCATACTTGAATACAGGAAGGTCGAATGTGTAAACATATACTGTATCATCGCCCGGCTTTGAAGTCTGACCGTATGTGTTTGTGTATGTAAGGCTGTCGCTGTTGCTGTTGTCTGTTGCAGTGTTGCCTGAAACAGCTGTGTCCTTAAGAACTGCTGTAAGTGTTACAGTAACATCTGAACTTGCATAGAAGTCGTTTGTGCCTTCCTTAGCAGCTTTAAGATAAGACTCTGAAAGAGAAATCTGAATATCTGACAGATTTGTTTTATCTACAGTATAATCTGTACCTTCTTGAAGCTTAGTGCTGCCAACCATAACTTCTGTTACAGCTGGATCTCTAAAACTATCTGAAAGGTTATCGTGGATTGTGTATTCAGTAAGCGGAACTTCCTTAGAACCTGTAACTGAAGCTGTGAGCTTAAATGTTACGGTGTCGCCTGCAGAAGCAGTTGTGTGCGTAGCATCGATGTCGCCACCAACGATTTCCTTAGAAACTGTAACTTCACCTGTGTTAATCTTGAGTTCGATTGGAGCTTCTTCTGAACCCTGAGTTTTCTTTGTGCCCTCAGGAAGAGCAAAGAGAGCGCCGCCCTTTTTCTTTACGCTTGTTTCAGCAGGCTGACCTGTTACCTTAACATAGTAAACACCTGCTTCATTTGTACCGAAGTTGTAAACATCTTCGTCAGAAGCAAATGTATGGTTACCCTTGCTGTCTGTATCTGCAAATGTTGCACTTTCACAAGCAGCGAGAAGAGCCACACTGTCATTGCCCGTTGCACTCTTCCAAGTTTTAAGAGCTGTTTCAACATCGACGCCACCCTTAATGTCAGTATATTCGCCTGTTGTTGTGTTGATTGTTGCTACCTTATAAACATTTACTGTAAAGCCGTTTTTGCCCTTAATAAATGCGTTATAAGCATCGTCTGTTGCTGCGCTTGCTGAGAATGGGATCATGAGAGCAATCATCATTACTGCAAGAACAGCTGCAAAGATTTTCTTTGTAGTTTTCATTTTTACTTTCTCCTTTGTGATTGATTTAATATATGTAATTCTATTCTAACCGAATGGTTAAACGGGTTGGGGTGGCTGCATGGCAGACACCGGCTAACAACGGTGTCCGTAGCAGTCAAAGAGGTTTTCTATGAAAGAAACATATGATTAAAAAATCACCTGTTCTAACAATTTAAATCATATCGGGTTACTTTCTGCGTCTTGCTCTGCGTTTTTTACGAACTTTTCCGTAATAGATTGCGTAGCCCGTGAACATTGTCACCGCAAGACCTGCAACCGACAAACCGAGAACAACATAGCCGTTCATACCTTCACCGCTCGCCTGTGGCATTGTAATTGCGCCGTCAACATAATCATATGTAACATCGTACTTACCCTCAACAGGAAGTGTGAAGTAGGAAAGTGTGTAGTTCGGGGTGTAACCCTCTGACGGTTTGTACTCAAACAGACAGTATGTCTGATATGTTGAAGTACCTGATATATAATTGTCGGAACTGTCGCTCCATACAACATTACCGTTTGTTTTTGTGAACTCACCCTGACCGTCCTTGAAGATTGTCAGATTGTCAAACACAGCCTGACCGTTGCTGTCTGTCTTTTTAGAAGTCATATGAGTTTTCATTGAGGCATCTTTAATGATTGTATTGATATCATCTGCAGTAAAGATACCCTCCTCGGATACCTTCATCACAGCAAATTCCGTATCACTTACATTACCGCCTGTCTGATTCTTCTTGTTTACTGTTGCACTTCCGTGTGTGGTTTCATTTTCAAACACGGCTTTTTCAACAGGAGAAGAATTGTTGAAGTAAGTTGCAAGCTGAGCATCGGTTTTGCCTTCAATATCTGAGCTCTTAACCTTAATGTACTTAGCCGCCGTTACTTCACCGCTTTCAAGCAATTCAATCTCGGCAAGCCAGGTGTTTGTATCCATTTTATAATCGGATGCATTTGCACCTTCGGCAAGAGCCTCGGTAATCTTAAATCTGTAAACACCCGCAGTGACTAATTTGAGGTTTTTGAATTCAACCTTACCGTTTTTGTCAGGTGTTTCCAAATTCGTGGAAATTGTTTTTGCGCTGTTTGTCTTGATAGGTTTGCCGTCGGCATCAGGTTTTGTTGTATTCATTGATTCAAGACCTGTCAATGTATAGACGAACTTGCTGCCGCTGTAAGCCTGACCGTCAAGAGTTTTATTTACCGAAATGGCAATGTTTGTAGGATTAACCTTATTGATAAAGTTAAGCGCATTTCCTGCTTCGGCGAGAGTACCGACAAATATACCGTTGAAGTTCTGATCGCCTACTTTGTAGGGAACATAACCTATAACATTTTTCTCTGTAATCTTATAGGTTGCACCTACAGGAATATTGAGAAGCTTAATGCTTTCGCCCTTTTTGATTGTGAACGAACCGTCCAAGGGTGTACGGTAAGCTGTGCTTGAATAATCACTTGCGCCCTTCTCTTTGAGCTGATACTCAAGAGGATAGGTCTTGTAATCATAGGTTGAACCATTGCCGTCAAAGTCGAGAGCAATCGCAAATGTAAACTGCTGATCTGTATCGTAATCGGTTTTACCGTCTTCACCAACAACATTCTTTGAAATTTCAAGAGGTGCTGTCACTATACTGTTGGTATAGTTGAGCTGGAGCTGTGCATAAGCCTTTTTATCAGCGGGATCCGCAAGATTGAATGCCGAGTCCGTAGCTGAACCGCTACTGATTGGTGAACCGTCTCTGTTGTTAACGAGTTCCCAGTTTGTTGTGTATTTAAGCTTACTGCTGTTTGTTGACTCGTTAACCTTCATTTTATTGCCGGTCTTGAATGAGTTGTCAAAGTCAGCTATATAATTATCTTTAAGTGTGAAACCGCTGTTTGAAAGAGTTTCACTGCTTGTGCTTTCGTCTGATTTTGTAAGCTTGTAGCCTTTACCGGAGGTATCTTTATCGTTCTCTTTGATTGTATAATCAAAAGCTTCATTAGCTTTGAGGTCATCTGAAATTTCAGAAACAACATCGCCTGTATCAAGTGCCTTTGTAACCTTGAGGTCATTGTTAGCAGGTGTCATTGTGAAATTTACTGAGAAGTTAGACTCAGCCTCACCACGCTCCATATAGAATACTACCATATGGTATGTCTTGTTAGGATCAAGCTGAACACCATTGTTGATTGTCTTTGTAACGATGCCAAGATTTGTATGATGTAACACAGCGTCTCCGGTATACGGAGTGCCGTTATCGTTCCACATTCCACCGTAAAGGTCTGAAAGCGTAATGGGGGCATCTGGTGTAAGATTGCCGTCAGTTATATTCTGCCACTTACAGAAGTTAGCTTTTGTATTTTTGCCAAGGTCTGCCTTTTTGAATTTGTAAAAACCGTCTGATTTGTCATAAGGTTCTACATAACGTTTACCATTATTATCTACACCAACACTTGTATCCTCCCAAACATTCAGACAGAAGTATTTATTATTTGTCTTAACCCAAAACTCATCACTCGGAACTGTAACTGTTGTCGACGATGATGAAGATGAGTAGTCGGCAAATACATCGTCAGCTGTTGCTTTCATTGTATTAAAGTTAATTGAACCTTTTGCCTCTTTATGGTCACCGCCGAGGTCGAGAGCAAGCTCTGCGTTAGCACCTGTTGGATCTTCACCGATATAAACCCAAAGGTCATCGTCACCGCTGAAGTTAAAGGTTGCAGGTTCGTTGTCTGCAAGCATACCATCTTTCGGAACTCTGAAGTCTATATCAAGTCTGACACCAAAGCCATAGTTAAGGTTACAGTTAGTACCCTTGCCCGTTGATGTATTCTGAGTATTGTTGAATGGGAAAACACCATAACCGTTTTCTGTACCGCCGAATTTTCCCAAATCATCGTGTACACCATATGTTTCGCCCGCACCGTAGTTAATTTTTTTAGGTGTAAGGCCGTCCCATGTAAAGTAGATGTTATCGGTTGCATTTTTTGAAGTGAATTCATAAGTAGTAACACCATCACCGTCAGTAGTTGCACGGAACGGGAAAGATGACTTATAAACATTGGCAACTCTTTTATCATTATATGTAGCGGTTGAAAGTGCCTCAGCATCAAAGTAAGGAGCCTTGACACCATTTGCAACCTGAAGATTGCCCTTACTGTCAAGCCTGTTGTACATAAGACCCTGTAAGGACTGGTTATAATTACCGTCGCCCCATGCCATACCGTTGGCGTTGTTTACTGCATAGTAATAGTTATCATTATAATCGTTGATGTTTGTAAGTCCTCCTGCGTGGGTCTTAAATGTTTCGTAGTGTTCTCCACCCTTATACATATTACCGAAGTAGAGAGGATACTTCCAGTCCGATTTATGTGGTAAAGCAATCTTGCTTATGTAGTTGTTGAAGTTATCAAACTGATACCAATAGTCATACATATTGTCGTTACCCTGACACTGAAGATACCCGTTCGCCTGCTCCATATCCGACCAGTAGTCAAAGTATGTTGCGTCAACGCCTACGATGTCAGGATTACTTGAGAATGAATTTTCAACGACAGCACCATAGTTTACATTGTCTATTTCCGAGAATTTTGTCCAGCCTTCGCCTCTGGCTGTCTTAACATATGTAGCCGTGTTATCGCTGTAGCCCGAACCATCATATCCCGAATCTGTCGGATATGATGTTGCAGAAGATGCACCGTTGAGGTTATGTTCGTTCGGATGGAATCTTAAAAGCGCACCCGCCGGAATTTTACCTTTGAACACCACAGAACCGCTTACCTTGGTGTCTTTGGTGTCTTTTGTAAGCTCAACTGTTCCTTCATAGGCATCGTTGTAGTCAAAAGTTGCATAAACCTTTGTAAGCGACTTCCAGTCATCGTTTGAAACATAAACTGTTTTATATTCTGCTTTCGACTGTTTGTCGGGAGCTTGAACAGAAAGGTATTTACTTTCTTTGAACGAGCCGTCAGTTGTAAGATAAAATTCCGTGTCACCCGTAGCACCCGAAATGTCGATGGTCTTGATGAACGGGTTAGTCCACTGACTTTTTGAAGCATCATAAAGAGCATTATCAGCACTGTATGAGTCATTAATACCGAGGTCGCTTGTTTGTGTTTCGCCCTTGTTGCTGAAGATTACATTTTTATGGGATGACTTAACATCTACATAGTAGTAATCGCTGTCTGAAGATGTCTTAGTCATTGCAGCACCCGGCCACTCTGCGTTGAAGTCAGTATCGTTTACCCAAGAATATGCATAAGCTTCATTATAGGTATTATTGCTGTTATAAAGATAGATACGACGGGAATCGCTTGCAACAGTCTTTTCGGGAAGAGTAAAATTAACCCCGGAAGAAAGCTCAATTTTTGTTGCACCGGATGGTGCAGTGGCTTCAAAAACTCCCGACGAAGGATCTTTGCTTACCTTTTCTGTTTTAAGAACCGTGCCGTCATCCTGAGCAAAACGACATGTAACAGAAGAAAAACCATTCCATTCCTTATTCTTGTTCAGGTTAATGTAAATCTTCTGATCCAAAGATGTTGCCGCAAACACATTAAGCGACATACCCGACACGGCACATATCGAAAGCATGAGGGTAAGTGCAAGCACAAGAGAAAAGCTTTTCTTTGCGGTTATGCAAAGCTTTTTACTTAATTTCATAATTTTTTCTTCTCCTTCATTGCCGATTACTTTGTTTTGGCAGTCAAAGTACAATTAAACAGAACTGCATAGGACAGTCCAATATATCTGCCAACTAATTATGAAACGCAATTTTTTGAATTTG
>OCLM01000295.1_pt1 | contig 8066 bp, 11 predicted proteins | sample 1538841 | NCBI WGS metagenome assembly OCLM01 (sample SAMN04571729, study PRJEB22368) | human gut metagenome | biome: human gut; material: stool | host: Homo sapiens | place: Luxembourg | collected 2012-09-20
GAGTTCAGACGTGTGCTCTTCCGATCTGGCGTATAGCCTTAATTTGAAAAGAGTAATCATATGAAATATCTATTATCAACTAGCAGGACTACCTCTGATGTTATAACGTATATCAAGGATTGCATCCTGATAGAATTAAAACTATTGGAGAATGAAGTTCCTTATTCAGATATTGGAACTCAGGACTTCCTCGAAGATGTTGATACAAGTAAACTCCATGACTTGATACAATCAGCAGCTACTGAAGTTACAAAGAAACTTTCGATTTTATTCTCAGATATTAAAATAGAATTGGGGTCAGTAACTATTAATGGAGGTCTTGTAGATATTTTAATTTATATAAACGAAATTCCAGCACATTATGAACTCAAGAGAGTCTATTAAACAAGAACTTCAACTCATAGCTAAGAATCATGAATTAAAAGGTGAATCAGTTGATTTACAAGTTGACTTATTATCCTACTGCCTATTTCATGAACAGTTGGAAATATCGAATACGGCTCGTGAGTTATCAATAAGTTCTGCAGTATTAATCAACTCAAAAATCGAGTTGGGAATGGACAGAATGTATTCAGTGTATCGAGGTAATAATCCTATCGTGACATTGAATATGTTATCTAATTCATTTATTAAAGCTGATAAACTTGGTTTACTTTATGAATCAAGTTCTTTTTACGTTTATGCAGCGGATCCACTAAACTTGACTCCAACAGTTGGAGATAGTGACGGAGTTCGTCACCCAATTCAAGTACAAGGTATTCTGTGTAAATCAGAAAAGATTGTAGCATCAGCAACTGTTGATAAATCTAATAAGTATTACATTGACTTAAAAATTGATGGTCACTTATGTAATAACTTATCTGAAGATATCGTAGTAAAGATTGGTATTGAGGGTGATATGAAGGAGTATAAAACTACTCGATTCTTCCCTGACCATGCTAAGTCTGTTGAACCAGATGAACTGATATTCGTATTAACAATTCCTGACTTCGGTATTCGTTTATTTAAGAAAGGATTCTTCAATGTTGACGATACAGTGGTTGCTGAAGTTTTGACCTATACTGAATTTGATGAATTGAATCAAGACGAATTGGATAAGATACTTATTCCAGGAACTGAATTAGTTGAGGAAGAAGCTTATCCCTCAGGTCGTAGTTTCTTGGATAATGTTCCAAGAGAAAATGCGAAGTCACTTCAGTATAACTCTAACTTCGCAGGACGTGTTAATCATGAAATTCAGTCATGTTCAGATGTCAATTATTTATTCCAAGAAATAAATATTGCAAAGGTTCTAAACTCGTCATATATTTATAATGACGATACGAACTCTATCGATATCTATTATATACCCAAACTTCCAAGTAATCCATTAACGGCACTAGAGATTTCTAACTTTATCAAGAATTATAAATCATATTTCATTACGATGGATATGGTTATATCTCTTGGTACTAAATATATCGTTCCTATATTCATTGACGTTGTCATGAATGACTCCATGTCACTTTTGGAACCTGTTCAAGAAATCTTATCAGATTACGAGTATCAGTTAGGAATGGAATTGAATGAAAATCTTATTCGTTCAAGAGTTTCTAAATTGGATTCAGTTAAATATGTAAATAAGATTGAAATTCAAACTCCTACGACCGAGTCTGGTGGAGCAATTGACCCTGAGTTGATATCGGGTCCAAATATTTACTACGAATTTAACGTAACAGTAAATTACATTAAACAATGAAGTTATACTTAAATGATAAATTATTATCCATTCAAGTTATTAACGACTTAAATACTCTTCTGACAGATTATATCAAACGAGACTTATATCCGAATGACCCTGATAAACAAGCAGCTGTAAAGCCTATTGAAAATATCGATCAACTGAAAGATATAAGTCCCGTTATTGATTACGTCAAAGAGTTCCTTGAATACTTCTTTGAAGAATCAGGGACTCAGGTTGATAAAGTAACAATTGGATATATCAATAATTTACTATATGCCGCTAAAGGTGCTCCTGAGATATTTAGGGTAATGAATGATCATTTAGGACTTAATATCAGTTATGATTATGAATTCCCTGTAATCAAAGTTCTCGATATTGAAGAACTGAGAGTATCAGATATTAACTTATTCGTAAAGAAGTTAAAATTGGCTATATACCACTTATTATTCTATACGAAGTTACTGATTATAATTCAGAATCTTATTATCAGAATTACAGGAGAGTTAACAGACTACTCAACGTACTGGGTTAAACCTTATAAAATCATTAAACCGACTATCTTATGAAAGAGGTAAAACAGATTGAATTACAAAATACCACATTAAAAGTCAGCGAGAAAGTGACTGAGGTGGTGTATGCATCAAATCTGAACTTAGACTTTCTATCGATGTCAGTAGTTGAGTTTTATGATAATGTTCAAGCTCAATTGTTGAGATATGTAGATAAAGAAACTGATGAAAGATTTGATAGGGAATTATCTGACGTTCTTGATGGAGTTATGGTTCATCAAACTTCAGATTCAACTGAAGGCGGGTCAGAGAAAGACTTCTTTACTTACGTTGGTAATTCCAAAATGACTCCGATTCACTTACCAATTGGTATTGATAGAGTTGTTTTAACTTTCATTGACGATACTACTAAAACCATTGACGTATCAGAGCATGACGACTGTGATAGACTTATGATGTTAATTGAGTCTAATTCAGAGTTGAATAATATCAGTCCAATGATTCACGAGAAGAGTGAACGTCCTCACGTTATGCTCGACCGTCACATTTTAGTATGTAAACGATTATGGGAAGAACGACAAGTTCCTGTATTTAAGAACCTTGTCGATACAAGAAATAATATTAGAATTGGTAACAAAGTCATACCTGTAGAATTCAGCATGGCAGATACTGGAATACAATTCCCTGACAACTGTATCTATTGGGATGGAGTATTTGTTACTTTTGATAACGAATTAACTAATTATGGCAAAGTGGCTTTCACCGTGGGATAAAAATACCGAGTATGATAAGAATCAAGGTGTTGTAATGGGTGGATTCGTTTATCGTTCTACCATTCCCAATAATAAAGGAATCTTACCGTATAGAGGACGTGTATTAAGTAATCCATTTAATACATTGGATACTACGGAGTTCGAAGATAAACTTGTTGAACAAACAGGTGCTCAGAAAGGAGGTATTGAATGGCAAGTGGTACGATAGCAGTAACATTTCTTAAAGAGATAATTGCAACTCAAGACCCTCATGAGTTTTTGATTTGGAAAGAGTATAGTAAAAATGAGATAGTCAATAAGGATGGTAAACTATATATTTCGCTTGTTGATAATAATGTAGGAAACTATCCTCAGACATCACCTAAATGGTTTGAATTATTATGAGAGTAAATGGAACAGTAATCAATGGAATATTTAAGTTCGATAAAGGACTTGTATTCACAGAGAATGATATCATCATTGACGATAACTACATTCTTTATAAAGTAATGGTTCCTGAAGTCTATGGTGAAGTTCCAGGATCTAGTAAGTCATATAAAGAGTATACTTTATCATCAGCTATTTCAACACTTGAGGAATTCGAATTAAACTCAAATGTTGATAAGTTAGTAACAGCTGGATTGTTAAAATCTATCCTTCCAAATTACCTCAAAGGTTTGAAGATGAACGGAGAGGTAGAAACAATCGATTTAAAGGAAAATACTCTTGATGACTATAATGAAACTGGACTGTATTTACTCGAAGTTTCGACTGATATCCTCGATAAAATACCTACTTTGGCTCGATTTGTCACTAAATTGATGCTAAAAGTGTATAATACATCGCAAGGAATCCTTCAGGAACTCGTAGATTATCAAACCCCAGCAATTTATTATAGTGTATTACAAGACGACGGAACCCGCTCCGAATGGAAATCAGTTGTATCTGAAAGTGTTACTAAAGCTCAATTCGATTCAGCTTTAAATACTTATAATCAACAACTTCAATTAGGGTTATCACAGTCAGAAACTATAATCAATGAGTTAGGCACAAAGTACTCATTTGTTGACTTGACTTATTTGATTGAGAAGGAAGATCCCTCAAAGGTTAATCTTCCAGCAACAAGAGGTCTTCCTATCTTGAAGGTTGGAGTATCGTATGTTTATGACTCAGTGAGATATCAAGAGTTTCTTACGATTGACCCAACGATGTTAAATATAACAATAACATCGAAACATTTTAAAGTCAATTACGACCTTGATCCATACGATCATTCAAAGACTTTAATTCAATTGACAAAGGATGATTATCTAGTTACTGAATTAAAGTTAATTAAATTATTAGGAACAAGAAAATCATTTTAAATATGAGTACTCCAATTTATATTAAACCTATCATTAAAGATGACCAGAATGGAATATCTTTAAATGATTCAGGTGATATCATAGTTGATGGAGTCGTAGTTGATGTAGGAAGGAGAGCTAAGTTAGTCGATGTATTAAATGGAACTGATTCACTTATAACAGTTGATGCAGTTAATTCTTACATCGATTTTACTTGCTTAAATAAAATCCTTAATGCAATGGTTGTCGATAACAAATTGGCATCCGAAGGTGTTCAAGGAAATAAACTAGCAATTGCTGTAGGTAATTCAGTTAAAGAGATTTCTCAAAAAGAGGATTTTCAAGAATTATTGAATTCTCTAAATGAGAAGTCTCCTGAAGTTACTAAATCATATAAACGACTCAATTATTTAATTCAAAGTATTAATCGACTTGGTTACTATAACTTTGAATTGAAGACTCCGACTCAGGTAGCTGACTATTTATCAATTCTTGATTTTAAGTACGATAGTGGTCAATATGAAGATTACCCTGACGGAAATGGTAAAATACCTATCAACTATGATGATGGAATTGTTACCTACGATAAGGTAGAAGTGACATGGGAAACTTACTTGACTCGACCGATACCTGTTCAACTGATTAAGGAAGGTGATTTATTAGAGATAACAATTAAGTATTTAGCAGCTGACCCTGCTACTTATACTTGTTACTTTGATGGATTACCAATGACTTATGATGGAGGGTTGATTACATTTGGAGAGTATGCTCAGAATGTAGAAAGTGATTTAATCACAGTTGTCGACTCAGTTGTTCAAATGGGTGACTTCTTGATCGATATTACTCCTGAACGACTTGTAGTATATTCAACGTCAAGTTCAATAAGTGAATTCTATATAGAGTCCGTAAAAGTTCATCATACTCCTGAGTACTCATTGAATTTCAATATTACTTGGGATGACGTTGACGTATCGTACGACTCTATTGCAGCTCAATATGTTTTATTCTTAGATGAAAATACATTACAATTATGATTACGAAATTTTATTATTCAGCGAATGACGTCATAAATTGTACCCAAATTGCATTGGTCAATTCGACAGTCAGCTTGATGGTTAGTAGAATTCCGAACTATAATCTGAGTGATGATATTTTTACGGAATATACTATTGTACCTAAAAATGCAGAAGGTCGATTTAAACATCAGATTTTGGTCGATGGAGTATATCATCACGTCAAGTTTAATTACATACTTATACTCGATAACATAGGTAAGATTAGAGGGTTCACAGAGTTGGACTCTCAAATCAATACTGCTGACTTTTATTGTAAGACAGTATCAGTAGAGTACGACTTGACCGTAATTGACCGAGAATATAAAATCGACGTTATCATTGATTATACTGAGCATGAGTATAATATACGAAATGTTCATAAGAAACTTTTCAAGGTTCAAGATTGTAGTTTAAGGACTGTTCCGAAAAAAGACGTTCTTAAAGTATCAAATGATAATCAAGTATTTACGAGTGACGTTCGTTATCTTTTAGAAACAAAAGATGCCATTATGAGGTATTCAGGAAACTTTATGGAAGATAATGGAGTATATGAAGGAAATCGATTTATTGTAACGGGAATTCCTGAAAATCAAATTCTTGGATTTATTACATTAAATGATAATCAAACTCTTGTACAATTCAAAGATGGTGCTTTAAGATTTATATTAGATACTGAACATAATTCAGAAATCAAAGAATATCCAATAAATTTCACTCCTGTAGAAATCTGTGATCATTATATCATTGATACTCAACGGAAGTTATATTTGATAGAAGATATAATGAATGGTGATTTATCTCCAATTCAATTTGACTCTGATATGAATTACATCAAAGATGAACCACTTGGTAAAATGTATTTTTACAAGTTTAATAGTCTTGGTGATTATGAGACTGTATCTAAAGGTCTTGAAAGAATTCTTAATAACGTACAAAGTGATAATAGTTTTGGAAAACTATTAGCTGCCACTCCAGGTCTTCTGATTTATGAGTTTACTGATGATAGTGACGTTAAGTCTACTATATTGGTATCTTATAAACCTGTTAAGAAAGCTGATGGTCAACCTTCGATGATTCTTACGAACTATCAAGTCAAGGATACGTTTATTCACTTACATGTTTTATCAGGAGAACTTTTCTTAGCTACCCCCGCTTCGGCTCCAACTGAAGTATGGATGTATGATGTAAGTAAAGTAGACGTAGATTATGAGTGGACTGCTACGTATATTGGAAATGAGAAGTATTTGAAGAACATTCATATGCTTGCTAAGTCTCGTATGACAAATCCTCTCGTAAAATTATCACCATTCTGTTATAAAGGTAATGTCTATAAATACACTCAATCAGGTTCACAACTTTTATTAGAATCATTATGAGAATTAAATATACAGAAAAGTTTAAGAAGTTCTTAAGGTCACCTGAATATATTCTTCAAGGATTTTACTTTCAATTCGGTTCTGAATTAAGTCTTGATAATGATGACTTAATAGAAAAGTATAAAGATGATCAACGTAAGTCGAGAACTTATACAGGGAATACGATTGAGAAGGATGTTGATGGAGAAGTATCGACGTATATAAGCATCGAGTTAGATTCGCTTGAAAAAGAAAAGAATTACTTAGTCACTTATTTGACTTTTATCGATTTAATGAATGACCATCCAGGTGACTTATATCCAGAGTTCGACCCAGATAATTTCGACCCAAATTATTGGAATGCTGACGGAACTCCAGGAAAAGTTTTCATTGAATCGAAGACTGACCCAGACTCATTTATTACGTATAGAGTTCAATTAGCAGGAGTTTTGGATAACTTTTCAGAACTTGCTACCTATGGTCATAATATCATTGACTTAGGAATCTTACCTGAATGTGATATTAAACTGCAGAAAGATAAACATATGACTCACATTACAAGTGATAGTGTTGATAAATGGAATTATCATGAAGCAGGGTTGGTTAATAAATTTCTTGAACTAGACTCTTCTATAGATAAGTTAAAAGAATTTACTAACAGTAGACATAAGCATATTGACTCTATTATAATAACTAAGTCAGGTAAGATAGTAATATAATTAAGATATATAATCTTAAGGAGGGCGTGTTTGACGGTTTTATAAACTCAAATTTATGGAGAAAAGAAATAATACAGATCCAAAAATAATTCAAAGCAAGGCTTTAATTGGATTATCAAGAGTTGATAATCTCAGCTTCGAAGATATTCGATTAAAGTTGGAAGAGTACTTTATGAAGAAGGACTCTATTCAAACATTGTCAGCACCTAAACTTGTAAATATTAACAAGGATAGTCTTGTAGAAATTGGTTCAATCAACACGAAGTCTACTGATATCACTGTTATCGATGTCAAGTTAATTGCTACAAAAAGTCCAATTGCTGCCAACGTGATGATACTCAGTACACCTGAATTGGTAAAAATTAAAGCTGACTCAACAAGTCCACTTAAATTTATCGCTGATGAACATAAAGTTTATCTTCAAGTAAATGAGGAGCATCAAAATACTATATTTGACGTGACAATAGTTAGAGGTAGTTCATTCGAATTGAATGAAGAATATCCGATAACTGACGATTCAGTTTTGACTGACAATGCAATTGTTTTCACAGCTGAGTAAATGAATAAAGGGAGTATCCTAAATAGGCCAGATCGGAAGAGCGTCGTGTAA
>OCLM01000329.1_pt1 | contig 7787 bp, 6 predicted proteins | sample 1538841 | NCBI WGS metagenome assembly OCLM01 (sample SAMN04571729, study PRJEB22368) | human gut metagenome | biome: human gut; material: stool | host: Homo sapiens | place: Luxembourg | collected 2012-09-20
AGTCTCGCGTGACTGGAGTTCAGACGTGTGCTCTTCCGATCTGGGAAATGATGGTTGCAGAGAAAAGGATTTACAGCACCACGGCATTGCAAAACTGCTATCGTGCATTGCGTTCCGCTCGCTGGAGTGTGAGACGTAAAGACGAGCATATGACCCGCTGCTGTGAAGTGCGTGAGCTGTATGCCAAGTGCCAGGTAAATTTGGGATGTGTTCTTTTTGACCCGGATATGTCTCCAGCCAAAGATTATCTCGACATGGTTAAAGACAAAAAGGTGACCAAAAGACGGTTAGACATCCAATTAAGAAATTGCAAGCGTTTTTTGCTGTATCAGTTTGATGAAATCGAAAAGGATATTGTCGACGCTTCTCTTGCAAAATCATCCTGACAAAGAAAAAGCTGCTCTCCGTTTTCAGGAGAACAGCTTCTTTTTTATTGATTTTCCTTGCCAAAAATCAGGTCATAAATGCCCGGAATGTCATAGGGGCTAACAATGCGCGGCGCAGGAGTATCCTTATCCGTCACCTTGAACTTTTCAGGTTCATCAGATACGATAACACTTGCGTGTTTCCAGTCGTCGCTTTTCAGGAACTGTGCATAGCGCATACCGAGCATTTCCTTGATAGACAGGCTCTTCAGCTGCATCGCGTAGGTGCAGGCTGCTACTGTAGGTGCATAGTCTGTCACAACATTCCGGCACGCCAAACGGAACTGAGCCACGCTCTTATCCACCGTAATGACTTCACGGGTCATGAGGTCTATAACGACCATAACGAGCTGGTCAGAATCCGTAGTGAGAGCAAAGCGGTCCTTGACAGTCGCAGGTTCAAACTGCTCACCCGTCTTGCCATCCCGAACCATTACGCCGCAGAAAGCGTTCTCCATCTCAGAGAACTTCTCCCCAGAGTAGGATTTTACAGTGAGGGCGGCATAACGGAACCCATTCTGAAAGCACTTCTTGATATCGAAATCTACATACTCAACGGCACCATTCTTACCGCTGCAGCGGCGGTCGCCGGAGTGGATTGCGCCAAGTGTTTCGTCCTTGGGATTCGCGTAGTACACGAACTTTGCTTTTTCCTCTCCGTAGAACACAACCGAGAGGTCCAGGTCGATGCCATTCCACAGGTCAGGGCCATCGTTTCCTTTCCAGTAAAGGAATGCACGGAGCACATTTCCGTCCGGCAGATTCGTGCGAGAGCCGCAGGCTGCAGCACGCACGGCGGAAGTGACCTGACGGGGATTATCCGGAAAAATCAGCTTATTGCAATGGCAATCCGGGTCGATGTACACGCTCTTCGGTTCGGTGTCCTCTGCGCGAAGGACCTGCCACAGCTGGTTAAAGATATCGCGTGCCACACGTTTGCAGATATCCTCAGACAAAGGTTCAATGTCCCGTTCCAGAGCTTTGCTGGCAGCGCCGTTTGCCTTGCCGGTTGCCAAATGCACAGGATTGTTGCGATTCCGAAAATGGTTGATGAGCTGGACCAGGACACGCGGTTCAATACTCTTGCATACCGAGATGAATCGGAACAGAACATTTTCCATCTGCTGTTCATTGGAGCAGTTGCGCAGCGCAAAGTCCAGGTTTCGGGCAAACATACCGGGCCGCATCATCAGGTGAGCGGAAAGCAGTTCAGCATTGACCGGTTTCTTCATAAGTTCTTGGAGCTTGGAATTGTAGGTTTCAATCTTGACACCATTGCGAATCTTCGTAAAAATCTCATAATCTTCCTTGAAGACATAAGAGTAATCACCCGGATGCAGGCGTTCGCCCAATCGCTTGAACTCTTCGGGATGCAATGCAAAGCCCTCGTTCTTATCAGTGTGTTCCAGAAGTTCCAGCAGCTGACGACGTTCACCGCGCTTAAAGTTCCGGAATTTCGGGGCTTTCGAAAGACTCACATCCTGGTCGCTCATTGCTGCGGCCAGGCGCAGCACATCGGTAGAGCTCTTGAAATCCCGGAAGCATGCCTGTTCCCGCCATTCGGGACGAGAGATAATGCGAGACACATACAGAGCAAGATTTTCCTTGCATGGAATATGCTTGGGTTTCATGCGGTCCATCAGCTCAGATGTGAAATCAATATCATGCATCAGAGTATCGAAAACGCAGGACACCTCGTCAGGAGACAGAGGAGAATGCCCGGTAATGCTCTGTACGGAATAGCGGTAGATTTCCTCCTCATCACACGCCGGAATCTGTTTCACAGCAGGAAGATGGCTGCGGTCCAGTGCCGGGCAAAATTTTGTCGGGTCAAAGTCTGGCTGCCATTCGCCGCAAGTCAGATAATTGAGGAAGTTGACAACATACAGGTCCACAAGGTCGGCTTTCATCGCATCGTCCGGGAAATTCGGCCAGATGGGAGAAGTCTGAGAAATTGCCTTGCCATCCTCCGTGACACAGTCATACAGCGCAGACCAGGTCTTGAGGAAATCATTGTATTCAGCCTTGCAGCAGGCATCAAAGAGGTCTCGCGCCATAATATAGCCGTATTCCATCAATTTCATGTTCGCTGAACAGACATAGCGTTTCTCCACCGCTTTCTTCCCTTCTTGTGCGGGCATGGGTGGTACGATGCCGCGATGATGTGCAAACGTGACGCGGTTAAAATCATAAACAGTCAGCATTCAAATGACCTCCTAACAAAACAAAAATCCCGCGCCGAGAAAAACTCGACACGGGTGGATGAGACACGTAATAGATACGGAAAGCATATCCGCTAACGTGTTGAAGTCAGCAGCGCAAAAAATGCGAGCCGACTTCCTTGTTCTTCTAGAAATGAAGGAAGCGGATATATAGCCGTATTGTTATGTTCTCGAGCCGTGACGGAGAGCGAAACCGCTGACATGATTTCATATTATCTTCAAGTAGAAGGAAGCGGTCTCATAGCCATACACGAAAATGCTCAAACTTTAGGTTCTTTGCTATCATTTGAGCCAGTAGATATATTGTACCACAATATATGGTATATTGCAATACCAAAACACAATATATTGTGTTTGCTTTTTATGCCGGAAACAAGATAGGCCATAGCTGCCGTGTTCAGAACGCACAACAAATACCTAGCAAAAAGCCGCCTACCCAAAAGGGCAAGCGGTATAAGATTTGTTGGCATTTATTGCACCAAGCATTCAAACGTCACTGTGCCAGTCCAGTCGCCAGGAGCAAGAGCTGCGCTTACGGAATAGTCTGAACTCGTTCCGTCTCCAAGCATCTCAGTGCGATTCCATTCAACCTTTGGTGTTGCGATGGTCATAGGCACATCTACAGAGCCTTTCGCCTGCAGAGGCGTAGCAGTGGTTTTGACTTGAACAGTTCCCTTGAGAGGAATATCGCCAGCCAAAGTAACCGGAATCGTACCAGTCTTGATGCCAGTCCCGTCTGTGCCTTCCAGCGTGATTTCTTCCGGAACGGTCAATATATAAAAGCTGTCCACTTCCGCTGTGACCTGAGTTGAAGTATCCTTAGAAGCACTCAGCCAGACAGCGTCGTTGGAACCCGAATCCGAGGCAGATGTATTCGCCGCAATCGTCTCGTCAGCATCCGAGACAGTGTCGTCCAAATTAACAGGCTCAGAGAACGCTAATACAGGGCAAGTGAACATTAGTGTAGCAACAATTTCTGCCCCGACAGCTTTCAAGCGCATACATTCTCCTCCTTTCCCAAAAAATTATTTATACGTTTTCTCACAGCTGAACGTTGCTGTGCCGGTCCAGTGTCCGGGGTCAAGCTCCGCAGAGACTTTGCAAGTTGCGCTCGTTCCATCGTTCAGCAAGTCTGCGCGGGACCATTTACTTTTGGTCTGATTGGATACTGTGACAGCAGCGGTTTTGCCCGCAGTGTTGGTCATGGTTCCACCGTCCACAGATACCACAATCACCGCATTCTCCTCGACATCACCTTTCAAAGTCATGGTGATGTCAGCCGTATATGAGCCAGGGCCACTGTCAACGCCTGTCAGCTTAACAGTTTCGGGAACCGTAATCGTATAGACCGCCGTTGCGCTCGCAAGCAGCTGAGTGGAAGCCGTTTTCGGCAATCCTTTACCGGTAGAAGTAGCAGCGCCCATCGTACTCAGACAATTCGAGCACAGAGGCTTTCCGTTAATGGTCGTTGCATAGACATTTGCATCCGTAATTGCGGTATAAGTAGCGCTCTTATCCGACTCAACGCCTTTAATCGAGTTTACCTTGTTGTACGCCTCGAATGTTTTGGCGTCATCAGCGGCCGGGGTTGTCACAGTGAATTTCTGCCCACAGACCGAACATGTCCGTGTAGCGGTATCGGCAAATCCGAACGACACATTCAAAAGAAAAGGAGACAGCACTGCCAAGAGCATAGCAAAGCGCTTGATAGCCTTCATGTTCATCCCCTCCTTATGCTGCCGTAGATGTATCAGGTTGTGTGTTTTCTGAATCCGGAGTTTTAGTTTCGGCTTCATCCTCTTTGGTTTTTGCTTTGCTTTCAGCTTGCTCGGAATTTCCCTCAGACGAATCCGCACCAGTATCAGTGTTTTCTGTATCATTGGCTATCTCCGGTGCTTTTTCGCACAGTGCGCCAGCAAACATGTTCTCTTTGTTCGTCACGCTGCTGGTATCCCAGCCATCTGTCGGCGAAGCATCCGAGAGAGAAAGACAACCGGCAAAAGCTTCACTCATATCAGTTACTTTCGAGGTATCCCACTTCTCCATCCCGGCAATAGACTGCAAAGCCTCACACTGATAACACATCCTGTTCATCGTAGTGATGTTCGACGTGTTCCAGTTCTCTAATCCACCAATGCTGGTGAGCTTCTTCATTCCGGAAAAAGCAGATGCCGCAGAAGTCACCTGCGAAGTATCAACGTTCTGATACTCGATGTTTTCAATGTCAGCAAATGCCTCATTTTCATCAAAAGAAATGCTGTTTCCCTCACCAAAGACAAGTGTTCCGCCAGCCGAATTCGTGACGTAGAGCCGGTTCTCGCCTTCTTTTACAAAAGCCAGAATTGCACTGGAGCCGATTCCAGAGACATCAAATACTTTGGCCGATTCCGGGACCTGATAGCCGCCAAAGGAAATCGCCTTGATTTCAGTCCCGGATTCCTTGAGCTGCGTCATTGCCTGCGCCAGGTTTGAAACATTCATCGAAGCTATCGGCGCAGGTGCCACGGTGCTGTCGGAATCCTCGTTCGGAAATTCATTATCGGACTCATCATCAGATGCGGTAGAAGTATCGTATGTCACGGTACGGTTATCGGAAGTGAAATTATAGCTGCTCAAAGCGCTGGAAGGGTTTCCGGCAATGGTAAGACCCATCTTGCTGCTCACGTAGGTAAAGCCCGTGGAAAAGCCCGGAGTCGGGAGATAAGCTGTCGCAAAAGTATCCGCGACCGTGATTTTCGAAAGACCCGTGCATCCATACATCATGCTGGAGAAATCCGTGACATTTTTGGTGTTAAAGCTGCTGAAATCAAGGCTTTTAAGTCCTGTGCATCCCTTGAACATGCTGTTCATCGTCGTGATTTTACTGGTATCCCAACGGCTGAGTCCAGTAATTGTAGTCAGTGACTTCATGTTATAGAATGCGTAAGCAGCGGATGTCACGCGAGTCGTGTCAACTGCATCAAAGTTAATGGTCTTGATATTGTCAAAAGCCCTAGAAGTGTCAGACGCACCGCTTTTGAAGCAAATGCTGTTACCGGAAGCAAACGCCACCATATCACGGTTCGTATCTGTCACTCGAAGCTCTGTACCATTCTGAACGCCCCACCACCAGCCGCCGTACATCGTGGTCGGAACATACGCGACAATCGATTTGTCACCCTGGCCGGATACGTCATAGGTCGTTGCATTGCCCGGAACTGTATAATTGCCGAACGAAATAACGGTGATGTTTTTTCCCTGAGAGGAAAGAGTCGTCAATACAGAAGCAAGACGGCTCACATCCATCAACGGCATCTGCGCCTTGACGTTGATGATGTATTTGGACGAATAGATGACGCGAGTCCCGGTACTGTCATATGCGGTCTTCGTGATGTTCGCAGTTCCGATTGCCGAAGCGATAATATGGCCGTCCGAACTAATGGAAGCCACGGAGGGGTTATCGGATTCAAATACAATATGAGTTTTATCCTCATAAGCGGGAGAAAGCAATACAGAATTGTCTCCTACCTCAACTGTATAGGTATCTCCTACCGAAGCGTAAAACACCATATTGCCGGTCCATTCGCCTGGAGTGAGGTGCGCAGTCACGGAATAATCGGTTTGTGCAGTTTTCCCTTTTACAGCAGTTGCGTCCCATTCTGTTGCAGTGGTAGCAGTGGCGGTGCAGACAACATCGGTGCTGCCGTCGCGGTGCATGGTCGGAGCAGAGGTATTAAAAAATACTTTCTGGTTTGTCAGCAGTTTGCCCGTTGCCTTGATAGAAACGGTGTTAGCATAATCTCCAGTGCCACCGTTTTCATTGCTTAGTGTCACTGATTCGGGAACGGTAATGATGTACACTGATTCATCAACTTCACCGCCCGTGCCGCCTTTGTGTTCGCTGATAATACGTTCAACGCAATTTGTGCAGATAACGCCATCTGCGTTGCTGACAACGTACATATTTTTCAGGGCATATCGTTGAGTTGTGCTCGATGTTAGGCCCTCAACTTCTTCACAGTTGTAGAATTCAGTGTACTTCTGTGTGCCACCATATGTAGGCATAGGCGTTACCAATGCGCCGCACAGCACGCAGTTTTTGTAGCCCATGCCACCCCAGCTTGCAAATGCCATGGACACATTACATACCATGGCAAAAATCATAAACAGAAAACTCGCAGCCGCTTTTTTGATGTTCACAGATTTTCACATCCTTTCAAATTTGGCATTATGACATCGTGCAGGAAAATGTAGCTGTACCCTTCCAGCTGCCTGCTGTCAGTGTCGCGGAAACCACATAATTGCTTGTAGTTCCGCCATTCAGCAAGTCGGAGTATGACCAGACCGTTTTCGGTTTTGCCGTGAATGTCACGGGAGCCTTAGTCCCAGACGCATCGGTCATATCGGTCACTGTGGTAGTCACCGTCACTTTTTCGTTACTGCCAACGCTGCCTTTGAGATTTACCGGGATTGTACCCGTATAAGTACCGGACCCGTCCGTACTCTTCGACAATGCAACAGTTTCCGGCACCGTAATCGTATACCCGGAAGTCACATCGGCAACAAGCGCCGTTGTCGCAGTCTTATCCACTTCGGCCAGAGCAGTTCCGGTATTGAGACAAATCGCCAGAAGGGCTGCCAGAACTTTCTTTGATGTCTTCATAATAATGCCCTCCTCTGCATAGCGGCATGATTCAAAGATTTAAGCCAAAGTACAGGTAAAGGTCGCGGTTCCGGTCCAGCTGCCGGGGGTGAGGGATGCAGAAACAACATAGTTACTCGTGGTGCCATTGCCCTGCATGTCAGTCCGTGACCATTTTGTCTTGGGGGTAGACGTAAATGTAGCAGCAACGCTGTTTCCTGCTGTATCTTTCATCGTAGGCGCAGTTGCCGCAACCGTTACCGTTTGATTGGCTGCTACATCTCCCTTGATGTTGACAGCAATCGTACCCGTATACGTGCCGGTTCCTGTAGTCGTGCTGGTCAGCGCGATTTTTTCAGGGACAGTGACTGTATACCCAGACCCGACCTCTGCGGTAATCGCGGTAGATGCAGATTTACTCGTAGCGGCAAATGCGGGGGCTGTATTGATGCCAAGCATCATTACAAAGCTCAATGCCGCTGCTATAAGCTTTTTCATTTTCATATGTTAGAGAGATCG
>OCLM01000342.1_pt1 | contig 7662 bp, 8 predicted proteins | sample 1538841 | NCBI WGS metagenome assembly OCLM01 (sample SAMN04571729, study PRJEB22368) | human gut metagenome | biome: human gut; material: stool | host: Homo sapiens | place: Luxembourg | collected 2012-09-20
TCTTCCGATCTGAAAACTGTTGATTGGATAATAGCAGATGAAGTGGAGTATACCGTAACTAATGCAGGAATCGAATGCATCGAACTTTGTACAAACGTTAAGTGGATGTATGGATTTTCTGCAACTCCTGATAAAAAAGAGGGAGCAAGAATAACAATATTACCAAAGAATAATAAAGTCGTACAAAGGAATAGTCGGCTCATAGATTATTTTGGATTTAGTACAGTTTATAAGAAACCTACAGGTCATGATATTAAATTGGTTAAAATACAAACTACTCAGTTTAATTATCTGGATGTAGATAAGATTAAAGATACTGGATACAGTGAAATTGTCGAAACTGTTTTAATGGATCCACGAATATGTAATCTTATCAAGAAGGTTTCTATGACTCATAAACCAATGTTCATACCAATAAATCGATTAGAAATAATCGATGAGTGGATTCATAGCTATTTTACTGACGAAGATGTTGTAGTCATAAATCTATGTGGTAGAGGATTTGAAGTTTATAATTCAGGAATTCACATTGGTAATATTGATTTACGTCAAGTGAAAGAGTATCTTGCTGATGGTCGAGTGCATGTCATCACAGGTACTAAAACTGCATTTAGAGCATTAGACTTTCAGGAGTTAAATAATGTTCTGCCATTGAGTTCATCTTTAGCAAGTAACGTATTACAGTATATTGGACGTATATCTCGTAAAAGAAAGTACAACATCTATCAGTTGGAATGTAATCGATACATTCCTGTATATACGAATGACTTGAAAAAGAGAAATACATTAATTAAAAATTATTACTCGGATTGTAATATAATCCAAGAAACAAGAAGAGAAGTTGAGTATGGAATTTTTTGATAGCACATATTCTGAATATATCAACAGAAAGTTGACTACTCCTCAATCTGTCATAAAGAATAAGATTAAGGGAGGTACGGCATTGACCGTAGAAGAATTTGAGTCTATTTTATCTGAAGCTGAAGAGGTTGTAAATAAGATGGACTACGGTGTTAAATGTAAGACTTTAGGTCGAGTACTACGAGAAGGATTCTTGGATAAGTATATTCGAGAAAAGTACGGTCTTATTGTCAAGGTGAAGTTTGAAATGTACGGAATTGTAACAATAAACTTTAAGTGATATGGCAGGTTCCACTAATTCAAGTATTTTGAATTATGATAAGTTTACCCTGTTATATGGAATGTTCAATGAATTCGTATTTCCTGAAGCGAAGATGAACATTGATAAGCTTAAACTTTATTATAAACAAGATGCTTACTCCGCTAATAACTCATTAATTCAAAGACTTTTACGAGTCATTGATACATACAAGTTCGAGGATATTACAGAAGGTTCTTTACGACTTGAATTAACGAATGATGGGAAAACGGTTGATGAATGTAATAACATAATCAAAGCTATTAAAGATTATAAGAGCTATTCTAAAGGTCAAGTTAATGGATTTAGAGAAGGTCTTAAGCAGTTATGTTATTCAGCATACATCACAAGTCTTAATCAGAAGTATGCAGGTGACCCAGTCGGGTTTGTAGAAGCAAGTAAGAAGTTTGAGTATCTCTCGAATTATTCTGATACAATGATAATCAAGGACTTCGGAGACTTGAATATTGTTGATATCGTTCAGGATTACTGCGGTGAAGGTTATAAGAGTTGTTACGACTTTGTTAATGAATCGTATCCAATCGGTGGATATGTTCCAGGACAAATTGTAGCCGTATGTGGAGCTCCAGGTACAGGTAAGTCATTATTCTTACAGAATGAAGCAGTCAATTTCATAAAGAATGGTCATAAAGTTCATTACTTAGCACTTGGTGACTTGAATGAACTTGACTTCGTTATTCGTATGACTGCGATGTACTTAAATGTACCTTTAAGAGAAGTTACTCTTAATATAATTCCATACTACGAACAAGTTAAGTCAGTATTTAAGGATAAGTTATTCTTGACAGTAGTACCTTCAGGAACTGTACGAGTAACTGACTATGTAGATTATATTAAACGTCGTTCTGATGAATTCGATGTGTTAATGATTGACTACGACTCTAACTTTGCTCGTGACCCTAACTTATCAATGTATGACTTATATGGTGATACTTATGATAAGTTGACTGAGTTATCAAGAATGAGAAAACTTGTATTCGTAGCATGTCAGCCGAAACAATGTTATTGGAGAGATGAAGTCCTTCCACTTGAAGCCTTAGGTGAATCAAGTAGAAAACAACATATTATCGATATGATGATAGGAATTGGTAAGAACGTTAACTCAAGAATCAGAATGGGTAAATTCTCTATTCCTAAGAATCGTCGTGGAACTCCTGGAGCTATTAAACCTTGGATTGCATCATCAGAAGGTAAGTTCTACTGTTGTAGCGAAATGTTATATGCTAAGTATAGAAGTAATATGTCTTATAAGTATAGTCCATCTTGGAATATATTACAGATGGAAGATATTGATGAGGACGATGAAACTCCAACACCTGAAGTGGCATGAAACATGTAATATTTATCGAAAGTAGTCTGACTGATAAGTTGGACTACTATGTCGATCACTTGCAATTATGGAGTGACGACTATATAGTTGTAACTTTTGAAGGTAATCCAGATAGTATAACTGAGAACTTTACGATATTGATTGTTAACTATCCCTCAACAACTTTTGAGTATTTGCAAAAACTTAGAAGTAAAGGTATACTTATCTATGTGGAGTTTAATAAAGATAAGGAGTTAATTAAAAAAGCACTTGCTGAAGTTAAAAGTCATATTACAAGACCTTATAAATGGGCTCGATTTGCAGAGGATGGAGAGGATTCATTAAAAGTCACTACCAAGGGCGATAAGAGATTTACTCCATTCTTTATGAAAGTAGATGGATTCACTCTTGAGAACTACTATCAATTAAAGATAAAAGGATTTGAGATGTTTGGGTATCGGAGTTGGAAAGATTGTAAAGGTAAAGCTCCAATACTTTTCGAATTCTGTGATAACTTTACTCGAGAGTCGGTAATGAATGACCCTGAGTGGTTATACTTATTTACTGATAATCTTAATCGTACATCTGGACGAAATCACATTGACTCAAACTCTGAGTATTTAAAACTGTATCCTAATGATAAGGAGTGGCAATGTTACCCAACGATGACACAAGCTGTTATTAGAGGACTTAATAATGCATATCCAATATCTACGATGCGTGACCAGCATGGAACTCAATTGAAGTTTGAGGAGTTACTTGAAATGGATGACGTATGGAACTATGAAGTGACCAATGTACTAAAAGCCTTAGAAAGTGGTAAGTATAAAGGACTCAAGTGTAGTTCACGAATTTTTGGAAAAGGTAAGTACTCTCGAATTGGAGATATTCCTGAACTCTTTAACTGTTTATGTAAGCACCTGAAAAGAATTGGTATAAACAATACTCTCGATAAAGTCAGATTTATTTATGATACAAATCGAGACTGTTATCAAGCATTCAGCAGTTTATACTATCTATACTTTCAACTCAATATTTCGATGATGTACGAACTTGCATGTTTAGGATTAACAAAGACGTTTACTGACGTCCATGCTCATACTGATAATACTCAAGCAAGAGCATATGCTGAATTCCTAAACAAAGTATTTAATCAATAATTAAATATGGATACAGGATTAGCGATAACATCATTCAAGTATGATAATGAAGAAATGTGGTTTGAATTTGTACTTAAATGTACTCAGCTTGTAAGTGTTAACTCGATGTATTCTCCTGGACGTCATGGAATGTTTAAAACTCCTCAGACGGTTAGATTTGAAAATGAATTAAAAGATCAAATAATACTTTGTGATCCAGTGAGACATTGTCCTTGGATAATTCCAGGAATGATGTTTAAAGTTCATTTCAACTTTATTCTGAAGAATAACTTTTGGAAAAGAGATACTTCAAATATGGTTAAATCTCCTGAGGATGTTATATTCAGAGCACTTGGTATTAACGACTCACGAGTGATTGAACATCATGATACGAAGTCCTATCTACCAGGAGATTACGAATACCTTATTGCACGTATATCTAAGTCCAATTTCAATCCATATTACTTCAAACAGTAGGCGTATTTTAAGGGTTTGAAACCTTAGTCTTGTTAGATTAATCAAATTTATGAATGCAGATAATATATTAAAAGAACTGAATTTGGAACGTACAACTCTTGACTTCCAAGTTAATTCGATTTCTAATCTCACAAAAGATGCAAGTCATAGTATCATGTTTTGTAATAAAGTTCCTTACAAGGATATTTACAAATCTGTCCATGATTGTATTATATTCTATAATCAGGAGGTATTTCCTGATATGAAGGATTTTGATTTGATAGTATCGAATGTTATTATAAGAGTGGTTTACAATCCGAAGTGGTATGTAAATCAATGCATAGAAAAACTTTCTATTACAAAGGTATTTGGATTAGAATATCTCGGAAATCAATTATTGACGAAATTTGGAGCTGACACTTATGTGAGTCCAAAATCAATTGTGCACAATGCGATAATTGGAGATAATTGTCATATCCATGATAACGTGATAATTGGTAACGACGACTTCTGTCCAATAGAGTCTAATAATGGAGACACTCTTGAATTGTATGCTCAGATTGGTAACGTAGTCATTGGAAATAATGTTCACATATTTCCATTTAGTACAGTATCGAGAGGTACTTTTCAATCTACAAAAATTGGTGATGGTACCAAGATTGACCATTACTGTGAAGTAGGTCACAATTGTACTGTAGGTAAGAATGTATCTTTATGTGCAGGAGTGATTATGGCAGGTAGTTCAAAGATTGACGACGGTACATTCGTAGGAGTGAGGTCAACTATCCGAAGCGGGGTTCACGTTGGAAAGTATTGTACTATTGGTCAATGCTCTAATGTTGTTAAGGACGTCCCTGATTATGCTATTGTAATGGGAAATCCAGCAAAGGTAGTTGGATACAATGATGAGAAAGGTTGGAATTATAAGGTATGATACTAACTGACAAAAAGATGGACTTATACGTCAGAGATATTCTGATGATTTGTCAAAAGTCTAAAGATAAAATCAATTGGAGGTCAATTTGTGATAAGGAAAATGCTGAAGTGATTAACGAAGCTATCATGAAGACTACAAAGTCGTTATCTCGAATTGATAGAATTATGTCAACATTGCAAGTCGGAGATATTTTCTATTATGAAGATATTGATGTCAGTGAACTGAATTGGTTCAGATTTCAAGTTGACCAAATTGTTAGTCGTGAATTAGGAATCGTCAGAGGTCATGAACCTGACTCATTCCACCCTTCTCAAAAGGAACTAAGCTTAGAACGATTATTCACTAAAGAAGAATACGATTTAAATAAACAGATTTATTGATATGTATACATCGAAGAAAGATTTATTAGATGACCAAAAACGTAACGGAATCATTCCGAGTACTGATAAGTACATGAGTACAGTTAGACGTATTCATCGTACTTCAGGTACTACAGGTCAACCACTTTATATTGCAATGAATGAAAGAGATATCGATGTCATCACAGAAATTGGTGCAAGATGTTTCAGAAATGCAGGTGTTACAAATGGGATGAAAGTTGTCCATTGTCTGAATTATAGACTCTGGACTGGAGGCATGTTAGATGCTCAGTCATTGCAACGAGCAGGTGCATGTTTAATTCCATTTGGAGTAGGTGGTACAAAAGAGTTGATTGAAACAATCATGAGACTCAAAATTGAAGCCATTTCTTGTACTCCGTCATATATGTCCGTCATCGAAAAGATTCTCAAGGAAGAGTTCTCAATGGAACCTCATCAACTCGGATTGAAACTTGGACTATTCGGTGGTGAAGGTGGATTACAAAATCCAGAGTTCAGAAATGCAATCGAGTCAAAATGGAACATCATTGCCATAGATGCGAATTATGGAAGTGCTGATTCAGTATCAATGTTTGCATCAGAGAATTTCTTGAGTAAGGATGGACTTACTTTTGTAGCAAGTGATTATATGGAATTCAAGTTGATTGATAAAGACTTAAATGAAGTCCAAATCGATGAAGGTGCAGTTGGAGAATTGGTTATCAGTACTAAGTGGGAAGGCGGTCTTATCAAACGTAAGAATTATCGAATGGGTGATATCGTTAAGATTGTATCATATTTCCCAGACTTGAAATTTAAGGTTATTGGACGTGCTGATGAAATGATTGTAGTAAAAGGATTGAACCTTTACCCTTCTACAATTCAGGAAGTTCTTGGTCAAGCTTCTATGGAACATGACTGCAGTATATCAGGTCAACTTCTTGTATCGAAGAGTGATCCAATCGAAGATATTTGTTTGAAGATATCCTACATTACTAACGGAGAGACTGTATCTCAGGAATTTGAGAAGCAGTTAGTAGAGTATGTCGAGTCTGAGTTGACTACTAAAACGGGAATCACGATTCCTACTCAAATCGTAGAAATGTCAGAACTGATTTCCAATAACGGAAAGGTAAAAATTATATCAAGAAGTCTGTAATGAAAAGAATTGAATATTTTAAAGAAAATATCAGTCGACATCTTCTTGCTAAGATGGAACGACTAAAACAACAGTATGGTCCAGAATCTAAGGAGTACCTTGCTTTAGCAAATCAATATATCTACAATCCTCAAGAAGAAATACACGAGGGGCGTGAGGTAAACTTGAAACATTATGAAGCAGGGGACTCAGAAGCTGCACCTCATAATGTTGAAAGACTCTATAAGAGACATTGTTGTATTGAAATAACATTCTCATGCTGTGCAAATTGTCGATTCTGTCTGAGAAGTAACTACGAGAGATTTACTTTAACTGAAGAAAATATGGAACAGATTGCACAGTATTTGAAGTCGATTAATGCTGAGGAAGTCTTGATTACAGGAGGTGATGCATTCTGTGCTCCAGTGAAACTTTCTCAACTTGTATCGAAGATTACAACGATTGCTCCAAATGTTCAAATATTCAGAATTGCTACAAGAATGATAACTCAGGCTCCTGAACTTATCAGTGAGAAAGTATTCAACTTACTTGAAGTTTTATCTAAAACTAAGAGAGTTGAAGTAGCGACCCAGATTAACTCTCATCTTGAATTGAAAGATGACGAGGACGTAGCAAGAGTTGTCCGTAAGATTCAGTCATACGGAATACTTATCTATTCTCAGAATGTATTCTTAAAGGGAGTTAATGATACTCCTGAACAGTTGATTGAATTGTATCATGAGATGAGACTTCTTGGAATTGAGGCTCATTATTTATTTCACTCAATACCAATGATTGGTTCTCATCATCATCGTCCTACAGTTGATAAGATGATTCAATGTTATGAAGCACTTGTTAACTCTGGACAAGTAACTGGACGTAGTAAACCAATTCTTGCATTGATGACAGATATTGGTAAGATTACATTAACTCCTCGTAATGTAATTCACTATGTAAAAGGTGAAGTGATTAGATGTAAGTCTAATTATAAGTATGAAGATAGAATTGCTTACAATCCAGATTGGAAACTCCCTCAAAATGCTCAGATTGACGAAGATGGGTATTTAATCATTGACTATGTCGATGGTGAAGATTAAGAGATCGGAAGAGCGTCGTGTAGGGAAAGAGTGTAGATCTCGGTGGT
>OCLM01000353.1_pt1 | contig 7600 bp, 5 predicted proteins | sample 1538841 | NCBI WGS metagenome assembly OCLM01 (sample SAMN04571729, study PRJEB22368) | human gut metagenome | biome: human gut; material: stool | host: Homo sapiens | place: Luxembourg | collected 2012-09-20
CTTAGCCTGCGGCACCAAGTTAAAAGAGGTAAAAATTGTGATTGAATTCAGAAATGTATCTAAGGTGTACGACTCTACGGACACCCACGCCCTCAATCATGTGAATATTAAGATTGAGGATGGCGAGTTCGTGTTTGTGGTAGGCTCCTCCGGCGCCGGCAAGTCCACCTTTTTGAAACTCATTATGCACGAGGAAAAGCCCACGGAGGGCGAGGTGATCTTTAACGAGTATTCCTCCGCCACTTTGAAGAAGCGGCAGGTGCCCTATTACCGCCGCACCATGGGTATTGTGTTCCAGGACTTCCGCCTGATCCCCAAGATGACGGTGTATGACAATGTGGCCTTTGCCATGCGTGTGATCGGCGCTAAGGAGAAGGACATTCGCAAGCGGGTGCCTTATATCCTTCAACTGGTGGGGCTGAGCCAAAAGGCGCGCTCCATGCCCAATGAGCTGTCCGGCGGCGAGCAGCAGCGTGTGTCCCTGGCGCGCGCGTTGGTGAACAATCCCAAGGTCATCATCGCGGACGAGCCTACCGGCAATGTGGACCCGGAGATGAGCCACGAGATCGTGGAGCTGCTCACCAAGATTAACAACGCCGGCACCACCGTGATCATGGTGACCCATGAACACGATCTGGTGCGCTCTTTCCAGCGGCGGGTAATCGTGATCAAGAACGGCGAAGTGGTCTCCGACACCCCGGATCCCACCCACGCCCGGTTTGAGAGCAGCGAGCCCCGCAAAGAAACGGATATGTTCTTTTACGAAGAGGGCACTTCCATTGACCTGTCCAAGACGGCAGACGCCCGGACGGACGAGGATGTGTTTGACAACTTAGAGTCCCTGGCGGACGAGACCCCGGCGCAGGCAGCGGCCACCCCGGAGGATGAGAACGGAGGTGCGGCAGAATGACCGGCGCAAGTTTAAGATATTTAATTAAAGAGGGCTTTCGCAACACCTGGACCAATCGGATGATGTCCATCGCGTCCATTTGCGTATTGATGAGCTGTTTGGTGCTCATCGGCTCTGCATCTATGATTTTTTTGAATATGGACTCCCTGCTCTCCCGCATTGAGGAGGAGAATGTGATCATGGTCTATATTAAGGATGACGCAAACCAGGCCGCCATTGACACCATGGGTCAGGAAATTAAGGCCCTGGGCAATGTGAAGGAGCTGGAGTATGTGCCCAAGGAAAAGGCGTGGGCACAGCAGCTGGAAACCATGGAGGACGCCCAGGCCAAGTTCTTTACCCAAATCAGTTCGGATATTCCGCTGCCCAATGCCTACAAGGTGACGGTAGCCGATCTTGGCAAGTTTGATCAAACGGTCAAAGGACTAAAAGGGCTGAAAAATGTAGACACCATTCGAGAGAACAAGGACCTGGCGCAAAAGCTGGTGTCCATTCGGCAGGGCATTACGGTGATCTCCGTTGTGATCATCGGCGTGCTGTTTGCCATCTCTCTGTTCATTATCTCCAACACCATTAAGTTGACGGTGTATTCCCGCCGGTTGGAGATCAGCATTATGAAGAGCGTGGGCGCCACCAACAGCTTTGTGCGCCTGCCCTTCGTGGTAGAGGGTATGATCCTTGGTATCGTGTCCGGCGCTGTGTCGTTGGGGCTGGTATGGGGGCTGTACGAGCTGGCGGTGCGCCAGTTCGGCGCCCTGCTGAGAAGCCTGTCCCTGTCTGCGCTGCCCTTTGCCCCCTATGCGCTGCAAATGCTGGGCATCTTTGTTGCCATCGGTATTATTAGCGGTGTGGGCGGCTCCATGATCACCATGCGCAAGTACCTGAATAAGGAAGGTAGTGAGATTAGTGCAGTCTAAATCCAAAATTTGGTTGCGGCGGCTGTTTTGCCTGCTTTGCAGCTTTGTGTTGGTGCTGACCGCCGGGGTAAGCTCCGCCTTTGTGGCAGAGGCTAAGTCCCGCTCGGAGCTGGAGAGCGAAAAAAGCAAAATTCAGTCCCGAATCAACAGCACCCAAAGCAAGCTGAACAGCTTGTCCAAGCAAAAGAAAGATACGCAGGAATATATCAACACCCTGCAGGAAAAAATAAGCCTGTTGCAGGACAAGATCTCCAATTTGGAGAGCGACAAGAACGCCCTGCAATCGGAGATTGACGCCACCCAGGCGAAGATTGAAAAAACCGCTGCGGATATTGAGGAGACCCAGCGTCAAATTGACCAAAAGCAAAAGGAATTTGACGCTACATACGCCGAGTATTGTCAGCGGCTGCGGGCTATGTATATCAGCGGCAGCGCCTCCACTTTGGAAGTGCTGCTCACCTGCTCTGACCTGTCCAGTCTTTTGACCCGGTCGGAGATGATCAAGTCCGTCTCTCAGCAGGACAGCGCCACCTTGGACAGCCTGATGAAGAAGATGGAGGAGATCGAGGCGCAAAAGCAGAAGCTGGAGGAAAAACGCAACCAGCTGAATGCGGACAAAAAGAGCCTGGAGACGGACAAAGCTGCTCTTCAGAAGAATATTAACGATATTTCTTCCACCAAGGCGGATCTGGACAGCGAGGCCGCAGAGTGCAATGCCCAAATGCGCAAGCTCTCCAAGCAGAGCTCCGAGTATCAGGAAGCCATTGAGACGGATCAAAAGCAGTTGCAGCAGGTGCAAAATGATATCAGCGCCGCCATTGCCGCTGCCGGTTCGCACGGCTCCGGCAGCATCAGCGGTTCTCACGGCTCCGGCAACGGTCGGTTGCGCTATCCTACGGACAGCCGCTCCATTTCTGCCGGGTATCCCAACTACTCCAGCGGTCGTTACCACGGGGGCATTGATTTCCCGGTATCCACCGGCTCCAATGTGTATGCAGCCGCCAGCGGCACGGTGATTTTGGTTAAGTACCTGAATTACAGCTACGGTCGGTATTTGATCATTGACCACGGGGACGGCCTGTCCACCCTGTATGCCCATAACAGCCAAATTTTGGTGAGCGTGGGCGAGAAGGTCAGCGCCGGTCAGGTGGTGGCCAAGAGCGGATCCACCGGCAACTCCACCGGCCCGCACTGCCACTTTGAAGTGCGCGTCAACGGCTCCCAAGTGAACCCGCTGAATTATCTGTAAATAGAAACGGCGACGGCGCCCCACCGTGGGCTGCCGCCGTACCATACAACAAGAATAGACCACAAAGGAAGTGAAGCCAGTGAAGCGGCAAAGACATGGAAAACAAGTTTTGGCTGTTTTGCTGGCTTTCTGTCTGTTTTTACCTGCCGTGTTCTCCACCCCGGCGGCTGTGCCGGCAGCGGACACCGGGCTCAACAGCCAAATGACGCCGGAGGAGCAGCAATCCTACCTGGAAATGAAGCTGCGCCAAACGGAAAAAACCTTGGAGACCCTGGGCAAGCAAAGCAAGGACACCCAGGCGTACCTGGACGCCCTGGATCAGAAGATCGGCTACCTGCGCAGCCAGTTAAAGCTGACGGAGCAAAAGGTGGACACGGCGGAGAACCGCATTACCGTGCTGCAAAAGCAGCAGAAGAAGAATCGGCAGGATCAGGCGGCGCTGCAGCAGCAGATTACAGACACCAAGCAGCAGATCACTGTGCTGGACGCCCAGTTTCAGCAGAACTATCAGCGCTACTGCCAGCGGCTGCGGGCCATGTATATCAGCGGCGAGACCAATGTGCTGGCGTTCCTGCTGGGCAGCACGGACATTGGCCAGCTGCTCACCCGCTACGAGATGGTGGCAAGGGTTGCCAAGCAGGACACGGCGCTGCTCCGGTCCGTACAGACAGAGGGCACCCGGCTGGAACAGGCCAAAACGGACCTGACCACCCGGCAAAAAGACCTGCAAACCAAAAAGACGGCATTGGCCGCCAGCCAAACGGAGTTGGAACAGACGGTGACCACCTTGCAGGCGGATCAGAAAGATTTGACCACCCGGCGGCAGGTGCTTACCGACCAGCAGACAGAGGCCAACCGGCTGCTCAAGCAGTTGACGGATAAGACCAAGGCCTATACCGAGTACCGGGATGTGACCCAAAACGATCTGGATGAGATCGACCGCCAAATTGCAGAAGCGGCAAAGAAATATACAACCACCACAACCACAACAACGACCACAACAAAGAAGCATACCACGACAAAGCACGGCGAGAGCGCAGGCACGCCGGCTTCCACCACAAAGAAGCACACCACCACGGAGAGCAAGCGGCTGCGCCTAACCTATCCGGTGCCCAGCCAAACCCGTATTACCACCGCGTTTCATGGCTACGCCGGACACTCCGGCTGCGATTTTGCATGTGCCAGCGGCTCCCGTGTCGTGGCGGCAGAGAGCGGCACGGTAATCGTGTCTGCCGATCTGACAAACAGCGACGGCAGCTACCGCAGCTATGGGCGCTACATTGTGATCGCCCACGACAAGACGGACAGTGTCGGCAATTCGGTGTATACCCTGTACGCCCACAACAGTCGGCGGGTGGTATCTGCCGGCACACATGTGCACCGTGGCCAGCTGATTGCTTACAGCGGCTCCACCGGTAACTCCACCGGCCCGCACTGCCACTTTGAAGTGCGCACCCCCACCGCGTCGTATAACGACTGCGTGGACCCGGAAATTTATTTGCCTTAATGCGTCAAGGAGATGGAACAGAATATGAAAAAATACAGTCAAAAGCTCCTGGCGTTGGTGCTGGCGTGCGCCCTGTTGTGCGCCCTGCCCGGGGGTAGCGCCTGGGGTGCGGAGACCGCGGAGAGTACCACGGCGGCGGAGACCACCACGGACAAGGCGGCGGAGAACGCCAAAAAGGATCAGGCCAAAAAGAGCCTGGAGCAGCAGCAAAAAGAGCTGCAAAAAAGCATAGAAGAAAGCGAAAAGAAGCTGGCGGAGCTGGGCAAAAGCTCCAAGGTGACCCAGGATTATGTGGACACTTTAGATCAAAAAATCGGCGCCATGAACGACCGACTGACGGTGCTGCAAGCCCAGGTGGACGAGAGCCAAAAGGCCATTGACACGCTAAAGCCCCAGATTGCTGCCAACAAAAAGCAGCTGGACGCCCTGCAAAAGGAAGTGGACGCCAGCCAAAAGGAACTGAACAAGCTCAACGCCCGGTTTGAGGCCACCTATCAGGCCTATTGCTACCGGTTGCGGGTGATGTACATAAGCGGTGAGTACAGCATTATCACCGCGCTGCTGGGGTGCAAGGATATTTCCGGCTTCCTTACCCGGTACGAGATGATCAAGGCCGTGTCCAAGAGCGACACGGAGCTGCTGCAAGAGGTCAATGGCAAGATGGAGGAGATCTGTTCCAAGCAAAACGGCCTGAACCAGCAAAAAGCGCAGTACCAAAAGGTCAAAAAAGACCTGGACGAAAAAAACAAAACCTTAAAAGCCAAGCAGGCCGCCATTGAGCGGGACCAGGAGGGCATTGCCGCCAGCAAGGTGACCCTGGCCCAGGATCGGGCGGAGAGCGACGCACTCTTGGCGCAGCTGACAGCGCAGAACCGAATGTACACCGAGTACCGTAACGAGGACGAAAAGCTGCAGCAGCAGGTGGAAAGCGAGATCGACGCCCTGATCAGCGGTTTGAAGAACGCAGACGAGGTGACCACCCTGTCCAAAAAGGACAAGGAGCACACCACCTCTAAGAACAACACCGCCGGGGGCAAGGCCCAAGGGGTTTACAGCCACTCGGACGCGGCACTGAATATGACTTATCCGGTGCCCGGGCACTATACTGTCAGTGCCGGGTTCCCCAATTACTCCAGCGGCAAGTACCACGGTGGGCTGGACTTCCCTTGCGGCGTAGGCTCCAAGGTGGTGGCCGCCCAGTCCGGGGTGGTGATTACCGTCAAGCGGCTGGATTACAGCTACGGCTACTATGTGATGATCTATCACGGCACAGACAGCCACGGCCGCAGCGTGGTGACCTTGTACGCCCACAATTCATCTATTTTAGTGGGCACCGGCCAAACGGTGAAGAAGGGTCAGCAGATCGCCAAGAGCGGTTCTACCGGCAATTCCACCGGGCCCCACAGCCATTTTGAAATTCGGCTGAATGGCACCCGGGTGAACCCCACTTACTATTTGAGCAAATAACATGAACAAAATCAATTACGATCGTATGTGTATGGCCGTGATCCGGCAGCAAACGGCGGCAGGGCGAGTACCCACCCTGCTGCTGCACAGCTGCTGCGCCCCCTGTTCCAGCGCCACGCTGGAGTGGCTGTCGCAGTATTTTCAGATCACGGTCTTTTATTATAATCCGAATATTGCCCCGGAGGGAGAGTTCCAAAAGCGCTTGGCGGAGCAGCGGCGGCTGATCGCGCACCAGCCGGCAGTGCACCCGGTGCAGCTGATCGCCGGGGACTACGAACCGGCGGCCTTTGCGGCTGTTGCCAAGGGGTATGAGGACTGCCCGGAGGGGGGCGCCCGCTGTATGCGCTGCTATCGCCAACGACTGGAAAAGACGGCGGCGCTGGCCAAGGAAATGGGCTTTGACTATTTTTGCACCACCCTAAGTATCAGCCCCTTAAAGGACGCCCAAAAGATCAATGCCATTGGGCAGAGCGTAGGGGAGCAGTACGGGGTGGCCTGGTTGCCCTCGGATTTTAAGAAGCAGGAGCGGTACAAGCGCTCCATTGCGCTGTCCCGGGAGTACGGCCTGTATCGCCAAAACTTCTGCGGCTGTGTGTATTCTAAGCAAGAGAAGGAGAAATCGGTATGACCAATCCCCTGGCAGACCGTATCCGCCCGGAAAGCCTGGAGCAGGTGGTGGGCCAGCAGCACTTGCTGGGACCCGGCAAGGCTCTGCGGCAGCTGATCGAGAGCGGCGATATTCCAAATTTGATTTTTTACGGCCCGCCGGGAGTGGGCAAGACCACGGTGGCGTCCATTATTGCCAAGCGCACGGATCGCGCCTTGCGGCGGCTTAACGGCACCAACGCCTCTACGGCGGATATTCGGGCACTGGTGGCAGAGCTGGACACCCTGTCCGCGCCCAACGGCATATTGTTGTATTTGGACGAGATCCAGTATTTTAACAAACGCCAGCAACAGTCCCTGCTGGAATACATAGAAAACGGCAAGATCACCCTGATCGCCAGCACCACGGAGAACCCGTATTTTTATATTTATCCGGCGGTGCTCAGCCGGTGCACGGTGTTTGAGTTCAAATCCGTCACCCCGGCAGATGTGGTACCCGCGGTGGAGCGGGGCTTCCGTTTGCTGGAGGAGGAGAACGGCACCCCGGCAGAGTTGGCGGACGGCGTGGCTCGCACCCTGGCAGAGCGGGGCGGCGGTGATGTGCGCAAGTCCCTGGGCGCGGTGGAAAACTGCTACTTTGCTGCCCAGGAGACGGACGGCAAAAAGCGGATCACCCCAGAACTGGTGGATCAGCTGACCCAAAAAAGCGGCGCCCGCTATGATCGGCTGGGCGACGAGCATTACGATATTATTTCGGCCTACCAAAAATCTATGCGGGGCTCGGACCCGGACGCTGCGCTCCATTATTTGGCGCGGCTGCTGGAGGCGGGAGACCTGCCCTCCGCCTGTCGGCGGCTGATGGTCTGTGCCTGTGAGGATGTGGGGCTGGCGTATCCCCAGATCATTCCCATTGTTAAAGCAGCGGTGGACGCGGCCCAAATGCT
>OCLM01000356.1_pt1 | contig 7589 bp, 5 predicted proteins | sample 1538841 | NCBI WGS metagenome assembly OCLM01 (sample SAMN04571729, study PRJEB22368) | human gut metagenome | biome: human gut; material: stool | host: Homo sapiens | place: Luxembourg | collected 2012-09-20
GATAGTCTCGCGTGACTGGAGTTCAGACGTGTGCTCTTCCGATCTAAAATATTTGCTATGATTACTGAATGGTGGATTTCGCTGGACTTGTTTATGAAAATTCTATGGTGCATCGCCATAGCTACGTCATTGACCTTTATTATTCAGAGTATACTCACATTTGTCGGAGTCGACTCTGATACGGATTTGGGCGGCGGCATTGACACTGACCTTGGCGGCGGGACGGACATGAATCCCGATTTCGTCGGCGATCCTTCGATGAACCTGTTCACATTCAGGAACTTGGTGAATTTCTTCCTCGGATTCAGCTGGACGGCGATATTGATGCATGGGAAATTCCGTTCGGAGGCATTGGTCCTGCTGCTGGCGTTTTTCGTCGGCGCGGTCCTCGTCACCGTCGTCATGCTGATGTTCAAGTGGCTGGCCGGGATGCAGCAGTCGGGTAATATAGATGTCTATAAATCCGCGGTCGGATGCCATGGGAAAGTCTATCTGACTATTCCTGGAGAGAGGAAGGGAACGGGAAAAGTGCAGATTGTCATCAATGAATCCGTACGCGAATACGATGCGGTAACTGATTGTGACACAATCGCTACCGGTGCACAGATCAAGGTGGTGGAAGTGATAGATTCCAGTACCTTGCTCGTGGAACCGCTGGAGTCGCTGATTATTTAATAACACCTAATACATTGTGATATGGAAATAATTATCATCATTGCGATTGCGGTTGTCGTGCTCATAGTTACATTGGCCGCAATACTTAACCGCTATAAGCGTTGTCCGTCAGACAAGATTCTCGTAATTTACGGAAAGACAAGGAGAAACAAGAACGGCGGGTCGTCGTCTGCCAAGTGTATTCACGGCGGTGCCGCTTTCATCTGGCCTGTTTTCCAGAGCTATTCGTTCCTGGATCTTACCCCGATTTCCATCGAATGCAACCTTACCAATGCGCTCAGCAAGCAGAATATCCGTGTGGATGTGCCTTGCCGCTTCACCGTCGGTATCTCCACGGAGCCCGAGAATATGACCAATGCGGCAGAGCGTCTCCTCGGTCTCACCATCGAGAATGTCCAGAACATTGCCACCGATATCCTTTTCGGACAGCTCAGGCTCGTCATCGCGACCATGGACATCGAGGAAATCAACTCCGACCGCGACAAGTTCCTCGCCAATGTCAGTACCAATGTCGAGGCGGAGCTGCGCAAGATCGGTCTGAAGCTTATCAATGTGAATGTCACCGATATACGTGACGAGTCCGGCTACATCGAGGCTCTCGGAAAGGAGGCTGCGGCCAAGGCGATCAATGATGCCAAGAAGAGTGTCGCCGAGCAGAACCGTTTCGGTGAAATCGGTAAGGCCGAGGCAGATAGGGACAAGGATATCCGCATTGCGGAAACCGTCCGCGATACCAGAATTTCCACTGCGGATGCCAATGCCAAGGCGGTCGAGGGTGAGAACAATTCCAAGATAGCGATTGCCAATTCCGATGCCATCAGGCGTGAAAAGGAGGCAGAGGCTGCAAGAATTGCGATAGCTGCCGAGAAGGTCCAGGCTGCGAAGGCGATGGAGGAGGCATATAAGGCTGAACAGAATGCCGAACTTGCGCGTGCTGCCAGGGAACAGGCTACCCAGCAGGCAAACATTGTCGTACCTGCACAGATTGAAAAGGAGAAGGCCATCATTGATGCTGAGGCGGAGGCTGAAAAATTGCGCAGGACGGCTCAGGGTGAGGCTGATGCAATTTATGCGAAAATGGCTGCCCAGGCGAAGGGTATCGAGGAGATTCTTACCAAGCAGGCTGAGGGTTTCCAGAGGCTTGTCGGTGCTGCCGAGGGTGATGCGCAGAAGGCTGTGCTCATGCTTATCGCGGACAAGCTTCCTGAACTTGTCAAGACTCAGGTCGAGGCTGTCAAAGGAATCAAGATCGACAAGGTTACCGTATGGGACGGCAACGGCAAGGGTGACGGAAAGACGTCCACTGCCAATTTCATTTCCGGTATGATGCAGTCTGTTCCGCCGCTTGATGAGCTGTTCAAGATGGCAGGCATGAATCTTCCAAGTTATCTCAAGGGCGCGGAGGAACAGCCGGCCAAGACAGAAGGGGAGGCTACTGAATAACAATTATGCCGATTACAGTCAACATAGATGTAATGCTGGCCCGCAGAAAGATGTCGAGCGGAGAACTGGCTGAAAAAGTCGGTATCTCCGCCACGAATCTTTCCATTCTGAAAACAGGCAAGGCGAAGGCAGTGCGCTTCTCTACTCTGGAGGCCCTCTGCCGTGCCCTCGACTGCCAACCCGGCGATATCCTGGAATATGTGCCGGATGACAGTTTATAACATTTCGTCCATAAAAATGCCCCTATTTCCGAACAAGTTGGCAGCTTGGTTTTTGACTAAATGGCAATGTATCAATGAGTTGTACTAATGAGCCCATGCCAAGTCTCATGAAAAAACATGGGAGTTGGCATGGCAATCTGTTTTGATTAATGCTTCTAACAGTATGATAATCAGTAAATAACACAGACAATGTGAATCTTTGCCTCCTGCCAACTTGTTCAGTTTAAGCGCTAGAAATACCCCCATAGCTTTTCCTCTCCCATTAGCAATGTCACACTCAAACACGTAGAATAAAAAACCGCCTGATGCAGGAAATTACACCAGGCGGTTTTCAAATTATGTGGAAGCGTTACAGCGTCCTTTTGATTTCGACAATCTGGAATGCCTCGATGACATCGCCAGGTTTGACATCATTGTATTTGTCAATTCCGATACCGCACTCCATGCCGGCGGTAACCTCCTTGGCGTCATCCTTGCCGCGCTTGAGAGAGGAAAGTTCTCCGGTGTAGACTACGATGCCGTCGCGGATAAGACGGACCTTGCTCTTGGCCTGCATCTTGCCGTCCTTGATGAGACATCCTGCGATGGTGCCGACCTTGGAAATGTGGAATGTCTGCTTGACCTCTGCGGTAGCTGTGACTTCTTCCTTCTTCTCCGGTTCGAGCATACCCTCGATACCGTCAGTAACCTCATTGATGGCATCATAGATGATGGAGTAGAGACGGATTTCGATGCCCTCTTTCTCCGCAAGGTTTCTTGCGTCAGCTGAAGGACGTACCTGGAAACCGATGATGATCGCATCGGATGCGGTAGCCAGCATGACGTCGGACTCGGAAATCGCACCCACTGACTTGTGGATTACATTGACACGAACCTCCTCTGTAGAGAGCTTGATAAGTGAGTCTGAAAGAGCCTCCACTGAACCGTCCACGTCTCCCTTGACGATGATGTTCAGCTCCTTGAAGTTGCCGATGGCGATACGACGTCCGATTTCCTCCAATGTCATGTGCTTCTGGGTCTTGATGCCCTGGATACGGATGAGCTGCTCACGTTTGTTGGCGATGGCCTTGGCCTCTTTCTCGTCGTTCATGATGTTGAACTTGTCACCGGCGCTAGGCGCACCGTTCAGACCGAGAATTGAAACAGGGGTTGAAGGTCCTGCCGTCTCGACTTTCTGTCCACGCTCATTGAACATGGCCTTTACACGTCCGTAGTAGCAGCCGCTGAGCATCATGTCTCCCGTGTGGACCGTTCCGTCCTGGACAAGGATTGTCGCGAGATATCCGCGGCCCTTGTCGAGAGAGGACTCGATCACTGTACCTACACCAAGTCTCTTAGGATTTGCCTTCAGGTCCATGAGGTCAGTTTCCAGGAGCACTTTCTCCAGAAGCTTGTCCACGTTGAGACCCTTCTTTGCAGAAATTTCCTGGCACTGGTATTTTCCGCCCCAGTCCTCCACAAGGATATTCATCTGAGCCAACTGCTGACGGATTTTCTCCGGCTGTGCGCCCGGCTTGTCTATCTTGTTGATGGCAAATACCATAGGGACTCCGGCCGCCTGCGCATGGTTGATGGCCTCCACTGTCTGCGGCATTACGGCATCGTCAGCCGCGATGATGATGATCGCAAGGTCGGTAAGCTGTGCACCACGGGCGCGCATCGCTGTAAATGCCTCATGACCAGGAGTATCGAGGAAGGTAATCTTCCTTCCGTCGTGGAGTACCACGTTGTATGCACCGATGTGCTGTGTGATACCTCCGGCCTCACCGGCGATCACATTGGTCTGTCTGATATAGTCTAGGAGCGAAGTCTTGCCATGGTCGACGTGTCCCATCACCGTGATGATAGGAGGCCTTGTCACGAGGTCAGCCTCGTTCTCCGGCTCGTCGGTTTCCTGGTTGATTTCGTTCTGGATGTCGGCGGTGACGAACTCCACCTTGTATCCGAACTCCTCTGCCACGAGTACAAGTGCCTCTGCGTCAAGCCTCTGGTTGATTGACACCATGAGACCCAGACTGAAACATGCCTCGATAACCTTGTTTACAGGAGTATTGTTCATGAGAGTGGCGAGGTCATTGACGGTCACGAACTCGGTAACCTTGAGAATCTTCTTCTCTGCTGCCTCCTGAGCCATCTCCTCCTGAAGTTTCTGGGATGCGAGCTCCCTCTTCTCCTTTCTGTGTTTTGCGCCGAAGTTGTTCTTGGACTTGCTGTCGTTCATCCTTGCGTAGGTCTCCTTGACCTGCTTCTGGATTTCCTTCTGCATTTCCTCCTGCTCGGCTTCTGTCATTGCCGGCTTGAAGCGGTCATTGTTGCGGTCCTTGCGACGGTTCTTTCCACCGCCCTGCTGCTGGCCACCATTGTTTCCGCCCTGACGGAAATCTTTCTTTCCGTTCTGGCCGTTGTTCTGGCCGTTGTTTCCGCCCTGACGGTTCTTCTTGTTGCCGTCCTTGCGGTTGTCGTCATTGTCGATCTTGTTTACATCGACCTTCTGGCTTCCGCCCTTGGCAATGCGCTCTCTCTTCTTGTTCTTCTTAGGCTCGAACTGGGACAAATCTACCTTGCCGACAATCTTCAGGCCGCCGGTGCTTGCAGTCGTCTCCTCTTCGTCAGAACTTGAAGCAGCTTTCTGCAACTTGTGCTCTGCTTTCAGCTTGGCCTTGTCCACCTTAGGATTGAACTCCTTAGGTGCCCTGTCGCTCTTCTTGATGTCGGATTTCTTGGCCTGTCCGGAATGAGCCTCCTCCGCAGGGGTTGGAACGGATGGTTTCTCAGGCTTTTCTTCCGTTACGGCCAATGTCGCAGCAACAGGTGCTGCAGGCTCCGGCTCTGCCACCGGTTTCTCTTCGATGACAGGTTTCTCCTCCACTTTAATCTCCTCTTTCATGACAGGCTCAGGCTCCTGTACAGGTTCCGGTTCAGGCGTTGGTTCCGGCTTCTGCTCTGGAACTGCCTCAGGTTCAGCAACTTTAGCTGGAGCTGCCTCCTCTTCCGGCTTAACCTCAGGCTCTGCCTTCACTTCCTCGGCAGGTGCCTCAGCCTCTTCCGCTTTCGCGAATGAGCTGTTGCCGGCGCCACGGATGATGACAGTGCCGCTAGCCGGCTCCTCCTCATCATCTTCTTTCTTCTTGGTGCCTTTCTCAATGATTTCCTTTATCTTGATCTGCACGCGCTCCGAATCCTCCTTGGCCTTGGCGTCACCGCCGAAAGCCTTCTCCAGATCTGGAATATACTCGTCAGATACTTTCGCGTTAGGATCCATCTCCACATTGGCGCCCTTCCCGTTCAGGAAATCCACCAATGTCTGAAGTCCCACGTTAAATTGTCTTGTTAGCTTGTTCAGTCTGATTTCTGCCATAAAAACCCCTTTAAAATTTATAAATTAGAATCTGTCTTGCAGCTTCTTCTACTCTTCTTCGAATTCAGCACGGAGAATGTTGACAACCTCCTCTACGGTCTCGTCCTCGAGGTCAGCCCTCTTGGCGATGTCCGCAGGATCCAGTGCCAATACGCTCTTCGCGGTATCACAACCGATTGACTGGAGTCTCTCGATGACCCAAGGGTCGATCTCGTTGTTGAACTCGCTGAGCAATACATCCTCATCATCGCCCTCTTCCTCTCCGTCTTCCTTAGGCATCTCTCTCCAAACCTCGATCTCGCGTCCTACGAGCATGCCTGCAAGCTTGATGTTGCAGCCGCCCTTGCCGATACCTTTCTTGACTTCGTCAGGCAGCATGAACACCTTGATCTTGTCATTCTCGTCAGTGCCCATGTCGATGGAAGAAATCTTCGCAGGGTTAAGCGCCCTCTGGATGAGAAGCTGGGTGTTGCTTGTCCACTGGAGAACGTCGATGTTCTCGTTCCTGAGCTCACGTACGATGCCGATGATTCTGGAACCCTTCACACCGATACAAGCTCCGATAGGATCGATTCTGTCGTCATAAGACTCTACGGCCACCTTCGCCCTCTCGCCAGGGATGCGGACTACCTTCTTGATAGTGATGAGTCCGTCGAAAATCTCCGGAACCTCCTGCTCGAAAAGCTTCTTGAGGAACTCGTCGGAAGTTCTGGAAAGGACAATGTAAGGAGTGGTATTGTTCTTCATCTCCACGCTCTTGATGATGGCGCGGACGGTGTCGTTCTTCTTGAAATGCTCACCCGGAATCTGCTCGTTCTTGGGCAGTCTGAGCTCGTTGCCGTCCTCGTCGAGGATAAGCACTTCCTTGGACCATGTCTGGTAAACTTCACCGGTGAAGATCTCGCCGATCTTGTCCGTGTATTTGTTATAGAGGTTGGCTTTCTCTATATCCATGATTCTTCCCTGAAGATTCTGGCGGATATTGAGGATTCCACGTCTTCCGAAATCTTTGAGCTCCACCTTTCTGGTAAATGTCTCGCCGAGTTCGTAGTCGTCGCCGTTCTTGTTGACCTCCTCCAGAGAAATCTGGGTGTTGGGGTTCTCCACATTCTCCACAACCTCCAGGTTCTGGTAGATCTCGCAGTCTCCCTTGTCGACATTGATGATGACGTCGAAGTTGTCAGCCGAGCCGAAAGTCTTGGTAAGCTGTGTCATGAAAACATCCTTGAGCACACCCATCATTACCGGGCGGTCAATATGCTTTTCGTCCTTGAAAAGCGCAAACGCGGTTTTGAGGTCGATTTTTTCTGAATCCATATATTGTACTTTTATTATATTATTCGAAATCAATGTGCGGCATTACGGAATTGACATCACCGTAGGCGAAAGTCTCTTCGTGGCGTACCAGTTCCTTTTTCTTCTTTCCCGGAACGGCTTCCTTCACCTCGTACGAAACGGTAAATCCGTTTTCATCCGCGCTCTCCATCTTTCCGGTGATCTTCCTTCCGTCCCTGGTCTTCACGACGACCTTCGTCCCGACAGCCTTTGCATACTGTTTCACGATCTTGAAAGGCTGGTCGAGCCCTGCTGAAGTCACGGTCAATGAATAATCTTCCTTGTCCTGGTCGAATGCTGCCAGGAAAGCGTCGTTCACCGCCACGCAATCGTCCATCACCACAGTCCCTTCTTCCGATTCAATGGCTATGACAATGTCATTGTCAGGACTGACCGTGATATCAGTGATGAAACATCCGCGCTCTTCCACCGGACCCGCCATCGTCTGATATATCAATGTTTTTTCCATAAATGTGTACGCTCTTATAAAAAAAGACAGGAGACGCGCTCGCCCCCAGATCGGAAGAGCACACGTCTGAACTCCAGTCACGCGAGAC